>Ga0209514_10003057_pt1 | contig 24679 bp, 17 predicted proteins | sample Subgrocontami58m_FD_187452 | JGI IMG/M metagenome (GOLD analysis project Ga0209514, IMG submission 187452) | Subsurface groundwater microbial communities from S. Glens Falls, New York, USA - GMW37 contaminated, 5.8 m (SPAdes) (version 3) | ecosystem: Environmental > Aquatic > Deep subsurface >...
CTGCTGGATGTCTTTATGCCGGGAATGGACGGGCTTGAGGTGCTGAAGAAGATTCGCACTTCGTCAAGCATGCCGGTCCTAGTAACCAGCGCCCGCAATTTTATTGCCGAGAAAGCCATGGGTCTTGGGGCTAACGACTTTATCTCCAAACCATTTACACCGGATTTCCTTATTAAAAAAATCCAGACCCTATTGTAATTTGGGTCCAACCGCTCTTTCGCATTAACTGGCTATCCCTAAAATAAGTTCCCGTATGTTAACAATCTTAAAATAATAATAGTAATAAACCGCTAATCTATCTATTTTCCATGCTATAATATTGAAAACAATAAAATCACTGTCGTTACACACGGTTTACCCATTGCTTTCACCGCCCATAATCTTATAAATTACAGGTAGAGATCCATTCTCCCGCAAAGGGGGAGTTTAGAGTGGAGGTATAGGAAGTTTGCCCGGATGATATACCTGCTCACTTTATTTACATACCCGTTATCAAGGAGAGTAATGGACCCCAAATCCTTAACCAGCCTCGATTGGTATAATATCAGGATAATCGTCCAAACGTTATGGCTTATTCTAACTTCTGTGGTGGTTTTCGGGGGAACCTTTCTTTTCGCTCACGTCTTTCTACCCGGTCCCGTCCAATTTAGCGGAAGATCAGGACCAGAGCAAAGAAAAACAGTTCAAGGTAAAAATCTGCGTCTTTTCCTGTATTCATTATCAGGAGCATCCTTAATTTTCGCTATTGTTATTACAATCCGGACTTTTAGCATATTAAACTCTATTATTTCTTTTTTCCCCAGGTTCTGGATGTAAGACCATGTATATTAACAGGATCCTCACCATCAGGAGAGAAGGTATCCTATGACCCTGTTAAAAACCTTTATTGCTTTCCTCATCTTCTGGGGGGTGATTTTTGTCAGTGCAGTGATTGATTTACAACGCCTGGCTGCCAGGCAAGCCCTCAGATACAAGCTAAGGTTTATAATTATATCGTTAGTACTGGGTATTGTAGTAATAGGACTTCTGGCAGCCTTTGCCAGTGCCAGAGCCTCGCAGCAGCTACCGCAGCAACCCGTTGCTTTCCCTCATACCGTCCACGCCGGCAAATTGGGTATTGCCTGTACTTTTTGTCATAGAACGGTCCCGACCGAACCGGTTGCCAGCATACCCTCGGTTGAGCAATGTATGTTCTGCCACCGGGTCGTGGGCAAGGAAAAACAGGAAATAGCTAAATTAGTAAAAGCCGCCGATGCCGGCACTCCTCTAAACTGGCTGCGGATAAACCGGGTGCCTGATACTGTCCATTTTAACCATGCGTCTCACATCCGGGTAAACATATCTTGTTCTATCTGCCATGGACCGGTGGAAAAAATGGTAAAAATTAAACCGGTGCGCAGTTTAAAGATGGGCGATTGCGTGGAATGTCACCGTTCCAATAGCGCTCCAACCGGCTGTTCAACCTGTCATTATTAGGAGTTTTAATTGCCTAAGTTCACCCGGCGAGAAATACTCAGGTTAACCGGGCTATCAGCCATCGGCGCTTTCGTTTTACAGGCTTGCGGCTACAGTAAAACTGAGCTCCAGATGCAAAGCTCTGTAAAAATGCCTGAAGACTTGGTTACCGGACGCGATACCTGGTATGCCACTATATGCCAGGAATGTTCCGCCGGTTGCGGGACTATCGTCCGTGTATTGGAAGGCAGGGCTAAAAAAATCGAAGGTAATCCCTTTCATCCCGTAAACCGGGGTAAGCTCTGCGCCCGCGGCCAGGCAGCGCTTCAAGCCCTTTACCACCCCGACAGACTTAACACACCTTTACGCCGTACGGGTGAGCGGGGCTCGGGTCAATATAAGGAAATAGGCTGGGATGAAGCGCTGAGAGAGGTAACGCAAAAGCTTGCCCAACTACAGGAGCAAAAACTGGCCGATACCGTATTGCTGGTTACCCGGCCCCTACGGGGTCATATAGCCAGAGTTACACAGCTATTTAGCCAATCCTATGGCTGCCAGCAGGTTGCCTACGAGCCATTGGAGCAGACTGTGCTCCATACTTCAATTAAGCAGTCCTTTGGCGCTGAAACCTTGCCTGACTTTGATATATCCTCCAGTGGATGTATCTTATCCTTTGGAGCAGACTTTTTGTCCACCTGGTTATCGCCTGTACGCTATGGTTCAAACTATGGAGAATTCCGGCAGGGTAACCGAAAGCGGGGGACTCTTATTCAAATCGAGCCTCGTTTTTCTCTAACGGCAGCCAACGCCGATGAATGGGTTGCCATAAAGCCGGGCGCCGAAGGTATTCTGGCCTTAAGCCTGGCTAATGTGATAATTTCAGAGGGGTTGGCCGATCCCCGCGCAACCTCTGCGTTAACCTCCGGCCAAGGCGAAAAAGCTCTGGCTGACTATACCCCTCAAAAGGTATCTCAGGCAGTCGGCATCCCTGAAAGCAAAATAAGAGGGTTAGCCCGGAGCTTTGCCAAACCTGCCGGAGGCGGGACAGGACTGGCAATTGCCGGAGGTTCCGCAGCAGCTCACAGCAACGGGGCATTCAACCTTAAGGCAGTATTCCTCCTCAATTATCTGGTAGGAAACATCGGGAAACCCGGGGGAATACAGCTTAACCCAACCCCACCGGTCATAAGTTTAGCCGCAAAAGTTCCAGCCACACCATTCCAGGATTGGCAGCGTTTAGCCGGCAGATTGGCTACCGGCCAGCCCAGGCCCGTAAATGTTGCACTTATTCATGGAGCGAACCCTGTCTACGGTCTCCCCGGAGCAGTAGGTTTCACCGGGGCTTTACAAAAAGTGCCCTTTATTGTTGCCTTCAGCAGCTTTATGGATGAAACATCTGCTCAAGCAGATATCATTCTGCCAGTTAATGTGCCCCTGGAACAATGGGGCGCCGACATCCCCGAACCCGGCCCGGGTTTCCAGGTGGTCAGCTACCAGCAGCCTGTGGTAAACCAAGCCGGCGACAGCCGGAGCTTTGCCGATTTGCTTTTGACGATTGGCAAGGGCATAAGCCCCGATATGGCGACGGCTTTACCCTGGGCTTCTCATCTGGAATGGCTCCAGAAGGACAGCCAGGAGCTACAGAAACTCAACCGCGGCTCGGTTAAAGACGCAGATTTCCCAACATTCTGGAACAAGCTACTTCAGAAGGGGGGCTGGTGGGATGAATCATTCTCGGCATTCAGTAAAGCTCCTTCGGTGCCTGTACCTCCTTTCCCCGAAGCTACAATTTCAACCTTTTCTGGAAGTGAACAGGAATATTATTTGCATCTTATTCCCTTCCCATCTCATTCCATTACCGACGGGGCAGGCGCTCACCTCCCGTGGCTACAGGCTACCCCTGACCCGGTCACCACTTCCGTTTGGGAGACCTGGATAGAGATAGGCCCGGAAACAGCCCGGAATTTATCCCTCGCCGAGGGGGATTATACTCAGATTATGTCAAGTCCTGATTCTGTCCTGGAAGCCCCGGTGTATATCAATCCGTTGATGCCTGCCGGGATAGTCGCCGTGCCGCTTGGCCAGGGCCACAAATTTTACACCCGGTATGCACGGGATAGAGGGATAAACGTGGCTTCACTGCTGGCTCCCATATCCGAAAAGGAAACAGGCGCTTTGGCGTGGGCGGCTACCAGAGTAAAATTGATAAAAACGACCAAACACAGACCATTGTCTAAATTCGAGGGGGTTGTGCCGGCTTTTCAACTCCCGGACTCAGAAATAATTCAGTTAACCCCAACATCAGGCCCAACGGCGGCCGCACTGGTAACCCCGGATAAGGCTGATGTGACTGTCCGTTATAAATGGGGTATGGCAGTGGACCTTGACCGCTGCACCGGCTGTCAGGCTTGCGTGGTCGCCTGCCAGGCGGAGAATAACATTCCAATCAACACCGAGGAATGGTTCCGGGAACGCCGGGCTTTCGAATGGATACGGATAGAGCGATACTGGGGAAAAGGAAAGGCTCATTTCATCCCCATTTTATGTCAACAATGTGAAAATGCCCCCTGCGAACCGGTCTGTCCTGTTTATGCTACTTCTCATAACGACCAGGGGCTTAACGTACAGGTATATCCCCGTTGTATCGGCACCCGGTTCTGCGCCAACAACTGCCCATACCAGGTACGGTTTTTCAACTTCTGGCCTGCCGTCTGGCCGCAGAGTTTACGGAACCAGCTTAACCCCGATGTTACTGTAAGACCCCGGGGTATTATGGAGAAATGTACCTTTTGTATACAACGTATCAACCGTGGCGTGAGGCTGGCGAAACAGCAAAACCGGGCAGTCCAGGAGAGTGAAGTCGCTCCGGCCTGCGTCCAGACATGCCCGTCAAACGCCCTCGTATTCGGTAACCTCCTGGATAACCAGAGCCGTGTATCCCAACTGAAACATAACCCTCGCGCTTACCGGATAATGGAGAAGTTAGGCACAGAACCCTCTGTAACCTATTTGAAGAAAGTGGTACCCGATGCCTGATAACACAACACCAGCCAAAACTGAATACCGTAGTGCATTAGCGCCTACCCATATCCAGCCGATGAATAAGGCCGGAAAACGGTTCTGGTTGGCTGTTGGGCTATTGGCCATTGTATTCTCGATGGGTGTTGCAGGTTTCATATGGCGCTGGCAATCAGGTTGGGACGACCGGCCTGCGTGGGGCTACTATGCGGCCACATTCTCCTTCCTGCTCAGCACTGCCCAAACAGCGCCTCTTATCTCGGCAGGGTTACGTTTGGTTGCCGGTCCGTGGCGTCGTCCCCTGGCAAGGCCGGCTGAACTGTTCGCCTTCGTGGGAATTCTCAATATACTCTGGTTCATCCCTTTGCTTAAAGTGGTTCCTGACACACAACACAGGCGAAGCATCTGGTTTGATTCCCCTATATCTTTTCAAATATGGGAAACCATAGCTCTGGCCGTTCTCATCTCCTGCGGATTGTGTCTTCTTTACATGGCTTCCATGCCCGATATAGCTGCTAAAGTTGGTAAAGCACCCGGAAAACAGGGATTTCCAGTACCACTGGGCCTCTCTTGGAGAGGTAACCCACATCAGTGGCGCATACTTAAATTGGGGTTGGTTGTCCTGGGCGCCGGCTATATAATATTTCTTATCTTTCAGCAAACCATCTTCGCCTCCGATTTTGGATTGAGTCTGGTGCCGGGTTGGAAAGATGCTCTCTTCCCTGCTTATCATATTGTTAGCAGTTTACAAGCCGGTACCGCCCTGCTGACAGTTAGTCTATTTCTGTTACGCCAGTGGGGAGGTTTGAAAGATTACATCGGGCTGGACACCTTCAAGGGTTTGGGCAGGCTGCTTCTGGTACTAACCCTATTGTGGTTCTATTTTTGGTGGTCGAGCTTTATTGTTTTATGGTATGGCCGGCGGCCTGAAGAGCAACTCCTGCTTCAATTGTTTGTAAGCGGCCCCATCCGGCCTTTATTTACTCTGGTTCTTATCCTGAACTTTGTACTTCCATTCTTGTTGTTGCTGTGGAGCCCTATCAGGAAAAGCATCGCAGGGCCGGTAATAGTATCGGTATTCATACTTTCAGGGACCCTTCTTGATAGAATAAGGCTATTCACAACAGCCTTTTCGGTAACGGAATCGGGAGAAGTTATAAAAACCCTTCCGCCAACCCGGGTGCCGGATACAGCCGACATTTTTATCCTTATGGGAGGTCTAGCCGGCATGGCTTTAACATATCTGGTAGCCACCCGGTTGCTGCCAGTCCTTTCATACTGGGAGATCACCCAGGGTAAAATATTAGAATCAGAAAAACAGATTGGACTCCGGAAAGTTAAAATGGTGGCTAAACCAGAATAGTATCAGCACAAAATAACAGAACGTACTTGAAAAAATGGAAACAGAAAATAACATAACCGAAAAGCAACTTCATAAAGACCTCCTGGCTCCAGTATTTGGCTTCTCACGCCGCTTCTGGATTGCCGCGGGAGTGTTATCCCTTGTTTTATTGGCAGCAGGACTTGGCTTTACCTGGATGCTGATAAAGGGGCTGGGAGTCACTGGCTTAAATAGGCCGGTGATGTGGGGCTTTATGATTACTAATTTCGTGTTCTGGGTCGGGATTAGCCATGCCGGCGTTATGATCTCATCCATCCTCAGGCTCTCGCGGGCCGAATGGCGTCTCCCCCTGACCCGTGCCGCAGAGGTACTGACTTTAATGGCGTTGTTTACGGCTGCTTTGCACCCTATCATCCATTCCGGACGCCCCTGGAGAACAATGTACTGGGCATTTCCCTATGACTTTTCGCGAGAGATATGGCCCAATATCCGCTCACCCCTTATCTGGGATGTATCTGCCATTTTCACGTATCTTATCAGCTCAACTCTATTTGTATACATAGCGCTTATTCCTGACCTGGCTATCGTGAGGGACCGGGCATCGGGAATATTCCGCTCTATATATGGGGCATTAGCGTTGGGTTGGAGGGGCACTAACCGACAGTGGCAACTCCACGGGATTGTTAGCGTCCTTCTGGCAGCTCTCATTCTGCCGGTGTTTGTTTCCGTACATAGCATAGTCTCCTGGGACTTTGCCGCGGTTACCTCTGTAGAAGGGTGGCACTCTACAATTTTTGCCCCTTACTTTGTGGCCGGCGCCATCCACTCAGGAGTCTCAGCGGTAGTCGTGGTGATGGCCCTTATGCGCTGGTTCTACGGCTGGAATAATTACCTTCGCCCCGAGCATTTCGATGCTATTGGTAAGCTACTAATCGCTATCGCTTTAGGCTGGTTCTACTTCTTTTCAATGGAGTTTATATTCGGTCTGTATAGCCTGGAGGGACCGGAGATAGCTTTACGCAACATGCAAATATTTCAGCCGCCGTGGAGTATTTTTTCCATTGTATTTTTATTAACTGCATTTTTCATCCCGGTATCGTTATTGCTCTTCCGCAGGGTGCGGCGCAACATTTTAGCTATGTTTTTCCTGGGTATAACTGTTAATATCGGCATGTGGCTCGAGCGTTTCTTAATAATTGTCCCCGGGCTGGCCCGCAAAACACCTTTTACCTTTGACTGGGGTACATACCGGCCCAGTATTGCGGAAATCGGGATAGTGACAGGTTCCTTTGGTCTGGTCTTTCTCGGCCTTCTCATCTTCGCTAAAATCTTCCCTCTCGTACCCATATCCGACCAAAAGGAAGGCCAGGCTTTCAAAGGGGAAATCCAGATAGGTCGTGTAAAAATCAAAACTACCCTCCGGGATTGAAGAGAGGTTACTATGACGAATAAACAGGTCCTTGGTTTGTGCCGCGACGCTGATACTACAGCCCGGGCAGTGGAAGCGCTGGAGAAAAAGGGATTTTCAGGCAATGAATATGAAATCCTGACCGCTATACCATATCCCGAAGGCACTTTTGGGGAGAAACCGGGTAAGCATCGGCTGTATATTTTCCCTTTCATAGGGGCGCTCTGCGGGTTTTCAGCAGCTTTACTTTTAACTATAGGTACGCAGCTCTTTCCACCCCTGGTTACCGGAGGCAAGCCCATCCTGTCCATCCCGCCCATGATACTTATCATGTTTGAGGGCACCATGCTTGGGGCTATTTTGTTTACGGTAATTGGAGTCATTTTTGAATCCAGGCTATATGGCCCTAAACTGGGTCTGTACGATAGGCGCATTACCGAGGGTTTTATCGGCCTTCTGATAACCGACTCCCCGGAGCGCATAACCGAGGCTGAACAGATAATGGTTGGAGCCGGCATCGCTGATTTTAAGCATTCGCTAACGAGTAAAGACAACAAATGAAAGGTCATCCTGAAATTATCCACCCTCACCTTAGTCCTCTCCCCTCAAGGGAGAGGAAAATACAAAACCGTTTTCGGGAGAATCCCCCATGCCCCGTTGCACTGAGCACCATGAAGGATGAAAACAGTTTCCTCTGTCACGCCGGAGCGAAGCGAAGCATCTCAGGGTGGGGCAAGACAACCCTGAAAAAACTCCCTGCCACCCTGAGATCCTTCGTCGTCCCGATAACTCGCGACTCCTCCAGGATGACAAAATGCGTTTATTTTCGAAGCAATGGCAAATTAGCATTGCTACATAATCCCTTCCTCTCCTGGTTGCCTGACAACCTAAGCGTTTTCCTTCTTTTGAGTATAATTCTCCTCATCTCTGTGTTTATCCTTTCCGGGTGCTCCACAGGAGCCTATCCCCTTGACGTGTTTCCCGAAGGGCATTACCAGCAGTCCTTCCGCTCCCAGGAGCCTCCCCGTCTTCAACCTCCAACAGATTCGGTTCCAATTACCGGGAAAGAAGTTACCTATAATTTTTCAGAGGCTGGTAATCTATTAAACCCGGTATCGGCTTCAAACGAGACTACTACCAAAGCCAATCAACTATATCAATTGAATTGCGCCGTATGTCATGGAGCTATCGGACGGGGAGACGGCCCCATGACATCGTACTTCCAACAAGCCGGCGCCCCTCCGCCGATAGATTACGTAAGCCCGCGAGTCAAATCCCGAAAAGAGGGTGAATTATTCTGGATTATAACCAACGGTCTGGGAACCATGCCCCGGTTCGGCCCTTTGCTCACCGTTGATGAAAGATGGACGCTGGTGCACTTTATTCGCTCGGTATCGGGCCCAGGTCAATAAAACTAACCCCTTTTATTAAACCTGCAAAGGAGTTGTAAGTTCAGTGCGAATCATAATCCTGGGCGCCGGATTCGGCGGCCTGACAGCCCTTGAGGAACTGGTTGACCGTTTAAAACCCGAGTGGAACGTAGAGATTGTTTTAGTTGACCGGCACCCTTATCACCTGTTTACTCCACTCCTTTTCCAGGTGGTTACCGGTGGGGTTGACCCGGGACATATTGCACACCCCATTCGATGGCTATTGCGCAATGGGAACTTCCAGTTCTATGAGACTGAGATTAAATCTATTGACCTGGCCAATAGAAAGGTTTATCTCAACAACATTGAATTAAGTTACGATTTCCTGATAATAGGAATGGGCAGCACCACAAACTTCTTCGGAGTGCCCGGCGCCGATAAATGCGCCTTTCCGGTTAAAACAATCAGGGAAGCCGTAGCTATCAAAAACCGTATCATCGATGCCTATCGCCAGGCAGAGATGGAAACCAATGAGGAGACGCGCCGATGCATTCTCAGCTTCGCTGTAGTAGGTGGCGGCGCTACCGGCGTGGAACTGGCGGCCTCCTTGCATGACCTGGTGCATATGGTACTGGACCGGGACTATCCACGGGTAAAAGAAGGAGAAACCCAGGTCTATCTCATCGAAGCTACAAATGCTCTCCTTGGCGGATTAAACCCCAGGCTGGGAGAAATAGCATTAAACAGTCTGAAAGATAGAGGTGTAAATGTCCAGCTAGGGTGCCGTATTGTGGGTATTAACGAGGATGGATTACAAACCGCCGATGGACGTCACATCCAAATACGCACCGTAATCTGGGCCAGCGGTATAAAGCCCAGTCCGCTTATTGAACCCCTGCAATTAGAAAAAACAAAGGATGGCAAAATCATCGTTGGACATTATCTGGATGTGACTAAATGTCCGGGGGTCTATGCTGTTGGCGATCTGGCCGCTTTTTTTGAAGCTGGCGCTGCCCGCCCACTGCCTGCTACGGCGGCTGTAGCTGTGCAAGAGGGAAGGTCTGTCGGCCGGAATATAGCTCACGTATTACATGATGAAGACCAGTCCCCTTTCCGTTACGTTTTCGAGGGCGATCTGATCGCCCTGGGGAGGGACGCTGCTGTGGCTTATATGTTCGGTAAGGCTTTCAACAACTTCCCGGCCTGGGTCTTGTGGCGAGCCGTCCATTTGATGAAGGTGCCCGGTTTCCGCAACCGGATGAGTGTAGCCCAGGACTGGAGCTTTGATTATATTTTGCGCCGGGATACAATGCACCTGGAGTAAAATCTTTCCCCCCACATTCAACTTGACAAAACATGTTCACTTCAATATGCTAAGAACAATTCTTACATATACCTTGTCTTTAATAAACTATATGCCCACCCTGAATAAAATCAGTATTTTGCATAAGAGGTGATTCATGAAAAGGGCTATATCAATTGCAGCCGCACTCGGATTGATCCTTTTGACCATTTTGGCAGCCTGCGCGCCATCTAGCGCCCCAACACCGGCCCCGGCACCAACAACGCCTGCACAGGTAACTGTTCCCGCTTCCAACGTCCCACTTCCCGCCTCTCAAGACCCCGCCTGGGATAAAATTGTTGAAGCTGCCAAAAAAGAGGGAAAGCTAACAATCTATTCCTACAGTTTTGTGGGAGATATCGGCATAGCAATGAGCCGTGCCTTCAAGGATAGGTATGGTATTTCCGTGGATATTGTTACCGGACGGGGCGCCGAGTTCCTGGAAAGGGTAAAGACAGAAAAAAGGATAGGGGGGTTGGTGGCTGATATGACCGAAGGCAGCGCCCTCCATCTGAAAAATATGAAAAACGAAGGACTTACTATCAATGTTACCGGTGACCTTCCTGTCTTCAGGGAGAAAGACATCTGGGTTGCTGATATCCTCGGTATAGACCCAAAGGATAAAAACGTTATTGCCTTCAACTTCACGATATACACTCCATTTGTCAATTCTAACCTCGTCAAACCGGGCGACGAACCCAAAGTATGGAAGGACTTCCTGGACCCGAAGTGGAAAGGCAAAATCATTGCCACAGACCCACTCACCAGCGGCGGGCTGTACCAGCTTTTCGTCCCACTGATGAGGGAAAAAGTTATCGACGATGAGTTTTTAAAAGCCCTTAAACAACAGGACTTAAGGTTCTCCAGCGCATTGCCCGATGAAGGCGGCATTTTAGCGCGCGGCGAGCGTCATATCTCTCTGCGGGGTGTGGACTCAGTCTACGCCAGATTCGCCGCAGAGGGGGCTCCAATCAGGGCTATTGCTATAAACGACGGGACGGTGCTTTCAGTCCTTACCACAGCAGCCTATGCCGGCGCGCCACACCCCAATGCTGCCAAAGTCTTTATTAACTGGTTCCTTTCCCCGGAGGGCCAGACGGTTTTTGGCAAGAACGCCACTGTAGCCTCGGTACGCAAGGATGTGCCTAATTTCCTGCCCATTCCGGCCCGCATTACTCCCGTTCGCCCCATCCTGTTGACAAATGAGGATAACGACCAGGCTACCCAGTTCTTCCGCGACCGTTATCTGGAGAAGCTCTGGGGCCGCTGATAGCCGTAGGTTAACATGAGATTAAGCCCCTCTTTCTACCACTTTCGCAATACAGAAAGAGGGGCTTATTTTGTTCGAAAAGCATAAAGAGCATCAACATGGTCTCTGTATGATTTATGTGAAAAGCTATATTCAAATACAACCGAATATAGTGTAAAATACAAATTGTTCATTGGTATGCAAATGGACTGATTGAAAATAACTTTTACGGGAGATGACTAAATGAAACGTTTCAATTATGCGGTGTTACTGGTGAGTATGGCGGTGCTCATGGTAATTTCAGCCTGTGCACCGGGCAACACTCCAACCCCGGCGCCAGCAGCGCCAACTCCGGCTAATACCAGCATTCCCACCTCCAACGTCTCACCTCCCACTTCTCAAGACCCGGCCTGGGATAAAATCGTCGAAGCTGCAAAAAAAGAAGGTAAGCTTACTATTTATTCCTTTAACTTTATCGGGGATACAGGCATATCTCTTGGTAAGGCTTTCAAGGAAAAGTACGGTATCACAGTGGAGATAATAACAGGCAGGGGCGCTGAGTTTACGGAGAGATTGAAAACTGAAAAACGGATGGGCAGTATTCTGGCTGATGTATGTGACAACAATGCCACGAATGCTAAAACGATGAAGAAGGAAGGGTTAACAAAAAGCGTAGCCGGTGAATTGCCGGTGTTACGGGAGAAGGGTGTATGGGTAGCTGATGTCCTGGGGATAGACCCTCAGGATAAGCATCTTATCAGCTTTAACTTTACTATCTATAGCCCGTGGGTGAACACCAGACTGGTCAAGGCTGGAGAAGAACCTAAAGTGTGGAAAGACCTCCTGAATCCAAAATGGAAAGGCCAGATGATAGCGACAGATACTACCACCAGTCCCGGTTTATACCAGTCCTTCGTACCGCTTATACGGGAGAAGGTCGTGGATACAGAATTCCTCAAGGCATTGTATAGTCAAGACTTAAGGTTCTCCAGCACTATACAAGATGAAGCCGGGTTACTCGCCAGAGGCGACCGCGCTTTATCCATCAGAGGGAATGATTCGGTTTACAGCCGGTATATTAACGAGGGGGCGCCAATAAAAATCATCGACCTAAGTGACGGAGTTGTCCTGAGTGTAATATCGATAGTAGCTTTTGAAGGGTCCCCTCACCCCAATGCTGCTAAAGTGTTCTTAAACTGGCTGATGTCTCCTGAAGGTCAGACAGCTTATGGTAAATCTGCCAGCGCAGCTTCCGCACGGAAAGATGTGCCTAACTTCTTACCTGAAGCTGCACGGCTTACACCGAAGAACCCTATCCTTCTAACCAGTGAGGACACTGATGAATCAACCAAACTCTTCCGGGAACGCTGGTTAGACAAACTCTGGGGCCGTTAAATAACAAAGTTACTTGGCACATTCGGGCAGAAACAGAGACATGGCCCCGATAAACCGAGGGTCTTCGACATGCCGTGTCCCTACGGGTCACGAATCAAAACAAAGCAGACAGGGGCTAACGCCAGGCAGCACGGTAAACTATGCCCTTAGCCTTGACAGGATACCGCAGATAGACTAACATCCTGTCAGAATAAATCCCCCGCAGGTTTCTCAACCTGTCGGCTGGTATATTGGTAAGGCGCTCTGGAGGTGGCGGCATGAAAGTTTTCGATCGTCCGGTATTAATAGCAGGAATTATATTTCTCGTCCTTCTGGCAGCATGCACCCCGGGAACTACACCAGTCCCGGTATCTATACCACCTGCCGATCCCCCTAAAACCACTCTTCCCACCTCAAACATCAATCCTTCCACCGCTCAAGATACCGCCTGGGCTAAAATAGTGGCCGCAGCCAGGCAAGAAGGAAAATTAACAATTTACTCCTTCAATTTCGTAGGTGATATTGGACTGGCTATAAGCAAAGCATTCAAGGACGAATACAATATCACAGTGGATATCATAACCGGACGGGGGGCCGAGTTCGCGGAAAGATTGAAAACTGAGAAAAGATTGGGGCGGATTGTGTGCGACCTTACCGAGGGAAATGCTACCAACCTTACAAACATGAAGATTGAAGGGCTTACGGTAAGCGTGGCCGATGATATACCGGTGTTGCGGGAGAAGGATGTCTGGATTGCCGATATACTTAGCATGGACCCGAAAGACAAGCATATAATCGTCTGGAACTTCACGGTGTATTCCCCGTACATAAACACCAACGTTGTTAAACCGGGAGATGAACCAAAGGTTTGGCGGGACCTGCTCGACCCTAAGTGGAAGGGCAAGATGGTACTGACCGATTATGTAACCAGCGCCGGCCCCTATCAGGTCTTTGTGCCACTGCTCAGGGAAAAGGTCATCGACGAGGAATTCCTCAAAGCTTTATACAAGCAGGACCTGAGGTTCTCTTCCGCTTTACCAGATGAAGCCGGCCTGCTGGCCCGGGGAGAGCGCTCCATTTCAATTAGAGGCTCCAGCGGGACCTATGGCCGTTTTATCGCTGAAGGGGCGCCTATCCGCGCAATTCCCCTTAGCGACGGCCTGGTACTGAGCGTAATAACGATAACCGCTATCAAGGAAGCGCCACACCCCAATGCCGCTAAGGTGTTTATTAACTGGTTCATGTCGCCACAGGGACAAACCGTCTATGGTAAAATTGCCAGCGCCGCCTCAGCCCGTAAAGATGTACCCAGTTTCCTGCATAAAAATGCTCAGGTTATCCCCCAACGGTCAGTCATGTTAACCAACGAGTATGTTGATGAAGCCACTAAACTTTTCCGTGAACGTTACCTGGAAAAGCTCTGGGCAAAGTAATGGAGCCCATGTGCAAATTTCAAATGAATGTTATTTTGTCATTCTGGAGGAGTACCGATGCAATCGGGACAACGAAGAATCTCAGGGTTGGGGGATAAAGCAAGGTTGCGATTACCTCCCTTCCCTGGGATGCTTCGCTTCGCTCCAGCATGACAGCGACCTCTCGGATCAATTAAGCAATAAGCTGTTTTAAATATAAAATGTTATCTACTATTAAGGAGAGAGTCATGAGTAAGAGATTATACAGTTTAATAACCCTGGTAGCTATTCTTCTGCTAATCCTGACATCCTGTGCCCCGGGAGCTGGACCAACCCCGGCGCCAGCAGCAACTCCCGCTTCGGTTCAACCCTCGTCCCCTTTGCCAGCAGCCAAACCTGCTTCTCAGGAGGAAACTGCCTGGGCCGCCATAGTAGAAGCAGCTAAGAAAGAGGGGAAAGTAACCCTCTATTCCTACAACTTTACCGGAGAAATCGGGCAGGCCCTAACCCAGGCATTCAAAGAGAAATACGGCATAACTGCAGATATCATCACCGGAAGGGGCACCGAATTTGTCGAGAGGGTTAAAACCGAAAAGAGAATGGGCCGCTTGGTTGCCGATATGACCGATGGCGCTGCGGCACATGGCAAGATCATGAAGAAAGAAGGTCTGACCGCAGGTATTGCAGGGGAACTGCCAAGTCTCCGGGAGAAGGATACCTGGGTGGCTGATATTTTTTCAATGGACCCTCAGGATAAACATCTTATTGCCTTTAACCTGTCCATCTATACCCCATATGTAAACACCCAACTCGTTAAACCAGGGGAGGAGCCAAAAACATGGAAAGACCTCCTGGATTCCAAATGGAAAGGCAAGATGGTAATGACCGACACCATTACCAGCGCCGGGCCATACCAGGTAGTTGTTCCCCTGCTACGGGAAAAGGTCATAGATGAAACGTTCCTAAAAAACTTGTACAAACAGGACCTGCGTTTTTCCGTTTCTGATCCGGAAGGAGGTAGCATCCTGGCCCGAGGTGAACGCAGCCTTTCTATCCGTGGAATAGACAGGACCTATGGACGGATTATTGTTGAGGGCGCCCCTATCAGAGCCATAGAACTCACGGATGGGACAGTGTTGATCCTGGGAATCGTAGCCGCATTTAACGGGGGCCCCCATCCTAACGCCACCAAAGTTTTTATCAACTGGTTCCTGTCTAACGAAGGTCAAACTGTATACGGAAAAGCGGCGACTGTAGCTTCTATCCGTAAAGATGTCCCCAACTTTTTACCGAAGGCAGCCCAGATTCCGCTCACCCGCCCTATTCTCCTTACCGATGACGACACTGACAAAGCCACCAAGCTATACCAGGAACGCTGGCTGGACAAGCTATGGGGAAGATAATGGCGCCTTCAAAATAAGCGATTAATAAGCCCTCTTCTCCGCAAAATTAGCAGAAAAGGGGGCTTATTTTTTACTGGCGGCAGATGTATAATCAGGTCAAAAAAGAGGGCAAGAACATTGTCCTACATTATTGGTATAGATAGCGGCGGCACATTCACCGATTGCGTTCTTATTGACAGCCAGGGCCGTGTTACCCCGGACAAAGCCTTCACCACGCCTCAAAACCTGACTGAGGGAATACTACATGCCATTGAAAACACGGCTGGGTCTCTAGGCTTAACTCTCCAGCAAGTACTTAAAGAAACCGATATTTTAGCCGTCGGCACTACCTCCCTGATAAATGCCTTGCTCACCCGGCAGGGAGCCAGAGTCGGGTTACTCACCACAAGAGGGCACGAAGACACCATGGTTATTGGCCGGGTCATGGCCAAGACCGATGGCCTCTCCGAGACACAGAAAGGCGATATTATAGCCTGGGACAAACCAGAGCCTTTAGTCGCCAGGGCGCTGATAAAAGGTATAACGGAGCGGGTTGATTATAAAGGCGCCGAAATTGTAGCGCTTAATATGACCGAGGTAGAAACAGCCCTGGCCGATTTAGTAACTCTCGGCGCCGAGTCTATTGCCGTCTCTTTTCTGTGGTCTTTTATGAACCCGCAGCATGAGCTTAAGGTAAAAGAATTTATCTCTCAAAAATATCCCGGGCTATTTGTCACTTTTTCCAGCGATGTATCGCCCTATCTGGGTGAATATGAACGCACTACAACAACTATAATAAACGCCTATCTTGGGCCCCGAGCCAGGCAGGAATTTACCTCCATGTCACAGATATTCGCCCGGCAAGGGTTGCCTTACCCGCCGTTCATTATGCAGTCCACAGGAGGAGTGGTCTGGGCTGAAGAAGCCGCTAATAAAGCTGTCTATACCCTTTCCTCCGGCCCGGCGGGGGGAGTTATGGGCGCCGCTAACACAGGAAAACTGCTGGGCTACGATAATGTTATCGCTACCGATATGGGCGGCACAAGTTTCGATGTAGGCCTTATCCTCCGGGGTGAGGTCCCTCTGGCAAAAAATCCTATCTATGACCGCTACCGTGTTCTTATACCAACTCTGGATGTCGTTTCTATCGGCGCCGGAGGGGGTAGTATTGCACATATAGACCCCCAGGCAAAGACCATCAATGTCGGCCCGCAGAGCGCCGGATCCCAACCGGGGCCCGTTTGCTACGATTGGGGAGGAACTGAGCCAACCGTAACTGATGCCGATGTTGTTCTGGGCCGTATTAATCCTGATAACTTTTTCGGGGGCCGAAAACGGCTTAATAAATCCAAAGCCGAACAAGCTATAAACGAAAAGATAGCGGCGCCACTCCAGATGGATACCATCCAGGCAGCCAAAGGCATCGTAGACATCGTGGATGCGCACATGGCTGACCTGATACGCAAAGCCACCATCGAACGGGGCTACGACCCCAGGGATTTTGTTCTGTTATCCTATGGCGGGGCGGGGCCTGTGCATGTCGGGGCTTATGCCAGGGAGCTGGGTATCAAAAAAGCGATTGTGTCACCCCTCTCCCCGGTTTTTTCAGCCCTGGGTATTGTATCGTCAGATATAGTGCGCTATTATGCCAAATCGGAACCTCTGCGTATGCCCGTAACTGCGGACCGGTTGAACAGTATCTTCTCCGGTTTAGCATCAGCCGCCCGTGGGGACCTGGAGCGAAGCAGGAAAACAGGTAACATTAGCTTCATCCGCTCTATTGATATGCGTTTCCGCTACCAGGTGCACCAGATAGCCGTCCCCATTCCGGACAGGGAGCTAACTCAAGCTGATATAGATGAAATCCCCAACAGGTTTGTAAGTTTATATGAGCAGGTATTTGGAACCGGAACCGCCTTTAAAGCAGCGGGCATGGAACTGGTTACCTTCCGCCTGGTGTGCCGGGTAAGTCTACCTCGCCCGTCTTTGAAACAGCATGACTATCAGGGAACTGACCCCGGCGGTGCCCTTGTTGGCCAGCGACCTGTCTATTTTGAAAGCTTCGTTTCCACACCGATTTTCGATATGGGTAAACTGGCTGCCGGGAATATTATAGAGGGGCCGGCTGTCATTGAAGGGCCGGCAACGGTAATTGTAGTACACCCCGGCCAGCGAGCAGAGGTGGATGGGTGGCTGAATGTAGTGGTGGAAGTGGGATGATGGGGCTAAGTATTGAAAAAACTGTCTAATTTAGCTGTATAATAACAATAATTGAAGCAGACTATCAGCTTCGATCTATCATTCCAGAAAATAATTTTCGTGTGAGCATTTGCCATGACCAACATTAAACTGAACCAGCCAAGCGCAACCTTGAAGAACCAGACTTCCTGCCACTCTGTAGCCGAATACTTCGCGGGAATCGGCCTGGTAAGAATGGGGCTGGAACCTTGCGGATGGCGCGTGGTTTTGGCAAACGACATCTCCATCAAGAAGTATGAGATGTACAAGGGTTTCTTCCCAGACGCCCCTCAGCACTACATTGTGGGCGATGTTTTCGACATCGATGCCGATAAGGTTCCCAATGCAGATCTTGCTACATGCTCATTTCCTTGTATAGACCTATCGCTAGCAGGAAATATGGCTGGAATAAACGGAAACCATTCAAGCGCTTTCTGGGGGTTTATCAGAATTCTGGGCAAACAAGGCCGGCATTCTCCTCCGATTGTGCTAGTTGAGAATGTACCAGGCTGGCTGTCATCGAACGATGGAGCAGATTTCAGAACAACTGTTCAAGCCCTGAACGCATGCGGTTACGCTTGTGATGTTTTCACACTAGATGCACTCAGATTTACACCCCAGAGTCGACTGCGCGTTTTTTTAGTTGGCGCCAAAATTGACATGCTCGATGGGAATGTAAGCATAACACAGATTCGCTCTCGCTCTCTGGCGTCTGACACGCTTCGAGAAACTCTGGTTGCGAACCGAGACTTAAGATGGTTTGACGCCTCCATTCCAGAACCTCCGCCTCTCCTTCAAGATGGCTTATCACTGGTCATTGAGGATATTCCTGACTATGACTCAAAGTGGTGGAGCGAAGCCCAAGTGAAACGCCACCTTGATATGATGGATGACTCGCATCAAACGCGGGTTAAGCAGTTAATGGCAAATGACAAATACTCTTACCGTACCTTTTTCCGAAGGCGTAGAATAAACGGGCAACGCGCAGAAGTGAGGGACGATGATTTGGCGGGTTGTCTTCGAACTGCCGTGGGGGGCAGCGGAAAGCAATTCTTGATCAGAGCTGGAAAGGGAAGTATCAAAATGCGCACCATGACACCCAGAGAGTATGCCCGGCTTCAGGGTGTTCCGGATGCCTACCCAATCGAGGGTGACGTGGTACAGGCGCTAACAGGTTTTGGCGACGCCGTATGCGTGCCAGCTATCACGTGGATTGCTATGAACGTTCTTAACCCGTTGCTAGATAGTCTAATATCCAAGAGTTTACAACTGGTACGACACAATGACTGATAACTTAAAGCCTGAAGACCGCCTGAAAACGATGCGGGCTGTGAAGGCAAAAGGAACGGGTCTTGAAAGACAACTTTTCTCGATGTTGGCTGGAATGAAAGTCGGGGGCTGGAGAAAAAATGTTGGCGAGGTGCAAGGGAAACCCGATGTGGTCTTTTATACTCGATTGGCTATTTTTGTAGACGGTTGTTTCTGGCACGGCTGCCCGTACTGCAAACGAAAGCTGCCCGAAACGAATCGTCAATATTGGGAAAGAAAAATCGGACGGAATATAAGGATAGCAAAATCAACGAGTCGCAAATTGAAACGCGCTGGCTGGACAGTCATTCGGATTTGGGAACACGAAATGAAAAATCCGGTCGCCAGATGGAGGATTCGGCAAAGAATACGAAGATCGTTAAAAAAGGAGTCTCATAACGATGCCTGAGACCTTCGAAAATGTTAGAGATGAGTCTCTCAAGGCCCTCAGCCAATGGCTTGAATCATGCAGAAGAAAGGGGAAAGTTGCAAGGAATACTATCGCCACAGGCATCGTTGTGTTGGATCATTTGCATAGGCACTGCCCAGTACCACGAGATGAAGCCCTTTCCCAAGGCGGTGAAATTAAAGGGGCACGTTCGGGCCTTGGAACCATTCTTCAAAGGAACGGGGTCCCAAGCTCTTTTCTCAAGGAGATAACCACAAGACAGGCCCATCAGGACGGCCAGCGATTGTTCCAAGCGTTTGACTGGGGTAAGAAATTGGCAGCCTTGCCAAAGGGCGAAGTCAGTCGCTTGCTGGTGGAGATGATAGCTGTCTTAAGCACCCTAGCGAAAGAATGGCTTAAGCGCCAGAACTTGAAACTTCAGATTGATCGAAGGCAAGCTCCATCAAGCTGGGTACAGTTGATCATGGAAAATGCCAAAGACCGCTCAGGTGGCGTTGTGGAACAGCACCTTGTCGGTGCCAAGCTGGAAAGACGGTTCAAAACACAAATCCCCAACTATCCAGCCCATGCCGGCGACAAACAAACCGCAAGAGATGGAGACTTCGCTGTGTCTCGCTTGGTTTTCCACGTGACCGCCACACCTAACCGGGCCGTCATCCAGAAGTGCGCCGCCAATTTAGTTGCTGGAATGCACCCCGTACTGCTTGTGCGGAGCGACCAAGAAACAAAGGCGAAAGCTCTCGCGGAAGACGAAGGCATCGGTACACAACTGACATTAACTTCAATTGAGAACTTCGTGGCTTTCAACATTATTGAGTTGGCGGCAACGGAAGAAAAAGAATTCTTCACCATCCTGAAGGAGATTGTAGAGATTTACAACAGGAGACTAGGCGAGGTAGAGACTGATCTGTCCTTACAAATCGAGGTTCAATGAACAAGCAAACAAACCTGCTATGAAAAACACCATCAACCCCGTCACCTTTGAAGTGCTTAAACACCGCCTCTGGGCTATCACCGAGGAGGGAGCGGCCACGCTGCGCAATGTCTCCGGCTCGCCTACTGTTTCCCAGTCTAACGATTGCAATGTGGCCATTCTCAATGCTGCTGGCGAGGGTGTAATGATTGGGGCTACCCTGCCCACTCACGCCCTTTCCTGTATCCACACCGCTAAATATGTCCTGAGGGAATTCAAAGATAATCCTGGTATAGGCAGGGACGACATGTTCCTTTCCAACGACCCCTATATCAGCACCCCCCATCAGACCTGTGTGGTGATGGTGGCCCCTATCTTCTCGGATGATTCGGAGCTTATCGCTTGGGCCGGAGCCGGTATCCATGTGGCTGATGTGGGCGGCCCAGTCCCCGGACAGGTGGCGGTAGGCGCTCAATCTATTTACCAGGAGGCAACGCCAATGCCGCCTGTCAAGATGGTGGAGCGGGGTTCCATCCGCAAGGACATCGAACAGGACTACTTAATCCGGTCCAGAACCCGCGGCCAGAACGCCCTGGACATGCGCGCCAAAATCGCCGCTAATAATACCATCAAGCGGAGGGCTCTGGAGATGGTGCAACGGTACGGCAAAGAGACTGTTACCGGTGTAATGGACAGGATAATAAATCTGGCTGAGGCCCGGCTGCGGGGCGTCCTCCGGGAGCTGCCAGATGGCGTCTGGAGCCATACATCATATCTGGACTACAATGATCGGGGCAAGACTACTTTCTATACCTGCCATCTAACGCTGACTAAAAAAGGCGAAAATCTGATTTTTGATTTCGACGGCTCTTCCCCCCAGGCGCCGGCTGTAATCAACTGCACCTATGTGGCCCTGGAGTCGTCCCTTATGGTGGTAATGTTAGCTCTCTTCGGCTATGCTATCCCTCTCTGCCCCGAAGCTGTGCTACGGGTGATAGAGACGAAAGCCGAGCCAGGCACCGTGGTCAACTGCTCCTGGCCTGCCGGGGCTTCCAAGGGAACTACGTCTATGAGCCAGACTATCCGTCATGCCGCTACTATTTGTTTGTCCAAAATGTTTGCCGCCAGCGCTGAACATCACCATCGCCTCCTGGCAGTCTGTCAGGGACAAATGGCGGCTGCTGAGCTTGGCGGCCGGGACCAGCGGGGTGAGCCTTTCGGAGGAGTATTTATAGACACTGCACTGGCAGGAGGCTATGGCGCCAGAAGTTTTAAAGATGGCATCGATACCGGTGGTATGATTGGCGGGGCTGAGGTGAGCATACCCAATGTGGAAACCAACGAGTTCCGCTATCCTATTCTCTATCTCCTTCGCCGTCAGCAGATTGATAGCGGCGGCCCGGGGCAGTTCCGGGGGGGCGCCGGATTGTCAATCATGGTAACCCCCCACGATGTCGAACGTATCCCCGATTTGGCTTTACACAGTCATGGTTTGGAGGTACCAACTGCGTTTGGTCTCTATGGAGGGTATCCCGGTAGCGCCAATCAATCGGTTATTAAGAGGGATACCAAAATAGAGGAACTTTTTAAAGCAGGCGCAATCCCTCAGGAACTCAACCAGCTTGAGGGGAAAACCGAAATTACTCCCGGTGTTATTTCATCCTACCTGAACCGTGGCGATATATATTATTGTCTTGGTTGTGGCGGCGGCGGTTATGGAGACCCCCTGGAAAGAGACGCTGAATTAGCGCTTAAAGACATTCAAAATGGTATAGTATCCGGGGAATGGGCACGGAGGACCTACGGAGTGGTGATAAATAAAAAAAATGGGACCGTTAACTTAAATGCCACCGGGGTCCGCCGCCAGGCTATATCCAGGGAGCGGCAAAAATCGGCGACTTTACCTATACCTTTTCATCAACCGGTTGCAGCCAGACCCGCAGGAAAAAGAATAAACACGTGGTTACAAATAGTCCACAGTCAAAAGGATGATTTTGTCCAGTGCCGGTGCGGACATATTCTTTGTCATATATCCGAAGATTATAGGGCTTATACTGCAGTAGCCATACGTCCCTGGCACAAAGCCAGCCCTTACGTAATAAAACCCGGACGGCATTCCAGTTTTCAATTACGGGAATTCTACTGCCCCGGATGCTATACTTTACTTGACGTCGAAATAACACCCCTTTAAAAAAACAACACCAAAAAGGTTATTAACAATATGAATGCTAACAACAAGCGCACACCGCTTCGCCGGACCAAGATAATCTGCACCATAGGCCCGGCAACGAGCTCTGCCGGCACAATCAAGCTACTCATCGAAGCAGGCATGGATGCCTGCCGGTTAAACCTGTCACACGGTACACACCAGGAGCATGCCGGATATATTAAAATCGTCCGGCAGGTGGCTGAAGAGTTGGGCAAACCCGTAGCTATCATTTGTGACCTTCCCGGTCCTAAAGTGAGGACCGGGGAGCTATCGCACAAACATATCACACTGACTGAAGGAGATACTTTCACCCTTACGACTGACGATATCGAGGGGGGTAGGCACCGTGTCCATGTGAATTTGCCCAGCCTGCCCAGAGACCTGAATACCGGTAACACTATATTTCTTGATGATGGTTCTATAAGACTCCAGGTCACGTCCATTGAATGTAACGAGATAATCTGCCGCGTAGCGGTTGGCGGTCTGCTGGGTGAGGAAAAGGGCGTCAATGTTCCCGATGTTAGCCTGAGTGTGCCCTCGGTTACCGAAGCCGACCTGAACCACCTGGCGTTCGTTCTGGAACAGGGCATAGACCTGGTGGCCCTGTCGTTTATAAGAGAGGCATCCGATGTAACCAAAGTCAGAGATTTCATGGAACAGCAGCATAGAAGAGTTCCTATTATTGCCAAGATTGAGAAACATGAAGCCCTTAACAACATAGATGAGATAATCACCGTGTCCGATGGAGTCATGGTTGCCCGCGGCGACCTGGGTGTGGAAATACCTCTGGAGAGGGTCCCTATAGCTCAGAAATACATAATCTTAAGATGCAAGAAACAGGGCAAACCGGTTATCGTGGCCACCCAGATGCTGGAATCTATGATTATCTCGAAACGGCCGACACGCGCCGAAGTAGCTGATATAGCTAATGCCGTATTTGACGGTTCTGACTGTCTGATGCTTTCAGGGGAAACATCCATAGGTAAGAACCCGGTGGATGCGGTTAAAATGATGGCCCTGGTAGCACGGGAAACAGAAACGGCTTTACCTTTTGAACAGTTCCTATTGGAGGCAAGGAGAAACCTGGAGGCGACAACCGAGGATGCAATAAGTTACAATGCTTGCAGCACCGCCGAGCAGGTGAAAGCTTCGGTGATAATAGCCTTTACCAATTCGGGGAGCACAGCCCTACGGGTGGCCAAGTACCGTCCGCGTATGCCCATACTAGCCCTCACCGGTAATCCAGCCGTTCAGCGGAGGCTCGCTATCTCATGGGGTGTGATAGCCCATCTTGTCCCTGACATGCAGCAGATAGACGACCTCTTCAAGGAAGGGGCAAGAATTGCCAGGGATGTTGGTCTGGCAGCTACGGGAGATAAGGTGGTTATTACTGCTGGAGTGCCCTTTGGTAAAACCGGCAGTACCAACCTCCTCAAAGTGGAAACGGTCATATAGCCACCCTACTTCCTGCTTAGGAAATTTAGTGTCCCGGAGATTTTGACAAGTAAATTATTAACTTTGTATTCTGGCATTCAGGAAAATGGTCTTTTTATTCTTCCATCTTCCTCTCCCCTTGTGGGAGAGGAATTAAAAGGTGAGGGGTCTTATGTTTGGATGGATAACAAGTCAACAACAGATTTGGGCAGACAGCTAAGCCGACTGGGGACTCCGGCTGAAAGGGTACTCTGGCAAAAATTGCGCAATAAATAACTAAATGAATTTAAATTCCGCAAAGTTGAAATGGTCGTTTAGCCATTCCACTTCAGTAATCCAGTGTCAGATAGGCTAAATATATATGGAATAACAAAAAGCCTTTATCTGACTCTTATACACGACTTGGCGCTGCCGTAGCCGCCACCGCCTGCCGCTTATTACGGGGCAGCAATAGAGCTAAAGGTATACCCAGATAGGTAGCTCCTATGGATGCTATTATAGCCCAATTATAGGTCCCGGTAACATCAAAGAGCGCACCCCCCAGCCACCCCCCCAGCGCCATGCCGGTGCTCGCCCCCACCATTTCGAAGGAATATATAGAATTCAGAGGCGCTTCTGCACCGAATAATTGGCGGTTAATAATGGGGAAGCCTACCATCTCCCCTCCATAGCTCAGACCAAAGACAACAGCGAAGAGATAGAACACCCAGGGGCTATGTGCCCAGAACAGTATCATAACAGGCGTCCCCTGAGCTATCAGAGCGATGGTCAACAGATTTCTACCTCCCAGCTTCTCGGTGAATACGGAGAACAGGA
>Ga0209514_10003069_pt1 | contig 24553 bp, 9 predicted proteins | sample Subgrocontami58m_FD_187452 | JGI IMG/M metagenome (GOLD analysis project Ga0209514, IMG submission 187452) | Subsurface groundwater microbial communities from S. Glens Falls, New York, USA - GMW37 contaminated, 5.8 m (SPAdes) (version 3) | ecosystem: Environmental > Aquatic > Deep subsurface >...
AGTATCGGCAACGCGCACCATAGCTTCCGGACCTCTTGTGGCTGAGGAGATTGTACTCCGGCAGGCCGGCCCTGTAGCGCCAGCACAACCACAAGTCGAACTAAGCTTCATGTTCAACGGCGTCATGGGTACAACCAGCCCGCATATATGGAAAATCGGCGGTGCGGACTTCATAGTAGATGACCCGATGATGCTAGCGGAGATAGACCCGGGCCTGTCTGGAAACGTGACCGTACAGTTTGTAATAGCAGCAACAGCTTTGCAAACGCTGGTTACACAGAACGTAGCGATAGCGGGTGCGACCTATGCTGTTAATCTAACAGAGTTCAATCCGGGTGGGCGGGTTGCAGCAACCGTTACCATGCCGGACGGGACCAGGGTCAACTATAGTTCCAACTGGCAGGGATTCACCTCAGACCAGGTGTTGGCCAATGCCATCGCGACTAAAGATTTTGTAGCCCAGGCTGTTGCGCTAGCTGCGGGGGCGAAAATGCCCCAGGCCGCGCCTCAGGTTAAAGAGGACCGCGTTGTGCCTCCAGTAACTCCGGCCAGTAACGAGGCCTCTTTTACGGATATAGTGAACAAGATTTCAGGACCGATCTGGATTGTAGGGACTACAACGGTGCTGGTCGTTGACTCGACACGTCTGGATAACTTACCGATGGAGGGTGACACGGTGAATGTACGCGGCCAATTGCAGGCTGATGGCAGTGTTTTAGCAAGCCGCATCCGCACCGTCAACCCGGCAAGCATAGCCAGGCCAGCGGGAAAACCGGTTGAACCAGCTAAGCCTGCTGGCACAGAGACACGGCTCACGGGCAAAGTCAATGGCACTGGCAATAATATGTGGCTTATCGGGATTAGCCCAGTGGCCGTTGACGCCAATACCAAGATGCATGATAACCCAGCATTTGGTTCTACGGTAGAGGTCAGGGGGTACCAGCAGAAAGATGGCACGGTTCTGGCCACCCAGATACGTAATCTGGGCAAGGGTGGAGGCGGCGCCAGCGGCGGTGGAAGCCAGGTCCGTTTCACAGCCACGGTTGACGATGTTGCAGCCACTTCGTGGGTCATCGGAGGCTTCACTGTAACCGTCAATTCGAGCACTAAAATAATAGATAATCCCCGCGAGGGCGATTCAGTAGAGATAGTAGCAATCCGGCAAACCGACGGAACCCTGCTGGCCACGGAGATACGCAACTCGGCTAAAACGGCAATCGGTGGCGGCACCAGTGGTAGTGGTAGCTCTGGCTCTGGCAGTGGTTCTAGTAGTGGTTCTTCCAGCTCCGGCAGCGGTAGTTCCAGCTCCGGCAGCGGCAGTTCCGGCTCGGGCAGCGGAGGTTCCGGCTCAGGTGGTAGTGGTGGAGGTGGAAGCGGTAGCGGCTCCGGATCGGGCAGCGGAGGTTCTGGCTCCGGTGGTAGTGGTGGTGGCAGCGGCTCCGGCGGCCACGGTAGTGATGATTAGATAGCTCCTACTCTGGTGACCGGTGGTAAGTGATGCTATAGATTCAGAGTAGAGGCGAAATAAATCAAGTTAATCGGTCAGATAACAAGCTGGCCCCGATATATCGGGGCCAGCTTCTCGGGTTTAACCAGCATTAACTCAGCGACACTGGTAAAAAACAATCCCGCAGGTTGAAATATTAAAACAGGACATGCACATAAAAACGTTATAAATTTGTAATTATTTCTTTACCGATTTTATGACTATTCAATGCTCTATAAGCTAATATCCATTTAACTGTTATGGTTACCCTACTAGTAGCTTATACTTTTTGCATCTGTTTACATTGTTAGACATCAAATACTTGAGTACCTGTAAAGGTTACCGGCCATCCATCCGCACAGGTTGGAGGAACAGTTTGTATCGCTATAAAAGGGGGAATAGATAAAGCTGAAATAAATATGGAAGTATCGAAAAATAATAAACATTCAATTATGAGGAGGAACAGATATGAAAAGGCATAGAATCAACAGTAGTTTCCATTACATATTAGTAGCATTGATGGTATTAAGTTTTATGTTACCTTTTGCGGTGAGTGACAGTAAGGCATCGGCCCAGGCCGTCACCGCTGGATCAAAAAATGGCAACTTAACTGATAAATTGAATAAGGTCTCAGGTCCCCTCTGGACTGTCGGGTCTACGGTAGTAGTGGTCGTGGACTCTACCCGTAAGGAAGGCTTCCCGATGGAGGGTGATATGGTGAATGTACGCGGCCAAGTGCAGGCTGACGGCAGTATCCTGGCCAGCCGCATCCGCACCCTCAACCTCTTACGCTCCAAGGGCAAGGCGGCGGTGACAAAACCAGTTGTGGCGCCACCAGTCCTGCCGAGTGTAACGGAGACACGTTTTACAGGCAAAGTCAATGGCACCGGCAACAATATGTGGCTAATCGGGACCACCCCTGTGGCCATTGATGCCAAAACCATAATGCAAGGAAACCCCGCTTCTGGCCTTAATGTTGAAGTGAGAGGAATTCAGCAGAAAGATGGCATTGTGCTGGCTACACAGATTCGTAACCTGGGTGCGGGTAGCGGCGCTAATGCCGGTATCGGAACCGAGGTCCGGTTCACAGCCACAGCCGAGGATGTTGCAGCCACTTCGTGGAACATCGGAGGTTTCACTGTAACCATTGACGCAAATACCAAAATGATAGATAACCCACGAGAGGGCGATTCGGTGGATGTTATAGCAGTCCGGCAGGCTGGAACCACCTTGCTGGCTACCGAGATTCGTAACCAGATTGGGATTGCTCCAGCCGCTGGCTCAGGCAGCTCCGGTTCTGGTAGCGGTTCATCCGGCTCTGGCAGTTCTGGCAGTGGCAGCTCAGGTAGCGGTAGCGGTTCATCCGGCTCAGGCAGCGGCAGCTCTAGTTCAGGCAGCGGCTCGTCTGGCTCAGGCAGCGGCAGCTCTAGTTCAGGCAGCGGCTCGTCTGGCTCAGGCAGCTCCGGTAGCGGTAGTGGTTCATCCGGCTCAGGCAGTTCTGGCAGTGGTAGCTCTGGCTCTGGCAGTAGCGGGAGTGGCAGCGGTAGCAGTGGTTCAGGAAGTGATGATTAAGAATCTGGCCGGTTTACCGGCTTGCCGTCAGGTGCGCGAGGCGTAATTTGGAAAGATAAGAACTGATAAATCAGATTTAAGTATGCCGTGCTGCTCCCCTTTATTGGGACAGCACGGCATACCGAGGAAAACACAGGTTATTGAAAATTGTCAAAGATATTTTTTAGATCGGTTTCACCGGCTTACCAAGGCAAGTGATTTGTTTAAAAAAAGGTAGCAAATAACCCCGGGGGGAGGTCAATTCGGAGATGTATTAGAGTCAATAAAAGTTGTTTTATCAAGCGGAAAAACAAAGGAGTAACAGAAGTGCAAAAGAATAAACCCGGTTCACGTTTAGACATATTTAGAGGTGGTTGGTTCCATAATAGTATCCACTACTTGCTGGCAATAATAATGATATTGAGTTTTATGTTACCCCTGGCGGTGAATAGTGGTGAGGCAGAGGCCCAGGTGGCGACGGGTGCCTTGACTATAGGGCCAGTGAATCCGGCAAACGGTTTCCCTGCCTCCTACACCGGTGCAAACGGCGTGTCGCTCGATCTTTGCCTTGACAACAACGGAAAATGTGTGTTAGCGGCAGACGCCACTTTTAATCCAGCGTTACCCGTTGTCTTCCCGACAAACTTTCCAGGTACGGCTTTCTATTTCTTGGCTGACTCCAACCCCCTTACGGTGGGACCTACCGGAGCAGGCAGGGCCAGACTAAGAATTGCGGTTGAAGCGAGTTTTACTGCGGCTCCGGCTGTAGGCCAGCAGATTACCTTTTCTAGAATCGTACTCCAGAGAATAACCAACCTCACGCCCAATAGCACCTTCACAGTGACATACCCGTACGGCACCTTCACTTTTACCTCGGATGCCGCGGGCGATGCTATTGGAGGAGTAGGCAATCAGGCGTTCAGGACGCAGGACGGCTGCGCCGGGGCCCCCTGTGATTTTACGTTACTTCTGCCGGCGCCAACAACCCATATAACTACATTCCTGACGTGGACAGGACTTCCGGCGGGAGGCTTGCTTGATGCAGCAACAGGGAACCACTATATAGGTGATGCGGTTACTCCTCATACCGTAACCGGTAGCCCGTTAGGCCAAAATTTCGTCCGCATTACCGGCCCCGATATTGGCGGATTAGGCATCAATACAATACAGACAGACCTGTTCACCGTTGCCGGCAAGATAACAGCGCCAGCAGCAGCTCCTGCACCAGCGCCGGGTACAGTGCCTGCTCCTGGGCCTGCACCCGCACCCGTTCCGGCTCCGGGAACGGTTCCTGCACCCGCACCCGTTCCAGCGGGACCTCCTATGATTGGACTTGAGATATTCGCTCAGATCCCAATAGATGTTCTGGCCCCGCTGGCCGCCGGCGCCAGGGCAGATAGCACCGCCATTCCTGTCGGAGGGCCGCTTGGGGCAGTCCCCCTGTTTGTGATTCTCGGGGGTGTTACCGCGGTGAATGCCGCTGGCACGGAATGGCAGATAGGAACACCACCGACCTTCGTTTACACTCATTCAGGAACAAGACTTACTGGCGCCCCCGTAGTCGGCAGTGTTGTCAGAATCATCGCGCTCCGCTCGGTGGCCCCCGGGCCGATAATGGCCGATGTGATTGGAGCACGGCCAGGGACGGCAACCGCGGCTCCTGCCAATGTGCAGGTGATTTCTTTACTCTTTAACGGCATTGTAAATACCGTCAGCCCAACAATCTGGAATGTTGGAGGCGTTGATTTTACTGCCGATGGGGCAGTTATAGACCCCGGCCTGGTTGTGGGTTCAGCGGTAACCGTTGAGTTCAGCCCGCCCCTTGTATTGCCTCCGGGGACGGTTGTAGGGCCGCCTCCAATCCCTGCCCTGGCGCCGGCGGCGGCGCCCATGACATTTGGTGCGATTAACCCGGTGACGGCTGTCCCGCGCTGGTTCCGGGATGCCGCCGGGATAGCCCTGGACTTCTGCGTTGACCCTGTGCTGTGCATCGCTGATCCGGTTGACCCCGCTATCCCGTTCTCCGTGCAGACCGGCTTCGGACACGAGGCTTTCTACTGGTCTGCCAGCGCTAACGTGCCTACCGCCGGTGGAAGCGCTTCCCTGATCCTGGGATGGGAAGTCGCCTATCTTAATGGAAACCCCGCGCCCGGCGACACAATCATGTTCGGGCGCATACGTGTTCTGGCGACCGGCCTTACAGCCGGGGCGACATATACCGTGACCCATCCCTACGGCACTGATACCTTTGTAGCCGCGGACCGTCTGGGAGCCACGGGCGGTCTGGCAAGGCAGATCTTTGCCACCGATGATGTCGGCTGTTTCGCAGTACCCTGCGATTTCAACGCAGCTCTTGCCAGCCGCATCAAACGGTTCCTGGTGTGGGACTCCAGCCTGCCGTTCCCACCACCCGGCTATGTTGGGGACGGGGCAACTGCTCACAGAGTCGTCGGAAGCCCTCTGGGCACCAACTTCTTCCGGATGGACGGCCCCAATGTAGGTGGGCCTGGCATCAATACCGTGCAAACGGACCTGTTCGTGGTCACAGGAAAGATATTGCCTGCGGCAGCGACTGCCATAAGCGTTACTCTGGCTAATCCGGTGGTTGCTGTCGGCAACACCGTTCCTTTAACCGTGGCGGTAACGGACCAGTTCGGTATGCCGATAGACACTGGATTAACCTTAGTCAGTAGTAATCCGGCTGTAGGAACCATTAATCCGTTAACGGGTGTGTTCACAGCCGTAGCTCCGGGTACAACCACTATTACCGCGACCAGCGGCGTGCTTACGGCCTCTACTACTATAACTGTGAGTACGCCGACACCGGTACTAACCACGATAAATGTCACGCCGGCAACGGCAACAGTAGTAGTTGGCAGCACGCAAGCGCTTACGATCTCGATGCGGGACCAATTCAGCGCTCTGTTCACAATCCCGCCGCCAGCGGCTCCTGTAACGCCGCCGGCAACGCCACCTGCAACGGCACCGATACCACTAGCAGCGGCACCGATACCACTAGCAGCGGCACCGGCAGCGCCGACATTCAGCAGCAGCAACCCGTTGGTGGGCACGGTTAATCCCACTACCGGATTATTCACCGCGGTCGGCGCCGGGACGGCTACGGTCACCGCTACCAGCGGAACGGTAACCGGTACGGCAACTCTAAGAGTAACAACGGCGGCGCCTGCCCTGGGTAGCCTGGCTATTACGCCGGCAACAGCTTCTATAGCTATAGGCGCCACACGAACGTTTACAGCCTCAGCCCTGGACCAGTTCGGTGTAGCTATTCCGACCTCGGCAACCTTCGCCAGCAGCAACGGGGCGGTTGGCACCATTAACGCCGCCGGCGTATTCACTCCGTTGGGCGCTGGTACGACGACAATTAGCGCAACAAACGGCACAATCACCGGCAGCGCCACGGTAACCGTCACCAGTGTGGGAATGAGGGCTGCGGCTCCCATAGCAGCGGCAACTGGTTACCCGCGATTCTACACAGACGCCAGCGGACTGTCGCTGGAGCTTTGTCTTGACACCAACGGTTTCTGTGTTTTGGCGCCACTGCCCAACCCGGCGGCAGCGGTCTCCTTCCCCGGGAACTTCCCGGATGAAAGCTTCTACTACATAGCAGATTCCAACCCGATGAATGTTGGGCCTGCCGGGGCAGGCAGGGCCAGAATGCGGATGGTGCTGGAAGGCGCCTTTGCTACCGGTACTCCTGCGGCTGGGCAGGGAATAACATTCCTGAGGCTCAACCTGGCCAGGACGACCGGGCTGACGCCTAATAGCACATATACGGCAACGTACCCGTTTGGAACGTTTACCTTTACAACAGACGCTACGGGCATTGCCGGCGCCAGCATGGCCGGCCAGGCATTCAGGACGGAAGAGGGCTGCGCGGCAGCGCCCTGCGACTTTACACTGGTACTCCCGGCGCCTGTGACTCACATGACAAACTTCCTGACATGGACGGGATTGCCTCCGGGCGGTCTGTTAGACCTGGCAACAGGCAACCGGTATATCGGGGATGGGGGAACACCCCATACCATAATTCCCGGACCCAGCGGTAACTTCTTCCGCATCACTGGCCCCAATATCGGTGGGACAGGGGTTAACACAATACAGACAGACCTGTGGACAGTCGCTGGCAAGATAGCGCCTGCGGCAGTTGTCGCAGCGGCAGCAGCACCGGTAACGGCAGCCGCGGCTACTCCAATTGGGGTGCCGGTTGCGACACTAACTACAATAAATGTCACGCCTCCAGCGGCGGCCGTTGTCGTTGGCGGTACCCAGGCGTTTACGTCGGCGGCTCTGGATCAGCTTGGCGCTCCCTTCACCGCGGCGCCGACGTTCAGCAGCAGCAACCCCGCTGTAGGCGCAATCAATCCAACCACAGGATTGTTCACCGCTATGGCTGCTGGTACAACGACAATCACAGCGACCAGCGGTGCTATTAGTGGAACAGCTACCGTTTCCGTTTCGCCTGCTCCCATCGCACCAGTAGCGCCGGTAATAGCACCGCGACCGCCGGTGTTCTTTGGCGGCGGTGGTGGTGGCGGAGGTGGTGGATTCCAGGTATTTGGCGGAGGTGGTAGTGGTGTGAGTGGTGGTGGTGGATTTGTAGCTCCGCTTCCCGGGTCTGCGACTGCGGGCCAGGGTCAGGCTACAGCCATATCTCTGCCGCCCGGCACAATTGCTCCCGCTAAGGGACCTGTAAAGATCTCTCAGTTGTCAGTCTCGGGTAGTGGGAATGCTCCGGCGGCGCCTCGACAGCCGGTTCTCGTGGAGATGGGTGGCGTAGAATACCGTGTGGACTTCACTCAGTTTAATCCGACTGGGCAGGTGAGCACAATAGTAGCAATAAAGGGAGGCATTACGGTCAGCTATGGCTCTATATGGGCAGGGTTCACCCCCGACCAGGTGCTGGCTGACGCCATATTCAATAACGACGCCATCGGGCAGGCTGTAGCCCTGGCTGGCGGCGCCAAACCACTGGGTGAGGTTAAATAACCGTACAGTAGAGGCACAGCATGCTGTGCCTCTACCGGGTTAAACGATAAAAAGGTGGCCCCGATGTATTTGGGGCCACCTTTTTAATCACTATTTTATACCCCTGCTGTACCAATTGTATAAAAATTTAACTTTTGAGCCATTAATTTTATGACTTTTTAATAGCTCTTATTGTAAAGTTAACCCATTAAAAAAAACAAGGAGGGTAATGAAATGATTCCCAGGATGTTGATAACGGTTTTTACCTTGATTGGCGTGATTATAACTTTGATATTACCTGGAATCACACCGGTATCGGTAGCAGCATCTCCTGCGATAAACACGAATACCTTTGAGGGGGTGACACAAGACCATAATGAAAATGAATTACCGGGAGATATCATAAAGAGCGTCATGATATCGGTGTCAGACGAAAGTTATCACGTGGATTTTACCGAATTCGCGCTTAATGACAGGGTAAAGGCAATTGTCACGTTGACCAACGGGCTAAGGGTCTCGTACGGTTCTATGTGGAAAAGCTTCACTCTGGACCAGGTTCTCGCTAACGCCATTGGCAGAAAAGACAAAGTTGCCCAGGCTGTAGCGCTGGCAGCCGGGGCTGTACCCCCAATAACACCTGGTCAGGTTACCCAAAGTAGCACTCCTGTCGTCAAACCTGTGGATGTTAAACCCAAACCTGTTGAGAAGCCAGGGAACCTGCCTGGAATCAATTCTACCGGTGATGGCAGTGACTATGGCAGCGGTAATTCCAGTTCCAGCGGAAGCAGCCTTGCCGGTACCGGAAGCGGCGCGGCTGGAGCAGGCGTTAATACGGTGGGCGCCGGCGGCGCCGTTGGCGCCGGAGGCACAATTGGTGGAACTGTTGGCGCCGGTGGTGGTGCAGGCGCCACCAGCCCGGGCGGCAGTAATTCCGGACCGGGAAGCGCTAACTCCGGCCCCGGCAGTGGTGATTCAATCGGTAGCAACTCTGGTTCCGGCAGTAACAACTCCGGGAGTGGCAGTGACAATTCAGGAAGTGGCAGTTCCGGTAGTGACAGTGGTAGCAGTGGTTCGGGTGGATCTGGTGGCGGCTCCGGCAGCGGCAAATAATATTACCCGTAGTATTAAAAATAAAATATTGTGAAGAGTAAACTTTTGACAATAACGGGGAATAAATAAAGGGAGAAGTGATATGTTTATATTGAAAGTGATTAGCGGCATAGTATTTGGGATTATTACATTATTGGTATCTCCGGAAATTGCCTCTGCGCACGAACGATGGTTTGTTGAAAGTGGGACACATTCCGGCGAGCGATTAGGTCTGGATGTGACCTCTGTTTTCCTCTTGTTTGGCGCCGTGTTCCTGGGCGCAATGGCATACACCAACGAGCGCTCCGGCTGGACACGGGGGATTCGTATCCCGTTTCAGAGCACACGCTCGCTGTTACCCCGAGGAATGGAGTGGAGGGTTGTAGCATCGCTCTCCGGCATAATGCTTATCATAAACTCGATTATGGGTGTCTTCCTGGCATCTGAATTTATATTACCGCAGCAAGCGCCCTTCATCCTGGGTCAGATCGGGCAAATGGTTATTGGCCTTCTTTTGGTTAGCCAGATGTATTTTGCAGTCGGAGGAGCGCTGGTATTACTGGTGGCAGTCCCCATAGCTGCCATTTACCTGCCGGCAAACTTGCTGATAGACTACGTTGTGGAATTCGCTGCTCTGGCCGCTGCGCTAATTCTGGTGGGATTAACCTCGTGCCCCGACCGGCTGTTCCGGAAGTGGATAAAGGTACCTTCGGAGCGTCTGGAGCATCTAGCCCTTCCCATAATCCGAATAGGCACAGGTCTAACGCTGGTCATCCTGGCGCTGCATAATAAGCTGCTTAACCCGGATATCGCCCTGACTTTCCTGGACAAATACGCATTTAACTTCATGCCTCATATCGGGCTACCGTGGTTTACGAACCTTCATTTCGTGTTTGCTGCGGGGGTTGCTGAGGCGACACTGGGCCTTATACTTATGCTTGGTTTAGCCACCCGGTTCGTTGCAGCAGTCATATTGGGGTTTTTCATTACCACGCTTATTATGCTCGGACCGATGGAGCTTGTCGGCCACCTTCCTCTGCTGGGGATAATGTTCCTGTTGATCTATCGAGGGTCCGGGCGTTACAGCCTGGCAGCATTCCGAGGAGTACGGTCCCCTGGCCGTAAGGAAGCCGAAGCTGAATCTATCCAATGAACAGGGTCACGGCGACGCGATCCCCCTGAGTCCCGCTTAGTGAAGATAAAGTCGCCCTAACCCTCAAGTCCCTTCCCACACTGGGAAGGGGGTAGGGGGTTAGGTCGTTTACCATTCACTCCCCTCTGATATCCTTCGTCCCGATAACTTGTGACTCCTCCATGATGACATGAGAATGTATATTTTCGAGGGAATCCGTCATGCCCGGTTGCGCCCGGACACCGCGAAGTACGAAAATGGGTCGCAACTCGTCATTGCGAGTGAAACGAAGCAATCTGATCACCTTGAGGCTGATTACTCATCTAAAAGCGGAAATTGCTTCGTCGCTCCGCTTATCGCAATGACGAATAATGCAGCACTAATTTTTACGTCGGTATTAGTTGATAGAAGTTAGGGACTCAATCTCGACATAATGGGCTGTTATGCAAGGAGCTGGGTTTATGGATTATCAGTGGTTTAAAGGATGAAAGGTAAATAATTGGTAAAAACTTAACTGTATTATTTGCAAAAACACAATAGCGGAGTTAGTAAAATAAGATGTTAAAAATTGGCCCTAACATGAACTATAAACATGTGATTATGTATTTGCCGGTATGTTCTGAAGGACCATCCGGAATATATTTTTAAACTTACATTGTAATGTCATCGTAACATCCTTGGAGCAATTTACAAAATATTAACTAATATTAACCTGATGCCCATATTTATAAAATGGAACCTGCTCGAATGTAATAAATATTTAATTATTTTATTTAATACTTTATGACTTTTTAATCAATAAACATATAAAATTCCACTTGTATAGGTTGAAAAGAATATTGCGTTACCTATTTTTTAAAAAATATACCGGCGATAAATGGAATTTTTAGACCAGGAGGTGCACTAGGTCTGACATTGATAGAAGAGTTACGGGTGTTTTAGTTGGATACATATTAACTATAAGCAGGAGTAAACTATGAAAACTTTAGACAGACGGGACTTTATTAAATATACGGTTGGAGGTATGGCGGCAATATTTGTGGGCAGCAAACTGGCCTGGAGCCTGAAAAACCCGGCCTTTGCCGAGGCCGCTGTAACCTCCCTCGATTTCCACATCTCCGATGCCATGAAGGAGATGCACACCCATAACTCAATAAACGATGCCAGATGCTACTTCTGGATTTATAAGAGCGCCACCCCCGCTTTACCTGCCGAATCTCCCGGGCCTATCATTATGGCAATCAAGGGAGATACAATTCAAATAAAAGTCACCAACGACCTGGATGAACCCCATGCCTTTTTCATTCCGGGTATGGTTGACAGCGGCCCCATAGCTCCGGGCGCGACCTGGACGGGGTCTTTTACAGCCTCAAAGTCAGGCGCCTATCTGTATTACGATAATCTGAACGCCCCGGTGAACAGGGTAATGGGATTGCATGGTTCCTTAATCGTCATGCCCGCTGCTCCCGTTGCCGGACATAAATATACCCCTTACGATAACCCAACACCGGGTGTGCAGGGCCTCTACGATGCCTTTGGTAGCGACTACTGGCCCGGCCTGGCCTGGGAGCAGGGCGACCCTGCCACCTTTACCCCACCCTTCCGGCACTACGTCTGGATAACGCATCAGGCCAGCCCGGTACTGTTCGCCGAGGTGGGGAAGCTGCCTCCGGGGCAAATCTATAATTCCCAGCAATTTATAAATGCTTTCCTTAATGACCCCTTCAACCCCGATCCTAACAAGAGCCGGCTACCCCAGTACTTCAGCATTTGCGGCCAGACCGGCCATTTCGCCCACAATAACTGTTATGTTACACCAATGGGCCGGGTAGGTGAACCGGCGGTAGTCCACATCCTGAACGCCGGCCTGTGGACTCATTCCATGCACCTCCATGCTAACCACTTTTTTGTGACCAGCGTTAACGATGTGGTGCAGGAGAACCCCATCTGGGTGGATGTGTACAATGTTGAACCGATGGACAGGATTGATTACACTATACCTTTCATGAGGCCGCCGGACCTGCCGAATGCCAGAGGAATCGGACGGCCGGACAAGCCCCTGCTTACCAAAAAGGGCCAGCCCTGCTGGCCGCCGGTTGAAGAGCTTAATACATTTATACCGGCGCCCGGGGAATCAATGGCCAAGGATATTAATGGAAAGATAATTGACCTGGCGCAGCGGTTATCTCCGTTATGTTACCCCATGCACGACCATTCCGAGCCCACCCAGACGACCCAGGGCGGCAACTACAATACCGCATTAATCTCAGGTATCTACTTCGTCGGAGACCGCAATACCCCGGGCTGGATGGACTTTCCCATGGATGAGGACTGGCGCATCATGTATGGAAATGGGAGCGACCGTGGTTGTGCGCTTACCGGTACGCACCTGGCGGCTGAACCCAGCCATCACCACATCCCATAGACAGCTTTATTCCCTCTCCCTCGATGGGAGAGGGCGAGGGTGAGGGTGAAACCCCCTCACCTTTAATCCTCTCCCACAATGTGGAGAGGAGACAATGTAAAAAGGAGAAATATAAATGTCTTTCGCAAATCCAGGTTTTAAGATACCACGCCAGTCCATCGAAGGGATGGAAGGCATGTTTGTCAAGATGTGGGACCCGCCCACCAGAAGCCCGGCCACGCCTGATGAACTGGCGCCGACCAATCCGGTGCCTGAAGTACTATTTGCGGCCGGCCTTCAGAATAAGCCCAGCACACCCCATACCGTCGAGCGGGATGGGTTGCACGGTGCGGATATTACCACCTGGGACGGCGCTAAGAAATTGAAGTTCATGCTCTGGCGGGACAAGGATAATCCGGCCACCGGCGCCGGGAACTTCCCTGGAGCGACCATCCGGATACCCAGAGGTGTGGTCTTCCACGGGAGTAGCCAGGGCCACGGGCCGCCGCCGCACACCATCCACTGGCACGGCATCGAGCCAACCCCCATGAACGACGGCGTAGGCCACTGCTCCATGGAGATCGGCAACTATACCTATCAGTTCCAGCCGAACTTCATAGGCTTCTATTTTGCCCACTGCCACCGGAATACGGTGCAGCACTTCGAGTTCGGGCTGTACATGGGACTGTTAATTGACCCGCCGGATGCCTACTTCGCCTCAATTGCATCTGTAAACCCGGATGGCACTGTCAAGCTTAACAATATTCCCATAGGAGCCGGCCGGGATGGAAAGCGCCGGATTGCCGCCAATCTCAAGGGCACCTCGCTGGCAGCCCTCCAGGACAACTTCAACCCCCTGGATGCTCCCGACCCGTGGACAGGCGACCCCCGGCTCAAGTTCCTTACTGACCCCCATGCCCATACCGTCCCTTACGACGTCGAGGCATTATGGGTGGTGGATGACCGCGATTCCACGTGGAGCGACATGGCGCCGAACGCCTTCACTACTTATCCCAAGCACGGCGACACACCCGGTGTCAACGATTTATTCCATGAGAACCCTGGCAAGGATGGTTTCTTTGCCTTCAACCAGTTCAACGCGGATTACTGGTTTGTCACGGGCGTTCCGGTGCCGGCCCACAAGGGCGGCGTCGGGACAATCCCTGCAGATATAGTAATCCCTCCGGCGCTGATAAGCGGCACGGCTACTCAGGTCTCCATAAACGCCAAGGTGGGTGACACTATACTGGTACGCGCCCTGGATGCGGCATACAATAATGTGACCTGGAGGTTCCCGGTGCCGGTGACGGTAATAGCCTGGGACGGGCGTTCCCTGGGCATACCTCCCTATACACAATTCAACCATGCCTACGATGTGCCGGCCAATACGCCCATTCCTGTAAGCGTGGCCCGGCGCTTCGATGCTCTAATCAAGGCCACTGCTCCCCTGGACTCCTTTGCCACGGTGGACTTTATTGATACCCGCGGCGGCCGCGGCCCGGACACACAGCAGACCGTTTTATGCACCGCCCGTATTCCTATTAAGATAGCTGCGGCTACGGCTACAACTACTAAACCGGCGGATAATACCAAGACTCCGGATGGCAAGACAGCCACGGGCGCAGCAGAATTTGCTTTAACCGACATCGTGACCAGGATTTCAGGGCCACTCTGGACTGTAGGAGCTACGTCAGTGCTGGTCGTTGACTCGACACGGTTGGAAGGCTTCCCGATGGAGGGCGACACAGTGAACGTACGCGGCCAGGTACAGGCTGACGGCAGTATCTTAGCCAGCCGTATCCGTGCCGTTGGTCTTATGGATAAAAAAGCCGCGAAGCCTGAGGACAAGCCAAAAGGAACTGAGACGCGCTTTACGGGTATAGTCAACGGTACCGGCACTAACATGTGGCTCATCGGAACTACCCCTGTAGCCATTGACGCCAACACCAAGATACGGGATAATCCGGCGCTGGGCCTTACGGCAGAGGTCAGGGGCTACCAGCAGAAAGACGGCGTCGTGCTGGCTACCCAGATACGTAACCTGGGTAAGGGAGGTGGTGGTGGCGGTGGAAGCCAGGTCCGTTTTGAAGCCATAGTTGAAGATATTGCACCCACTTCGTGGGTTGTCGGAGGCTTCACTGTAACCGTCAATTCGAGCACTAAAATAAGAGACAATCCCCGTGAGGGCGATCTGGTCGAGGTGAGGGCAAGCCAGCAATCTGATGGGACCCTGCTGGCCACGGAGATTCGCAAACTGTCTAAAGCGGCAACCGGTGGTGGTGGCACCAGTGGTGGTAGCTCCGGCAGCGGCAGTTCCGGCTCGGGCAGCGGCAGTTCCGGCTCGGGCAGCGGCAGTTCCGGCTCGGGCAGCGGCAGTTCCGGCTCAGGTAGCGATAGCTCCGGTTCAGGCAGTTCAGGCTCCGGTTCCGGTAGCGGCAGCTCCGGTTCAGGCAGCGATAGCTCCGGCTCGGGTAGCGGAGGTTCAGGCTCGGGCAGTGGAGGCTCCGGAGGTGGTAGTGGTAGTGGTAAAGGGTCTGATTGACCGAAGATTTTTAAGTAAAGGCGGTTCGCGAACCGCAATGGACCTAACCCCAACCCCTTCCCTCGCAGGGAAGGGGCGAAGGGGTCGGTTCGAAGATAAATAAAATTTGGAGAGGTAAATATAGAATGCCATTTAAATTAGGTGCAACAGAGTTAATAATCATCCTGCTGATAATCATGGTTGTTTTTGGGGCAGCAAAGTTACCGCAGTTGGGCGCTGCCCTGGGCAAGAGTATCCGTGACTTCCGCAAGGAAGCATCGGGAGAAGCCGACAAAAAGACCGACACATTGGAAGCTAATGTTAGCAAGAACTCAGAAAAATCCGCAGTGGTGGTAGCCAGCAAATAGGGGGATCTAATAAGTAGGGGCTCAGCATGCTGAGCCCCTACTATTTTATAAAAATTTAATAATTTAATTGCCAATTTTATGACTTTTCAATACCCTTTATTGTAAAGTTATTAAGTATATCAATTGTAATGGTGCCCGGTGACTTGATTATTTGTTAAAGTAGTAGAGACGTCCCAATGTATTGAGATTTTGAGATTCAGCTTTAATTTAGTTTTACATGTACGAGCGGATAACTTGATAGATGGGATGAGACGGGATGGTTAATTGGTTTATGATTCGTAGAATTTTGATATTAGTACTAACCCTGGTTTTAGTCATTACAAACCTGCCATTATCCAACGCCAAATCTGGTTTGGCCCTGGCAGTTCCCCATGGAGCAAACCGACAAGTTGTGCAACTCGCCCCCGGGCAAGTGCTGCCGCCTCCCTGTCCCCAGTTGATAGACAAGTTTCTCTTTCCACCGAAGAACAGGAATTTCCCTGCTGTGCCTATGTGGAACTTGCCGGCTTACAGCGGTGATCCCGCGTTGGAACCCCTTCCCAACGGTTTCACGGTTAATGAGAGCGACGCCTGGTTTGACGGTATTCCTCTGAAGATACGCGTCTTCCCGCGTCCGGGTGTTGGGGACGGTGGGCCGACTATCAACCATGCCGATATGTACGTCTTCTATTATCCCGATGGAACTCCCGTGAACCAGCTACCATTGATTTCGGCTGTGCCTAAGAACGCCGCCGGGCCCGGCGCCCTTATCGACAATTTTTCCGCCCGCATGTTTTCGGCTAACTGGGAGGTCCACGCCGTAAGGGTCACTGCTACCTATGTTCCCGGAACCATAAAGAGTCTTGACGGACTAGCTAACCCCAACTGGGTCCTGGAGGATATAGCCACTAATATGTATATCACCTTCCCTGTGTTGCCTCCGGGCACATCGGTCCCGGACCTGGGGCTGAACGGACTATCGTTAGACGCAGCCTTTTACGAGGGTCTGACGGTTATGTTTGTCGAATATGATATACAGGACAGAGAGTTAACTGAGAAGCCCATGTATATCTTCCGCAAGCCAAACGGGGAATTCGCAGGATTGCCGGTCGTCTCCAGCGGAATTCCCGGCATGCCGCACTATAACGCTCTATGGAATGTGGGTATAGTTGAGGTCCCTCAGAACTATGTGGCTGATACCCTGCGCGCGGAGGATGCGATACTGGCCAGCGGCTATCAAATTCGTGAAGCTTTTGAGGTCTTCGCTCCGGTGACTGCTGTGGATGGAAAGCGCACCGTTTTCCACGACAAAGATACAATCCTGCTAGGCCCTGATGGGAAGTTCCACAAGGAGAGATTTCCCATTCAGATGCGTTCTCCCGCCCAGCCTTTCGATAATGACCCGCGAATTACTCAGGCTGTACTGGGTTTCACTAATAACTTTTCAATAGTTGAGGTGGCAGTGAACCAACTGGAACTATTACCGGCGGCGCTCCTTATGGAAGATGTGCTTTTGGCGATCCTCAAGAACCAGTTCCCCCCTAGCGTGTGCAACCAGATTAAGGTGCCGCCCCACATCGCCCGCCAGTTTCTAATCCAGGATTCCCTTGGTAACCTGATACATCAGAAACAATCGGAAATAGACGCTATGCCGCTGGCCGAGGTGGTCACGCGCGGCCAGGCCATTTTCGAACGGGAAATATTTGAGGACAATGGGGCCGGGCCGGCATTTAATACCTATTCCTGCGCCACCTGCCACGGCGAGCCTTTTAATATCGGTATTGAGCCATTGACCGGGGGTGCAGCAGGCCGTTTCCGCAACGCCATGCAGCCCACTGATAAACCAGATCCCAACATCCCTTCCTTGAAGGTTAAGCGGAGCCGTAACACCCCGCATGTCTTTGGGTCCGGTATTTTGACCCAATTAGGCAAAGAGCGCCATGCTGGAGGGTTGCCTGCCACCAATGATAACCCCTGGCCGCACAACTGGAAGGGCACCGTGCCTACTGTAAGAGATTTTACGGCCGGCGCAATGAAGGGGGAAATAGGTCTGGAATCCGTAGAGAAGGTTGCAGAGCTAACGGGAAAGTCGCTGGCTGAGGCAGCCACGATAGACAACGACAACGACGGTATTGTGAATGAGATGACAGTAGGCGATGTAACGGCTGTAACTGCCTTCCAGGCCAACCTGCCCCGGCCGTACCAGATAAAGGTGTCCGATCCGAACGTTATCAAAGGCCGCAAGGTGTTTGAAACTACAGGTTGTATCTTCTGTCATACTCCTGTGCAGACCCTCCAGTCCACTATCCTGGAGATACCCAACCCGGAGACCTCCGGTGTCGTAAAGATACCTCTCGGCGCACAAATGGTGGAGCTTTACTCCGACCTGAAACGCCACAGGATGGGCGCTTTACTGGCTGAAACTGGCGACCAGGATGGCATACCCGCCGATATGTTCCGCACCCAGCCGCTGTGGGGCATAGGAGATACCGCACCCTACCTGCATGATGGCTCGGCTGATACCCTGGAGGAAGCAATCCTTAAGCACGGCGGAGCTGGTTCCGAGGCGTTGCCAGTGGTGAACAACTTTAACGCACTTTCGGCGCAGGACAAAAGCGACCTGTTCAGCTTTCTCAACTCGCTGGTGCTGCCCAGACATCAGGAACTGGAGAGAGACTTCTACCTCAGTCTCACGCCCAGGGACAAGGGCCTTATGGGACCTTTCCTGAAATCTTTTATCCGGGTTGTCCCGGACTTCTTTTTGAGCGCATGGATAGTCAACTTGCTGGATGGAGGAAAGGTGAATGGCTCTGTAAAGGTTCAGGTCTCTATCAACTCCGAGTTCGGCACATCGCAAGCAACATTGCTCGTGGACAACATTACAGTCCTTCCATTAAGCTACAACTCTGCTACCGGCTTCCACGAAGCCACGGTAAATACTATTCCGTTAAGCGAGGGTGAACACAAGCTATCCATAGATGTCGTGGACAAAAAAGGGAACCGGCTTAAGGGTGTGAACTCAATCTTTGTTACAGTTGACAACATACTTGATAATTCTCCATTGAACTGGCCGAGCAACTGGTCCGGCAAGCCGAAAGATTGCGTTTGCATAGGCACGGGTTTGATGGCGGGATGAAAATGACCTCACCCCCTTTACGTAAAGGGGGCCGTCCGCCTTCAGCGGACGGGGGGTTTCAATGTCAATTAAAATAAGTAGAGATAGAGACAGAGATATGAGAGGTGGGACGACCTAACCCCCAGCCCCTTCCCGACACGGGAAGGGATTTAGGGTTAGGTCAGAACTTTGTCATCCTGGAGTCCGCCAGAGGTGGGCGAAGGATCTCAGGATGGGGCATATGAATGGGATACGACCTCACCCCCTGGCCCCTCTCCGTTGACGGAGAGGGGGAAATGTAGGTATCCCGATTCATCGGGACCCCTACAGGGAGATGATTGGTAAACCGTAGAGGCAATTCCTGAACTGCCCCTACACAAGATATTTTAATTACAGTAAATATTATTTAGGTTTGGAAATGAATATGAGACGCTTGATATTTAATTTAACGCTACTCATCACGATAGTGATAACCCCTGCCTTGCCGTTGGCTCAAACAGCTACGCTTGCTTCTGCCGCTTCGCTGGCGCCCGAATCGGAGGCTTTACCAGTGCCAGGCAACGCTCATGCCGGACATGAGACTGGCAGTGCTGAGGGTTCTAACGGATTTAGCGATGAATTGAAAAAGCTTAACATAGATGAGGTCACATATGGCAGCGCACCCGGCAACCCGGTAGCGCCCAGGGGTGGAAGCGTCATGCCTTTCCATGGTGCGCCTGTATTGGGGCCAGCACAAAACAACAAGGTCGTTAATCCCCAGGTAGCGCCGGGGACCTGCGCCCAGGTTGACCCATCAAAGAGGAAAACATTCAACATCTCAGCCATAGACGTAATTATCACACTGAACCGATTCGGGGATAACGATCCCCAGGGGATGATGTACGTCCTGGATGAAAACCTCGCTGCCGTCCGCGCCCAGGAAGCTTTGCCTCTGCCCGGCAGAGTGAGCATTGGCCTGCGGGATGACCCCATCCAGCCCCTGGTAATCCGCTCTAATGTCGGGGACTGTCTTATCGTCAACTTTACCAACAAACTGGCTACAGGGCGGGCCAGCATAAACGTGCGCGGCCTTGCGGTAGCAGCCCGGACATCGGGTGGTTCCAACGTTGGACTAAACCCCGATACGCTGGTGGATGTGGGGCAAACCATTACCTACTACTGGCTAATTGAAAATCGCAGGGAGATGGAAGGCTCATATGTCTTCCGCAGCATGGGAGACCCCCGCAACCAGCAATCTCACGGGCTCTTTGGAGTGATAAATGTGGAGCCGGCTGGCTCTACGTATATAAATCCCAACACAGGACAGCCACAAAAAAGTGGATGGGAGGCGATTATTGTTGACCCCGCTGGCAGGGACTTCCGTGAGGACACCATAATCTATCATGAAATCGGTGATGAGACATTCGCCATCATGGACAAGAATAACCTTCCCCTGCCGGTAATTGATTTCCTGGACGTTTACCGACCTGGCTCACGGGCGTTGAACTACCGTTCGGAGCCGTTCTTCCGCCGTCAGGAACTGGCCCAAACAGTTCTCGGCCACCACGATGAGTCCCAGAGCTATGGATCCTATATGTTTGGCGATCCGGCCACCCCATTCCCCCGCGGCTATCGCGGCGACCCCACCAAACGCCGAATTGTACATGGAGGCTCGGAACGGTTCCACGTAGAACATCTCCACGGTGGCTCTATCCGTTGGCCTTTTGACCCTACTGTAGAACCGGACTTCTGGGGCCTGCCCTTTGACAAATACCCCCGGCCCCAAGCTCTTTCCTTGCGCCTGGATTCTCAATCTGTCGGCCCTACCGAGGCATATACTATACAGCCCGAGGGAGCTGCCGGTGGCCTTCAACAGGGCGCCGGTGAATTTTTGTTCCATTGTCATTTTCCCCATCACTATATTGGTGGGATGTGGTCCTTCTGGCGCGTTTTTGATACATTGCAGACCACCCTGACCACCCTGCCGGGACAACCTCCACTGGTAGAATTACCAGACCGCGTTGGGCAGACGCCGGCGGCTGTGAACTCTATGGGGCTGCTGGGCCGTACCCTTCCTTCAGGTAAAACACTGACAACCGGTGTTACATCTTCTACTACTAAGAATATAGATGAGTGGATTCGTAGCGTACTGCCGCCCCAGGGCGTGCCGGTTGGCTATGACGCTTCGGTATGGGACTGGACCACTGCCCCGGGACCGCTCTATCTCTCTGAGGCTGAAACGACTGCGACCTGGGTGAACTACACGTCGCCTACACCCGGCCAGCGGCGGGAGATTTTATTTAACCCAAACAACGGCCGTCCCACCTTCCCGTTATTGCGGCCTCACCTGGGTAAACGGCCGCCTTTCTCGCCTGGGCGAAGCGGCTCGCCGTGGCTGGGTGAGCCTGATCCCGACCATCCTGATTCCCTGATACCTTCGGGAGCGCCGCGCCAGCAATATACCGTGGTAGCTAAAATTATGCCCATTACCTTTAACCAGAGGTTCAATATTACAGACCCCGCTGGCGCTTTGCTGGTGCTGGATGAAGATAAGGAAGCTATCCTGGCCGGTCAAAAACCGAAGGAACAGCTTACCATCCGGGCAAATGTTAGGGATGGAGTTGACGTCACTTACTATAGTGAAGAAACGGACGCAGCCTTCTTCGGCTTTGCCAAGACCAATATACACATCCATTTTGTCCAGTTCGATACACAGGCTTCAGATGGAGTTATCAGCGGTTTCTCCTATGAACAAACAGTTCGACCTTATCAAACCGAAGGCGCTTCGGGCGCCGGTATCCGTTTGACACAGGCTTCGGCTGCCGGTTCTAATACTATCACAGTTGACAATGCTTCCACGCTCAAAGTGAATGCCTATATCGGTGTGGGTTTTGGAGTGGCTACCAACCAGCCCACCGGGTTCGAGTTTGCCCAGATTATCTCTAAGACTGGTAACACTCTAACCCTGGACAGGCAACTCCAGAAGGACCACCCTGTAGGGCAGTTTGCCGGCACGGAATTCGTGCGTTATCAATGGTATGCTGATGTAGAGGAAGGCACGACCTTCTTCCATGACCATGTATTCGGTGTGCCAGGCTTCGGCAAGGCCCTTACTGGCACTCTTATTGTCGAGCCCCAGCACTCCACGTGGCATGACCCGGTCACCGACCTTCCTATCCGTTCGGGCACAAAGGCTGTTATTCGCACGGACAAGCAAATGGTCCCAGGAGTTCCTGTCCAGGACTTCCGGGAGTTTGTGCTGCATGAGATGGGAGCTATTACTGCACTCAAGGGGCAACTATTTTCTAAAAGCGAGCCCGGTGGTTTCAATATGAGAGTGGAACCTCTGGACAAGCGCCTGGCATTCAATCCTGACCGCTCCCTGGTATTCTCCTCAGTAGCACATGGCGACCCGGCTACCCCGTTGCTGAGAGCATATACTGACGATCTGGTGGCTCTCCGTGTCATTCAGACCTCAGGGCATGATATGGCCAGTTTCCAACTTTCCGGACACCGTTTCCGGTTGGAGCGATTCGACCCGCGGGAAGCGGCCAAGAGCAGCCTGTCCATAGGCATTTCGGAACGCTTCGATCTGTTTTTCAAGGCTGGCGGTGATGGCAAACAGCCTGGCGACTATATCTACATGAATGGCATGGAAGAGAAAATGCGGGATGGGGCCTGGGGCATATTACGGGTCCACGATACGCAACAACAGGATTTATTACCTTTGAGGCTTCCATGGCCGCCTAGCGGGGCGGGGTTCCCGCAGCTTACTCAAACAGGGGGGTCGCCTCCCCGGGCAGGCGATACAGGGGCGCTCATACCTCCAACTGCGCCTCTCCGTACGTTCAACGTAGTAGCTATTCAGAAGAATATAGCGTTCAGCCAGTTGCTGAATATAGCCCCGGGCCGGGCTTATGTGCTGGCAGAGGATGAGGCGGCAGTTCAAGCTGGGACTAAGCCGTTGGAGCCGCTGGTGTTGCGGGCGAACGTCGGGGATGCAGTGAAGGTTAATTTTACTAACCGGCTACCATCGGCGCGAGCCTCATTCCATATTCCTGAGTTGATCCATAATGCCGACTCCCAGGGGGCGGCGATAGGATTTAACCGGGATTCAACGGTGGCGCCGGGGGGCACAATTACCCAGTGGTATTATCTTGACCCTAAATTCGAGGTGCCGCGATCTTTCCCCATCAGGGACTTCGGAGACCCGATAAACGGGGCAGTCTCCGGTCTTTATGGGGCATTCATAGTGCAGCCGGCAGGCTCAACTTTCCATGATCCTAATACAGGCGCTACAGTGAACTCAGGGGCGGTGGTTAATGTGCGTAATCCCTCACTTCCCGGGGGGGGATTCAAGGACGTCGCCCTTATCTTCCAGGACGATGACCCGGGGCACGGTAGAGATTTCATGCCGTATAGAAGAGAGATCAGGGGCATCAGGGGCATCAACTACAAAGCTGAGCCATTTGACGAAAGATTGGCGGCAGACCTGGCAATCGGCAGGGTATTAAAAACCAGCGGCAGTCACCCCGACCCCAGGACTCCACTTATTGAGGTTAAGGTAGGGGAAGCTGTTCGGATGCATATTGTGGGCGGGCCGGGCCACCAACCACATGTCTTCTCGATGGATTCCCACCATTACCCCTTCGATTCAAACAGGGCCAGGAATATTGTTCTTGCCTCACGCCAGTTCGGCCCCGCCGTAACAATCGACGTTATACTGGATAGCGGCGCTGGCGGCGTCCTGGGCGCCTCGGGCGATTATCTGTATGGCGACCAGCGGATACCTTTCCTGGAGGCCGGATTGTGGGGCATTATCCGTGTATCTAACTCACCAACGGTAAACGAGATTGTAGCTATTCCCAATATGGTTTCACTTTTCGGGGATAATCCCGACCAGACCAGAGGCAGCCCTTTAGGCCCTAGTTGGACATCCCTGGTGGTCACAAGTTGTACCGCCGGAGTTACCAGTATTAAGGCCAAATTGGGAGACTTTCTGACATCCATATTCCCGGCCGATGCCAGGAACCGGGCGTTGAATCCCACCGATTGGGATACCCTGGTAAACAACCTCAATAATACTGATATGACCGAGCCAACGGGTGGGACCGGATTGTGGAAATCGCCCGCTATCGTGTTCGAGAATCTTCTCTCTCAGGCAGCGCCCCTGTTTACCTCGTCAGTCTTCCGCCGTATGGTACAGCAAGAGTTACGGACCGGACAGAGACCCATTCCCGTATCCCTTACCAACGCCGAGGGGACTACCACAGTCAACGCCAGTGTATGGGTAGTGGATGCACAGGTATTGTTACGCAGGGGATGGAATCTGCGTTCAACCCCTATGGCGCTGACCGATACCAGATGGGGAGACATACTGGCAATGGGCAACCGCAGCCAGAGTGTGGGGGTTGCTTTGAAATACGACCCGGCTACTTCCAAGTGGAGTATCCTGGGGACTAACGACACTATTTCTCCTCTGGATAGCCTGTATATCCATGCTACTCAGGATGATTCCATCGGGGCCAGGTTGCTCCGTTCACCAAATGCCGTACCGATACCACCATCTAAAACCGTTTTAAGGGGTGCATGGAACCTTGTTGGTACCGCTCCCGATTTCAGCGAGAATTTTTCCTATGTAACACCGGGTAAAATGCGGGGACTGTTACCTGTGGATACAGCCCTCAACAGCGTGGAATCATCCTGGACAAAGGTGGTTAGTCCCGGGGAAACGGATACGGCATTAAGGCGCACATATACATATACCGGGGGGTCTTCCACTCTAACCATCGGCGCCTATGACTGGCGGTACGGCCAACCAGCGTGGAGTATAACAAAGGGCTCGGATACTATAGATGCCAGCTATAACCCTGCCACAGGTAAAGGATGGACAGTGCCTTTTGGAGGCTACTGGGTATTTATAAAGCCTGGAAACTCTGGAGA
>Ga0209514_10003073_pt1 | contig 24541 bp, 21 predicted proteins | sample Subgrocontami58m_FD_187452 | JGI IMG/M metagenome (GOLD analysis project Ga0209514, IMG submission 187452) | Subsurface groundwater microbial communities from S. Glens Falls, New York, USA - GMW37 contaminated, 5.8 m (SPAdes) (version 3) | ecosystem: Environmental > Aquatic > Deep subsurface >...
CGAACTGCCCGTTCACGCAACTCCGGAGAGTAACGAGGTATTTTCGACATGAAGTAATCCTCTCAGAGGATTTACTCTCCAACATTCCCGGCACGATTCAAACTCTTACTCACTGTTTGTCATGGATGCGATCACCCGTCTAATAGATGGAAATCACACGATTCACAGTTCATGTCGGATCGAGCTTTGACTACCGATAATAAGCTACGCCGCACCTTGATAGATGCATCAACGGTTGTGCCCCAATTCACACGGGCTGCAGCGTCCTAGTCACTCGGCTCAACTAGCGTCATACGGTGACCCTCAGAACTGGTACAAGTGCTATTACGACTTGTAGACCATAATGCCCTGTCGTTGAATCAATTTTAAGGAAGACTCCGAGAAATCTGGGGGCCTACTTAACGCTTCAGCCAGACATCGGTTAACCTACAGCCGTGGCAACCAAGGACCCAAGTAGAGAGTCTCACTTTCCGTCAATCGAGAAAAAGTACGGCGAGCCCATGTCATATTGGTTCGACGTCATCGCCGAGATAGCCGATCAGAAGTATCCAGAACAGGTCGCATATCTTCGAGCGAACTACGGCTTTACTCAGGCACATGCCAATGCCCTAGTCATGTATTCGCGAGGCTCAAAAACCTCTCAACGCTTCAACACTCCAAGCGATTACTTCAAGAGTCTTGATCGCACGCAAGCAAAAACCGTTCGAGCAATTTTCAAGGCCATCACTACAAAGTATCCCCACTTGGAACTTGTGATCGCTTGGAATCAACCGATGCTACGAAGTGAGGGGAAATACATATTTGGAGTCTCTGTTGCGAAGAATCACATCCTCATGGCTCCATGGAGTAAGGATGTCATTGAGAAGTTCACGCCAAAGATGAAAGATTTGGACGTCAAAAAGAAGACGATAGGTGTGCCAAACGATTGGAAAGTCGACGACAAACTTTTGCAGGCGATGACGAAGGCAAGAATGGCTGAGCCAAAGTAGCGAGCTGAATGGGATCTGGTTGTCTCGACCCCTATTCGGTCGCTATCTCCAAATCACCGAAAGGCCGTTAGACCATCGCCTGCTTCAGGTTCTCGTCGATCGCAGTCAAGAACTCCTCCGTCGTAAGCCACGGAGTATCAGCGCCAACGAGGGCGGCGAGATCTTTAGTCATCTTGCCGCTCTCTACGGTCTTGATGCAGACCTCTTCGAGGGTCGTTGCGAAGCGAGTTACTTCAGGAGTTCCATCGATCTTGCCACGGTGACTTAGCCCCTGGGTCCAGGCGAAAATTGAAGCGATTGGGTTCGTTGAAGTCGGCTTCCCCTGTTGGTGTTGACGGTAATGACGAGTCACAGTCCCATGTGCCGCCTCTGCTTCTACCGTCTTGCCATCTGGTGTCATAAGAACACTGGTCATCAGGCCGAGGGAGCCAAAACCTTGCGCAATGGTGTCGGATTGGACATCGCCGTCATAGTTCTTGCAGGCCCAGAGATATCCACCCTCCCACTTCATTGCAGAGGCGACCATATCGTCGATTAATCGGTGTTCGTAAGTGAGGCCGGCAGCCGCAAACTCGCTGGCAAATTCCTCTTCGAATACCTCAGCAAAGAGATCCTTGAAGCGACCATCGTATGCCTTGAGAATGGTGTTCTTGGTGGACAGATACACCGGGTAGTTGCGATCCAAGCCATAGCGCATTGACGCGCGGGCGAAGTCGCGGATCGAATCGTCCAAGTTATACATCGCCATAGCTACGCCAGCACTCGGGTATTTATAGACCTCGAGTTCCATTGGTGCCGAACCATCTTTGGGCGTGAACGTGAGTGTGAGTGTGCCCTCGCCAGGAATCTTTACGTCAGTTGCACGGTACTGATCGCCGAAAGCGTGACGACCTACGACGATCGGCTTAGTCCAACCAGGCACCAATCTTGGGATATTGCTGATGATGATCGGCTCGCGGAAGATGACTCCGCCAAGAATATTCCGAACTGTTCCATTGGGCGACTTCCACATCTTCTTCAGGTGAAACTCTTCGACACGCGCCTCGTCTGGCGTGATCGTTGCGCACTTGACTCCAACACCGTGTTTCTTGATTGCGTTAGCAGAATCAATCGTCACCTGATCGTCGGTCGCATCACGATGTTCGATGCTGAGGTCGTAGTAATCGATATTGAGATCAAGGTAAGGAAGTATCAATTTCTCCTTGATGAAATGCCAGATGATTCGCGTCATCTCATCGCCGTCCAACTCGACGACCGTGCCAGTTACCTTGATCTTCGACATTACTTCCCGCTTCCTGCGTTGTATTAGAGGTTGATTACGTCGCCTTGCTTGGCTCGAACAGCCTCGGCTGCCTGCCTGAGTGCATTTACTTCGCTCTCCGTGAGGGCACTTTCAACGACCTTACGGACGCCGACGCGGCCCAACTCTGCTTCAACACCGAGATAGACACCTGAGATGCCGAACTCGCCGTCAACCCAGGTACAGACGGGCATGATCGCCCCCGAATCTTCCATGACGGCCTTTGCCATCCGGGCCGCAGCAGCAGAGGGAGCGTAATACGCCGAACCAGTCTTAAGCAGTGCGACTACTTCAGCACCACCGTTGCGAGTACGTACCACCAACTCGTCGATTTCGTCGCTAGAAAGTACTTGAGTAAGCGGCTTCCCATCGACAGTGCAACGACTCGGGACTGGAACCATCGTGTCCCCATGCGAGCCAAGAGTTAGGGTGCGTACCGATGAAATAGGAACACCCACTTTTTCAGCGACAAAGTAACTAAATCGCGCAGTGTCGAGCATGCCGGCCTGTCCGATCACCCGTTGGCGTGGAAAACCAGAGGCGAGTTGAGTAAGTGCGGTCATCTCATCAAGTGGGTTTGAAACGACAATGATCACCGCGTTGGGGCTGTGCTTGGCCACATTCTCAGCGACGCCGCGCACAATCTTTGAATTCACCTCTATCAGATCCATTCGGCTCATACCCGGCTTCCGCGGCAGGCCAGCCGTGATTACTACGACGTCAGAATTTGCGGTTGCTTCATAGCCCACGCCATCTGCCGTAGTGGTCGCGCCAATGATCTTCGTTTCAAATCCTTCAATTGGTCGGGATTGATTCATATCGAGGGCTAAACCCTCTGGCTTACCTTCGACGATGTCGGTAAGTACGACCGTCTCGAAGATGTCGTACTCCGCAAGTCGCATAGCGGTCGTGGATCCGTAAAAACCGGCGCCGACGACGGTGACCTTCCCCTGTCTTGCCATGGTGGCTCTCCAAAGTCTCTTGACGTCAAGATGTCTAGGAGAAGGTTACCTGCCCAGAGGTAGGGCTAATGCAAGTGTGGCCAGCGCCACTGCCAGGACCAGAGCCATGACCACGTCTGTTCGCGCCCGCCGGATTCGGAAGGTGGCGGGCAGGGCCCCCTGGAGCCGGGCGGTAGCTATGGCAAAGAAGGTGAGCGAGAGCGCCAAAGCCCCAAATCGGACTTGGCCAAAGGTGAATAAGACGGCCGCCACGAATATTGAGGCAATGGCCGACCTAAGGGTCCAAGTCGCCGCGAAATTGGCCATCTTTAGTGGGTGAAATGACGAGCGCCGGTGAAATACATGGTCACTTGGCCCTGTTTGGCGGCGGCAATGACCTCTTCATCCCTAACTGAGCCGCCTGGCTGGACGACGGCTTGGATCCCTGATTGCAGGAGAACCTCGAGACCATCGGCAAAGGGGAAGAAAGCATCGCTGGCAGCAACAGCGCCCTGTGCTCGATCACCTGCACGAGCGACGGCGAGCCTTGAGGAATCGACCCGATTTACCTGTCCCATCCCAATGCCGACCGTCGCTTGGCCCGTGGCGAGGATGATCGCGTTGCTCTTGACCGCGCGCAGTGTGCGCCAGGCGAATTGGAGATCAGCCAGAACAGCTGGCGCAGCTGGCAGCCCAGAGACCAGAGTCCAATTCTCGATTGAATCGCCAGCAGCTTGGTATCTATCCACCTGTTGGACGAGCAAGCCGCCAAGAATGTTCCGCATTTCAATCTCGCGGGGCGCAGGGACGCCTGCGCGAAGAATCCGCAATGAGGGTTTGGCGCGGAGAATCTCTAAAGCTTCCTCGTCGAAATCGGGGGCGATGATCACTTCGGTGAATACGTCCGCACACTCCCGCGCTGTCTGCGCGGTGAATCGACGGTTAGTAGCAATGATTCCGCCGAAGGCAGAGACTGGATCACAGGCATGCGCTTTCCGATAAGCATCTTCAACCGTCGCGCCCTCTGCGATGCCACATGGGTTTGTGTGCTTGATGATGGCAACGCAGACACCGTCGTGATCCCAGGCTGCGCGCCACGCGGCGTCAGTATCGATGTAGTTGTTATACGACATTGCCTTGCCATGCAGTTGCACGGCATTGGCAATGCCACGTGAGTCATCTAGAGCAGGGGTGTAGACCGCGCCGATTTGGTGTGGGTTCTCCCCATACCTCAGAATCTCTTTCCGCGAATAGGCACGACCAAGCCATGTTGGAAGTGGCGAGTTAGAACTCTCGGTCTGTTCAGTTAGCCAAGTGGCGACGGCCAAGTCATATTCAGCAGTATGCCGAAATGCCTCAGCAGCAAGGTGTCGTCGCTCTGAAATGGTGAGGCCACCGCGTTCCACTGCGCTTAGTATCTCCGAGTATTTCGTAGGTGATACAACAACCGTGACGCTGGGATGATTTTTCGCGGCAGCTCGCACCATAGATGGTCCGCCAATATCTATCTGTTCAATGCACTCGTCAAAATTTGCACCGCTTGCGACCGTCGAAGCAAATGGATAGAGATTCACGACAACCAATTCAAAAGGCGATATCCCCAATTCAAGAAGTTGATCACGATGTGCGCTAAGGCGTTGATCGGCAAGAATCCCAGCATGAATTCGTGGGTGAAGCGTCTTTACCCGTCCGTCTAGACACTCAGGAAAGCCCGTTACTTGATCGACTGGAGTCACCGGAATGCCAAGCGATGCGATACGCGCCGCCGTAGATCCGGTAGAGACTAGTTCAACTCCGGCAGTGTGCAATCCACTTGCCAATTCTTCGAGACCACTCTTGTCATAAACGCTTATAAGCGCCCGCCGAATTTTGACTCTTTCGTCGCTCACGTTATCCACTCTTTCCTGAGGTCTTGATCCTGGAGCGCGCTAGTTCGGTCACCACTTCAGGCAACAGAATCCGTTCAACTTCTTTTATCCTTTCATGAAGCGTCATGACTTCATCTCCAACAGAAATTGGTACCTTGCGCTGCGCTATCACAGGCCCAGAGTCCACTCCCGAATCGACCCAGTGAACGGTGCAACCCGTCTCGGTTGCTCCTGCAGCAAGCGCATCAGCGACTGCATGCGAGCCAGGGAAAAGTGGGAGAAGCGATGGATGGGAATTTATTATCTTGAATCTGGCGAGGAATCGAGGCGAAAGAATCCGCATGAATCCAGCTGAAACGACCAACCAAGGCTCAAAACTTGCGACAACCGAGGTTAAAGATCTCTCCCACTCATCGCGATCGGCGAATGAGTCGAAGTCGACGACAGTAGTCGGGGTGGCCAGCCTGGCCGCGCGGCTGAGAGCATTTACCCCGCCTCGGTCGGTCACTAAGGCCGCTACCGAATAAGGAGCGCCATCTTGCCCCACTCGTATTAGCGCTTCGGCAAGCGATCCGTCGCCTGAGGCCAGTACAACGATCGAGGCAGCGCGCACGGTGCAACTTTAGTCGCTAACCTAGCCCTCACCATGAACGAGCCAAACTCACCATTACGCAATCGCTTTAATGGCCCAGCGGCCACCGTTCGAGCAGCCCTCATGCTAGGGCTGGTGAGCATCTATCTCTCGCTAACCACGATGCCCACCGCTCCACGATCGACGGTCAGTCTCGCCCTCGCGCTGGCCGGGGTGGCGATAGTCCTGCGCACCCGCAACGCGAATAAGTCTGAACCAATAAAAGTGCGCATCGGCCCTGCGCTATCAGTGAATCTCTTCGGCGCGATCATCGGAGTGTTAAGCCTCGGTGCCGGATTGCTCTTGCATACAGAGATCACTCGCTACCAAGAGTGCGCTTCGGGCGCTATCACTCACGCTTCAACCACAATCTGTCAGACCCAATTAAGAGATGATCTCAATGCTCGGATATCACATCTCCGCTCTTCGAACCGATAAAACTCACTAAACCGCCAAACACGCTCCCGAGCAGCATCATCGGTGTGGCGAAGAGAAGAATCCGCAGATAAGAGGCGCCGACGGCGCTTAACTGCCCACCCACGAGTGGCCCGCCGGCCAAAAGATTCAGTGCCATCAGAATCACAACGTTGGCAACTGCGTGGAGAAGGGAGCCGCGCATTTTTGAACGCAATCCGACGACCGATCTAACGGCCACGAAACCACCAACTGCGCTCGCGAGAATCGTGATTATCGGCAAGAGCGTCAGCAGGAGTGAGCGCCCATTCGGAAGTGCTGCCAGGAGCGGGAAGGCAGGCAATTCTCGAAGGTGCACTCGCCAGGGCGAGATAAGAGTGTGGTTGCCAATGGCAAACCCCGCTCCAGTTGAGAGAGATGCGATCATGATCACGGCATTTGGCAGCGAAGCAAGCACCAGACCAACCAGAAGTAGCAGCCCGATCCAACCGGGATCTAGTACCGTAAATAACGAGCGAAACCGCGACCAGTGCGCAAGAACGGCACTTATCAGCAGCAGAGAACTCGTACCGTAGAGAAAAATGGAAGTTGCGCCTATACCGCGCCAGAGAGACTTCGCGGTGGCAGAAAATTTCTCGGTCTGCGCTGTCACTAGGTTTCTGATTCCATAAACACCGATTGCCCCAGAGAACAAGGCGAAGAAAAATCCGAGCGGTAACGCCGCCCAAATCTCTGGGGTAACTGCCCGCGTCGTTAATGCTCTGGCAGCCAGAACTAGCGATATGGCGTACGTTGTTGCCAGGGCGAATAATGCCAGTCGCCGCTCCGCAGCGCCCACAGAGGCGGCGATTCGCCGGCCGCTATCCCGTAGCACAAACCATGGAATTACTGACAGGCCGAGTGGTAGCAACCAGAGACGCCCAGCGACATCTCCAGGTGGCAGTCGCAGAGTGAAGCCGATGTGATGGGCGGCTAGCCAGATCCAGCCTGCCCCATGTATTGCATCTGCGCTCTTGCCGTTCCCGCTTCCACCCGCCGCCCAGGCGACTAGCGTGATGAGTGCGATTGGAATGAACCCGATCAAGACCGCGCGAAACGCCTGCAGAACTCCAACACCAAGCGCACCCTGCGCTCTGGTTGATTTCACTTCACGCAAGCAGGTCGCGCATCAGTTGCGCTGTCTGACTTGGAGTCCGGCCTACTCGGACCCCCGCGGCCTCGAGTGCCTCTTGCTTCGCGAGCGCAGTGCCTTTGGATCCGGAGACGATCGCGCCTGCGTGTCCCATGGTCTTGCCCTCTGGTGCCGTGAAGCCGGCAACATAACCCACGACTGGCTTGGTCACATACTCTTTGATGAAAGCAGCTGCACGCTCTTCAGCATCGCCACCAATTTCACCAATCATTACGATCGCCTCGGTGCTGGGATCGTCCTGGAAAGCACGCAGGCAATCAATATGTGTGGTTCCGATAATCGGATCGCCACCAATGCCAACGCAAGTGGAGAAACCGAGGTCGCGAAGTTCGTACATCATTTGGTAAGTCAGAGTCCCGGATTTCGAGACCAATCCGATTGGGCCAGAATGCGTGATATTCGCCGGGATGATTCCAGCGTTTGACACATCAGGTGTGATCAGCCCTGGGCAGTTGGGTCCGATTAATCGGGTGATGCCACTTGCCTGCGCATACGTAAAGAAAGCCGCAGTGTCGTGAATGGGGATGCCCTCAGTGATGACCACGACGAGAGATAGTTTCGCGTCAACCGCCTGCATCACGGCCGTCTTGGCAAAGCGCGGTGGGACAAAAACAACGCTCACATCGGCTGCGGTCGCGTCGACTGCCTCCGATACTGAATCGAAAACAGGGATAGCACGCCCATCCACCTCGACCATTTGACCGCCCTTGCCGGGAGTAACTCCTGCGACAATATTGGTCCCCGCTGCGAGCATGCGGCGAGTGTGCTTGGAGCCTTCGGAGCCGGTGATCCCCTGTACGAGAACCCGACTCTGGTTATTTAGAAAAATCGCCACCTGGTGCTCCTATCGCGCCGCTAGTTCGGCGGCGCGCTCTGCTGCGCCATCCATGGTCTCTACCTGTTCAATCAAGGGATTGCCCGCTTCAGTCAGAATGCGACGGCCCTCGATCACGTTGTTGCCATCAAGACGCACCACCAACGGCTTGGTAGCCGCATCCCCCAAAATGGCAAGTGCCTTAACAATTCCATCGGCAACTGCGTCACATGCAGTAATGCCGCCGAAGACGTTTACGAATACGCTCTTGACCGCTGGATCACCAAGGATTATTCCAAGCCCGTCAGCCATTACTTGCGCCGAGGCGCCGCCGCCAATGTCTAGGAAGTTTGCCGGTCGCACACCTCCGAATTTCTCACCTGCGTAGGCAACGACATCGAGGGTACTCATTACAAGCCCTGCACCATTACCGATGATGCCGACTTCACCATCAAGTTTGACGTAGTTGAGATTCTTCTCCTTGGCCAACTGCTCAAGCGGATCGGTGGAAGCAGTATCGGCCAATGCGGCATGCTCCGGGTGCCGGAATTCCGCATTGTCATCCAACGAGACTTTGCCATCGAGTGCGATGATCCGACCATCTTCAGTCTTAACCAGCGGATTCACCTCGACCAATGTCGCATCTTCAGTTGTGAATACTTCCCATAGCGCGATGAAAACGTCGGCCACAGCATCTGAAATCTCGGCGGGAAACTTCGCTTGCGCGACTATCGATTTTGCTATTTCAAGATTGATTCCGATTAACGGGTCTATGGGCACCATGGCAAGTAGATCGGGTGTTTCGACCGCTACCTGTTCGATCTCGACACCACCCGCGGTTGAAGCCATCGCCAAGTAGCAACGGTTACCTCTGTCTAGCAGGATGGATACGTAATACTCCTGGGCGATCGGAGCCGCCTGCGCGATCATCACGCGATGCACCGTGTGGCCTTTGATATCCATGCCAAGGATCGCGCTCGCCTTGGTGAACGCGTCGTCGGCGCCATCGGCAAGTTTCACCCCACCGGCTTTGCCGCGACCGCCAACTTTCACTTGAGCTTTAACTACCACCTTGCCGCCGATCTTGACAGCAGCAGCCCTGGCTTCGTCGGGTGTATATGCGACTGCTCCGGCCAGGACAGGCACTCCGTGTGCTTCGAATAGATCACGCGCTTGATATTCGAAGAGATCCACGTGTGGTCCCGCCTTCTTTCTCTAGGTCTAAAGTTCTTCAATCTGCGCGGTACGCAGACTATGCACTGTCAATCCATATGCAAAGAAAATAGGCAACTCAAACTGGAAGATGTGAGTTAACCCACTCAACGATTGCCGATGGCGAACTTCCTGGGGTGAAAACTTCAGCCACGCCCAGCTCTTTAAGGATCGCGATGTCGGCGTCAGGGATGATCCCGCCACCGAAGACCAGAATTTCGCTAGCCCCTTTCTCCCTGAGCAGATCCATCACTCGCGAAAAGAGAGTCAGGTGGGCACCAGACAGGATAGATAGACCGATCGCATCGGCATCTTCCTGAATGGCGGTCTCGACTATCTGCTCTGGTGTCTGGTGGAGTCCCGTGTAAATCACTTCAATGCCGGCATCGCGCAGCGCGCGTGCTATCACTTTCGCCCCTCGATCGTGTCCATCGAGTCCTGGTTTAGCCACCACAATTCTGCGCATACCTACACCCATATCCCCATTGATCGAAGCCATTTAACTGGGTTTATCGGAACACCATAGCGCCGAACCTCAAAGTGCAGGTGCGCTCCAGTGACGTTACCTGAAGCACCGACGCGGCCAATGAACTGACCGACCTTGATGTGTTGGCCGATTCTCACTCTGATACTCGATAGATGCCCATACCAAGTCTGGATTTGCCCTCCATGGGCAATGACGATTTTCCGACCGTATGGACCGTCCCAGCCAGTGAAAATGACGGTCCCAGCCTCGGCCGCCACCACCGAAGTTCCATAGGGTGCAGCGAAATCTTGGCCCGTGTGCGCCCTACTACCCCAGAGCCGCGACCGATCTCCAAAACCAGCTGTCAGCCGGTAATTAGAGGTGGGCCGGGAGTAATCACGGGAAATCCGTCTCAGCCGAGCCCGATCAAAAGAGGCTTTGGCTGCCTTGAGTCTGACCACTTCGGTCTTGACCATGGCCACTTCGGCGGTAATTGTGAGGGTAATTTTTGCGGCTGCAGCCAAGTCGATGCGGAGTGGGGGAATGGCCCGCAGTTCTCTAGGGCTTAGCGCGCTACCTGCGACCACCGGGTTGATGGTTCGCGCTGAAGATTGAGGGACGCCGAGGAAGGCACAGAACATTGCAGCAAGCAATGCTGAGACGCCCAGGCGAAAATGCCTGGAGCTTCTTTCCTTCACCAAGTGGAGTTCTCCGAGATTCGTTAGGAGGTCTAAACCGGTCGGGGTGAGCCTGCCAGTCAGTAGCCCTGGAGTCCAGCCACTACTTCCTCATGAGATCTTTTCCACAGGTGCATACCGGAGAAGGAGGCGTTTTGCCCCAAATGAGCCGAAATCGATCGTAGCTTCAGCCCGTTCTGCGGCGCCGCCAACGGCCAACACCGTCCCCATTCCGAAAGTGTCGTGTAGCACCCGATCCCCCGGATTGAGAGTCGGCAGGGCCGAAGCGGCAAGTCGGAGCCCGGTCGGACTGGCAACTGGGGCATATCCCTGACTTGAGCTCGGCCTGCTCGTGAAGTTAGCAATCCCTTCGCTCTCGCTCCGAGTCCACGTGATCAATTCATCTGGAATCTCACCGATGAAACGCGACGGTGGATTAAATTTTGGCGAGCCCCAAGCCGAACGAGATACAGCACGTAGAAGATAGAGACGAAGCCTTGCCCTAGTAAGCCCAACATAGGCAAGTCTGCGCTCTTCCTCTATCTCTTTTGGGTCACCCATTGAACGCGAATGGGGAAAGACACCCTCTTCAAGACCGGTTAGAAAGACGACAGGAAACTCGAGGCCTTTGGCGGTATGCAAGGTCATTAGAGTCACGATCCCGCCATGATCTTCGCCGTCAGGGATTTGATCGGAGTCAGCGACCAGAGCCACCTGCTCAAGGAAAGCGTTAAGGGAAGGCTCTTCGCCTTCGTCGATTGCGCGTTCCTCGTACTCGCGCGCTACTGCAATTAGTTCATGCAGATTTTCAAGTCGAGTCTCATCTTGCGGATCGCTACTCTCCTCCAGCTCTTTGGCCAGACCCGACTGCTCCAAAACTGCTTCGCCAATGACCGAGGGTGGAGTACCGGCCTCCACCAGTGTCCGTATTGCGCTAATCAGGGTAACGAATTCATCAACTGAGGCAGTCGATCGCGCAGCCATGCCTGGCGCCTTAGCGCTGTTCTGCATCGCCTTCCACAAATTGATCTGCTCCATATTTGCCAAGGCATCAAGGCATGCGATTGCGCGATCGCCAATCCCGCGCTTAGGCGTGTTGATGATCCGACGAAGAGATACTTCATCGCTGAGGTTATTAATCAAACGAAGATAGGCAAGCAGGTCGCGCACCTCTTTACGTTCGTAAAAACGCACACCACCAACGACTTTATAAGGCATTGAACTACGCATGAAGACTTCTTCAAAGACTCGAGATTGGGCGTTGGTTCGATAGAAGATGGAAATATCGCCATACGAAGCCAGCCCTTCTCTTGCCAATCTTGCGATCTCGCCAGCTACGTAGGCGGCCTCGTCATGTTCATTGTCTGCCACATACCCCGTGATGAGCTCGCCTGCACCAATGTCAGACCATAATTTCTTCGGTCGTCGGCCCTCATTCCTTGCAATGACTGTGTTAGCGGCTTCGAGAATATTCTGAGTCGAACGATAATTCTGCTCGAGTAAGATGGTGCGCGCATTTGGATAATCTTCTTCGAATTGCAGAATGTTTCTGATCGTCGCGCCCCGAAATGCATAAATCGATTGGTCTGCATCTCCAACAACACAGAGTTCTGCTGATGGCATACCAGTCCCATCGGTTGCATATCCGACGAGTTCTTTCACCAAAACATACTGCGCATGATTTGTATCTTGATACTCATCTACCAGCACATGTCGAAAGCGTGATCGATACCGAGCCCGGATCTCAGGGAAACGCTGCAATAGATCGATGGTTGTTGAAATTAAATCATCAAAATCCATTGCATTTGCCGCATGGAGACGGCGTTGATAGGCGGTATATGCTTCCGCGACCACCTGTTCGATATGGTTCTGCGCCCGCCGCGCATATTCATCAGCGTCGATCAATTCGTTCTTGGCGTTGCTCACCATTGCCGAAAATTGCCTGGGCGGATAACGCTTCTCATCCAAATCGAGCTGGCGGCAGATCAGCTTCATCAAATGCAGACTGTCTGCGGCGTCATAAATCGAGAACGTGGACGAATACCCAGCCGCAACTGCTTCTCTGCGCAGGATTCGGACGCAAGCCGAATGAAAGGTGGAGACCCACATGCTCTTTGCCCGCGGGCCAACCAGAGAGGTAACACGTTCGCGCATTTCGCCTGCGGCTTTATTCGTGAAAGTGATGGCGAGCACTTCGTGTGGCGAGACGCCGCGCTCGGCTAACAAATAGGCAATCCGATGTGCCAAAACTCGAGTCTTGCCAGATCCGGCGCCAGCAACGATTAGCAGCGGTGAGCCCTGGTGAGTTACCGCATCCCGCTGCTGGGGGTTTAACCCAGTCAATAAACGGTCGGTTATCTCACTCATAGGAGGCGAGCCTAGTCGTCATCGTGAGAGGATCATCCGCAGGATCAAATGGAGAGAATTCTCCGTCAGTGGCTATTCCGAGGAGATTTTTAATGGCACCAATCGCAGACACAGAGATCGAGCGAGTACTTGTCGTGACCGCGCATCCAGATGATGTTGATTTTGGCAGCGGCGGGACAGTTGCAGCGTGGACCAATTTGGGGATTCACGTTTCGTACTGCATTTGCACAAATGGCGATCAGGGTGGCGAGGATGCCGCAGTTCCGCGCGAGGAGATGCCACGAATCCGTCAGGCCGAACAGCGTGCTGCAGGTGAGGCATTGGGCGTGAGCGACATCCACTTCCTCAACTACCGCGACGGCTGGCTAGCCCCAACTTTTGAGTTGCGCAGAGATATCGTGCGAGTGATCCGTCAAGTGCGTCCTGATCGAATGGTGATTCAATCACCGGAACGGAATTGGAACCGCATTCATGCCAGCCACCCTGATCACATGGCGGCCGGCGAAGCTGCGATTCAAGCGGTCTATCCAGATGCGCGCAATGCCTTTGCTTGGCCGGAGCTGTTAAGTGAGGAGGGTCTGGCTCCATGGACCGTGCGTGAAGTCTGGGTCGCTGCATCAGATGCTGCAGACCATTGGGTAGATATCACGGACACCTTCCCACGCAAGATCGAGGCGCTCAAACAACACCTGAGCCAGACTGGCCATGTTGAGACCCTCGAAGAGATGGTACGTAGTTGGGGTGCCCTAAACGCAGAGAAAGGCGGACTCCCATTAGGCCGCATCTCTGAGTCGTACAAGATCGTGTCTACTCTCTAACGGCCAAGGAGTCTGTCGACTTCCTCTTGCGCACCCTTTGAAATGAAGACTGGAATTCGATTGAGTGGCACATCCACTTCGATCCAGCGACTCCCCTGGTATTCAGTTGAATCCCAGAAATCAATCCATTCTCCTCCTGGTAAATAAACCTTCCATCGCATGGCTTCAGCCTCAGTGACCGGGCAAATCAGTAGATACCTTCCTAGAAGGTATTGGTGAGGAGCTCGCCAAATTTCCTGATCTTCGGGGTAGTCGAAGAAAAGGCCAGCCATCAGGGGCCTTCCGGTCGCAATCGCGATCTCACCCTCGACGCTGAGGTAAGGCAATAGCTTCCTCCGCAATTCGCCGAATTCTCTAAAAATCGAAAGCAATTCGGGAGCGTTATGGCGCTTGGCAAGATTCCAAGGGCTTCTGTCGTTACTCGGAAGTTGATGGTGGTTATATTCCGAATGAAATTGCATTATTGGGCAGAAAACTGCCATGGCGGCACCCCGCAAATACAACTCCATTGACGGTATCTCGCCGCTAAATCCGCCAATGTCCCAACCCCAGAAGAAGAAACCGCTTGCTGAAGCGGTTATTCCTGCCGTTATCGAAGCCCGAAACGCCTGCCAAGTGGAGTTCTCATCACCAGCCCAGAAAAGTGGGAAGGCAGAACTACCGGTGAAACCAGCGCGCGAAAACGTGATCGGATCTCGATTGCAACTCTCCATTAACTCATGGAACGTTTCAGCGTAAAGAACCGGGAAGAGATTGTTCTTCTCTAGCCCCATCGCATTCCCTCGGTAACGAAGATCCGATCCCCAGGCATGCTCGCCGCCATCGGTTTTGAAACCATCGACGCCCAGCTCTTCAACCAAATAGCGGCGCTGATCTGCCCACCACTTTCGAACTTGCGGGTCTGTGAAATCGGGAAGCATTCCATCTTTGAACCAGAATCCACGGACCAAGTAGGGCGTGCCATCGGCCTGCCGGACAACGAGATCATGCTCTTGCGCATGATTCCAGAGCGACTCGGCTTGTGAACCCGGTTCTCCGGCATCCTTCAAAACCGGAATTTGCCAGAGCACCAATCGAATGTCTCTGCTGTGCATGGCATCGATCATGGTTTTTGGATTCGGCCACGCCCCAGATTCTGGGTACGAAATATCAGACGCCTTCAGTGGTTTGGCACCATCTGTCGGGGGGTATTCCGCGTCGCGGAAAACGGTGAAAGTAGATTCATCCGACCACGCCTCGATAACAACAACACCTGGTGTGATACCAGAGAGAATTGCTTCATCGATTTCGCACTCAACGCGCTGCTGGGTGTTCCACTCGTTACTGCTCATCCAGAGGCTATAAATCCAGTCTGGGGGAATCTTCGGTTTCCCTACCGCATTCAAATACTGATTAAGTACCTGAGTCGGATCCCCTTCAAAGAGATCTATACCGATCTCCATTTGATCCGGTAGAAGATCGACCTCTATCTGTATTTCACTACCAATCGAGCAGCCCACGTCATAGCGACTAGGCGCCGAGGTGTTAACGTGAAACCCGAATTGGCCTCCGACCACTATTGCAAAAGGCGATGGGAGATATGTGCGATGACCCTGACCCTTGTATTCCTCATAAACGACCGCGTCAACTAATTCGTTCCGCTGGTCAACGGAGTGGAATCTTTCACCAAAGCCAACAACGTGTTCGTCATCTTCCAACTTGATCGAAAACTTAATCTTCGAAGCGGTACCGGTTGCACCAACCAGCCACTTCGGCGCTGAGATGCGCTTCGACAGCGCGGCCGCCCCGTGGATGCTGAGTCGTCGCTCTGGTGAATCCTTCCAGGACCACGAGGAACAAGAGAAAACCTCGCTTGTTTCGCCCTGATCAGTTTCAAAGGAGTATTCCAACGTCTCAGATTCAATCAAGATCGGCATGGAAATCGACCAGGAAATTTGATCTGGGTAATCACCAGAGCGAACCGCCACATCTTCAAGGTGCGAATCGCGCGAGGCTTCTTTTGCAGTCATTCCATAAGGACCAGAGCCAATCGCTTTCGCATAACCATTTCTGGATAAATCGGCTGTCCAAGAGTTCTTCGAATTTTTTAGTTTCACCTGAACAGCCTTGACCAATTCATCGGTACAGACTCGCAAAGTCCAAGGTTCGCTGACCATCGGATTGATCGGAAAGCGTTGGAAAGGCTCGATCCGATAGGGATGACCTAAGCCGCTTGGTATGTGCCGGATCAAAGTTCTACTCCGGCTCGACGGAGCGTCTCGTATAACTGGATGAACATCGCGTGGGACCACAGAAGCGGGATTGCGGGCTCCCCCCACCTCTCAATCCAAACCTGACGCATTGACGGATATAGCAACTCGCTGCCGACTTGTTCCGGTAATTCATGCATGGGATTGGCGATTCCGGCCACCCAACGCAGTATCTCGGTCGCTCCTTCGACATCACCGAGCTCTGCATAACAGAGGCCAAGAAAACATGAGAGAAGCGGCCATTTGCCTCCGCCATAATAGTCGTCACCAGGGTGGCGATACGTTCCAAACGTTCCTAATCTAGTTGCGATGGCAGCGATCGTCGTTTGGGCGACATTGCTTCTGACTTCGAGAAACTCAAACGGCTCAAAAATTGAAAGGAGGCTGGAATCCAACTCTTCTCCGCCGATCCATTTGGCCAATCTGCCATCTACAACCCCTCTTTCGCTGATGAGATCCTTTATTCTCAACGATTCTCGACGCGAGATCGATCGCAATCCTGGCGATGCCGATTCCCACTGGGAATGCCTCAGTAATCCGGTAGCGATACTTCCTAGGGTTGAGACATGCTGATGTCCAAAACTCTCTTCCCACCAGTCAAATGATTCGATTTCCCAGAACTCAGAAATGTATTCAGCGATGAGATCCGCAGCCATCCGCACTTCATCATTCAGCGTTCCACTAATCTTCAGAAATTCATCTAGGGACCATAGCCATGTCCCAAATCCATCGAGTTGAAGGTTCGTCCAAAACTTGGTTCCTTCCTCACCTTCGACCGTGTAACGGCAGTCGAGATGTTCTTCCACTTCGATTTTTTCGCCTCGTTGATGCCTTTCGATCAGAGATTGAATTTTCCCAGCGCGCTGCGAGATGACTCGTCCGGCCCAGGTATGAAACTTCCTCGCGCTCTCGATTTCGTTAATCAGAGCCATCGAATTGGCGATGAAGGCTCCATCTCGAAACCATGAATATTGATATTCACCGAAGTTTGGACTGGCTATGTATGCACCTGTGTGTGACTGGTTGCTCTTGATGATTTTGACACTAGCTTGGTAAACATCCAGTAGGGCGCTTGTTTCAACGTTGTTCTTCATGATCCCAATCCATTAAGTGGTGTTGCGGCCACCCCCGAGATGGCCGCAACACCAGCTATTTATTTGAAATACGGACTTATTCGTTTGCCAGCAGAGCGTTGACTTCTGTGGCCGCAGAATTCAACGCCTCGGAAACCGAGATAGTTCCATTCTGAGCCTTCTCGAGCCACTTGTTCACAGTGTCTTGGAGCTCAGTCTGCTGACGAATTACTGGTGGAACGATTGGGTTCTTCAGCGCTTCAAAGACGGCGGCACGGTTTGCCGGTGGCCTCTTGGCCAAGTAAACGGCCAGTGGAGCCTTGGCCGAGGTAGCGGGTAGTTCCCAGGCTGCATCTACGCGGATCTTCACGGCGGTCGGATCGCTCGTCATGAATTTTGCCCATTTAAACGCAGCTGCGGCCTTCTTGGTCTTGGAAGAGACAACAAGAGCATTGGCAAAGAAGTGATTACCTGGAGTCACGCCACCTGGATCGACCACGATGTCCCAACTGAACGGTACATTTTTGAATGCATCGAACTGCCAGATTCCCGTATGGACCATGGCGAGTTTCCCGGCCTTAAATAGCACGGATTCGTCGCCAGTTCCCAGCTGTGCCTTTGTTGGCATATATCCCTTTGCGGTCTTGCCGATGAGCCAATTCAAGGCATTAACCCCTGGCTGCTTGTTGAAAAGTGCCTTCTTCTTATCGGCGCTCAGGAACTTTCCACCTGCTGCACCAAGGACTTTGTAGAATTCCCAGAATTGAACCGGTTGGAAGTCAGCAAAGGTACCAGCGGGAAGCTTGGCTTTCAGTTGAGCACTCGCGGCCTCTTCATCGCTCCAGTCCCATGATGAGTTTGGCAGCGCCACTCCTGCGCTCTTAAAGAGGTCTGCGTTGTAGGCGAGGACGGTTGTGGAGAACGAGGCAGGGAGGCCGAATTGCTTGCCTGCAAGAGAGAAAACGTCATACGCCTTGCCATAATAATCTGACTTCTTGAATGATTTGTCTTTCTTAGACACGGCATTGAGATCGAGCAGAGTGCCTGCTTGTGCATAGGTGATGAAGTTCTCGTAGTTGAGATCAAAGACATCAGGTGCTTGATTGGCAACAACCCGTGTCTTTAGCTTTGTGAAGTAATCGGCATACGCCGCACCCAGAACATTCACTTTAATGCCGGGGTTTTTCTTTTCAAATGCCGCAACCATCTTCTTTACATCGGCTACGTGATCGGGTACGGAGGTGAAGTTGAAGTATGTGATCGTTGTTTTTGATGCAGCGGCGGCTTGGTTGACGACCAAGCCTGATGCCACCAACATTAAGCCAGTTGCGATGCTTGCAACTAACTTGGTTGACTTTCTTTGCATTACTACTCCTTTTCGATGTGGTAAGTCCTGCACGGTGGCGCTTCCCCCAACGGAGGTAGGCTTGGATTTCTCTCTCATTTGATTCCCGTTGTGAGAAAACTTTGAGTGATCTGTTTTTGGAGTATGAAATAGACAATCGTCACTGGAATCACAGCGAGAGTAGTTCCAGCCATGATTAGTGGCCAATCAGCGTTATGTTCTCCATGCAAATTGGCAAGACCTAGGGGAAGAGTCATTTTCTCTGGGCTATAAATCGCTATCAAAGGCCATAAGAATGAGTTCCAAGTAGCCAGAAATGAGAGAATTCCCAGGGTTGCAAAACTTGGCCCGCAGAGGGGAACTGCGACATGGCGGAAAATTTTCCAGTGATTTGCACCATCGAGAACGGCGGCTTCTTCAAGTTCTTTAGGAATCGTTAGCATTGCTTGCCGAATCAGAAATACGCCAAATGCAGTGGCTATAGAAGGAAGAATGAGAGCCCAGTATGAATCGATGAGATTTAGGGCTCTCATCTCAAGGAATAAGGGGACGACGATAACCTGCAGTGGCACCATCATGGTCGCTAAGTACATGAGGAAGAGAATGTTCTTCCCGCGAAATTGGATTCGAGCGAACGCATAGCCAGCAAGTCCAGAAGTAAAGACCTGAAGCAAAGTAGCAGCGACGGAAACGATGAGGCTATTTAGGAAGAGCCGAGGAAAATCGGCGAGCGCGAATGCATGATGATAATTGATAGTCGTTGGCTTGTGTGGCCAAAGAGTTGGTGGAGTAGCAAAGGCTTCGACATCATTCTTCAGCGAAGAACTGGCCATCCAGAGGAACGGGAAAGCCATAACCAGGCCGCCCAAATAGATTCCAATTCGCGAGAAACTCTTAGGCATAATGCACCCAACGTTTCTGTAGCCGAATTTGGATGAGTGTGAAGGTCATGATGATGATGAAAAGAACCAGGCTCATCGCTGAGGCGTAACCCATCCGACCGTAGTCGAAAGAATTCTTATAGATCTGTTGGACAATAACTTCTGTCGCACCTTCGGGGCCACCACTCGTCATCAGATAAATCTGATCGAAGACCTGAAAATTATTGATCAGGCTGACCACCAGCACGAAGAATGTCGCCGGAGTCAGGAGTGGCATAGTGATGCGACGAAAGATCTGGAATCGCGTCGCCCCATCGAGCGCCGCGGCCTCTTTTAAGTCGTTCGGTATGGACTGCAATCCTGCGAGCAGGATCAGCATTACAAGTCCAAGATCTTTCCACGCTGATGGCAAGATTACTGAGACCATCGCCCAACTCTTGCTTGTCCACCAGCCTGGTCCCGTGATTCCAATTGTATGGAGAGCGGAATTTACAAGTCCGCCTTGCGGGTTGAGTATCCACTTCCAGAGGAGGGCAACCACGACCCAACTGGTTACAGTCGGTAAGAAGTAGATCGCTCGAAAAAAAGAATTGCCTTTGAATTTGCGATTCAGCAGCAATGCGGCGCCCAACCCCAGTATGTACACAAGTGGGAGATAGCCCGCGATGAAGATTAGGGTGTTTTTCAACGAGTGGTAAAACGTTCTGTCGTGAAGAAGCATCGTGAAATTCTTGATACCAACCCATTTGGCTGGGCTGAGCAGATCCCAGTTGTGGAAACTTACGTAGAAGGCCCCGAACATTGGGAGGATGAAGAAGGAGGCAATTGGAATAAAACTGGGTGCCACAAAGAGCGCCGCAACTGCTGTTGAATTTCGCTTCGTCATGAAACTCGCCGATCGGTCCGCGGCGAGACTTGAAGACGCTGTTGAACCTCGCGTGAAATTGGATTCTCCACGCCGCTATCGCCCAAAGACGCCTGAAGGATCAAGGCAGTTGCACCAAGGGCCCATTTAGAATCGTCCCATTGATCAACTTCTAACGTGTACTTTTTCATTGAAGAAACGACATGAGTGGCAAGAGATTTCTTCAACCATGGCTCCCACAATTCCCAGGCTTCAACACCTTCTCCAGCAAAGAGAACGAGTTCGGGGCCAAATATATTGATCACATTTGCAAGTGCGACTCCAAGTAACTCTGCAGGCTCCTTGAAACATTGTTCTGCGAAGAGTGGTTCTTTGCGTGCCAGTCCAAGCAGCCCGTTCATAGTGCTGCCGTGCGCGAGAAGCCCAGATTTGATGGCTTTGGCGACGATTGCTGGATTCGACGCAACGGCTTCCAGGCAGCCCTCTTTACCGCATTCACATTTGGGTCCATTTAGAATCGACGTCACGTGACCAATTTCACCCGCACCATGAGAACCCGAATAAAGTTCCCCATTAATCACGATCCCAAGACCAATTCCTCGACCGAGGGTCACCGTAAGAAAATTGCTAGCATCCCGACCACGACCGAAAAGACTTTCGGCGATTGCCAGAGTGTTCACATCATTTTCGAGCAGAACCGGAGTTGAGAGAGACTCGGAAATTTCATGTCCAACATTGACGTTGGACCAACCCAGCATGATTGAATCCGCAGTACTTGAATCCGTTGGCGAAACGACGCCCGGAATTCCGATTCCGATTCCAAGCAATTGACCCTTGACTTTCTTAGTCTGACGTTTCAAGAGAGTCGTTAACTGAGCAATCGCCTGATTGCCCCGGCTTTCAAAGGCTTCCTCAAAACCCCACTCGATTTGGGATTCCAGATTTACGCAGACACCGACGACGCGGTCCACGGAGAGCTTGAGACCAATCACCTTGCCCGCGTCTGCCACCAGCCCCAGAAGCGTCGCAGGTCGGCCCCCCGTTGATGGAGTTTGATCTAATTCAGCGATTAGGCCGCGACCGAGCAAGAACTTGGTTGCTTGGGTCAGTGTCGGACCACTCAGGGCCAGGTCTCTAGCCAATTGGGCACGCGAGACCGGTCCATATGTAGCGATTGCTCGAAGAACCTGACTTGTGCTCCCCCGCATGGCCCTCTTACTTTCTTTACATAATTTAGTAAGTGGCGCGAGGTTAGATCTCCTGGCAGCCGAAAGCAATAGTTTTCTCAGCAAATGGCCAAACTATTTTTAATTTGGAACGAGTTACGCTCAAGAAAAATGTGACTCTGCGCTCATCCTGTCCGGTTTGCACTATTTATGCAGAGCCGAGCTACTACCACTCGATCGCCAGCGAAGCCACCGCTCGGGGTGAGCGAAGCCACCGCTCGGGGTGAGCGAAGCCACCGCTCGGGGTGAGCGAAGCCACCGCTCGGCATGAGCTACTCCCACTCGATGGTCCCCGGTGGCTTGCTCGTGATGTCCAGGACAACTCGATTTACTTCCCTGACCTCGTTGGTGATGCGCGTCGAGATTCGCGCCAATACGTCGTACGGCAAGCGTGACCAGTCAGCAGTCATCGCATCTTCACTTGAAACTGGGCGCAGAACGACTGGGTGCCCATAAGTGCGACCATCCCCCTGAACGCCAACACTTCGCACTGCGGCAAGGAGAACGACTGGGCACTGCCATATCTCACGATCCAATCCGGCGGCTCTTAGCTCATTTCGAACGATGGCATCAGCTTGTCGAAGAATCGCAAGTCGATCCTGATCAACCGGACCGATAATACGAATCGCAAGACCTGGCCCAGGAAAAGGTTGGCGCCACACGATCTCTTCGGGAAGCCCAAGTTCAAGTCCGATCTTGCGAACTTCATCTTTAAAAAGAGCGCGCAGTGGCTCAACGAGTTTGAATTGCAGATCGTCTGGCAGGCCACCCACATTGTGATGACTTTTGATATTTGCTGTTCCGCTACCGCCGCCAGATTCTACTACATCGGGATAAAGCGTTCCTTGCACTAAGAACTCAACGGTGTCTTCGCCTGAATCACTTGATGCGATAATTTGCCTAGCGGTGTCTTCAAACACACGAATAAATTCGCGACCTATGATCTTCCGCTTTTTCTCGGGATCGCTTATACCCGCAAGTTCATCTAAAAAGCGTTCGCGGGCATCAACCGTAATCAGGGTAACGCCAGTAGCAGCAACGAAATCGCGTTCGACCTGTTCAACTTCGCCTTCGCGAAGAAGGCCGTGATCAACGAATACGCAAGTGAGTTGATCGCCAATAGCGCGTTGAACCAAGGCTGCCGCCACCGCAGAATCGACACCTCCAGATAGACCGCAAATGACCCGCTTATGGCCAACTTGTTGCTTGATCAGAGCGATCTGTTCATCAGCGACACTGGTCATATTCCACGTAGGACGGCATTTAGCGACTTCGATCAGCCATCGACGAAGAATCTCCTGTCCGTGCTCGGTGTGCAGCACTTCAGGATGGAATTGCACCCCGGCATGACCACTTGCGACATCTTCGAAAGCGGCTACGGGAGCACCGGCGGTTGCTGCCGTGACTTCAAAATTTGGCGGGGCGCTTTGGACGCTGTCACCATGACTCATCCAGACGCTCTGTCGGAGTGGAAGGTCTGCAAATAGCGAGGATGAAGGGCGCAGGACCTCCAATTCGGTACGACCAAACTCAGATAATCCTGTCTGGGCAACACTCCCGCCGAGAGCAAGAGCCATTGCTTGAAAACCGTAGCAAATGCCAAAGACCGGAACTCCCTGGACGAAGAGTTCGCGGGCTACACGTGGGGCGCCAGCCGCGTAAACGCTTGCCGGACCGCCAGAGAGAATGATGGCGGTTGGGCCTCTGTCCATCATTTCAACGACGGTGAGCTTTGAGGAGACTATTTCACTGTAGACCCCAGCTTCGCGCACCCGGCGGGCAATCAATTGGGCGTACTGAGCACCAAAGTCGACGACTAAAACCAGGTCATGTAGTCGGCTATCCGTCGTCACCGGCCAAGGATATCTGGCTGCCTAGACAGGGACCGCCAGGTTGATCATCTTCCGTCCGAAACCCTGGTTGAATAACACGTAAAGATCATGGCTGGGGGCAGTGGTGCGAATTCAAGTGATCGCTGCGGCGACCGCACTGCTCATGACCGCATTGGGTACACCCGCCCACGCGACAAGCGGGGCAACAACTTCCTGTGCCAACCTGGATCGTACTCCAGGTTGGGTTGCCAGAGAGAACGCCCACAGAGGAACCAGCGCATGGCAGCATAAAGTAATTCCGGGTTTTGCCGGCGATGGCAAAGTCCACCGGCCGATCCCGATTGCAACCCGACTAATCACCCAACTCCCGCCCGTCAGCGGTTGGTTCGACCAGGTGAGCGTCGCCTGTGGAGGCCGCGTCGGCCTCCACCTTTCTGGACGCGGGAGGCCAGTTAAAGTTGAGCTTTACCGCACCGGTTTCTATCAAGGTCTGGGTGCCAGACTTATCTGGTCGACCACGACTCCCTCGATTCCATTTCGGCCACAGGTCAACATCACCGCCGATCCGGCCCACACGATTTCAACCCCATGGCCGGTCTCAGTCAATCTGCAAATCACCTCTGCCTTTCCGCCGGGGCAGTATCTAGCTAAATTGAATGACGGCTGGAAAGCCACCTATGCGCCGTTGACGATCAGGGATGACTTATCAACGGCGCCAATCCTGGCGGTCTCATCGGTCCTTACTGCAGAGGCCTACAACCACTGGGGCGGGGCATCGCTTTACCGAGGTGTCGATGGGTCAGCCCAAGCTCGGTCGAGAGTCGTCTCATTTGATCGACCGTATGACGGCAATGGCGCCGATCAATACTTGATTCACGAATTCGGCCTAATTAAATTGGCGGAGAAACTTGGGCTAGATCTGTCTTACGCAACGGACATTGATCTAAACAACAATCCAGAGCAGGTTCGTCGCCATCGTTCAATTATCTTTGGGGGGCACGGCGAATACTGGACCACCGCCATGCGCAATGGGGTCGAGTTGGCTCGTGCGACTGGAGTCAACATCGCAAGTTTCGGTGCCAATGCGGGCTATTGGCGCACCAGATTAGAGGGCAACGGAAGAAGGGTCGCAGTGTGGCGTGACACTTCCGACCCATATTTGAATGACCCGATCATGCGTACCAACCGTTGGCGAGACGGCGTAATCCCGCGACCTGAATCTCTGCTCTTTGGAGTTCAGTACGCAGGACTTGGTGTCAAGAGCGACTACAAGGTTCTGGATGCACGAGCTTGGCCATTCGCCGGAACTGGACTTACTACCAATCAACTAATCGACGGCGTCGTTGGCAAGGAAGTTGATTCTCCCGACGCTGGTCCGGGA
>Ga0209514_10003077_pt1 | contig 24517 bp, 19 predicted proteins | sample Subgrocontami58m_FD_187452 | JGI IMG/M metagenome (GOLD analysis project Ga0209514, IMG submission 187452) | Subsurface groundwater microbial communities from S. Glens Falls, New York, USA - GMW37 contaminated, 5.8 m (SPAdes) (version 3) | ecosystem: Environmental > Aquatic > Deep subsurface >...
CCAGAGATTTTACCTTCGTGTTTAGCTTGATTTCTACTCCGACACCGGCTATCTCATCGATCTCACCCTGGAGGACATCCTTGGGGAGGCGGTATGCCGGTATTCCGACCATCATCATGCCGCCGGCATGAGGCAGCGCCTCGAATATAGTCACTTTATGGCCTTTCCTGGCCAGATAGTAACCCGCGGTAAGTCCGGCAGGACCCGCTCCCACAACGGCGACTTTCTTCCCGGTGGGAAGGGCTGCTGGTTCAGATTTACGGCCATTGCCAAAATCGGAGGCGAAACGCTTGATGTCGCAGATGGCCAGAGATTCGTTCAACACCCCCCGTCTGCACACATCTTCGCAGGGATGAAAGCAGACCCTGCCCAGAGTGGCCGGGAACGGGACCTTTTCCTTAATCACGGCGACAGCTTCGCCGGGTTTCTTCAGAGTAACGAGGTGTAGATACCGGGGGATGTCTATGCCCGCCGGGCACGCGGCCACGCACGGCACCAGAGTCTTCTTCCTGTCTGCCACGAGGAGGTCCCTATCGAGCAGCGCACCCGTGGGGCAAACCTCCACGCAGGCGCCGCAGAATTTACAGCCGGACTCTCTCAGAGTCGGCCCGGTCGTCCCAACAACCACCCCCCCGTTGCTCCACACATATCCCAGGGCACTAACACCCCTTACGTCATTGCAGGCTCTCACGCAGCGAGTGCAATTCATACAGAGATTGTAGTCCCGGTCATAAAAGGGCTCGTTTTTGATAATGGGGAAGTTCCGGAAAGTATACCGCGGCGTCTCCGGTTTGATGCCAATATACTCTGATATCTTCTGCACCTCACACCGGCCGAACTTTACGCAGCACCTGTCTGTAACCGCGGCCTTCATCGAGCAGGGTTCCCGGCTGCACCCCTCCCGGTTGGCGCAGGTCAGGCAGACATGAGGATGACTGGCCAGAAGTTTGGACAAGTTGTCCCGCCTGGCTTCCTGAACCCTGTGAGATTTTGTTATGACTGCCATCCCGCCTTCCACCCGCGTGGTGCAGGCGCGCATCAGTCCTTTCTTGCCCTGGACTTCCACGAGGCACAACTGGCAGCCTTCAAAATTCTCCCCCTGATGCTCATTCTTTATCTCGCTTGTTCCCCGGAATACTCTTTCCGCCGGGCTGTCATTGCCTACCGGCGGCAGGTCTGGATGGAAACAAAACCTGGGGATGTATACTCCGGTTCTATCAGCGGCCTGAAGAATACGCTCGCCAGGTGAGAATTGTACTTTTCGCTCGTCAATAAAAAAATCTGCCATGTCTCAAGGTAACTCCTGACTGGAATGCTCCGGTAAAGGGGCGCCGGACTTAGCGCCCCACTATGGGATCGCTATTACCAGGAATGCCTCAAAGCTCCATGGGGGCAGGCAACTACACAAGGCAGATTCTTCACCTCTTTCGAAGGCTTGCAGCTGGCACAACTGTACCTGAGCTTCTTCCTGTGTTCCTCTGTAACAAGCACGACCGGAACATCCCTGAGAGGGTCGCCTATGTCTTCGCCCATAAACAGGACGTGCTCTGGACATGCCTTAACACACAATTCGCACCCATCACACTTGTCTGTATCGAGAATGATGAAATACTCTCCAGAGCCATCCTTGTACCCATAGTTTGCGATCAACTGTTATTTGCCTCCTTTGGCCAGGAAAGCCTTACCAAATAAGGCGGCGCCGATAGCTCCCGCTATCTGTGCATCTATATTTGGATGAAGGGCCTCCAGCCCCAGTTCTCGCTCGATTCTCTTCACCACACCGGGATTCTTGGAGATTCCTCCCGTAATGGCAAATTCTTTTTCTACTCCCACTCTTTGCAGAAGGGAAACCACACGGTGGGCCATGGCCGAACAGTATGCCGCCAGCACCTTGTTTACTTCCCAGCCTTCCTCCAGCAGAGCAGAGGCTTCCGACTTGGCAAAGATCACGCAGGTGTTGCTCACCGGAGGCGGTTCCTTTTCCACCGTGAGAGATAACTGTCCAACTTCCTCAATGGGAACGCACACGAGGTCGGCGAAAACTTCCATGCCTCTCCCGGTGCCCGCTGCGCACTTGTCATTCATGAGGAAGTTCTTTACCGCACCCTTCTCATCAATCCGGATAGCTTTGCAGTCCTGTCCTCCCATGTCGAGCACGGTCTTGACAGTAGGGCCATATATGAAATTTGCTCCCCGTCCGTGGCACGCTATTTCGGTGACAGTCTTATGCGCAAACGGCATGTTTACCCTGCCGTAGCCCGTGCCCACGATATATTGAACATCTTTCTGAGCGAGTCCAGTCCCTTCCAGCGCCCACGTCAAAGCCTTTTGTGAGCTTTCCGGGCTGCTAGAGCCGGTCCTCATGCTGGAATAGGCGAAAAGCTTGCCGTCCAACATGATGACTGCCTGTGTACTGACGGAACCTACATCTATTCCACACGTTATATACTGCTGCCCGTTCAGCTTGACATCCGGAGACGTCCAGCGATATTCAGTCCATCGCCAATATTCTTTAGCCATGTCTTATGTCATCCTTCACAATTGAATTATTTTTCAGCCTTGGGCAGCAAGAGCAGCTCCCAGGGCTCCTATAAACTCGGGATCCTCAGGTATCAGGAGGTCGACCCCAAGTGCGTCTTTCATGGATTTCACAAATCCGACATTAAGAGAGAGGCCTCCCACCATACAGACATCCTGCTCCACACCGATAGTCCTTATCATAGAGGTGATTCTGGCAGCGATGGCATCGTGAACGGCTTTTATGATATCCTCCTTGGGAATCTTCTTGTGGATAAGAGAGATAACCTCGGACTCCGCAAATACAGCGCACTGCGCATTCATGGGTACCGCCCCATGAGACGTCAGAGACATCTGGCCCATATCCTCCAGTTTGACCTCCAGGGCTCGGGACATCGCCTCGGTGAAGCTGCCGGCTCCAGCGCCGCATTTTTCATTAATCACAAAATCAAGGACTTTCCCGGTGGCGTCGCACTTGACACCCCTTCCCTCTTCAGCCCCCACATCTATTACTGTTCGCACGTTGGGAAAATAAAAGAGTACGCCCTTGGCATCCGCTCCCACCTCACTGATGTCATCTTTGGCATAGAGCGCCTTCTTCTTGCCGGCTCCGGTAGAGACTATCTTCAGCACGTCCTCTCGCTTAACGTTGGCCTTCTCCAAAGCTTCGTTGAAGGCCTGGTCGGCCACCTCGTCTTTTTTCCTGCCCCCCGGCATGATGACCTTCGAAAGGATCTTGCCATCCTTCACAATCACTACCTTTACGGTCTTGGATCCAATATCGACTCCCGCAGTTATCATCTGCTCTCCTGTATCATAATTTTTTGTTATTTCCTGTACCTAGGCTATCTTCTTCAAATTCATGCTCTCCATGAAAGCCGTGATACGCCTCATCGTCTGCCCCTCATCGAACTCCCGCCTGTCGGCCATATTGCCTTCATAAGTCACCACGGGGTAACCTGCAGCCATCAGAGCTAGCCGGACTTCCTTTTCATTCGAAGCTATCATCTCACAACCACGATTGAAATGCATAACCGCCCCATCGATGTGCCAATCTTTTGCCAGCTTCACTTCAAGGTCTTTTTTCTCATCCGCGAGATTACTGATACCGACTCTCCAGCTATGCCTGCGTAACGACCACTTGACCAGCGCCCGCAACGCTTCATCTCTGTTTGTCATCTTCATTCCCATCTCCATCGGAGTAGGCTGCCGCTCGAAAGACCCATCAGGCTTTTCATTCACAGTACCGCCGAGGAACAGAACATAATGAGATATCACTACTACAGCTCCGTGCTGCTCCATATAGCGGAACAAATCGAGAAAATACCACGGAGGCTGGTTATCGTGCATCAGGCGGGCCCGCTCCACGGGAACCGCCGCTATGCCTTCTTTCACCCGGTATTTCATCTCATCCAGGAGCTCTTTCTGGAAATCCACACAGCGCTGCTCATGCGGGAAGAGAGTGCCCGGTATCTGGAAAGCATACAAAGTCTTGATGTCAATCGGGGCCGGTCTGTTTCGGTTGAGAAGAATAATTTCTCCCCACAGGGACTCATTCATGAAGTAGTTCTTCAGGGCCTTTATGAGCTTCTCGTCGTCATACTTTATCCCGGTAACCTTCTCCATCCACGGAATAGATTCCTGAAGCTGGTTATAAAGATAGTCTTCCCTGGACTCTTGCCTTCCATCGTCGGGCGGACCCACCGGAAAGTCTATGACTTTCACGGGCACGCCGAGGGTTTCCTTTACGATCTGATACCATTTTCCGTGATGCTCACAGAAATGGACGTGGAAGACAAAGGACGGCTTTTTGAACGGTCCTCCAAAAGCATACTTGTTCAGGAACATGGAACCCAGGTAATTCCTCATATATCCGCACATATCACGGGCGTAGCCTCTGGATTCCGTCTCCTCGGTAAATTGCTGTGACATGATTGGGTCGGCGCCGACCACGGCTCCGTAAGGTTCCCCACCCAGATGAACAAAATCTCCCAGCCCGGCTATGACGGGCCTGAAGGACATAATGCTGCCGGTCGTTGTAAGTTTGCCCTCGTCTTTCGCCGTGGCATAGCTCTGGTAGAAGCCCTGGCGCAATTCCTTCGCTTTCCCGAATACCTTAAAGGGCTGCGTCTTGAATTTTTCCTCAATCATTTTCTTCCATCCCGCCTCAAAATTCCAGGGATGCCTGCTGAATCATCTCAAGAAAAGCTTCCACTCTGGTTCTAAACTGTCCTACCGGAACCAGCACATCGAACTCTAGGAAGAGGCTGGGGATGTTCTTCTCCTGAAGCTTCTTATTCAGATAAGGTATGTCAAACTCGTGGGGATCACAGAACTTCTGCTGGATAAGCAGAGCACCCTGCACCTTCCAGTCGTCACATAGTTTCTCGATATGGGGCCACCTGGTCCTCTCTTCCCAGTCCTTCTGCGGGCAGGCAGGGCGTGTCAAGTATCTTTCCGCCAGCGCCTCCAGCCTGTTGTCTTTTGGCACAACCTCGTTCCAGAAGTACCTGCTGCCGGTGCAATGGTCGTCCACTACCACGGAAGCTCCCAGAGATTCAACCATGTCCAGAAACTCGGTGTCATCATCCTCGCTTCCAATGATAATGAGCCGTGATGACGGCTCATTCCCACCGGTCTTCTTCTTCAGCTCCGTCAATGCCTGCTCAAGCAGTTTGTTGTGCTCCTTCTTGTCCATCATCTGGCCGGCAACAACCATTTCCATTGATTCCATCCCGCTTATGGGAGGGGTGGCGCTCTTTCTGAGATCGTAAATCTCTCTCATAAGCCTGCGGTTTGTGTTGTACACCCCGATGGCTTTGTCAATCTTATCATCGCTTATCTTTTGCCCGGTCCATTTCTCAAGAGCTGCCTTGAAGGCCTTCATCTCCGACGTCAGGAAGGGCTTGGCAAGCGGTGTCTGCACTTTGGCAGGCATTGAGAAGTAATACTGGAATGACGTGGGCAGGTGAATGGTCCAGCTAGCATAGGCCTGGCGAATATGGGTGCACGAATGGGCAATCATAACGCCGTCCAGGTAATCGTACCGTCCCTTCAGCCCCTGCGCCAGGCAGTCCCGGCAAAAAGGACAATACATCTTATAAATGTGAGGTTCGGTAACGTCCTCTGGCTCATGACTTCCCATTATCCTTACGGGCAGCACACCCGCAGCCTCTATGAGTTCCTCGGGAACATAGGTACAGAAATACCCGAGCACCTTTCCGCCCGTCCTCTTCTTCCACTCCTTGGCGTACTCATGCCTGTTCTGCCTGATTGCGCCAAACTGTTTTACCGCACCTCCACTCTTAACAGCAACTGCCATCTTTTACTCCTTGTTTTATTACCGGTTTGAAAACCCGTTTAATTCCTGATTATTTCTCCAGCTTCGAAAGTCCAAAGCTTTCCATAAAGGCATCAACTCTGTTTATGATCTGGCTGGTGTCCAGTTCCCTGGCATCCGCCTGATTACCTTCATAGGTCATGGTTGGAACGCCAGCCTCATTCAAGGCAAGCTTGTTCTCCATGCAGCCGTAGCTCATATTCTCGCAACCTCTGTTCAGATGGATAACTACACCGTCACAGCGCCACTGCCTGACCAGCTTAAGGACCTGGTCTGACCTCTCTTCAGAAGGCAGACAAATGGCCCGGCTCCACATGTTCTTGTAAAGGATCCACTGGGCGTACACTTTCAGAGCTTCTTCTCTGTTTCGCATGGGTATGCCCAGTTCCTGTGGAGTCTTCCTTCTCTCAAGCACGCCGTCTTCTCGTTCCCACAGAGTCCCGCCCAGGTAGAAGAGGTAATGAGAACCCACTACCGCCGCGCCAAACTTCTCCAGGTACCTGAAGATTTCCAGGAATGTCCATGGCGGCTGCCCGTCATGTAGAAGACGCAGCCTCTCGGTTGGCACCACCGCTATCTTCTGAGCAACCCGCTCCCTGACTTCTTCCAGCAGGTCCTTATAAAAATCCGCGCACTCCTTCTTATGGCGCATCAGGACTCCCAGAACATGAAGGGTCGGCATGGTCTTGTGGTCCAGCGGGGCGGGAATAGCCTGGTTGAGAAGCGCAATCTCTCCCCACAGAGATTGAGACATGAATTCGGTTTTCATGGACTCGATCATGAGCTCGTCGTCAGATTTTCTTCCCAGCGTCTTTTCCATCCACTCCACCGCGTCATTGAACTGGGTAGAAAGATACTCTACCTTCAAGTCCTCCCTCTGCCCCCACCCCCCCGTGGGAAACTCTATTACCTTGCACGGTATCCCCAGGTAATCACTCACAACCTGATACCATTTCCCATGAGTATCGCAAAAATGTAAATGAAGAAGCAGATTGGGATGCGGGAACTTACCCCCAAACGGATAACGGTCCAGAAACATCGAGCCCCAGTACATTCGCATATACGAGCACAAATCCCTCGCATAGCCCCGGGCTTCCACCGCCTCGGCGCATTTCAGGGCGAAGTCCGGGTCTGTGGCAATGGTAGCGCCATATGCCTCCCCGCCGAGATGAGCGAAATCACCAAATCCCGCTATCAAGGAAGGATATGCCTGAACACTTCCCCCAACCAGGAGTCTTCCCTTCTCAGGCGCTTCCTGTATCTCTTTATAATGGTTTACCCTGAGCTCTCTGGCCTTATTCCATAACTTCAAGGGAGCTGTCTTATATAGGATTCCCTTAGTATCCGAAACCATGGCAACCTCCTGGCACAACGTTGGAACGCTCTGAACGGGAATGGCGACGGAATCTCATGAAAGGAACAGTAAGTAGAGAAAAAATAGCACTGAAATGGTCATTGCCTGACGGAATTGAACTGAAGTAACCTCTTGTAGGTGTGCAGAAATCTGCGGAATAGCAACCGGACACCTTGACTTCGTCCGGGCGTTGGGTGAATGTCAGGTGTGAGCCTCTAAAGGCTCCATAGATTTCACCGCCCAGATGAAGGGCGTCAGCCATACCAGTCATAAGGCAACCCAGCCAAAAAGTCCCCCCGGAGCTAACGCTCTTGCGCCCCACCCCGGAGGTAACAATTTCGTTGAAGAAATTATGCCTTAGCTCTTTGGCTCTGCCCCGACCGCTAAGCGGCCGGCTTCGAAATTTCTCAAGGACATGTTCCAAGGTCATTCCTCCCGGAAACCCCGGGCCTCATAGCGTGTCCATTTGCAGCATTTCCAGGAAGGCTTCCACTCTTGTTCTGAATTGCCCCGCCGGGACCGTTACATCAAATTCCAGGAAGAGGCTCGGTATGCTTCTCTTCTCCTTAAGCATCAGCATCATCGGCGGGATATCGAACTCGTGCGGGTCACAGAACTTCTGCTGAATAACGAGAGCTCCTTGCACTTTCCAATCATCCACAAGCTGTAATATCTGAGGCCAGCGCCGTCTCACCTCCCAGTCCTTTTGAGGGCATGGAGGCTTCTGCAAATAGCGGACCGCGATATCATCAATATTGTCCCCTGTTCTGGGGGCCTCATTCCAGAAATAGCGCGTTCCGGTGCAGTGTTCATCAGTAACGACGGTAGCGCCCAGGTTTTCCGTCATCCTGATGAACTCCGTATCGTCATCCTCACTGCCGATGATAATCAGGCGGATCCCCGGGTCACGGGTAACTTTCCTCTGGGGCACTTCCTTTTCGAGGAAAGTTTTCAGAAATTCGTTATGTTCCTTCTTGTCCATCATCTGGCTTGCCAGTACCATATACATTCTCTCCAGACCCGTAACTGTCGGATTCTCGACTTTGCTGAGATCGTAAACCTGCTTCATAAGCCTTCGGTTTATGTTGTACAGGTCAATGGCCTCGCTGATAGACTGGTCGCTGATTGCTTTCCCGGTGAAATCCTCAAGAGACTTCTTGAAATATTTCAGTTCGCCCACGAGAAAGGGCCTTGCGGCAGGGCTCTGTACTTTCGCCGGCATGGAGAGATAATAGTTGTAGGCGACGGGAACATGAAGCACCCAGCTGCCATAAGCCTGTCTTATATGAATGCAGGAGTGGGCCATCGTAACGCCGTCAAGATAATCATATCTTCCGGCCAGACCCTGGGCCAAACAGTCACGGCAGAAAGGACAATACATGCTGTAAATGTGTCTCTCTGTAAGGTCCTGGGGCTCATGACTCCCCATAACACGCAGGGGTATTATTCCTGCCGCGTACATGAGCTCCTCGGGCATGTATGTGCAAAAATATCCAAAGAGTTTCTTGCCCGACCTCTTCTTTAAGTCTTTAGCATATTCATGGCGATTTTTGTAAACCCATTCGAAGGTTTCCATCACGCCTTTCTTTTCCGTCGTTACCACCTTGTCACCTCTCCTTTCAGAATCGTCCGTTTTTTATCTTAATAAATGCCTGAAAATAATGCCCGTTTATTAACAAACTGATGACATATTTGACGCTGTGGTTATTCTAGCATTGTGCGCGGTACCAGTCAAATACAAATATGAAGCTATTTGTCCCTCTCTGCGCCCTCCATGGACGCCAGCTCGGCGAAATTATGTTTCCCCATCTCTTCCCTGAGCAGTTCACCGACCTTCATCCAGACGGCGTGAACCTGACAATATCTGCCGCAAGAACAGCCCTCGGGCCAGAGATAACAACGGTTGAAAACAATAGGGCCTTCTGCCGCTTCAAGGACTTCACGTAGCGTGATTTCCTGAGGAGGACGGGCCAGCATTATCCCACCCTTGGGTCCTCTGAGGGTCTTGATGAGCCCTTCCTTTGACATCAGCCAGATGACCTTCTGCAAATAGGCTTCCGGGATATTTTGCCTTTCGGCTATTTCCTTAATCTGTGAATGAGGTTTGCTGGCCAAATCGAGAATAGCTCTGACGGCATAATCGCCCTGCCTGCTTAGTCTCATAACGTCTTATATTGTAGACAATATTATCTACTTTGTCCAGAGGCCGTTCGGTAACAGTTTTATTTGACGCAACACGGAGGCCACTGCTATTGACAAAAGTTTCTGAATGGTGTTCAATACGTTCGCATATCAATCTGATTTGCCGCCCTTTACTTCGCTCCTGTGTTGTTTGGATTTTTACGTTGCTCAGGGCTCAGGATTTCACGAGGAGGTCATATTTGTTTCTATGGTACGTTTCGACTATTTAGAACCAAAGACAGTTCAAAAAGCTCTAACCTTCTTATCGCAGCATGGCAGTGAAGCCAGAGTGCTGGCAGGGGGCACCGACCTTCTCAGGGCACTGAAACTGCGTACCCTGCGTCCACGGTACCTCATAAATATCAAGTATATCCCTCAGATGAGCAAAATCACCTCTTCACCCCGGGCAGGCCTCAAAATAGGAGCTGCGTCTACAATGGGCAGCCTGGAACTCTCTCCAGTAATAAGACAGAAGAGCCCCGCCCTTTTTGAAGCAGTGCACCTGCTGGGCTCGCCACAGGTGCGGAATCTCGCCACCTTGGGGGGAAACCTGTGCAACGCCGCCCCATCCGCCGAGACCGCCCCGATACTGCTGGCCCGGGATGCCAGAGCGTTCATCGCGGGTTCAAAGGGAGAGACCGGGATACCCCTCGAATCCTTCTTCACCGGTCCGGGACAGACGGTTCTGAAAACAGGGGAACTTCTGGCGTACATAACGATTCCCGAAGCGCCTCGCAGGACTGGAGAAGCCTATTTCAAACATAGCCCTCGCAGCTCCATGGACATAGCCGTGGTGGGAGTGGCGGCGGTCGTGACCCTGTCCCCGTCCGGAGACCGGATAGAGCGCTGTTCCATAGCTCTGGGCGCGGTAGCGCCAACTCCCATAAGAGCCCGCAAGGCAGAAAGCGTGCTCGTGGGACAAGCGCCATCGGAGCAGCTCATTTCCGAGGCCGCCAGACAGGCGGCGCTGGAGTCCAGACCCATCTCCGACCTGCGTGGTTCCGCCGAATACCGCCGCGACATGGTCTCCGTGATGACATCCAGAGCATTACGCCTGGCTCTTGAAAGGGCCGGCTCGCAGGCGAAGGCGTAAGGATAGAGGTGAATTATGAAAACGTTGATCACTCTTAGAGTCAATGGAACTGAACACGAGATTGCCGTGGAGCCGTACTGGACTCTCCTGGACGTGCTCCGTGAGAAACTGGGACTCACCGGCACAAAAAAGGGATGCGGCACGGGCAACTGCGGGGCATGCACAGTGCTCCTCCAGGGCAGACCTGTCAGTTCCTGCCTTTTGCTTGCGGTGGATGCCAGAGGAAAGGACGTAAACACGATAGAGGGGCTGGCTCACGAAGGCAACCTTCACCCGCTCCAGGAAGCTTTCATTAAATACGGGGCCTTCCAATGCGGCTACTGCACGCCCGGCGTGCTTATGGCGTCAAAAGCCCTGCTCGATGCGAATCCGCGGCCCAGCGAGCAGGAGGTAAAGGAAGGGCTGGTAGGTAACCTGTGCCGCTGCACCGGCTATAACCGCATAGTTCAGGCGGTCATGGCGGCGTCAAAAGAGCTCAAGCCGTAGGGGGCCGATTCATCGGCCTGGCTTCCCCATTCACCCGGAGCGCTCACACGCGTTGTTAGTGAATAAGGAGTTTTATCATGGCTGCTTATACATACTTAGGTAAGAGCTTTCCTATTGTCCAGAGCAAAGAAAAGATAATTGGTGAGACACTCTACGCGGGAGATTTCCGGCTCCAGAACATGCTCTACGGCAAGATACTGCACAGCCCGCACACCCATGCCCGCATCCTTCGAATAGACACCACCCGGGCTGAGGCGCTGCCTGGAGTGAAAGCCGTCATAACCTCCGCCGATACTCCCGGCGCAAGGTGCGGCCGCTTCATACAGGACAGGCCTCTCCTGGCGCTCGATGAGGTCAAATACAGGGGCGAACCTGTCGCGGCGGTTGCCGCCGTGGACGAGGACACGGCAGCGGACGCGCTGGAACTAATAAAGGTAGAGTATGAGGTGTTGCCCGCCGTCTTCGATCCCCTGCTGGCCATGAAACCGTCAAGCGTCCTGGTCCACAAGGACAGCGAGTCCTTCGAACCTCGCCCTCCCCGGCGGAATGGCAAGGGCAATATCGTAGATGAGTTCAGCATATCACAGGGAGACGTGGAAAAGGCCCTATCCGAGTGCCACGTAATCCATACGGATTCCTACCGCACTCCCGCAGTGCATCCGGGCTTTCTGGAACCTCACGCCGCCGTATCCGTGGTTGACGGCTCCGGGAGGGCTACCATGTGGTGCGCCACGAAGGCCCCGTTTCTTATCCGCGCACACACATGCAAATTTCTAAAATTGCCCTTATCGAAACTGCGGGTAATAGCTCCCACCGTCGGAGGCGATTTCGGAGGCAAAGGCACCGCCACCGTGGAACCTATCAGCCTCCTTCTGGCCATGAAATCCCGCCTTCCCGTCAAATTGGTGCTGGATAGACAAGAAGAGTTCAACTGTGTCCCCTTGCGCGAGGCGGCCATCATGCAGATCACCCTGGGAGCCAGAAAAGACGGCACCATACACGCCATAAAAGGGCAAATAGTGCTGGACTCCGGAGCCTACAACGATACCGTCGGACGGGTGGAAGGAAGCGCAACGAATCTGATGGGAGTCTACCGGATACCTAATGTTGACCTTCAGGCTGTGCTGGTTTACACCAACAACCCTCCGAGAGGACACGTCAGGGCCCCCAGAGCCCCCAGTCCTGTCTTTGCCATCGAGTCCCACATTGACATGCTCAGCCGCAAGCTCGGCATGGACCCCATAGAATTCAGGTTCAAAAACATAGTGCAGGATGGCGATAGGGTAACAGGCAGCAAAAGCATATTGCACCCGGTCGGACTTAAGCCCGCCCTTCTCTCCGCTCAAGAATATATTAAGAGAGAATCTCCCGCAGGAGGAACACGTGAAAAGAACGTCGGTTGGGGCGTTGCCTGCGGGATGTGGGCTACCCGGCCTGTAGGAGAGGGTCCCGCCTCCAGCGCCTGGCTCAAGATAAATGAGGACGGATCAGCCCTCCTTATTACAGGTGTAACCGACAACGGGGGAGGACAGCTCGGGGCCTATTCTCAGATAGTGGCTGAAGTCCTCTCCATACCCTATGAATCCGTATCCGTTGTTTCCGCCGACACAGGCGTCACTCCTTATGAACAGGGAACGGGCGGCAGCCAGACGACCTACCGCGTGGGTATGTCGGTTAAGCTCGCCGCCGAGGACGCCAGGAAACAACTGCTGGAGCTCGCTTCCATTCAACTGGAAGCTCCCACAGAAGCCCTGGACATAAAGGAAAGCAGGGTCTTCATTAAGACAATGCCCGAGAGGGCCGTTGGCCTGGCCCAGCTTGCCTCCTCATCACTGCACTCTCACAAAGGGCCGATTGTCGGCGTGGGCCGCGAACAGAGAGAGAAGCTCGTTTCCGAGATGATGGCTCACAAGGTGGATGTGGATATGGGCACCTACTCTACCCATGTCGCCAAAGTGCATGTTGACCCGGAAACAGGACTGGTCAAAGTCCTCAAGTACTTCGCCGCCCACGAGGCGGGCTTCTCCATCAATCCCGATAACGTAAAGAAACAGATAGAGGGCGGAGTGGTCTTTGGTCAGGGCTTCGCCATGAGCGAAGAGGTAGTTGTCAAAGATGGAGATACGGTCACCGGAAGTCTCATGGACTACAAGCTTCCGACGATTTCCATGGCTCCGAAGGTGGACTACGTTATCGTGGAGATTCCTTCCACTTTTGGCCCCTGGGGAGCCAAAGGTGTTGGCGAGCCGCCGGTCGTTCCCGTGGCCCCCGCCATAGCCAACGCGGTGTACGACGCCACCGGCGTAAGAATAAGGGAACTGCCGGTCACCCCCGAGAAGGTCTATATGGGACTGAAGGGCAACCGGAACACCGGGTAGCTGCCAGGTGAGAAGTTAGACGTCAGAAATCTGAGGCTGCTAAGGCCCCTTTTGGACGCCTGCCTTGCCTGAATAAAACAGTAAGGGCGACCCTCGGGTCGCCCTTACCTTTTCACTTTTGACTTATACTTTTGAGTTTTGATTTTTGACTTAGTGTTATACTTCCCTGAACTCGCCCTCCACGGTGCCCTCCTCCGGCGGCTTGCCGCCAGGCGGAGTTCCGCCTTCCTTTCCGGGCTCGCCGGGGGCGGCTCCAGGCTGCTTATACACCGCTTCTCCGATCTTCTGCAGAATATCCGAAAGGTCCTGCTGGGCATTGCGGATGGCGGATATATCCTGGCCCTGAAGAGCCGTCCGAAGAGCTCCAATCTTGGCTTCGATCTGACCCTTCAGGTCGGCCGGGACTTTGTCCCCGTGCTCCCGCAGCGTTTTCTCCGCGCTGTAGGCGAGATTATCGGCGTTATTCCTTAGCTCTACTTCCTCTTTTCGCTTTTTATCCTCGGCGGAAAATCTGTCGGCATCCCTCATCATTTTTTCCACTTCATCCTTGCTCAGGCCGCTGGAAGCGGTTATCGTTATCTTCTGTTCCTTTCCAGTCCCCTTATCATTGGCCCTGACGCTGAGAATGCTGTTAGCGTCAATATCAAAAGTTACCTCTACTTGAGGAACTCCCCTGGGGGCGGGCAAGATACCATCGAGGACGAAGCGTCCCAGAGTCCTGTTGTCGGCGGACATAGGCCTTTCGCCCTGGAGCACATGAATCTCCACACTGCCCTGCCCGTCAGCGGCCGTGCTGAACACCTGGCTCTTGCTGGTTGGGATAGTAGTATTGCGCGGGATCAAAGGGGTCATTACTCCGCCGAGAGTTTCCAGTCCGAGCGTCAGGGGAGTAACATCCAGCAGTAAGACATCCTTCACCTGTCCCTTGAGAACTCCCGCCTGAATCGCAGCTCCAATCGCGACCACCTCATCGGGATTGACGCCCTTGTGGGGCTCTCTCTTGTAAAACTGCTTAACTCTTTCCTGTACCAGCGGCATTCTGGTCTGGCCTCCCACCAGAACAACGTTGTTAACCTTATCCACGCTAATTCCCGCGTCAACAAGTGTCTGCTTTACCGGTCCGAAAGACCTGTCCACCAGCTCCATGGTCATCTGCTCCAGTTTGGAGCGTGTCAGCATCATGGTCAGATGCTTGGGACCGGAGGCATCCGCGGTTATAAAAGGAAGGTTTATTTCACTTTGCTGCACCGTGGAAAGCTCTATCTTCGCCTTCTCAGCGGCCTCCCTTACCCTCTGCAAAGCCGCCCTGTCCTGCCTCAGGTCGATGCCGGATTCCTTTTTAAACTCATTGCAAACCCATTCGGTGATGATCAGGTCGAAATCATCGCCGCCGAGATGGGTATCTCCGTTTGTTGATTTTACGTGAAAAGTCCCTTCCCCTATGTCCAGGATGGAAATATCGAATGTTCCGCCCCCCAGGTCATAAACGGCTATGGTTTCATCTTTCCTCTTGTCGAGACCATAAGCCAGGGAGGACGCGGTCGGCTCATTGATGATTCGCAGGACTTCCAGTCCGGCGATCTTGCCTGCATCTTTAGTCGCCTGACGCTGGCTATCATTAAAATAAGCGGGAACCGTAATCACCGCTTCATTAATCTTGTCGCCCAGGTAGTTCTCGGCATCGGTCTTCATTTTCTGGAGTATCATGGCCGAGACCTCAGGAGGGCTGTACTCCTTCCCCCCCAACACCACCCTCACGTCGCCGTTGGCCGCTTTGGTTACTTTATAGGGCACCCTCTTCATATCATTCTGGACTGAAGCCTCATCAAACTTACGCCCCATAAAGCGTTTAATACTGTAGACAGTGTTTTCCGCGTTGATTATGCTTTGCCGCCTGGCCAGTTGTCCCACCAGCCGCTCACCGGTCTTGGTGACCGCCACAACGGAAGGGGTTATCCGGCCTCCTTCAGCATTTGGTATTACTGTAGGCTCCCCGCCTTCCATTACGGCCATACAGCTGAAAGTTGTACCCAAATCTATTCCAATTACTCTTCCCATTTTCTCCTAACCTTTCCTCAATCAGAGTTTAAAAAGACGAGACCTATGCCTTCCCTTCTTTTTCTTTTTTTTTCTCTTCTCTCTCTTTGCCCACAATTACCAGAGCCGGCCTCAAAACCCGCTCCTTGAATCTATATCCTCTCCTCAGCTCCGCGACAACCTTACCCGGCTCCCCTTCGCCCTCCATAACCGCCTCATGCACGGCGGGGTTGAAAGTCTCGCCCACGCTCTTGATCGTCGAAACTCCCTCGGACTCCAGGACGGTCAGGAACTTTCGCTGGGTATTCTTGACGCCATCAAGCAGGACACCCGGACTTATTCCCTCATCGGGATTGCAGGCCAGCGCCCTGTCCAGGTCATCCAGAACCGGCAATATCTTCGACATAAGCATGGAACTCGCCAGGTTGCCGGCCTCGGATTTCTCCTGCTCCGCCCTTTTCCTGTAATTGATCAGATCGGCGGTGGCCCTTTGCCAGTTTGCCATATAACTCCGGGCCTTTTCCTGCTCGCCGGCAAGCTGCTCCTTCAATTCCGCTATGTTATCGGTGGAAACTTCGGGGGCTTTCTCAGCCTGGTCTCCCTCAGGCTTCTTTTCAATTTCCTGCATGTTTATCCGAAATCCTGTCTCAATTCTCGATACGTTGACATAGTTGTAGCTCTAGCGGCATGTTCACAAGGCTTATGGGAATGACACACAGAATTCTAAAGAACTAATTGTTGATTCTGTATTTCGTTCTAACCAGGTTATGGCTCCCATAGATTTCTATAGTGAATTCGCTGAGAATGCTGGTAAGAAAGCGGGTGACGGAAATAGCCCAGCTATAATTCATCCTGGTAGGCCCCAACAGGCCGATAATCCCGCCTATGTCTCCCGGAACGCCATATCTGCTGATAATGATGCTGCAATGTTTCATGGCCTCTTCCGGATTCTCTTCACCGATAATTACCTGAATACCCCGCTTTGTAGAAAGCCTGGGGAGGATTCGCTTTTCCAGGGTCTTTCCTTCTACCAGTTCCAGAAGACCTTTCGTCTTCTCATTTCTGGCCAGCTCGGGATGGTCCAGAATGTGCCGCATCCCGTCTACATATGCTTCGCTGAACTCCAGCCCCGCGCCGGCATCCATCAGGCTGAGGACCATCTCAAGTACCTGCTCTTCCAGACGGCTGAACTCGCTTTTCTTCCTCAGCATCTCCGCCGCGGTCAGACCCTCGCACATCTCATTGAGCCTGTCAGCCGCAAGGCTTAATTCCTTCTGAGTAACAGGATAATCGAAAGTTGTGAGTTGCTGCCTTAACCTCGCCTGATCGAGAACCAGTATCGTCATGGCGACGTTCTCCTTGATAAGGACTACCTCCACATGTTTCAGCCGGGTTTTGGGCGCCTTTGGCAAAGTCACAAGCGCGAAGTACTGGGACAGGCCGGCAAGCAACGTCGCCGCCAGGTGGAACAGTTCATCAACCTCCCTGTTTTCTTCATGAAAAGTCCGTCTGATTCTGCTCTGCTCTTCTTGCGGCACTTCCTTTATGTCAAGAAGGCTCTCCACATAGTAGCGATATCCTTTGTCGGTCGGGATGCTTCCAGCGGATGTATGGGGTTTAACTACATAGCCGGATTCCTCCAGCCTGGCCATTTCATTTCTGACAGTCGCTGGGCTCAAACCCAGGGAATAATTCTTCGCGATAGCTTCCGAAGAAACAGGCATTGCCTTCGATATATATTCGTTCACAAGTATTTTGAGAATAAGCTGTTTTCTTTCGTGCAAAACGGTATCCAATTAATGTCCCCCAATTGCCCGGATGCAAACTTCTGGACTGGTTCACCAGATTGCCTTTAGCACTCTCCGCCTTGAACTGCTAAAGAGTAGTTTTATTAAACACCCTCACAGCTATTTTGTCAAGGGTTTTCAACGAAAAACCCATACTAGTTGCAATGAAAACTCAGATATGGTATAAAACTACCTGTTCTCGAACGCTCGTATTCCTTTGGAAATGTTATCACCCTTGACCAGAAATAGCATTCGACAGTCCACCTGATGCTATGGAAACACCAGGAGAATAAAATAAGATGACAGATTTATCAGTAGTTGGAAAGCCCCTGCCCCGCGTTGACGGAATATCCAAAGCTACAGGCAAGGCTCAGTTTACGGACGACCTGCGACTTCCCGGCATGTTGTACGGGAAAATCCTCAGAAGTCCCCACCCTCATGCCAGGATTCTCAATATTGACACCGGTAAGGCCGGAAAACTGAGCGGCGTCAAAGCTGTAGTAACCGGCAAAGACATAGGTCCCATAAGGATTGCCTATGTGGATACTCCCACCCTCCCTGCAGATGAGTACATCCTGGCCCAGGATAAGGTCCGCTACGCCGGCGAGGAAGTAGCCGCGGTAGCCGCCATTGATGAGGACACAGCGGAAGAAGCCCTGAGACTGATAAAGGTAGATTACGAGCTGATCCCCGCCGTCTTCGACCCTCTTGAGGCTATGAAAGAGGGAGCGCCCACGGTTCACGACGTGATTGTCCCAACCACCACGACGGCATGGGAAGATTGGGGAGCCAGGAGCAAGGGAAGGCCGCTGAACATAAAGAACAACATCTGTACGTCGCTCCTCATTAATCATGGAGATATTGAAAAAGGGCTTGCGGAATCTGACTATGTGCGCGAGGACAGGTTCTTCATACCTGCTACATCCCATGCCGCCATGGAACCTCACGTGGCGCTGGCCAATTTCGAGCCTTCCGGCAATCTCCAGGTCTGGCTGACCCATATGGGCTATGAGATAAAACGGTTCTGGCTGGCCAAAACCATGGGAATTCCGCTCAGCCGCGTGAGAGTCCTCAAGGCCTATGTCGGCGGAGCTTTTGGCGGCAAGATCGGCCTTTTTTCATACGAGTTTCTGGCCGCATACTTCTCCCGCAAAACCGGTAAACCTGTCCGGATAACTCTCTCGAGGGAGGAGGTTCTTACCGCCTGCCGGATGGATTTTCGCATGATTGTGGACCTGAAAACGGGAGTCAGGAAAGACGGCGCCATGATGGCCCAGCACATAAAAATAGTCAACGATCCGGGCGCGTACAGGGGAACTTCATCAATTGTAATGTACCTTACCTATGCCTTCTCGGTCCCCGTCTATAATATCCCTCATATCAGGCATGAGGCAGTGAGCGTTTACACCAACAAGGCCTTCAGCATGCCCAAGAGAGGACACGGCGGCCCCCAGATTCGTTTCGCTGTTGATACCCAGCTGGACATGATTGCTGAACACCTGGGACTGGACCCTCTGGATATAAGAAGGAAGAACGTGAGAAGCAAGGGGGATGCCCTGCCCAACGGCGACAGGCTTGAAAGTTGCAGCTTGGCCGATTGCGTAAGCGCAGCGGCGGAGGCGTCCGGATGGAAAGACAAAAAAGGCAAGACGCGGGGAAAGGGCGTGGGGATAGGGATCGCGGCCATGTTCAACGGCACCGCCTTCTATCCCTTCGGCAGCGCCGCGGTAGTCAGAATCAATCTGGATGGTACCATAACGCTGTATACCGGATCCACCGAATTCGGACAGGGCTCGGATACCGCGATGTCTCAGATAGCCGCGGAAGAGCTCGGCGTCTCTCTTGGCGATGTAGTTCTGGTTTCCGCCGACTCGGAGCTTTGCCCGCATGATCTGGGCAACTTCCTGAGCGCCGGAATACATGTATCCGGAGAAGCGGTGCGCAGGGCAGCCGCGGACGCCAGGAGGCAGCTCCTGGAAAACGCTTCGAGAATTCTGGAAGCCCCGCCTGAGCATCTCGAAGTGAGAAATGGCGGCATCTACGCCGGTGGAAATCCCCAGAAAGTCATATCTTTCGCCGATGTCATCAGGCACAGCCAGATGGAGAAGGGCTCGATTCTCGGAAAGGGTCACACCAAGGCGGTATCGGAAATCAAGTTCGGCGCCACGGTATCCAGGGCCGACAGATTCACCAACGCCTATAGCTTTACCGTCGCGGTTGCCGAGGTAGAAGTTGACGAAGAAACGGGGCAGGTCAAGCTGCTCGACCTCACCATGGCCGATGACTCCGGTTTTCCTATCAACCCCATGAATCTGGAGGGACAGCTGGATGGCAACGCATCCATGGGAGAGGGAGATGTCCTTTTCGAACAGATTTTGAATTTGGACGGGCAGACCTTAAACTCCACTTTTCTGGATTACCTGATGCCCGGTTCCCTGGACTCTCCAAAGATGAAGAGCCTTCACATCAATAGCTTCGACCCCAGGGGACCCTACGGAGCTAAAGAGGCCGGCGAATGCGCCAGAGCGGCCATCATTCCAGCGATGGTAAACGCCATTCATGACGCCGTCGGGATAAGGATAAAGGAGCTGCCGGTCACGCCTGAAAAGGTCCTCCAGGCCCTGGCTGAGAACAGAATAAAAATTTGACAAGAAGGAGCTTTGGTTTATGCCTGTAAATCAAGTGAATGCAAAGGAATGCGATGTCCTGGTAATAGGTGGTGGGATGGCTGGGTGCTGGGCAGCTCTCAGGGCCAGTGACTTTTCCAAAAAGGTTGTCCTTGTCGACAAAGGAAAGGTATCCCGCAGCGGCATGAGCCCGTTTTGCGGAGGCTTCATACTATGCCCCGACCCGCAGGATGACATGGATGTCTGGCACAAAGAAATCGCGGCTATGGGCGAATACGTCAATGACCAGGACTGGGTGCGTACCCTGCTTCAGGACCTTCCCGGCATAATGGAGCAGATGAACTCCTGGGGGCCCGTATTTGAAAGGGACTCGCGTGGCAACTACCGCAGATTCAAGGGAAGGGGCCACGACAGCACCCGCATCGTTATTTTTGACTCTCGTTTTACCCTGGAGACCATGCGCCGGAAGCTCGAGGAAAAAGGCGTCGAAATCCATGACCGCACCATGATAGTGGACCTGCTCACTGCCGACGGGGTCCATCCCACGTCCGGCAAGATCTCCGGCGCGCTGGCGTTAAACACCCGCACCGCGGAGACGACCGTATATAAGGCCAGATCGGTGATTATCAGTTCCGGCGGCTCAGGATTCGGAGACGACCTCAGCGGCCTCAGCGGAGACGGCGTCGGCATGGCTTTCCGGGCCGGGGTCGAGGTAACCGGCATGGAGTTCAGCCGCTGGTGGGCCAACTGGACCTTCAACAAAATATACAGGGTCGGTCATGTCAACCAGTGGCAGGCACTGAACTGGCGCTTATACAACAGTAAAAACGAGAGGTTCATGTTAAAAGACTTCCCCGAGCTGAAAGAACGGGGCAGAGAGCAGGACCTCACCTCTTCTATCGGCAAAGAATATGTCGAGGGACACGGGCCTGTCTATGCCGACTTCCGCCATGTGGACCCGGAGGGTTTCAAGTGGGCAAGGAGCAACCCCGCCATGGCCCACATAGTAAGCGTCCTGGACAGAGTGGGTATCAAACTCGAGACGGAAAGGGTCAGGTATGATCAGTGCCCCGGGTTCATCTTCTTCCAGGGAAGCGGCATAAGAAACAATATATACACAGAGACCAACCTGTCGGGCCTCTATGCGGCGGGCCAGGCGGGTGGTTATCCCACACACGGTACATATTCCGTGGGCGGTGTGAACATCGCCACGTGCGTCGTAAGTGGATACCGGGCGGGCGAATACGCGGCGAAACTCGCCAGAGAAAACGCTGAACCCGTAATAAATCAAGACCAGGTTTCCTCTCTGAGGAATCTGGCTCTCAAACCTCTCAGGAGGAAGACAGGGACAAGGCCCAATACCCTCAGAGAGAGAATGGGTGAATACATGAGCGTGGCCACGAGGGCCTTCTACCGTGATGATGCCCACCTTAAAGAGAATCTGGCAGAGGTTGAAAACTGGAGGGAGATTCTGGGCGAAATAAGGGCCGAAGACCCGCACGACCTGATAAAGGCGAACAGCGTCAAAAATTTCATACTCTGCTGGGAGCTGGCCTTCCTCGCCAGCCTCAAGAGGACGGAGACAAGGGGAGCCTGCCTCAGGACCGACTACCCCTACACTGATAACAGTGAGTGGCTGAAAAGAATCGTGGCTAAAACTGCCGGGAAGAAGGTGGACATGTCCATTGTTCCGGTGCCGATCTACAGATACCCGGCCAAACCGGCAAACATGGGGAAGATACCCTTCCCCTTCGACATGCCTGTGATAAAGTAGGGGCAATTCATGAATTGCCCTCCCCGACCCAAAATTAACCTGCATCATGGAGACCGAACAGGATATCAAAGACGAGTACACAAAAATACAGTTGTCCCGGGAAATATTTGCGCCATTATTGAAATGAGGTGAGAAATGAAAAATTACTTGTTCTTTCTGTTTAGCTTGATTTTTGTCGCGTCGGTGTTTCTCATCCCCGGCTGCACCCCTGCTACTCCTGCTCAAACGTCCGCTCCGGTTCAAACCGCCCCGCCCCCGGCATCGGACCTGAAGGAAACCGGACCAAAGCCGGCCTGGCAAGTTGAATGGGACAAGACTCTGGTAACGGCCAGGAAAGAGGCAAAATTTGTCATCTACGCAAATATAGGGAAAGAAACAATCGAGGCGTGGAGAAAGGCCTTTGCTCAAAAGTACGGCATTGAAGCCGAATTTGTGGCTGGCAGAAGCACGGAGCTGGCGGAGAAGGCTCTCTCCGAACGGCGCGCCGGACTGTTCATGGTTGATGCCTTTATCGGCGGCGCGACGACCAGCCTGTATCTCAAAAAGAAGGCTGTTACTGTCTCAGGCTCCGGCATCTTCCTGCTGCCCGAGGTTACAGAACCGTCTGTGTGGTGGGAAGGCAAGATACCTTTCCTGGATTCCGGAAGCCATATTCTGGCCTTCCGCGCCAGTCCCAATACGCCTTTCGTGGTAAATACCAACCTGGTCAAACCCGGCGAGGTAACATCCTATAAGGATTTGTTGAACCCGAAATGGAAGGGTAAGATCATCATAAATGACCCCACAGTTGCCGGCAGCGGGCACGACCTGTTCTTTCTTGTCAGCGCTAACATCTACAACCTGGACTACTGGAAGGAAATGGTCAAACTGGAGCCCGTCGTAAACAGGGACCAGCGTTTGCCGGTGGAGTGGGTGGCCCATGGAAAACTGGCCGTGGGTATGGGCCTCAAGGCCGACGTCATCACGGAATTCGAGGCGGCAGGCGCGCCTCTCGACTCCGTTCTCCCCAGGGAAGGCACCTACATTACACCCGGCGCAGGGACATTCCTCCTGATGGATTCAATGCCGCACCCGCAGGCTACCAGGGTGTTCGCAAACTGGCTGCTAAGTCGTGAGGGTCTGGAATTAATGTCGCGAACTCAGAAGGTACAGAGCGCCCGGACCGACCTTCCTGTGGACTTTCTGCCGAAAGAGGAAGTAAGAGACCCGAGGGGGAAGTATTACTCGCAGCATTCCGAAGAGGTATTGCTGGAAAAAGAGAAATACATGGATATCGCCAGGGAAATATTCGCACCGGTGATGAAATAGGAAAGGAAAACAATCATGGGATTAAAGAAGATAAATCAGGAGCTCTGTCTGTCCAGTTGCGGGCTGTGCGCCGAGGAATGCCCGTACGATGTCATCGATATCAGCAAGGATACGAAGAAGGCCTTCATCCGCTATCCGGCTGACTGTCACGAATGCTACTATTTCTATATGTGCGCCAGGGTCTGTCCCGCTAAGGCCATCGAAACAGACCCTAAGATCGCCGGTTACAGGTGGTATGCCACGCCGTAGTACTCCCTGGCAAACGTTGTAATTCTGTCCGACTTGTCGGACTCTCGCATGGCGGAGAGCGTAGCGAAGAATCTCGATCGCAAACGTTGTCATTCTGAGCGTAGCGAAGAATCTCGATCGTCAGGAGAATTACACGACCCGGCATTAGAGGTGATATATTGCTAACAAACACAAGAGGGGAGAAAGAGAAGAATGAAAACGTCACTGACCATTGTCGCCAGCCTCGTCCTGCTCGCATTTCTCATCGTGGGCTGCAAACCTCCGGATAAGGCTCAGCCGGCAGCTCAGCCCACCGCCACTCCAGCGCCTGCTACCCCGGCAGCCCGTGCCAGTGATTGGGACAACACGGTCCTCAATGCCAAAAAGGAAGGACGCGTAGTTGTCTTCGGAGTGGCCCAGTCCTGGGCCGCCGCCACGACATCGGTAAGCGGAGCCTTCAAGAACCGCTACGGCATAGATGTTGAATTCACCACGGGATTTCCCGCCGGTCTCAGCGAAAGGCTTCTCAGGGAGCGGAGGGCGGGTATATATAATGTAGACGTGAACCTCACCGGTCCCCAAAGCGCCTTCGGCATGTTAAAAGCCGCCGACATGATGGAGCGGCTGGACCCCATCCTGGTGCTCCCTGAAGTTCGCGACCCCAACCAGTGGCTTGGCGGCAGGCTGAACTGGCTTGACCAGGAGCATACATTCCTCGGCATGGGCGTTTCGGTCCAGCCCAAGATCGCCTACAACACCAACCTGGTAACGCTGGAGGAAATAAGAACGCTCAAAGACCTTCTGAATCCAAAATGGAAAGGGAAGATTGTCATCCAGGACCCCATGACACCCGGCGTCGGCAACATGGGAGTCAAGGGAATCGGCACCGGACGCTACGGATTTGATTTCTTCAAGGAGCTGGTCAAACAGGAGCCCGTGATTACCGCCGATTCACGTCAGCAGGCGGAGTGGATAGCCCGCGAGAAGTATGCCATCGCCATGTTCGCCGTTCCTGGGCTCATCAATGACCTCAGGAAATCGGGTGCTCCGGTGAAGATGATGATTCCGGACGATTCCTTTGTTTCAGCCGCCGGGACTTTTATTTCGGTGGTCAAAGACGCTCCTCATCCCAACGCCGCCCGGCTCTTTACCAACTGGTTTCTCACCAAAGAAGGTCAGATGACCTATGTGGCGCAGAGTCAGACGGCCAGCGGACGGCTGGATGTGCCCAACGGCACTCTGCTGGACCCGGCGATCGCCCCTGTGCCAGATGCGAAGTAGAGCTTCCCGCGAAACGCTGAACTTTTAGAATTGACTGCATAATATTTATCCGGTTTCTTCATTTTTCCTCGGTTGTAGACCGTGACTCTGGTTAGGACGGCCTCCGGAGCAGTGAAAAAGGCAAAA
>Ga0209514_10003081_pt1 | contig 24498 bp, 23 predicted proteins | sample Subgrocontami58m_FD_187452 | JGI IMG/M metagenome (GOLD analysis project Ga0209514, IMG submission 187452) | Subsurface groundwater microbial communities from S. Glens Falls, New York, USA - GMW37 contaminated, 5.8 m (SPAdes) (version 3) | ecosystem: Environmental > Aquatic > Deep subsurface >...
AGCCCCTGCCAATAGCCCCGACTTACTTGGCGGCGGTGATCTGATCGTTGCGATTGACGGGCGTGAGACCCGCACCTTTGATGAAATGCTGGCTTATCTCATTACCCACAAAGGCCCGGGCGATACCGTGGTTCTCACAGTCCTGCGCGGCACTGAGAAAGTGGATGTGACCGTCACGCTTGGCAAAAGACCGTAATAACCCTCCCCCGAGTTCATCATCAAGGACTCGGGGGCTTTTATTATTAACGGTATACTCGCGCAATGCAAAGTCAATCCATAGAAACGAACAATATAAAACTGCATGTACTGACCGACGGACCTGAAAATGGAACATCGGTTGTTTTGTTGCATGGCTTCCCTGAGTTCCACTATGGCTGGAAGAAGCAGGTTCCGGCGCTGGTGGAGGCGGGATTTCGAGTTATCGTCCCGGACCAGCGAGGGTATAACTTATCTGACAAGCCCCAAGGTGTTTCCGCTTATGATGTGGATATTCTCGCCAATGATATCGTTGGTTTGTTTGATCACTTTGGGATCGAACAGGCGAAATTAGCGGGGCATGACTGGGGCGCAGCCGTCGCATGGAGCGTGGCTTTGAATCATCCGGAACGGCTGGAGAAGCTGGTCATCTTAAATGTGCCGCATCCTGATGTGATGGTGGATTTTGTTTTGAATAACAAAACCCAGCGAAAGAAATCCTGGTATGTATTCTTCTTCCAAATCCCGCTTTTTGTGGAATGGATCCTGGGCAGGAATAACTTCCATAACCTTGCGAGGATGCTGGCAGGTTCGGGGCGAAAAAACACATTCACGGCAGATGATCTGGTGGAATACAAAAAGGCCTGGTCACAACCCGGTGCGTTGACAGGGATGTTGAATTGGTATCGAGCAGCCTTCCGGCGCAGTTTGAAATACGCTTTTCAAAGAAGGCATCTTCCTGCGCGGCGGGTGAAAGTCCCAACTTTGATGTTATGGGGCAGGCGGGATGTGGCGCTCAGCCATGCGATGGTGGAGCCTTCGATCCAGTTGTGTGAAAATGGCGAGGCTGTCTTGTTCGATAAAGCCACACATTGGGTGCAGCATGACGAGGCGGATGAAGTCAATAAAAGATTGATTGCGTTTTTGAGGTAATCCATGCCGATCTTTGCCCTTGTTTTGCTTTTCTTTTCTGCATCCATGCATGCGTTGTGGAATTTTTTGCTTAAAAACGCGGAGGAAAAATATATTGCCATGGGGTGGCAGGTGATCCTGAGCGGGATATTCTCCCTGGGTTTCATTTTCTTCACAGGCCTGCCGCCCAAGGAAATGTGGTTGTTCGCTTTCATCAGCATGATCCTGGAGGCGATCTACTTCATTTTGCTTTGCAGTGCATACAGCGACCATGATTTTTCGCTTGTCTATCCGATTGCGCGCGGAGCGGCGCCGGCCTTGCTGGTTTTATGGTCTGCGATATTTTTGCGCGAGCAATTGACCGCAGGCGGTTATCTCGGCGTCGCCATGATCACGGGCGGCATAATCGTGATCGGAGCGACGACACTCCTGAATAATAAAAGTGAGAAGCCGCATTTGAGAGGAATTCTCACGGCGTTGGCTGTGGCGCTGGTTATTTCAATTTACACCTTCATTGACGGAACCGCCGTTAAGAACGGACCCGTTTTGCCATACGGATTGTCCATGTTTGTGATGGTTCCGTTCGTGACCACGCCCTATCTCACCAGAAAATATGGATGGGGTCATTTTGCAGATATGTGGAATAAAAAACGCGGATATTTATTGCTTGGCGGTGTATTGGGATTGGTCGCCTATATGCTGGCATTATTTGCCTACACGTTCGCGCCGCTTAGTTATTCAGGCGCGATTCGCGAAGTGAGCGCGGTGATCGGGGCATTTCTCGGCTGGAGACTTTTGAAGGAGGAAATGGGCGGGGTGCGCGTGGTTGGATCTGTGATTGTGTTTGCGGGTGTGATGGTGATTGCGGTGTTTGGATAATAATATTTTGAAATCCGCGTTCACATTGTACCCGTATGGGTATCTGTGGTTAAATAACCCAATGCAGCTTCTGCTCGGTTTCCTGCTCGCAATTCTGATCGCATTCCTCGCATATCACGCGCGCAGTTTAAATAAAAGCGGAGCCATCGCCGCAGCCTTCACAGGCACGATCATCTTTGGCATTGGCGGATGGCCATGGGCAATTCTTCTGCTGACTTTTTTCATCACCTCCTCTGCCTTGAGCCGCGCCTTCAAAAAACGAAAGCAAGGTCTCGAAGAAAAATTTTCAAAAGGATATGAACGCGATGCAGGTCAGGTCTTTGGCAATGGCGGTCTCGCAACCCTCTTCGCCGCCCTGCATTTCTTTTATCCCGAATCAATTCTCCCCTGGGTCGGATTCGCAGCAGCGCTGGCGGCGGTCAACGCGGATACATGGGCAACTGAACTCGGCGTGTTGAATCCGCATCCCCCGCGCATGATCACCGACTTAACCAAAGTTGTGGAAAAAGGCACCTCGGGCGGAATCTCGTTAATTGGGACCTTTGCTTCCCTGTTGGGTTCAGCCATTATTGCTCTGCTGGCGGTTTTGCTTACCCCCATGGACAAGAACCTAAACACGAACACCTTTTTACTAATTACTGCCGCAGGCATCTCTGGCGCACTGTTTGACTCTTTCCTCGGCGCGACAGTGCAAGCCATGTACTTTTGCCCCAAAGATAAAAAAGAGACTGAGAAACATCCCCTCCACACCTGCGGCACGCAGACCATTCATATCCGCGGCTGGAAATGGCTCGATAATGACCGGGTCAACTTCGCGTGTAGTGCGTTTGGGGTTATTATAGCAATTGCATTCATAATGCTATAATCAGTCATAATACAAATTGGAGATATATATGAATTTCAAAAACATCATTACCCTTGAGCCTGGAAAACGCGGCGGCAAACCGTGCATTCGCGGTTTGCGTATGACCGTTTATGACGTGCTGGAATATCTCTCATCTGGAATGAGCCAGCAGGAAATTTTGGATGATTTTCCATATCTTACAAAAGATGATATTCTTGCCTGCTTAAGTTATGCCGCTGAACGCGAGAAATTCATGGTGGCGGTTCAAGGATGAAACTCCTGTTATTCGATGAAAATATGTCCCCGCGTTTAGCAGACACGCTCACAGATATTTACCCAGGCGCAGTTCATGTAAACGCAATAGGACTTGATAAAGCTTTCGACAGGGAACATTTGGGATTACGCGCGTCAAAACGATTATATAATTGTCACAAAAGATGCTGATTTTAGCGAATTAAGTCTGTTGCTTAATTTTCCTCCCAAAATCATCTGGATACGACGCGGCAATTGCTCTACAAACGATATTGAAAAATTACTGTGCGAAAGTTATGAGTCCATTGTCAAATTAAGTGAAGGTGTTGCTAGTGGCATCCTGACTTTGTTTTAGGCTTTCTCCAATATCTAACGATACATTCTTTGAACCCCCGTGCTCCTTGAACGGATTCCGCACTCGAAAAGGGCTGCATTTTTAAGATAAATACCCGGCATATAATCAAAGCATGAGGTAGACATGAAGATTCGTTCATTCACGGTTGGCCTGCTGGACTCGGTTATGCTCAGCGCGAGCCTGATGAGTTGCGCCATTCCGCCTGCATCTCCCACAATAATGTCTCCCGCAACACAAACACCCACTCTCGTAATCCCTTCACAAACACCTCCCCCAACCCCCTCCCCAGAATCCCTTCTGCCTCGGGAAGTCAAGGAGAAATTTGATTTGGCGGGGATTGACCTCACCCAAATGCAAAATGCCAAATATGACAAAGACGGCTTGCATATCACCCTTCCTAGCGGCGAAGTCATTGTTTTGACAAACGACCAGTTGCAAAAAGGGATGTATAACGGACAGGACAATGTCCTGCAATACAGAGATGAAGCCAACCAAAAGGTTATTTATGCTTTTGATAAAAAAACAGGCAAGTGGGGGGTGGAGGTAGTAAAAGAATACCCAATTTGCGCCACGGAAAACTTTCGTGACTGCCCTGTACCTGTTGAAGATTTATTTAATGGCAATTATCACCGCTGGCTTAAAACATTGTCCCAACCTTTTGATCCTGAAAAAATCAAGTTTGTACCTATGCAAATAGATAGAGAGGCAATAATTTATGAAACCAGCACTGCTCCAAATTATGAAGACCCAGAAACCAGACCATTCAGAAGAAATGTCACTTCCGCCATCACTGAACTTACTGCGGAAGACGGCAGAACTTATAGATATATGATACTGCCAGTTGAATACGCTGACCCGACTGATCCCGGTAACCCCGACAAAAATGTTTGGGTAATTGGTTTTTCTATCATGAACAAAGTTGACTTCAAACAAAATGCGATTGGCGACGAGTCTGAATCAATAGTTCAAGTAGGGATAGATATGTGGATGAATGATATGAATATCGCACCAATTGTAACAGGTTATGAATATCGACTAACAAATATACCACTTGCACTTGCTCAAAAAACTTGGAATATGATGGGAGATGAAGAAATGACAATAAGAATGGAAAGATTCAGACAAGGCGATCCGTCAGCGCTTGACGGCTTAGTTGTTAAGTTAACAATTGCACGTGTCACTCAAGGCAAAGAAATTTATAAGTAATAGTTGAAATGTACTGGTTGACATGATTAGATTAGTATATGCAAAGGTGGCGTTGGGTTTTTGTGCTAATAGTATTTATTCTTCTTACTCTTTCTATTGGAACTTTTCTTCTTTGGAATAATTTTGGATTGCGGGAATATTTTAGCGTTACACAATATATAAAAAAGCTACCGTCGGAGGAAAAGCTTCAGGTTGAGGAAAGTTTTTATACCGAAAGCGATGATACCATTTATAGTGGAGTGTTTGCGGGAAACTTAATAGGACGAATTTGGGTTTGGGGAAGAGAGGGATTGAAATCATTTCAGCCAGATAAGGGTTCAGCTTATTCCTTTTTCTCGATGTGTACCGATGAAAACATAGAAAAAATCAAAAATGGGGATTATCAGATTTCTTCCACAAGAATTGTTACAGCAGACATCAATGAGTGGTTTTTGAAGATGAAAAGGGGAGATTATGCACTTATTGAAAAAACAGACGGTAAATCGAATAGTTACATACGCGAAGCCCACGGCTTTGATTGGTGGGTCTTTGCAAACACACAAATGAACACATTATGCGAAAAATCTATACGATAATACTGGCGTTGGCATTGGGTATATCTTTGATGCTTTTAACTGGGCAAAAAACTGTCGTTCAGGCAGGTTTTGGTAGCGGGGTATGCGGGTGCGAGTGGGCAATTGATAGTTGCACAATAGATGAATATGGTGGTAGTACATGCACGTATTACTGTCCCTGTGGAAATACAGGTGGAGGGTGTGGTCCAGGCTTCTACAGATGTAATAGAGTAGAAAGTTGTTGTCCTGTTGGGTCGGGGACGCCGGGGGGTGGGGGAGGAGGCGGGGGTGGACCGGATCCGATTTATGGCGGAAATTGCCCATCGGGAACCATCGTAGATTATTCCCAACCCATAGCTACTGTATGTTCATCGCAAGAACAAGGCTATCAAATGGGAAATGCCCAGCGAATAACCGGGTGTTGCAGGGAAGTAACAAGAAAGGGAGAGTGTACTGTAAGATGTGAACAGAGACGAAGGGGTGAAGTATGTTGGAAAGATTGCGCTGAGGACGAGGTAAATTGCGCGCAAAACTACTATACCACTTACGCCTGCGTGCCAAGTTGTACCCCAAGTTGTAGTTCACCTTCTTGTGGACAAAGTGATGGCTGCGGCGGTACATGCGCAAGTTGGGATCAGGCAGTTTGGGGGGCGTGGAGTGCTTGCAGCGCAAGTTGCGGGGGGGGGAACTCAAATCAGGACAAATCCTTGTGGAGGCTGGCAGTCTCAAAGTTGCAACACCCAATCCTGTCAAGATTCATGGTGGCAGGTTAAAGACAGTGATGTAAGTAGCAACGGGGACTTGATCACGAATGTTCCAAGCGGCAAATATTTTGATATGGATGGAACCGGCGGATTTCCGGGAATACCTGCCGCAAGCGGGACAACAGACCTTGATGGTACAAATGTATCAAGTACGGGTTGGTTAGTTGACAGTTTGCAAACAAACGCGAAAGTGTATGACCACGCGTATTTCAACAATCAGATTCCAAAAGATACAGTTATAACGGTAGTCCCAAGTAACACTATAGACGGATCAATTTTAGAAAGCGGGGGGACGCTTTCTTACGGCTATTATTGGTATAGGTATGATGGGTCCGATAGTGGGCTCGATCTGACTATCACTGCTCCTGTTGATCTTGGGTCCAGAAAGGTTCAACATGCTCAAGCCGCCGTCCTCGGCGGCGGGGACGCCGCCTTGAGCATTTCCAACATGACCATAAATCTCCGAAGATGACTTTATCCTCGGCAGCGTCTTGCGCGGAATCCCCATCACCTTCAAAATCTCATCATCCCAATCCAAAGTCTTGAGATTCATCAACAGCGTGCGCGAGGCATTGGTTACATTGGTGACATGCTCGCCTGTTAAGTTCCAAATCAACCATGTATCTATATGCCAAATAACAACTCACCTTTTTGGGCTTTTCTTCAACATGCTCAAGCCGCCGTCCTTTGCGAAGCATCCTGTGGACGGCGGGTTTTTTAGAGTAAATCCTGCGCCGAGGACGACGCAGGGAGCAAACCTATCTCATCACGTATTACGTTTTACTTCAGCCTCTCCAAATCTTGAAATCCTTCAAACCTGATCCACCTAAAAATTCGCGCACAATGGAATTTGCAGGAATCAGACTCGCATCCAATGGCAAAAACCATTCGAGGAAGGCGAGCAATCTTCTGGCTTCGATATATTCGGGCGCGCGATACTGCACCTGCCTGAGCAAAGGCTCAGCCAGCGGCTTGAGCGCGGAGAGTTCATACACCAACGCAGAGTTGAACATCACGTCCGCGTTTTCCTGATACGGAAAGATGTGCCGCTTTTCGCCGCGGCGGACAGACTCCCAGCGGCTGATCGTTTGCGTGGCGGAATATCCGCGTTCACGCGCGTCGCGCACCATGCGTCGGATCAGGCGCGTGTCGGTGGTGGAAACCCGATTGTGGCGGTCCAGGTTGATCTGAGTCAAAGCGGAGACGTATACCCGAAACGCCGCACCAGACCAACGGTCAGGAATGAGGCGGGGATTCATCCCATGGATGCCCTCGAGGATCAGCGGCTGTCCATCTTTTAATTGGATGACATCCCCCGTTTCGCTCATCCCCGACTTGAAGTTGAATCTCGGCAATTGGACTTTTTCTCCACCGAGAATTTTTTCGATGTCCTGCGCGAGGCGGGTTAGATCCAATGCTTCGAGGTTTTCGAAATCGGGTTTGCCGTCTTCACCCAGAGGCGTGCTGCTGCGATCTATAAAATAATGATCGAGTTCAAGCGGATAGGGCGAGACACCGCGCGCAAGCAGTTGAATGGCAAGGCGGCGCGACGAAGTTGTTTTTCCCGATGAGGACGGGCCGGCGATCAAAATGATGCGCGAATTTTTTTGCACGATCTGCTGCGCGATATCTGCGAAATTTTGTTCATGCAGCGCTTCCGAGACCAGCACGATCTCATCGGCGCGGCCCGATAGTATGGCATCGTTGAGCGCACCCACGTTATCAATGTTGAGGCGGGTTAACCACCCCCCATATTGACGAAATGTACTGATCAGTTTTGGATAATCCCCCAGCGGTTCAAGCTCGGTCGGCGCATGACGGCGCGGAAATTGAATGAGAAAGCCGCCCTCGACAAGCCTAAGATCAAACCATTTCAAATACCCTGTGGATGGCACCATGTAACCATGCATATAATCCATTTGATCAAGAACGCTGTACATGGTGAGGTAATCCTTGCGGCGGTACTCAAGCAGGCGCAGCTTATCCTCATAGCCGCGCTGTTTGAAATAATCCAGGGCTTCCTGAATGGGGACTTCCCTGCGGATAAATGCATGATCTTCCCTGCTCAATCTGCGCATATGAGCTTTGAGCAGATTGAGCTCTTTTTCTGAAAGCGCCTCCCGCTGCGTGACCTCGCAATAAAAACCACCCGATGAAATCGAGTGATCAATATTGAGCCTGCCTTTTGGAAACAATTCGGAAAAGGAAATTTCCAGCAGGAAGACCAGTGAACGACGATAGATACGCGCGCCATCGGCTGTACCCATGCCGACGGGCTGGCAGTAAGACTCGGTCTCAATGGGGTAAGTGAGTTCGTGAATTTCGTTATTGATGATCGCGGCAACGATAGGCGCCTTGAAATCATCCTTGACCATTTTCAGAAACTCTCCCACCTGCGCACCGCGCGGACCTGAGAGTACGCGCCCATCGAGGAGGTGAAGTTCGACTTCTTTATTGGGCTGAACGATTTTTATGGACATAAGAGGGTAAGATGTAAAAGGTAAAAAGTGAAAGAAGAACTTCTTACTTCTTACTTCGCACTTTCAAACTTTCAACATGCTAACTTTTTAACTTGCTCAGCAATTTCTCTGGTTGATTCGCAAATTCTTCCAGCGGAATTTCTTTTCTAGTCAGCGCGAGTAAAGTGTCCGTCAGCAATTCATTGACGGGAGTCGGAATCCCGCGCGCTTTTCCCTCGCGGACAACTGCGCCGTGCAAATATTGCACTTCGCTTTGGCCGCGGCCTCGCGCAGAGTACAGGTCAATGTGGAAGGACGGCATCTTGGCGCCGCGTCCACTGCCTGCGGCGCGGGAGAGGAAAGGTTTTGAAAGCCAGAGAGGCAGTTTCGTTGCGAAAGCCAATGCTTTGACAGGCGTGCCAGGCAGGTCCACCACTTCGAGATTTTGCGCCTTCATCACTGCGATACATTCCTTCAACATGTCAATTTCGAGTTTGTATAATTTCCTGTTTGCAAACACCTGCGCGGCCGTCATATTCAAAATTGCAGAAGTGGGATTGGCGATGAGGTTGGTGAGCATCTTCGACCATTTCATACTGTGCGCTTCGGGATACAAACGACATTTGAGAAAGGCACGATCCAATGTCTTGACTAGTTTCTCCGAGAGCGGATGCCCGGCTGCCACGCCCACGCCGCGCAATTTTTCGAGGACAATGTCGCTGGGTCCGCGGCGCCCAATGGCAGAAGTGACTGTGCCATAAATGACCTTATCCGCGCCCAGCACGCGCGCAATGGCTTGTTCATTTTCCACGCCGTTGGAAAGGCACAGAAGCGGGGGGAGTTTATCTGCAAAAGGTTTCAAGCCTTCCAATGCGGAAAGGGTATCGAAGGATTTCAATGCAAAGATGGCTGTATCAAATGGGCCGTACTTCAAGGCTTCTTCAAGCGAAGGTTCGATCACAAAGGAACGCGGGTCAATAATGAAGGCATCTTTTGTCCCTTCGACTCCGCTCAAAGCGTGCTTTCTTCGCTTCGAGAGGCTCAGGACAACGCTTTCATCAATGGTCAGGTCAAGTCTTAATCCCTGCCGGCGCAATTCCTTCACCATTTCCGGCTGTTCCACGAAAACGACTTGATGCCCGGCCAGCGCCAGTGACCCGCCAATATAGGTGCCGATGGCGCCCGCGCCAAAAACGAGAAATTTTAGGTCGGCGGATTGAGAAAGAGGTTGTACCATGACACTCCGATATTCGATTTACGAATTACCATTTACTAATTACGAATTTATTCCCCATCATCCGGCAGTTTGCCCTTCAATAAATAAACAGGGCGGCGTTTCACTTCCTGAAAAATATACCCGACATACACACCGATAAAACCCAGCAGGATCATAATGATACCGCTGGCGATCAGCAGGACTCCCATCAAAGAACTCCAGCCCGCCACCACCCGCTCTGTTCGACCCGTCAGCCACAGGATCAATACATAAGCCAGCTGTCCAAAAGCCAGAACAAAGAAGGCCAAGCCTGAACTTAATCCAATATATAAAGGCGCAAGCGAGAAGGAAAAGATCGCATCCGAGGCCAGGCGGATCATTTTGCCAGGAGAGTATTTCGATACGCCTGCCAGGCGCGCCGGCTCGTGATATGGGAGAATAACGCTGTTGTATCCCATCCATGAGATCATGCCGCGCAGAAAACGATGATATTCGTGCATGGAACGCAGTCCATCCAATGCATTGCGCGAAAGTGCGCGAAAATCCGCCGCGCCCTGCAAGACCTGCGTGCCGCTGATCTTATTGATCAGCCAGTAGAAAAAATTGGAGGTAACTTTTTTAATTGAAATCGACCGGTCATTCTCCATGCGCTGAGCCTGCACAATGTCAAACCCCTGTTGGATGAGCTTGATCATTTGCGGGAGCATCTCAGGCGGGTGCTGGCCGTCCGCGTCCATCGAAATCATCAGGTCTCCGCGCGAGGCATCCATGCCGGCTGTCAGCGCAGCCTGGTGCCCAAAGTTGCGGCTGAGCTGGAGCAGGGAAATGCGCGCGTCGTCGTCCGCTATTTTTCGGAGCGTGGCAACTGTCCCGTCGGTTGAGCCGTCGTCTACATATATGAATTTAAAATCATAAGGAAGCGCATCCACGACGCGGCAAATATCCACATAGGTTTGTCCGACCACTTCGGACTCGTTATAAACGGGGATGACCAGGTCAACTTTGAGTTTTTGTTTTTTTGGAGACATCGGGAGGATTTTACCACGCGGGGGTTGCTTCCTGCGCCGTCCCCGGCCCAGGATTAAATTGAAAACGTCGCCGGGGACGGCGACGCGAGCAAGATGTCATGCGCTTCACAACCCGACCGCGTGCCTGTCAGCCAGCAAACGGAGTGTGCGCTCCATCTCGGAATTTTTCTGCTCAACACTCCAGCCAAGCGCCGCCCCCATGGCGTCAGCGATCTCTTCCACGCTATCCTTCGTCAAGCACCCCAACATGGCAAGCATGGTGCGGCGCAAAAGGATATCGTCGAGGTGAAGCGCCTTCTCGCTTTGAGCGAGGAAGGCGATCTCGCGGCGCGAATAATCAGGCAGAGATTTTAGCGGCGCATCAGCAGCACGCTTGATATAAGCGGCAAGCCCTTCGGCGCGGGTGCCGTAGCGCGCATATAAAATTTGCAGGCGTTCCTTGTTTAATCCCGTCCGCGCGGCAAAGCCGTCAATTTGATGTTTCTGCTCATTCGCATCAGTTGAATAATCTCGCCCGCCGCCAATCGGAAGGTCATGTGTGTTTTTCTGGCGGGGCTTTCCAAGGTAAGACAAAGTCTTATCTGTGACCTGTTCTGCAAAGGCGCGGAAGGAAGTCCACTTGCCGCCCACCAGTGAATAGACGGGAAAATCCAAATTTGACCCATCTCCGCTGAGCACTTCAATATGATGGTCGCGGCTGGACTGACCTGTGGTTTTTGCCTCACTGTTCGCCAGCGGACGCACGCCCGTAAAACGAAATACGATATGCTCGCGCGTTACCTTGACGGACGGGAATATCCGTGCGATCATTTCTATGAAATAATCCACTTCTTCTTCGGTGCAGCGCGCCTCGTCGGGATGTTCGATCTTGATGTCCGATGTGCCGACCAGCGCTTTGTCGTACAACGGGAAGATCAGCACAATACGCCCGTCTTTATTTTCAAAGAAAAACTCATGATCTCCAATCATGGCGCACAGTTCGGGATGATCCAAAACGAGATGCGAGCCTTTTGTGCCGCCAATGAAGCGCGTGGACAAGCCAAGATTGTGATTGGCAATGTCTATCCATGGACCTGCCGCATTGACCACCAGTTTCGGGTGCACTTCATAGGTTTCATCGCTCAACTCATCGCGCAGGATGACTGTATCCTTTTCGCCGCTGACCATGCTCACGTAATTCAAGGCCCGCGCATTGGGACCATCGGCTTCCGCATCCAGCAGGATTTCAAGCGCAAGCCGTTCAGGGTTGGAGATCAAGCCATCGTAATAGGTTGCAGTGTTTACGATCTCAGGATTCAAGCGAGTCCAGCGATTCAGCGATTTGGCGCGCGAGATAAATTGGTGACGAGGAACTGCGCGGTTCGCGGAGCGGCCGGTGTAGGCATCGTACATCAGCAAACCGAGTTTAATAATCAACGAGCCGCGCTCGGAGGGTTTATCCAGCCAGCCTAAGAATTTAAGCGGCGCATTGAAAATACCTGAAAAAAATTTGAAGATCGGAATTGTCGTCGGAAGAGGTTTCACAATATGCGGCGCATTCTGGATCATGCGGTTGCGTTCCCGTACCGCCTCGCGCACCAAACGAAACTCACCGTTCTCCAAATATCGAATCCCGCCATGCGCCATGTGAGAGGAGGCCGCGCTTGCGCCTGAGCAAAAGTCGCCGCGATCCACGATGAGCACATCCACGCCGTTGAGCGCCAGGTCGCGGAAGGTGCCGATGCCATTGATCCCCGCGCCGACGATCAGCACGGAGACTTCAGGGTTGCTTTTTAATTGTTCGAAAATTTCCTGTCGGTTCATAGCATTATCCAGTGTCAGGTGTCGGGGTGTCGAAGTGTCGCGCAACAGAGATCAAACCTGACACCCGACACTTGGACACTTGACACTTTATCTTTCAACCCAATCAAATGTGCGGGTGACCGCCTTCTTCCAGCCTGAGTATAAGCCCTCTCTGCGCTTCGCGTCCATTTTCGGAGTCCATTCCTTGTCACGTCCCCAATTGGCTTTTAACTCATCGGTGTTTTTCCAAAAACCGACCGCCAGCCCGGCCGCGTATGCAGCGCCTAACGCGGTCGTCTCCGCAACCTTGGGGCGCACGACAGGCACATTCAAAATATCAGATTGGAATTGCATGAGTAATTCATTGAAGACCATGCCCCCATCCACTTTCAGCGCGGTCAACTTCACACCTGAATCTGCTTCCATCGCGTCAAGCACTTCGCAAGCCTGATACGCGGTTGCTTCCAGCGCGGCTCTGGCAATGTGACCTTTGTTCACATAGCGCGTCATGCCCAGAATCGCGCCGCGCGCATCGGATTTCCAATAGGGAGCATACAACCCTGAGAATGCGGGGACGAAATAAATGCCGCCGTTATCCTCAACCGACGAAGCCAGCGCCTCCACCTCCGCCGACGATTGGATCAGCCCCAAGTTATCCCTCAGCCACTGAATCAACGCCCCCGTAATGGCAATTGACCCTTCCAGCGCATACACGGCTTTTTGATTTCCAATTTTGTAACCAAGCGTGGTAAGCAACCCCGCTTTCGAAGGGACGGGTTTTTCGCCTGTGTTGAGCAGCATGAAACAACCCGTGCCATATGTGTTCTTGGCTTCGCCCGCGCTGAAACAAGTTTGACCAAAAAGCGCGGCTTGTTGGTCACCCAGATCCCCGGAAACAGGAATACCTTGCAATGGCAACGACAAGGGTCGCTCTTGTACAGAGGCAAGTCCGGCCCCTACGAAACCATATATCTCTGACGAAGATCGGATCTTGGGCAGAATCGTGCGTGGGATATCAAGTAGTTTCAGGATCTCATCATCCCAATCCAGTGTGCGCAGGTTCATCAACAAGGTGCGTGAAGCATTCGTCACATCCGTGACATGTTTGCCTGTTAAATTCCAAATAATCCACGAATCGATAGTACCGAACAACAAGTCCCCATTTTCGGCTTTGGCACGCGCACCTTCTACATTATCCAGAATCCATTTTATTTTGGGGCTAGAAAAATAAGTCGCAAGCGGTAATCCCGTTTTTTTACGGAAGCGATCCTGTCCACCAACTTTGGCTAATTCATTGCAAATCACATCCGTGCGCGTGTCCTGCCAAACAATGGCATTATACACAGGCTTGCCTGTAGACTTATCCCAAACCACCGTTGTCTCGCGTTGATTCGTCACACCAATCGCAACAATCTGATCACTGCTCACTGATAACTGAGCACTTGCCTTTTTCAACGCACCTGCCATCACCTCTTGCACCCGTTCCCAAATCTCCAGCGCATCATGTTCCACCCAGCCGGGTTTCGGGAAAATTTGCTCGTGCTCCTTTTGGTCAACAGCAACGACATTCCCGCCGTGATCGAAAACAATAAACCGGGTGCTGGTTGTGCCTTGATCTATTGCGGCGACATATTTATTCATGGTTAACCTCGTAAGCCAATTGTAAAACAAAAGTGAAAAACAGCCGTTAAAAACAGGACATTTATTACATTCACAAAGTCGAATATGTTGCTATAATACATTCAGGATTATGAATATGAAAAAACAACCCCTGGAAAAAATCTCACAACAAATCGCCGCACCTTTGGAAGCCATTGCCTCACCACAGCGCATTGCCATCCTGATTGCCATCGGAACCGGCGAAGCCTGCGTCTGTCATCTAGAAACAGCACTCGGCTGGCGGCAGGCCTATATTTCTCAACATCTGATGACGCTGCGTAAAGCGGATATTTTGCTGGATAGACGTTCAGGGCGTTACATTTTCTATCGCCTTAAGGACGTCTCTCTTCTGGATCTGATCGTTGCCTCTGCCCGCCTGAGCGGACTCTCCGCTGAATCGGTTTTCGCGCTCATCAACACGCAGGTTAATCCCTCGTGCGAATGTCCGCAATGTGCGCCTGCGTTGATCTCTGTTGAAAGCCTGAAAACAGCATGAATATCCTTTCCTTCCTTACTGATCTATTGTACAGCGGGCTTGGCAACCTCGCATCCTATCTTGCCGCGCACGTACTTCTTTGCCTGCTTCCGGCCTTCTACATCGCGGGCGCGATGACTGCGCTTATCCCGAAAGAAACGGTCACGCGTTTTTTGGGGCGTAACACGCCCAAATTCATTTCATATCCCGCCGCAGCATTGGCAGGTTCATTGCTTGCCGTTTGCTCCTGCACCATCGTCCCGTTATTTGCGGGTATCTATAAAAAAGGCGCAGGGATTGGTCCTGCCATCACCTTCCTGTTCTTTGCCCCCGCCGCCAACATACTCGCGCTCATCTACACGGGCGGAGTCATCGGCGTTGACCTTGCCATTGCACGTCTTGTCCTCTCGCTCGCGTTTGGCATTGGCATCGGTATTATCATGGCGCTCATCTTCCGTCATGAAGATGTCGAACACGACAAAGCCACAGACACAATGTTCGCCGCGCAGGGGAAAATGCGCCGCGTTGCTTTGATCTTCCTGCTCGTGCTGGTTTCGCTTTTACTTTCAGGCACGCTCAAAGTTGGCTTACTGACGGACACCTACGCCACACTTACCGTCCCCGTCTCCGGCATGGACAAGTTCCAGGATTTTCTCTACAACCTCATCCCCTATGATTCTGCGAAGGGCGAAGAAGGAGTCACTGCACAAGGTGCAATGCTGATTGGTTTGCTAATCCTAATGGGTGTCGCGTCTTGGAAGGGCATGGAAAATATCTTTGACGGTTTCAACCTGTGGACATGGACATCACTTAGCCTCGTTGCGCTCACGCTTTTGGTCGCCGCAGTTGGCATGTCCCCGCATCCAAGCGGGCTGGATCTTCTCATCAACGGAAAGTTCTTCGGTGTATTAGCCGCTCTCGCCATTCTTGGCTGGATCCTCAAAACCAAACTCACCGAAGATGAAACCCGCGAGTTCCTGTGGGAATCGTGGAAATTCGTCAAGCAAATCTTTCCCTTGCTCGTCGTTGGCGTATTTGCAGTGGGCGTCATCCGCGCGCTTATTCAACCGGAATGGATCGAAGCGCTTGCAGGACAAAATACTCTGCTCGGCAATCTGGCAGGTGTGGTCTTCGGTGTATTCATGTACTTCCCCACTCTCGTGGAAGTTCCCATCGCGCAAATGTTCCTTAGTCTCGGCATGCACCGCGGACCCTTGCTTGCCTATCTTATGGCAGACCCAGAGCTCAGCCTGCAAAGCATCCTCATCATTTCCACCATCATTGGGCGTCTCAAATCATGGACATATGTTGGCTGGGTTGCACTCTTCAGCACACTCGCAGGACTCATCTACGGCACATGGGTGGACGGCGCAAGTGTGGGGCTGGTGATGCTTTACCTGCTTGTATTTTTAGCGATATTGGCAGGGACGCTCTGGTGGGTAAATCGTCGGAACACAATGGCGGCCATTCCACAAAAACTGTAGTCATTCGCGATTCGCAATGCGTTTTCTCTCTCATGACAAAAGGAGGCAGATATGAAAATCCAAATTCTCGGCACAGGCTGTCACAACTGCCTGGAACTGGAGATGCGGCTGGCAAAAGCCGTCGCTAAATTAGGACGGATTGACGTGGAAGTGGAACGAGTAGATGACGAGCGAACCATCCGTCATCACATCCCGCTTGACGCCATCCCTGGCCTGCTGATTGACGGGCGGCTGGTGAGCCAGCGCGAAGTCCCAAACATCGAAACCCTGTTGGACTGGCTGAAAGAAGTCTCAGCATGACGAGGACATCCCCAAACATTCAAGGAGAACAACATGCTTACCATCAAAGTCTTAGGTTCCGGATGCGCCAATTGCAAGCGCGTGGAGCAGATTGCCCGTAAAGTCATAACCGACATGGGGATTGAAGCCGAAGTCGTCAAAGTGACTGACTACAACGCTATCATGGCTTACAATATTCTCTCCACACCCGGACTGGTTATCAACGAAAAAGTCGTTTCAACGGGCCGCATCCCTACTCCCGCTGAAATGACCACCTGGCTGACGAACGCGCTCGAAGCGGTATAAATTGGAGATTTCCATGACCACTGCATCCCAACCTATAACCAAAAAACTTTCCACCCTTGATCGCTATCTGACCTTGTGGATTTTCCTTGCAATGGCAGTTGGCGTGGGAATCGGCTTTCTCTTCCCCAATGCCGTCACTGATTTCAACACTGTGGTATCTGTTGGCACGACAAACATTCCGATTGCGATTGGCCTGATCCTGATGATGTATCCCCCGCTGGCAAAAGTCCATTACGATGAATTGGGCGATGTCTTTCGTAATTGGAAAATTCTAAGTTTGTCGCTCATCCAAAACTGGGTTATGGGACCTGTGCTAATGTTCGCGCTCGCCATCATCTTTTTGCGCGGCTACCCCGAATATATGACGGGACTCATTCTCATCGGTCTCGCGCGTTGTATCGCAATGGTCATCGTATGGAATGAACTCGCGAAAGGCGATAATGAATACGCGGCAGGGCTGGTGGCCTTCAACAGCATTTTTCAGGTTTTGTTTTACAGCGTATATGCCTATGTCTTCATCACCGTTCTGCCAACATGGTTCGGGTTGACGGCCAACATCGTAGACATCACAATTGGCGAGATCGCAAAGAGTGTATTTATTTATCTTGGCATTCCGTTCATTGCAGGATTCCTAACGCGTTTCTTCCTCGTCCGCGCGCGCGGCAAGGATTGGTATCACAAAATCTTTGTGCCAAAGATCAGCCCGCTGACATTAACCGCATTGCTCTTCACCATCATAGTTATGTTCAGCCTGAAAGGCGACCTGATCGTACAGCTGCCTTTGGATGTCATCCGCATCGCTATTCCCCTGCTGATTTATTTTGTAGTGATGTTCTTCGTCAGTTTCTTCATGGGCAAAGCCATCGGGGCGGATTATTCCAGGACCACCACGCTTGCATTCACAGCCGCCAGCAACAACTTTGAACTTGCAATTGCCGTTGCCGTGGCTGTGTTTGGCATCAATTCCGGCGCGGCATTTGCAGCAGTGATCGGCCCATTGATCGAAGTCCCCGTAATGATCGGGCTGGTGAATGTGGCGTTCTTCTTTCAGAAAAAATATTTTAGCGGTGTGAGGAGTTGGTGAAGTAGAGCAAATTCAGTAGAAGTCAACTTTCTTGGACAGATAAATCCAACAAAAATAAAACTGTCAGAACTTAAGCAAAATGCTTTCCCTCCCTCACCCTGCCCCTCTCCCGAAGGGAGAGGGGACTCCCTTCCCCTGCGGGTGAAAGGCTGGGGGATGAGGGCGAGGTTTCATTTTCAAATCCCCGTTATATCCACAAATTGTAATTCGGGGTTTTTCTCGGCATAATACTTTAGAAGGAAGGGTGTGCTAAAAAGCGCCACACATTCATTGCGTGAATCGCGGGCGATGATGGCTTCACTCCGATTCGGCAGGTTTTCAACAGCCGCAGCTGTGCCCATGATCCAGCGCAGGAGTGTGTGCGGTAATCTTTCCAATTCAGTAGGAACGTTATATTCCGCCTTCAAGCGTGCCTGAACCACATCAAACTGCAATTGACCCACGACAGCCAATATCGGCTCACGCTTGAAGGCATTGATGTTGTACAGCGCCTGCACCGCGCCTTCGTTTTCCAGTTGGGAAAGCCCTTTTGCAAATTGTTTTTGTTTGTTCAAATCAGTATTGCGCAACAATGCAAAGTGCTCAGGCTGAAAGCGCGGGATGGAGGCAAAACGAATCGGCGTGCCCGAATAAAGCGAATCGCCAATCGTAAAATCCCCGTTATTGGGAATCCCAAGCACATCCCCGGCAAAGGCTTCTTCCACGATCTCGCGCTCGTTCGCAAAAGGTTTATAAGGACGCAATAATCGCAAGGTTTTCCCGCTTTGGGCATGGATCAAGTCCATGCCGCGTTCGAAACGGCCGGAGCAAATTCGCAAGAATGCCACGCTATCGCGATGCCTGGGATTCATATTGGCTTGAATTTTGAAAATAAAACCCGAAAACTCGGAGTTCTGCGGAGAAATTTCTCCCGCATCGCTCCGATAAGGCTGGGGAAGCGGAGCATACTTTACAAAGGCATCCAGGAATAATCGCACCCCAAAATTTGTGACCGCGCTTCCAAAGAAGACCGGCGTTTGTTTTTCCTTTAACACGCTCTCATGGTCAAAAACAATCCCGGCCTCATCCAAAAGATGAATATTTTCGGTCAGTTCCTTATAACGCGCTTCGGATAAAATCTTGTTTTCTGCGAGTTCCTGCAACGACATACATTCTTCAGTCGCCGCGCGCTCGTTTCGCTCTGTGCGTTCAAATAAATAAACTCCTTTGGATTCACGGTCATACACCCCTCGAAAAGCAGGGCCATCCCCCACCGGCCAGTTCATTGGAACTGGCTCCATCCCCAAAACTTTCTTGATCTCATCCAACAAATCCAAAGGGTCGCGGGCGGGCCGGTCCATTTTGTTGATGAAAGTAAAAATGGGAATCCCGCGTTTGCGGCAGACCTCAAACAATTTCAAGGTCTGCGACTCGATGCCTTTGGCCGCATCAATCACCATCACCGCGCTATCCACTGCCGAAAGAGTACGGTAGGTATCCTCCGAAAAATCCTGATGCCCGGGCGTATCCAGCAGGTTGATGATGTGATTTTGATATGGGAATTGCAGAATCGTGGAGGTGATCGAAATGCCGCGTTCGCGCTCCATTTCCATCCAATCCGAAGTGGTGGCGCGTTGATTTTTACGGGCGCGCACATTCCCGGCCAGTTCAATCGCATTTCCATATAAGAGCATTTTTTCGGTTAACGTGGTCTTCCCCGCATCCGGGTGGGAGATGATCGCAAAGGTGCGGCGGGCGGCAATGGCCGCGTTCAAGGAAGGTTGATGATCGGTGGTAACAACTAAAAATTCATCCTGCATTTTTTCTCCAGAAACTGACAAAGGCCGTGAATTCTAGCATGGATTTTATTGGATGGTTAAAACAAAAAGGCTGACCGGAATAATGCCAGTCAGCCTTTATTACGACATGGATCGAAGTATTCTATCGCCCGTAGCCTTCTTCAGACGTTTTATCAAAGAATTCGTTGGGGGATAGTTTTACCTCCTTTTCCTGTTTTCTGTAGTTACACCAGAATGAACTTATCTGCTTTTGCGCCGCAGATCTTGCATGGCGCGGTCGGCTTTCCAATCTCAATATTTCCGCAGACGGGACATAGATAAAACTCCACCTGAGTTAAATCCTTACCTTGCTTCACAGCTTCCAATGCGAGTGTGTACAACCTGGCATGAACAGCTTCCGCTTCCAGCGCGTACGCAAACATGCGCCTGGCTTTGTGGTCATCAGCTTTCGCCTGTTCAAGCATTGGCGGATACATCGTAGTGGTCTCAAAGGTCTCGCCGTCAAATGCGGCTTGCAAATTATCAGCGGTGGAGCCAATTCCCTCCAATGAACCCAAATGTCCCTCAGCGTGAATCCGCTCAGCCTCTGCCGTTGTGCGGAACAAACGCGCCACGTTTGGGAACCCATCTTTTTCCGCCTTCTTTGCAAACGCGCGATACTTCTGGTTAGCCTGACTCTCCCCCGCGAACGCCTCTTTTAGATTTTCAATTGTGGTTGGCATGGTGTCTCCTAATTCTGGTTAGATTGAGAAATTGTTCACAATTATTATATCCCACCACACTCGCCTATTCAATCCACTCACGTGCTCCTGATAAAAACGCCTTCCCAGACATCATCTTCCTGCCCGCCGGTTGCACTTCATCCAGAATCAAAGCGCCTTCAGTGGATTGAACAGCGGGTCTTCCCTCGACCGTGAACCTGCTCCCGTTCGCCAGGCTTTTCTCCCCGCTGACAATGGATGCGCGCATCACCTTGAGCGGATTCCCATTCCACTCGAACCACGCGCCCGGCCACGGATTCATCGCGCGCACATGCCGCTCCAATTCAATGGCAGGACGTGTGAAATCCAATAAGCCATCTTCCTTCTTCAACATCGGCGCATACGTTGCGCCTTCTGCGGGTTGAGGCACAGCTATCAATTTGCCAGAGATGAAGTGTGGCAGGGTTTCGAGGAGCAGATCCGCTCCCAGTGTGGATAATGTTTGGGTGACAGAACCGGCCGTATCGTCCGGTTTGAGGCGGATGGATCTTTTCGCGAGCATGGGCCCCGTATCGAGTCCGACATCCATCTGCATGATGGTCACGCCCGTCTCTTCATTCCCAGCCAAAATTGCGGCGTTGATGGGCGCCGCGCCGCGCCAACGCGGCAGTAATGATGCGTGCACGTTGATACATCCATAGCGCGGCAGATCGAGGATATCTTTTTGCAGGATCTGACCGAAAGCCGCCACAACAATGATCTCCGGCTTCCAGGCTTGAAGTTTCTGCAGCACTTCAGTCCCGCGTAATTTTTCGGGTTGGAGGATGGGGAGGTTCAATTCCAGCGCTAATTTTTTTACAGGCGGTGATTTCAATTCACGCCCGCGCCCCGAAGCGCGATCTGGCTGGGTCAGGACACCTGCAACTTGATAATTTCGCGCAGCGGCCAGAGCAGAAAGGCATGGCAGTGCAAAATCAGGCGACCCCATAAAAACAACCTTGATGGACATGCGATTATTTTAGCATACAGCCGGGTGGATGGATTGGTTGCATCTTACTGGGATTGGTTGTAAAATACTCCAAATCCAACCACCTTATTCGGAGGAATAAACCATGTCTCAAGAATCAATGAATCCTGAAATCAGCAGTGACGACAAGCTGTGGGCCATGCTCGGTTATCTCATCCCTCTCATCGCGCTCGTTGCTCTTTTGATGGAAGAAAAGAAAAATCGCCCCTATGTCAAGTTCAATGCTGTGCAGTCTCTCGTGGCTACGGTTGTGTTGTCCATTCTCTCAACGGTAACCTGTGGCTTTGGCGCTGTGCTCTTCCTGGTCATGCTTTGGTGGGCCTATCAGGCTTATCAGGGGCAGGATGTCAGGATCCCGATGATCAGCGATTTCATTCGCAAGCAGGGCTGGGCATAACTTTTCCTGCTCACAATAAAAAGACTCGCAGCGAACTGCGAGTCTTTTTTATTTATTATGATAGACTCGCCTAACTTACATTCCACAAAAGGAGAATCTGATGAACGTGCAAATTCCACAAAACCCACTCATGCCCCTCACTCCCGAAGAGGAACGACAATGGGCGATGATCGCTCATCTGGGCGTGCTGGTGAATTTGGTCTCAGGTTTTTTGGGGCCGGCCGTGCCTCTGGGAATTTATATGATCTATAAAGACCGTTCGCGCTATGTTGCCTACCAATCCCTGCAGGCGTTGATCTTCCAACTGGTCTGGTGGGTCGGCGGCGGCATCCTGGCGGGAATTGCATGGGCGATCACCGGTGTTTTGAGCGCCGTGGTCATTGGCTTGTTGTGCATACCCTTTGCCTGCCTTATCAGCGCCATGCCCCTTGCGGCGCTGGGATATGGAATCTATGGCGGCATTCAAACCAATCAGGGACAGGATTTCAAATACTGGCTGGTCGGTGACTGGGTACGAAGCAGGTTAACTGGCTGATTGAGATGGAAGGGAGTGGTGGCTTAACCACCCCACCGAAATCAGCCAAGCAGAACACACCTCCCGTCTTAATTGAGGTGGCAGTGAAGGTGCAAAAGAAATAAAAAAATCTGACAGCCATTTGACTGCCAGATTTTTTATTTAACCATTTGTCCCTTTCAATATCTGCGCCAGCGCATTCTTGAATGCTTCATACGGCTACGCGCCGACAACCGCACAGCGATCATTGATCACATAGGTCGGGACACCTGTTACACCAATTTCCTGTGCGTGCCGAACTTGACCAGCTACTTCGGCGGTGTATTTGCCGTTATCTACAACGGTTTGCATCACATCAGCGTCCAGGCCAACTTCTTCGGCGGCGGAGCGCAGGACATCCCATTTGCTGATGTCTTGTCCATCGGCATACACTTTGCGAAAGACCACGCGATGGAATTCATTTACCTTTCCATGCTCACGCGCATATTCAGTGGCTTCATGCGCGATGCGCGTGTTATAGATTCTTTCAGTGGAGGCAAACTTCAAACCATGCATTCTTGCCATATTGCTTAATCGTTCCTCCGAGCCATTGGCACGCGCACGTAGAACATAATCGGGCAAGTCCATGCCTTCGGGTGGCGTATCGGGCCGCAAATAGAACGGACGCCATTCCACATCCACTTTGTATTCAGCTTTCAGTTGGTCAACCACACCCTGGCCGACATAACACCACGGTCAGATATAGTCAGAGAAGATGGTTAGTTTGAAGTCCATTGACAGTTCCTTTGTGATTAGAGAATAGAGAGTAGACTGCCAATGTGGTTGGGTTCTTACATCAACAGCTACGTCATTGCGAGGAGGGTGCTTTCCCCGACGAAGCAATCTCCTCGTCAAGTTGGGGATTGCTCACCTGCATGATTTGCTAAGCAAATCACGTGCGGCGCACACTTGCCCTGGCGGGCAGTGCCAGGGAGTATCGTCGCATAGAACAAGAGCGCGGCTCGCAACGACATAATGGTTAATCATAATAATATGACGAACACGAGAATTCTTCACCGGAGGGCGTTGTGACCATGACAGGATAATTCATGTCGTTAATTTTATATCCTTCGAGGTCGTTTCTTATGGAAGCCAGCGCCTTATCCGCGTTGAGAGTGGCGAGGTGGAAGGATTGCCATGACATTGTACGCTCATCCAGTCCGCGCTCGTAGTTGATACATGCCAAAGACGCGCCAACTTTCTCTCGGACGGAATCGGGCAGGGACGGAGTCTGATACGCTTTAACCAGCACGGGAACTGAGTCGTCGGAGAGAACCAGAAAGTATTGCGCATCCAGGTCCACGCCATCCTGCGTCTGGGCATTCATCTCGCGTTGAATATTTTGATTCACGATGAATGCATCCACATTGAGTATCGGCAGAGACATTGCAAAGCCAAACGATGCGATTAAAACCGCAAATGTAAACATACGTTCTTTGCGCAGAATTTCGAGCGCGATGGTCACGACGAGAAGCAGGCCGATCCAGATCAGGAAGACGTGGGTGTAGGTGCGCAGGCGTGAGAAGCCGTAGACTGCTTCATACAGTCCGAGGCGTTGATATGCCGATACAAGCATGACCAACAGAAGGGCGACAAGAGTAACGCCCAGTCCCGAATAGATATTTCTCTGTGCTTCGGTTTCGCGTTTGGTAACGGCGCTCAAGGTGAGAAGCATGAGCAAGGCAAAGAAGGCCACAGCGACCAGTTCGCCAAATCCGCGGCGCGCATATTCGGCGTAGGTATATCCGTCAATATGAATATTGGTTTGACCGCCAAAAAAATATTGGAATTGAATCACTACAAATGCAACGAATAGAGCAGCCACACCTCCCAGCACAATTGTGGATTCAATATAACCAAGAAATGGAGGGATATATGGTTTATCTTCATTTGCAAGCTTTTCATCTTTTGATTCTGTGGAGGCATGCAATACAACCCCCGCAAGCGCATATCCGATGACAACGATATAGACAAAACGAAAGATCAACTCAGGCAGGTTCTCGATATTGAACCATTTGATCAAATCCTCCAGCCGCTGACCGAAGATCACATCTGCCGAGGCGAGCAGGGATGCAAAGATGGCGATCACAGGCAGGGCAATGAGAATGCCGCGAACCACCGGCCAGATGTTCCGTTTGGAGGGTTGAATGCCCGTCTCGGTTTGCTTTTTACGAGCATCGGCCATAAAAGTAAGCGGGCGCGTGAGCATACTGCCAATCAATTGCAGAGATTTGGTTACATAATCAGCGATGGTGTACAAATACCAACGCCCGCCAAGATATGTGAAGGCAAGTAATGCCATCACCAGC
>Ga0209514_10003084_pt1 | contig 24485 bp, 26 predicted proteins | sample Subgrocontami58m_FD_187452 | JGI IMG/M metagenome (GOLD analysis project Ga0209514, IMG submission 187452) | Subsurface groundwater microbial communities from S. Glens Falls, New York, USA - GMW37 contaminated, 5.8 m (SPAdes) (version 3) | ecosystem: Environmental > Aquatic > Deep subsurface >...
GCATTTTTTCTAAAAGAAGGAGAGTATTATAAAATTAGATGGATGACACCGGCGAATGAAGTTCCTTTATGCGGACACGCTACGCTTGCTTCTGCATTTGTAATTTTTAATTTTATTGAGAAGAACTCGAACAAAATAAAATTCATGTCAAAGAGCGGGGAACTAATTGTTGAAAAAAATGGAGAGATGCTGACACTCGACTTTCCTTCACATAAACCGGCACCAATCAAAATTACAGACACAATTAAAAATTGTTTTGATAAAGAACCGCTTGAAGTTTTACAAAATGGATTTTATGTTCTCGCAGTTTTTGATTCCGAAGATTACATCCGAAACTTTCAACCGAATTTTGAACAGATAAAACAAATTCATCCTCATGCTGTAATAATTTCATCAAAAGGAAAAGAAGCAGATTTTGTCTCGCGTATGTTTGCCCCAAATGAAGGCATTAACGAAGATCCGGTTACCGGCTCATCACATACCGTTCTTATCCCATATTGGGCTGAAAAATTAGGTAAGAAAAATTTTCGTGCACTTCAAGTATCTAAAAGAGAAGGAGAACTTTTTTGTGAAGACCTTGGAAAACGGGTTAAAATCTCTGGTCAAGCTGTGCTCTATTCCACAGGGAATATATTTTTGAGTTTATAATTTAGATTATTTCCTGCATATTAGCTCTGGAAATTGGGGATTTTTAAGGTTGAATGATTTATCTCGCAAATTATTAACATTGAAAATTGTCTGTATGAAAATTTTTCGTAGTCTTTTTGTTTGTGTAATCTTAGTTGGACTAGCATCGTGCGATGTTCCTCATCTTAATCCGCTCGATCCGCAAAATCCGGATTATAGTTTTGGGCAAATTGACGGATATGTATATTCACGTCCGCGCGATCCTTTACCAAAGGCTAAGGTTACTTTGAAACAACAAAATATTTCTGTCGAAACAGATTCGCAGGGATATTATAAAATCGACGGGGCGAAAATTACAGATGGAATTGTTTTTATCGAAAAGGAAGGATTAAAAAAAGACTCTATACGTGTTTTATGGAATAAGCAAAAAAGTATCCGGCTCGAAGGAAAAATATTGGACTATACAATGGGTCAGATAGACGGCACCGTAAGAGCTATTGCACCTTCTCTTAAAGCCTTAAGCGGAGTTAAAGTTTTTTGGAAAAATCAAAACATACTAATTACTACCGACTCACAAGGGAATTTTAGTTTCAACAACATTCCCTACAACAACGGATGGATGTTTTTTGAAATTGAAGGATACAGCAAGGATTCGCTTTTTGTTGAGTTGAACAGTTATGTTGAAAAAATAAAACATCTCAACAACATATATTTGAATTCAATACCGCTATTGAATAGTTTGTTTATTTATGCCGGTGTAGAAAATCGTTATCAGGACGACCAAAAAGATACATTGTATGTCCAAGCAAATATTTCTGACGCTGAAAACGATATAGACAGTGTAAATGTGCGTAGTACATCGTTGAACCTTAATAAAAAGTTGAAATTTAATACAAAGAAAAATGTATACGAATTAATTTATTTCTATGGCACTAAAAATAGTATTCCCCCAATTGATGATGCTATAGGAAAAAGTTTTGAAATAATAGTAAAAGACCGTCTTGGCAAAACTTTTAATATCGGTTTGTCAACAATCAAAAGAGTTATAAGACAGGAAATTTTATTTGAATCTCCTGCAAACGGAGTAATTGTAAGTCCAAAACCGGTTTACCGATGGTATCGTTTTTTGCCCGGGTTTAATTTTAAATACATGATGCAAATATTCACCAATGAGAATACACCGCAGTTGAAATGGGAAAAAAGTGATATCTCAAAAGATGATATTGAAATTATACCCAATATTAATTTGACTCCGGGCGATTATTATTGGGTGATCTGGTGTATTGATGATTTTCAAAACAGAGCACGATCTAAACCGGCAACTTTTAATGTTCAATAAGAAGATTTTTTTTAGAAGCTGATGACAACTTTCTTTACAAATAATATTAATCATATTAAGAACTTATCGAAGGATGAATTCGAATCTCTTTATGAGTTCAGCCAAATTCTTAATTCAGCTACTAAGCAGGAATTATTGATTGAAGACGCCATTGATATTGTGATTAATGTCATTAATGCGGAACGTGGATTATTTGTAAAGTATGATGAAACAAATGATAACTTCTCCATAATCACAGCAAGGAAAATTTCGAATGAGAGTATTACTGATCTGCATGAATTCTCTTCCGGCATATTGCGAAAAGTTATTAAAGAAAAGAAACCACTTCTCTATCACGATGTAATGAGCGATCCCCATCTTTCGCAATTTGAAAGCGTACAAATTCAACGGATCAAATCTGTAATTGGCGTTCCAATTGTCCGCGATGAAAAAGTATGGGGAGTAATTGTTGCCGATAGCCAGCTTGACCGCCGTGAGTTTACTGAAGAAAATCTTTTATTCTTGAGTTTCTTCTCAAACTTGGTTTCGCTTGCATTAGAGCGCATAATAAAATTAGAAGAATTAGAAAAAGAGAATCAAATTCTTGCTAATCGACTTCAATCATATTTTGAAATTCCGGAAATGATCGGTGGCAGCCCTGTGATACATAACCTCTCACAAATTCTTTATAAAGTAGCACTGACAGACGCAACAGTATTAATTACAGGTGAGAGCGGAACAGGAAAGGAAATTGCGGCAAAAGCTATTCATCAGCTTAGCAAAAGAAAAGACAAACCATTCCTTGCACAATTCTGCGGTTCAATTCCGGATAATCTTCTTGAGAGCGAATTGTTCGGATACAAAAAAGGCGCATTTACCGGTGCTAACACCGACAAACAAGGATTACTGGAAGCTTGCGATGGCGGAACGTTTTTCTTGGATGAGATTGCGGATATTTCCACAGCGCTTCAGGCAAAATTATTGCGTGTTCTTGAAAACAGAGAAATCATTCGGCTTGGTGATGTTAAAGTCAGAAAAATTGATGCAAGAATAATAACAGCCACGAACAAAGATTTACAATCATTGGTAAAAGAAGGAGTCTTTCGCGAAGATTTATTTTATAGATTAAATGTTTTTCCAATACGCATTCCGCCTCTGCGTGAAAGAAGAACCGATATACCGTTGCTCGTCAGTCATTTTATTAAGAAGATGGGCAAGAAAGATATGGCGATAGATTCAGAGGCAATTAAAAAATTAGAAAGCTATTATTGGCCCGGGAACATTCGGCAATTAATAAATGTAATTCAGCGCGCACTTATTCTTTGCGAAGGGAATAAATTACATGCGGAACATATTATACTTGAAGATGCAGCTGTTACAGAAAAATTTCAAGGCACTTTACAAGAATTTGAAATGCTGCTCTTAAAAAAACGCCTGGAAGAGTTAAACGGAAACAGAACACTTACGGCTAAGTCACTCGATGTTTCCGTAAGATGGATACAACTCAAATTGAAAGAAATGGGAGAACAGTAGAATGTCCGCACTCTCTACGGAAATATTATTTGAGAAGTTTCAAATCATTGAAGTGTTAAAGAAAGACGAACACGCGGCGGTATTTCTTGCCAATCATATTTATCTCAATAAAAAAATTATTCTCAAAGTTCTTAACACACAAAAAATTCATGATCCCTCACTTGTTGAAAGATTTAAACGCGAAGCAAAGATTTTAGCAAAGCTTGATCATCCGAATATTATCAAAGTGCTTGATTTTGGATTGAGCAAAGAGTTTTTCTACATCTCATTTGAATATATTGAAGGCGAATCACTTCGAAATGTTTTCAAAACAAAAACTCTTACTCAAGAACAAAAAGAACATTTGATGATTCAGCTTCTAAAAGGATTGGATTACGCACACGTTAATCAAATTATACATCGCGATATAAAACCGGAAAATATTTTTATTGATAAAAACCTCAACGTAAAATTAGGTGATTTTGGTCTGGCGCTTTCTGCGGAAGATAATTTTGTAACCAATCCATATTCGATTGTAGGCACTCCAAGTTATATGAGCCCCGAACAAGTGCGCGGCGCAAAACTTACAGCACAAAGCGATCTATTTTCTCTAGGGGTTGTTCTTACAGAATTGTTCACAGGGCAAAACCCATTCTTAAAAGAAAATGTTAGTCTTACGCTCAATGAAATTAACAGTTATGATGAAACTGCTCTCGAAGAAAAACTTTCCGGTGTTACGGAAAATATAAAAGAGATACTTCTTGTTCTGCTTAAGAAAAATATTAATCAGCGGTATGAATCCGCCGGAGAGATTTTAGAAGAGTTAAATATACAAGTGGATCAACCAACTATAGTAGTTAATAATATCGATACCGAAAGCAGAAAATCAAAACTTGCATGGATATTTCTTGCTGTAATTGCTATTGTAATAATCGGGATAGTTGTTGTTCCAATTATCAACGAACAAAAACAAAACTCTACTCAAGTTCCATTTGGTAAAGATACAACTCAACTTAAAAATGATTCAGCAAATCAAAACAATATTTCACGTCAACAGAATGATCAAACAAAAGATCAAGTTGATCAGAAAAATTTATCCAAACCTCTTGTTGATAACAGAAAACAGGATTCATCACAAAATCAGGATGCTGACCGGCTAAATGAAACGCCAAACCAAAACAAATCTCTTGGTTACGGCGGATTATTTGTTGATTGTCTTCCTTGGGCGGAGATTTTTATTAACAGTGAAAGTTTTGGCAAAACCCCTTTTACTAGACCTCTTCAACTTAGAGCAGGAGAATATAGTGTAAAGTTTGTACATCCAGATTATCCTCCTTATTCAAAAAATGTTTACATTAATGCAGATCAAGTAACACAGCTCAGAATAAATCTTGAATCTGTAACAATGGGATTTATCAATTGTGTAGTTTATCCGCCTGTCGGAGATATTTATATTAACGGCAACTCTAAAGCACAATTACCAATGAAAACAAGCGATTTGATAAAAGTTACACCGGGACCAATTCGATTGGTAATTAAAAATTCTAATTTTCAGGATATTGATACTTCGTTTATTATTAAAGAAAGAGACACACTGAGACTTCCATTTAAATTTAGGAGTAAATAATTTTATTCAATGAAAAAATTATTAATCATAACACTTATTCTTTTTCTATTCTCTCCAATTCATGCTCAGTTAAAATGGAGAATAGTTGGGACAATGCCATTTCCTGTTTACGGAGGACAGGTAGTTTATGATATTGCTTCTCTTAGCAACAAGATTTATATACTTGGCGGATATTCGGAATCGCTTCAGCGTGAAGTAGATTGGATCCAGGAATATGATGTGGTTCAAAATTCATGGCGTAGAGTAGGCAGCATGCAGCAAATCAGAAAAGATTTTGTTGCCGATACCTGGAAAAATAATATTATGTATTACGGAGGAGTTGTTGAAGCATCTACTGATAAATACACAATCGAATCATGGGATTTTAAACTTACAACATCACCAGCCGTAGTTTTCGATCGCGAACCTAATTTTGGGCGATCGTTATCAACCGGGCACATAATAGGAGATAAGTTTTATGTTATAGGCGGGGATTCATTAAATGCAGGCGGATCTCCTGAGTTTCCATATATAGCAGAATATAATTTGCTTACAAAACAAATGTCGGTGATTGCAAAAATTAACTCCACAAGAGATAAACCACGGCAGCACATGTCGTTCATTGTAGGAGACAACATTTATATTTTCGGCGGGGTTTTTAATGGAGTGAATAGAGCGATTAGAAAATTTAATATACCGCTACGAATTTTTTCTGATCCCATACAAAAATTGATTGGAGCAAGAGCAGGAGGGGCGGCAGTATATAACCCGATCAGTCAGAAAGGGTTTATCATTGGCGGATATAATGAAACTGATAAAGCGCTTAATTCAGTTGAAGAAGTTACTATTTTTCCTGATGGATCCTTAAACATCGTTTCTTCAACTCCATTAAATTATTCGAGAACGAACTTAATGGCTGTTAATTATAAAGGGACAGTTGCAGTGTTTGGCGGAAAAGATGCGAGTGGAAAAGTTGTTCCTTATGTAGAAATCTCAGAAAACACTCCCAACGATGTGTCTGAAACATTAATGCCAAATGAATTTTACCTCAGCCAGAATTATCCGAATCCATTTAATCCTGAGACTATTATTAGTTATCAATTAGCAAGGGGAAGTTTTGTTACATTAAAGATTTATGATACAATCGGCAGAGAAATAGAAACTCTTGTTAATGAATATCAGCAGCCGGGAGTATATAATTCTAAATTCTCAATTCTAAACACTCAATTACCTTCAGGAGTTTATCTTTATCGTTTAACAGCCGGTAATTATTCTTCAACTAAAAAAATGCTTCTTCTTAAATGATGAAAAGAAAATTATTTATTATAATTCTGTTAATCGGGGCATCGTATACTTTCGCACAAGAAGTATCGTATCGAAAAGTAAAACAGGTGTATGAAAAATTCGAGTACGAAAATGTAATTAAATTATCAGACCAATTAATACAACAGGGAGGGATTAGCGATTCTTTAATGATTGATATTTATATAATGCGGGCAAATACTTTTTTTTTAAAAGAAGATGATGTAGCAACAAGAAAAAGTTTTGAAAATATTTTAATGATCAAAAAAAATTACATCCCCGATCCGTCAAATATATCTCCAAAATTAATATCGATCTTTAACGAAGTTAAAACCGAATATTTGCGTAATCATCCCGAAGTAAAACAACCCCAAGACTTAACACAAACAAAACAAGAAATAAAATTTATTGATCCGAGCATAATGAAAAGCGCAATTGTACAGAATATATTACTTCCCGGACTTGGGCAATTATATATTGGCAACGACACAAAAGGATGGTTTACAACATCTGTTTCAACTTTAAGCTTAGGTGCTATGATTTATTCAGTGCTGGATACAAAAATGAAAGAAGATTCTTATTTGAATGAATCAAATAAATTATTAATTCAACAAAAGTATGATGATTACAATAAGTCTTATAAAATCAGAAATGTACTAATTATTTCATATGCAGTTGTTTGGCTTTACAGTCAGATTGATTTACTATTTTTCTCAAATGGTGATCAGGATTCTAAAAGCAAACTTTTCCAATTAAATAATTTTAACTTTACATCTTCCCCGTTAAGCGCATTGCAAATAAATTTTCAAGTCCCCTTATAGCGTTTTTTTAAGGCATAATTTTCGTGAGTGGCGAATATTATTCGCACTCATATGTTTATTAGCATATTTCTTTCGAATAAAATTATAAATAAACCGTGAAAAAAGCTATAAAACTGCGAAATTCAGCCATTTGGTTATCAGATTATTCAAATTCTGTTATTATTTTCTTGGCACTCATCTTGACTTTCTTTAAGTACACACACAATAAGGCTCCGTCCTTAAGATTGGCGAAGGGTAAAAGTTTAAAAGATGTCCTTCGCCTTTCCTTTTTTAAACCACCACTATTGCAAAAATTAATCTGGAGATAATAAGGTTCAGTTGATTCCAATTACTAATTATTAGATCTATTTATGCTATCGAATCAATCTGAAAAGATTTACTACATAGTAATCGAGCAGATTATTTTATCAAATGTATTAATGAATAGTTCTACCAATCCGTATTGTCCCAATCATGTATTAGATTTTTAATAATATTAATTAAAAAACACAATACTCTTGCGAGTGTAAATTAGTTTTCTATTAAAGTTAGAATTCATATATTTACTACCCGAAATGAGTTTTTTATAACATAAAAAGTCTATGGATTTTAAATCTGATAAAATTGGCAAAATTGCGGTTGTACATGTTTATTTGAATAGAGCTACTCTTGCTAAAGCTATAAAGTTTAAAGAATTTGTTAGCGACATTATTACAGAGGGTGCAACCAGAATTATCGTTGATCTAAGCATATGCGAATATGTTGACTCAACTTTTTTGGGCGCAATGGTTGCATTGCTCAAGAAAGTTAATTCTATTAATGGCGACTTACGGTTAGTTTATAATAAAGAAATGCCCTCATTAGTTTTTGTTTTAACACGAATGGATAAAGTATTCAAAGTTTTTCCGATTCTGGACGAAGCAATTGATAGTTTTGAAGACGGAAAACCCAAATTAACTTGGAAATAATTTCACTCAACAACAGAAACTATTTTATAAACCCTATCATTTGCGCGAACCAATTCCTCACATTCAAAAGTAAAATCACTTCCCTTATTAACAGAATTTAACACGATATCATCTCGAATAATTTTGTTAAGCATTAATTCTACAATGCCTGTCGTGCTTCCGATTATATAAATTAAATCTCCGGCGGCTAACGAATCTGCCTCTGCTTTTACAAATGCAATCTTACTTTTCTTATAATAATTTAAAACTCTTCCGATATAAACTTTTTTTGTTGTAGCAATACTTCCAAAGGTCTTAGTATAACTTTCCGAACCGGGTTGACCGAAATAAAAGCCGGTAGAGAATCCACGGTTATAAACTTTTTTTAATTCTTCCCGGTATTCTAGTTTAAGTTCTTGAGTAAGAGTCCCATCAAAGTAACGATCTATTGCTTTTCGGTATGTTGAAACGGCTTTTGCTATATATTCTGGGGCTCTTTTTCTTCCCTCGATCTTAAATGCATCAATACCCGCTTCTATGAGTTTATCAATAAAATCAATTGTGCATAAATCTTTTGGCGATAATACATAATCTTCTCCAAGCGTTAAAGAAAATTTTTCATCCATATCTTTTATTTCATATTCTCGTCTGCATGGCTGAAGACATTCGCCCCGGTTAGCGCTTTTACCAAAAACTTCATGACTCATAAAACATCTTCCGCTGATAGCAATGCACATTGCGCCATGAACGAAAGCTTCTATTTCAATATTGGTTTTACTTTTTATCTCTTTAATTTTATCAAGCGTGCACTCACGAGCAAGAACGATCCGTTTTGCACCGAGCCGCTCATAAAAAGCTACCGTTGTTGAATTAGAAACCGAAGCTTGTGTGCTAATGCAGAAGGGCATTTCATAATCAATACACTTTTGTATTACGGACATATCCCAACAGATAATCATTTCCACACCGGCTTTCTTCGCTGCGGGAATAATTCTATCAAGTTCTTCTAATTCATTTTCCAAAACAATTGTGTTAAGTGTTAGATGTGCCTTTACATTTTTACCATTGCAAAACTCAATAATCTTTGAAAGCTCAGAAATATCAAAATTATTAGCAGCAGCGCGCATGCTTAGGTTTTTCAATCCAAAATAAATTGAATCAGCTCCGCTGTTTATTGCGACATTTAGCATACTCCAATCACCGGCAGGAGCCAGGAGTTCAGGCTTTTTGATTTTTTCTTTTTCCATATATCACAATAATAATAAAAGTTGTGTAATTAATTTTAGCCAGGTTATTTTACAATATTACTTTTTAAAAGACATGCGAAAAAATTTTATTCTAGCCTTGATCGGTATCGGAATTGGGGAAATTGGGTGCGGAATAGTCCCGTCATTTTATACGGTTGGTCTAAATTACACGGTAGAAGAGGTTGAAAAGAAATTCATGGCACAAGCAAACGGCTACTTTACTATGATGTACGGTGCAGGTACAATAGCCGGTCCTATATTAGGGACAACATTAATGGATTTGAACAAAGAAAACGGATACTGGATATTTGCCGCAGGGCTTTGTTTCTGCTTTTTCTTTTTGTTCAAATACTATAAAAAGAAGATATCCTATTAGGGCATTCTCTATATTTCCTCACACGAATTTATTATCTTACAACAAAATTTATTAAGAATAGGTTAATGAAACGCGGAAACGGTATAACAAAATCATCCGAAAAAGAAAAACTTTTAAAAGATAAAACTGAACAGCTTTTTAGCGAGACGGTTGGTTCTATTAATATAGTCCTTTATTCAACTAATGCTGAAGGAACAGAATATAATTTTATTACCGAGGCAGTAAGAACTTTATTCGGATTCTCGCCTGAAGAAATTTATAAGAACAAAACACAAATTTTGCGGTCAATATATCCTGCACACTTCAACAACTTTAAAAGCTTTATTAATAATCTTAAGAACGGAATTGAATCAACTATCGAATACCGGATGAAAGATAGATTCGGCAAAGAGCACTGGGTTAGACACTCCGGATTCCCGATTATTAAAAACAATAAAACCGTACGCGTAGTTGGTGCAATTCAAGATATTACCGAAGAGAAACAAATACAGCTGAAACTAGAAGGTTCTGAAGAAAAATTTAGATTGCTGATTGACACTGCCGAGGATTTGATTTTTATTCTTAACGGTTTTGGCTATTTCAATATGGTTAATAAAAACGGCGCGACGGCACTTGGTTATACCCCAAATGAAATGATCGGCAGACATTTTCTCGAATTCATTGATAAAGAAGATGAACCTAAAATAGCAGCCGCATTTACTGAAATATTAAACTCGAACGGAATTACAACTTTCGAGGCAATGTTTCTTGACAGATCTGATAAAGGGATTACATTTGAATTTAGCGCAAAGCCGATGTTAAGCGACGGGGAAGTTTCCGGTATGTTAAGCATCGGACGCAATATTACAAACCGTAAACTTGATGAACAAAAAATAAAAGATCTTAATGCAAAATTAGTTGAAGCTAATCGGATAATTTCTATTGAACGGGAAAGAGCCCGGCATAAGATCACTGTTCTTGAAGAAGTGAATAAATTAAAAAGTGAATTCATTTCAAATGTATCGCACGAACTTCGAACACCGCTTGCATCAATCGTTGGTTTTGCAGAAACAATTTTATCAGATCCGGATCTTCCCAAAGAAACTATTCGTGAATTCAGCAATATTATCTTAATGGAAGGCAAACGCTTAGGCAAACTAATTAACGATATACTCGATTTTTCTAAATTAGAAAGCGGTGAAGAAGAGTTACGAAAATCCTTAACAAGTATTGTTGATATTCTGGAAGAATCCTTAATAAATTTTTCAGATCAGATTAAAGAAAAAAATATTACACTTTCAAAAGAATATCCTAAACATGAATTACAAATTAACGTTGATAAAGACCGTCTAAAAAAAGTTTTTGGAAATTTAATCTCTAATGCAGTTAAATTCACAAATGCTGGCGGAAGAATTACAGTAATACTGCAGGATTACGGTAAGGAAATTGAAATAGTTATCAGCGATACAGGAGTTGGAATTCCGGAAAAAGATTTGCCGAATCTTTTTCAAAAATTCAGTAAAATTCAGCAATTTGGAACACCGCTGGGCGGCGCCGGGTTTGGTCTTGTAAGCGTAAAACAAATTGTAGATTTGCACAAAGGTTTTATTAAAGTTAGAAGCCAGGTTGATAAAGGAACAACATTTATTATTCGTTTACCAAAGTAGAAATACAGCCGAGGGAAAATTGGAAAAACTAATCTTTATTATTGACGACGAAGACTCAATTGTGAAAATGCTTACACATTGGGTTAAAAATCAATGGAATTACAGAATAAAAACTTTTACAACTGGAACAGATGCGCTAAATTCTTTTTCAGACAATCCCGATTTGGTTCTGCTTGATATTATGCTTCCTGATATTAACGGCAATGAAGTTCTTAACAGGATGAAGAAAAAGAGTCCGCACATGCCAATAATAATGTTATCGGCTCAGGGAAGCGTAGAAGTTGCACTTGAATCTATTCGTCTTGGGGCGTTCGATTACTTTCCTAAACCAATAGATAAGAATCGTCTTGAGCCCGCAATTAGAAATGCAATTAAGAACTATGATCTGGAACGCGAACTTGAAAAGTTAAAAGAGAATATTGAAAAGGAATTTAGTTTTGATAACATCATCTCTGCAGATAAAAAAATGCAGGAAGCTTTTAAGATGGTATCAAAAGTACTTGATAACGAAATCACAGTATTAATTACCGGAGAAAGCGGAACAGGCAAAGAGCTGGTTGCGCGCGCAATACATTATAACGGTAAAAGAAAATCGGCGCCCTTTGTGGTTGTAAATTGTGCTTCAATTCCGCGCGAACTTTTGGAAAGCGAATTATTCGGTCATGAAAAAGGCGCTTTTACAGGAGCCCATGTTAGGAAAATTGGAAAGTTTGAACTTGCAAAAGGAGGAACGATTTTTCTTGACGAAATAGGCGAAATGGAAATGTCGCTTCAAGCAAAAATTTTAAGAGTAATTCAGCAAAAAGAATTTGAACGCGTTGGTGGAAACGAAGTTATTAAAACAGATGTAAGAATTATTTCCGCTACTAATCGTGACCTTAAATCGGCAGTTGATAATAAACAGTTTAGAGAAGATCTATATTACCGACTTAGCTCATTTCCAATACATATTCTCCCTTTAAGAGAAAGAAAAGGCGACATCGTAATTTTAATTGATCACTTCATAAAAATATTTAATAAGAAGATCGGTAAGGAAATACAAAATGTAAGCAAGGCAGCTTTAAAAATAATGTACGATTATGATTGGCCGGGCAATGTTCGTGAACTTGAGAACACTATAGAGCGATGTATGATTTTAAGCGATGGAAATTGTATTGAAGCTGATGTTCTGCCGGCAAATATTTCCGGAGCTTTAGGAACGCTGAGTTCAAACACTAACGGAGTTCTATTCGGCGAGGATTCACACGTAGTTCCTTTCGAAAAATTAAAGGAAGAAGCTATTAAACATGCATTAAAAGTAACGGAAGGTAACATTGTTGAAGCCGCACGTAAACTTAAAATTGGACGGGCAACACTTTACCGTCTAATGGATAAATATAAAATCGAATCACCAAAGAATTGAAAAATTAAAGGTGAACCATGAGCATAATTGAAGAAACAATTGATGATATTATAGTTGAGATTGTAAATCTCGATAGAGCCACTCTTCTTGAAGCCGAAGAATTGAAAAGACAAGTTAACGATAAGATTGACAGTGGTTACAGAAATGTAATAATTGATCTTACCTCGGTAGAATTTCTTGATTCAACATTTCTCGGGATCATTGTCAACACATTAAAAAAAGTAGCTAAGCTTGGGGGAGATCTAAAATTAGTCGGGTTCAAACCTAATGTTCGCTCTATGTTCGAATTGACAAGATTGTTCAGAGTATTTGAATCGTACAGTGAATTGCAAGACGCAATAAAAAGTTTTCATAAATAATAGTTTCAACGTTGTCCCGGGATCAAAATATATTTGTGCAGTAATCGGGATTCATAAAAAAAATTTTACGGAAAGCATGTGACACAAGAAATCAATAAATCCGCAAATACAATCTTATTAGTTGAAGACGAATTTAACATTGCTAAGCTTTTTACTTTCAATTTAACAAAGGCGGGGTTTCGTTGTGAGGTAGCCGGTAATGGCAGAGAAGGTTTTGAGCTTGCAGAAAAAATAAAACCAGATCTGATAATCAGCGATGTAATGATGCCTGAAGTTGACGGATACGAATTTCGTAAACGCTTATTGGCGAATCCCGAACTCAAACAAATTCCTTTTGTCTTTCTTACAGCAAAAGGAGAAGAGGAGGATATTCTTCAAGGATTTGATCTTGAAATTGAAGACTATATTATTAAAACATCCAGCCCCAAAGTTGTAATTGCAAAAGTATCCGCAATTTTGAAAAGTCTTGAAAAAGAACGCGTAAAAGTTGTTGATGAAGTTCAAAAAGCAGCCGACACGATGGGTGCTAAAGTTGTTCCTGAAGAATTTCCTCAGTTTGAGGGATTTCAAATCAAGCATTGGCACTTGCCGTTTAAGAATGTTCCGGGCGGAGATTTTATTGATTACTTTAAATTAGACGACGATCATATAGCAATAATTTTGGGTGATGTAATGGGAAAGCGATGGGGCGCATGGTATTTTGCAGTTGCTTATGCAGGCTATGTACGTAGTGCCGCACGGTTTGTGCTTGAATCATCAAAAGATTTTCAACCAAGCCAAATACTGTACAAAGTAAACGAGTCTGTTTTTAAGGATGAAAGAATTTCCGAAGTGTTCATCACGCTCTCTGTAATTATACTAGATAAAAAAAATAAAATTGCACGCTACTCCGGAGCAGGAGATCTACCGCTGATCTATAAATCAAAAACCATTAAGAGAATAATTTCTAAAGGTGTTCTTCTTGGGTTTAGTAAATCGGGAGAATATGAGGATATTGAATTGAAACTAAATAACGGGGACGAACTATTTTTAGTTACCGATGGAATTACTGAAGCGCGAAACGAAGCCGGGGAGCTTTATTCGGAAGATCACTTGATGAAATTTTTAGAAGGATTAAATCCGAACGAAGACTCACTTGCTCAGATACAAAAAGAAATTTTTGATTATACCGGCGGAGAGATGGATGACGATGTAAGCGTAATAGCAGTTAAGTTATTGTAATGTTTTCTTATTCCTTGCTATTAACTGTTTTCATATCTAAATAAATATCTCACCTATTTTCTTCCTTAGAAATTCAAAATATTCTTTTGTTATAGTTACTTGTTTGTAAATATCAATCACATCGTCCTTCGTAATTTTCAAGAAATCTTCTTCGCGCGGGGCAATAAATAAACCGCTCATATCAACTACGGCTGGACTAATTAGCAACAGGTTATCGCCATCGGCAAAAAACTGTTTTGGTCTGTGTTTACTGCGGGGAAAGAAAATCAAGCGCCAAATATTTTCCTGGTAATTCGCCAGCATGTTTATTAGAGGTTCCTCGTGAGGTGGCGATATTTTCCGTAGAGCATTTATCAAGGTTTTGAAAACATAAAGTAGTTCACCCTTGTCCCTTGATTCGAAGGAAATAAAGTAACGTAAATGCTCTTCAAAAAAACGAACTTCAATTTTTCCGTTTCGCAAAACTTCTTTAGAAAATTTATTTATCATTTTATCGAATTCAATTTCTACAGGCATTACGTTTTTTGTTATCGTCTGAAAGTGCATATGATCCGGAGCGGAGGAGCCGCACTTTGGTCCATTATAAAAAACCGAATAATACTTGCCAAGATCACGGGAAATAACCAGCATCTCTGCAAAATTTCCGATCAAAGTTTGCGGTGTATGATTTTTTTTTGAAATCGTAAAATGTTCCGGAAAGATCGGGTATGGATTGGCAAGAATAACAAAATTCTTATTGTATGCTAAACCCGTTTGTTCTATCGGAAGATTATCAAGACACAAAAAACATTTGCGCGATTTAATGGCATCTTCACTTACATCCGCAGAAGATGATTTTATTCTTGCGGTGTTAAACTGAACTTTTATTTCAAAACTGTCAAATTCAAATGTTCGAATTTTAGCAGCAGAAAGATTTTGATAATTCTCATTTAGTAATTGCCACGCTTGTTTTTGATCTTCGAGCAGCTTTCTAGATTGTTCCGCCCACCAATCTGCGCCGGAATTTCTTTCTGGTTTGTCGTTTATGATCATTTAGATGTATTCATTTTTTGTCGCGTTAATATTTCGAATGTACGAAGACGATCTTTATTTGCCATTAGAGGTTCAGTTTGTTAAAGGCAAATTATAAAAAATAGATATGACAGTAAATTGGAAGTTACAAGATTACTTATTTTGTAAATCTATTGAATGATAAGTTAACATCAAATTTACTGTTTGCTTTTGCTTATTGAACTGTTTTTAGAAAGATCGTAAAACCTCACTAAAGAAAAAACGGTCTGCTTTAGTTGTACTGACTTTTTTTTAGACTAGTCAGCCGGACTTAAATGGTTTTAATAGTATAAAAAAAATCTCTGATCTTAAAAATCGCTTAAAAACGGGGTTTTCCATCTAATTTATTTTTTGAATTGTGATTTCAGTCCTATCCGAAGATTGGCGGATATTTCCTAAATGATTAAATTTACGGTGTAATTTTTCAACAACTAATAGATTATCAATTGAAGTATAGAAATCTGACATATTTTGTGGTTTGGTTAATGCTCATCTCGACTTTCACTATACACCCAAAAACCAATATTGCTAAAGGGGAGTTGACCGTAAAAGAGAGTCGGTCTGTTTTAACCCTAGGTCTAAGTCATAATATTGACGGCTTTTATATCAACACTTTAGATCTTAACGACCCGTCTGGAAAATCTTTGTTTTATGATAAATTTGTATCTTCAGCAGACCTAACTCAACATCAGAATCCAGCTAAAAAATTTCTCCTTCAACAAAATCTTTTTACTAGGGAAAATCTAAGAAGAACCGGTCTTAGGTTTCTTACTTATCTGAAAAATTAACTTCACCTGTATTTCCGCCTTAAGTTTTTCTTTTAATCAAACGATAATAGGTATGTATAACAAAATAAGAGGTAATATTTGCGTACATTAAAAATAGTTTTCATCATCAGTCTGGTTGCAGTAAGTGTCGGGTTCAATCTTAGCGATACTTCTGCAGTCGAGATAAATGGTGTGGCTAAAATAACTGTAAGCAAAGATGCAGAACCCAACATGACATCTGTTAACTTTAACGATTTGGGTGTAATGACCGCATCTTGGTACGGTCCGCGCTTTCACGGAAAGTTAACGGCAAACGGCGAACAGTACAATCAAATGGCGCTTACAGCGGCACATAAGTCATTACCATTTGGTACTGTCCTTCAAGTAACAAATCTGAAAAATGGTAAGTCAGTTATTGTAAGAATAAATGATAGGGGTCCATTCATTGAAGGACGTGATTTAGATTTATCTAAAGGAACAGCACTTAATCTCGGTATGATTGGCCGGGGTGTTATAAAAGTGAAAGTTTCTGAAGTACTATTAAATTCTGATGCTAACCCGATTAATACACTTAATTGATAAATAAAAAAGCCGTCACAAGAAAATTTTGTGACGGCTTTGTTTTTTTAACAATCCTTAATTTTATAATCCGAACATCACTCCAGCTACAATTTGAAATCCTGTTAATTTTACAGAGTTAAAACCCACACTTTGCTTGCCTTCATCAGAAGGAGTGCCTTTACCCTTATTTGTAACTCTAATTTTAAATAGTTACCAATTTCTTTGGCGGCAATTTCAATTTTTAAAGATTTTTTCGGGATTTATAGGTTCAGAATATTTATTTTTATTTAGCTAATCTCTAAGGGAAATTATGACCGTATTTTTTTCAAAAGCTTGTGAGCTGGGTATTCAAGCAGTTCTCTTTCTCTCAACAAAAGAGAATAAAATTTTTAACGCAGAAGAGGTTTCTAAAGAACTGAAAGTACCGAAAGAATTTGTTTCGAAAGTTATGCAGATATTAACTCCTAGCGGAATAGTTTGTTCTAAAAAAGGAAAGAACGGTGGATTCTATCTCGGTAAAAATCCGGACAGTATTAAACTAATTGATATCGTTGAAGCAATAGATGGTCTGGATGTTTTTAAATCATGCGTTTTAGGATTTCCCGGTTGTTCATTTGAAACACCATGCCCGGTACATAATCAGTGGGGAAAGTTACGCGAGGAAACATTCAAAATGTTAAGTGAAGAAACTTTGGAAAATTTGAAAGAGAAAACTGCAAATAAAATTGCATCCCTATAATCTTTTTCAAAAGGAGGAATAAATGAGAACGCCGCTTAGGAAAGATGAACAAATACTTTTCGAGACTCACAAACATTGGTATGTGCTTATTATCCCCTTTTTGTTTTCGCTAATTATAATCTCATTATCATTCTATTTTTATACAAAGCTAAACCCATTACATTGGTGGTATTTCGCTTTTCCATTTATAGCAGTTATCTACTTTGTCTTCAAATATTATTCCTGGAAATTTGATCTTTGGGTGGTTACAAATTATCGTGTCATTGATGAATTTGGCGTCTTCTCTATTAACTCCAAAGAAAGTCCGATTGATAAAATAAATAATGTTTCATATCAGCAGTCTCTCCTGGGAAGAATTATGGGATTTGGAGATGTGCAAATTCAAACAGCTGCAGAGATGGGTGAAACAAGCTACGCAAATATTTCTCGTCCGCAACAGTTAAAAGAAGCTCTTTCAAATGCACAGGAATTATATAAAGAGTACCAGATGAACAAACAGGCATTTAAACTTGCCGATGCTGTTGACGGTGAAATCGGCGAAGAGATGAAAGAATGTCCTTATTGTGCAGAAAAAATAAAAAGCTAAAGCTAAAGTGTGCCGATATTGTAAAAGAGAATTATAACTTCTTTACTGCTTCAACAAACATATCCTTCGAATCGCTGGCGTTAAACCTTTCGCCGGCAAAATTCTTTGTGAATTTTACTTTAGTAAATCCAGCTGCCTTGATATAAGCTCCAATTTCATCTTTAGTGTGCGGATAATGTTTTGTCGTCACTAATTTAAATTCTTTCGGTGAGTTCTGTGGAAATGAAAGAATATTGAAGTCAAGGTCATCCTTCCGGAAATCATAAAAGCGGATAATAATTTTTCCATCTCGGTTTGCGATGTTGTTAATTCTTTTATTCTGCCTTCTGATCAGTTCATAATTTAGAATGTGAAGAAATATTTTACCGCAGGGAAGAAGGAGACGATGCATTACATTTATTGCTTCTCTTAGTTGATGCGTGTTAACATGAGCGATTGTATTTCCTACCGAGACAACATAATTAAATTTACCACTTAATCTTTTCGATATTGTTTGGAAAGAGTGAACTTGCGGAGAAATGCTAACATTATATTTTGCAGCATTAAGTTTTGCTTGTTCAACCATCTTGGGAGAAATATCAAAAGCTGTTACGCTATGTCCGTTTAATGCAAGAGCAATCGAATCTAGTCCAATGCCGCATCCAATATCTGCTGCCTTTCCTTTTTCAGTAAAAATATTTTGATATGCCTTAACTCTTAGCGCCAGATTATTTTCAAAGTCAATCATCTTTTCATAAAATTCCGAAATCCCATCATAAAACTTATCTGCAGAAAGAGCAGCTACTGGTTTTTTGCTCATTTTCTTACTTCGCATTTTTTATCACAATAAAAGTCGCTCTTCCATCTCTATTGCGCGAGGGAAGAGGATGTTGTTTTCTAAGTGCAGAAGTATCATTCGTTTGAAATGCTCTTGTGTTGTGTCCATGGTTTTTTCCTCTTTATATTTTTTTAATTTGTTTTTTCTATCATAAATGAATTTCGTTTTTGAGAGATTTGCTTATAATCTTCAGGGGTATTGATATTAAAAAAAATCTCATCATTATAAAAAGGTAACTCTTCGGGATGAATGATCTCTGCATTCACTCTTTTCAAAAAATGATGGAAAGATTTATCAGTTGTTTCATCATTGTTAATTATTACTTTTTCAATTTCAGCAACAACTTTTTTTTCATAAACTCCCGCTAACGGTTGATGATAACCTGCGGCTTCACAAAACTTAATTGGTTTGTCACTTTTATATTCAATGATATACTCAATCATTTCTTTTGTCATCAACGGAATATCACATGAGCTAACAAAATTCTTTTCGGTTTTTGAATATGTTAACCCCGAATGAATTCCTCCCAATGGTCCTTTTCCTTTAAAAATATCTTCATACAAAGGAAGTTGAAGAAACGCATATTCAGCCGGTGTGTTGGTTATTATAATTACTTCTTTGAAAATGGATTTCATTAAAACAGTTATGCGTTCAATAATGGTTTGATTTCCTAATTTAAAAAAAGATTTGTTCACGCCCATACGAGAACTTTTTCCGCCGGCAAGTATAATTCCAGTTAGATCAGAATACATTCTACTTTCTCTCCTTTTGCCGGATTTCTCTTTTCTTCTTCAACTACAATTAAACAGTTAGCTCGACTCAACTCTACAAGGTTTCCGGATGATTGAGAAAATTTTGAAGTTACTTTCCATTCACCTTTTTCTTTAAATAGAATTCCCCGTAAAAAATGTCTCTTGTTGTCTTTCTTCTTTACATCATCCAACAAAACCGCAGCAATAGTGTTGATATGGTTTTGATGAAATAAATATTCAATTGCCGGTTTTATTAAAATATAAAAATTAACCAATGCTGAAACCGGATTGCCGGGCAAGCCAAAGACAAGAATTTTTCTTTCATCTTTTTCATAAATACCAAAATAAATTGGTTTACCGGGTTTGATGTTTACTTTCCAGAATTTTTCTATTACACCCTCTTCTTCAAATATTTCCTTTAGAAAATCATATTTGCCAACCGACACGCCGCCGGTTGTGATGAGCATATCAATATTCATCTCAATTGCATCTTTAATTTTGTGTCTAATAATTTCTTTATCATCTTTCACAAAGCCAAGCATCAGCGGAGAATGATTCATCTCTTTTACGGCGGCATACAGCGAGTATGAATTCGACACACGGAGCTTATCATCAATAGGAGTTTCATTTATTGGAATTAACTCATCGCCGGTTGCTAAAATTGCTGCTTTAAGTTTGCTGAACACTTTTACTTTTTCTTTTCCACAACTTGCTATTACGGCAATCGCTTTGGCATCTACTTTTGTGTATTTGTTAAGCGCGATACTTCCTTTAGTTAGATCATTCCCTTTTATCCGAATATTCATTCCTTTCTTTATAAATATATTTTCACTCAATCTAAGATTTTTACCTTCAACAACAACATCTTCAACCGGAATTACAGTATCTGCGTTATTTGGAATTTTACTGCCGGTAGCAATTAAAACCGCGTCTCCTTCTTTAAGATTGCCGGAACGATCCTTTGGAATTGAAGTATAATTTCCGGCTGATATTTCTCCAATAATATTCCAGCTTTTTCTTTCACAGCATTTTATTGCGTATCCATCCATTGCGGAATTATCAAATGGCGGAAGATCAACATCTGCAATTACATCTTCCGCCAATATTCGATTCATCGAACCAAGGATATCAACTTCTTCTGTGTGAAGTGATAATTTTTCAAATTCGTTTTTAATTATTTCAAGCGCTTCGTTGTATGTTTTCATAAATGCTCCAATAGTATTGTAGAACAGATTAGTAATCTGTTCTACTGCATAACAAATGTATCGCCGACAAATATTTCTCCGCCAATAATTACTTTAGCAAAGATTCCTTCGCGCGGCATAACGCAATCACCAACCTTAAAAAATATTGCGCATTTGCTGTGGCACTCTTTACCAATTTGTGTTATCTCAAGTTCTGCATCAGCCCCAATTTTTATTCTTGTACCAACTTCTAAATGCGGAAGATCAATGAATTCGGTAGTAATATTCTCGGCAAAAGCACCGGGACGAAGATTTGGTAATCCTTTTTCGCGCATTTTATCTATGCTTTCTAATGCGAGAAAGCTTACTTGTCTGTGCCAATTGCCAGCGTGAATGTCTCCTTCAATTCCGTGGTTCTCAATCAATTTGGCTGAGAGAATATTCGACTTTGGAATTCCTTTTTTCTTGCTGATTGATATTGCAACAATTTTTCCAATTGTAATAGCACACGGATTAAACAGCTTGCCCCGATTTATCAGGGGTTTTAACTGATCTTTACGGATTTTATATCCTATAGTTTCCACTCTTTCCTCCGGTCTTACTTTGTAATTTTATTTTACCGATTATCATTCCTTTGTCAATTGCTTTGCACATATCATACACAGTAAGCGCAGCAACGGAAACTGCTGTTAATGCTTCCATCTCAATTCCCGTTTGTGCTGTTGTTTTTGCGAATGATTTTATTTCAACAGTACAAGTTTTGTTATTAAGTGTTACTTCAACATCTATTTTTGAAATAAAGATGTTATGACAAAGAGGAATTAACTCCGAAGTTTTTTTTGCAGCTTGTATACCGGCAATCTTTGCAACGGTTAATACATCTCCTTTGGCAATTTGATTCTGCTCTATTTTTCGGAAGACTTCATCTGAAACTAAAACTTCGCAATACGCCGAGGCAGTTCGTTCAGAAATTTTCTTACCCGACACATCAACCATATTTGCTTTACCATTTTTATCTATGTGCGATAGTCTTTTCATATCATCCGCCAATGCTCAGCATATTATTGTTTTGCAAAGTAATTAACTCGTCAATATCCGGATGACTGAATTTTTTGTTATGCAGATTCACGGCAATCCGGGATGCGATTGCTTCATCCGTAAAAAATGAATTACGCAATAACGATATTAAAGAAAGCTCGCTGTCCATTTGAGAAAAAAGGCACAGCTTAAGATTCCCTTTTGCTGTAACTCTCAACCTATTACAAGACTGACAAAAATGATCCGATATTGAACTGATGAAACTGACTCTTCCTTTATGACCGGAAATTCTAAAATCTTTAGCGACTTTTCCCTCACATAAATCTAATTCTTCAAGCCGGTATTTAGTTTCGATTGTTTTTATTAATTCACCATTACTGATGAAAATGTTTTCATTCCAGCTATTGTTGCTGAATGGCATAAATTCTATAAATCGCACGTTAAGATTTCTATCCTTAGCGAATTCTACAAAATCGATAACTTCGTCATCATTGATACCTCTCATAACTACAGTATTTATTTTAACCGGAGAAAAACCGAGAGACTCAGCTTTATCAATCGAGCGTAACACTGAATGGAAATTATCTTTGCCGGTAATAGAAAAAAACCGTTCCGGCCGGAGAGAATCTAAGCTGATGTTAATTTTATCGAGTCCGAATTCCTTAAGCTTTTCGATTTTGTCTTCAAGTAAAGTACCGTTAGTTGTCAAACAAAGTTCAAATGGGTACTCGTTTTTAATTTTATGAAGAGACTCGAAAAATGTTAGAATGTTTTTTCTTACCAACGGTTCGCCCCCCGTTAAACGAATTTTCTTATAACTTAGATTCACAACAAAAATCTTAATTAATCTTCGCAGCTCCTCGTAACTTAGAATTTCATCTTTGTTTAGTACTTTATCTGAGAGAGTTGGATTGCAATAGCTACAATTCAAGTTACACTTATCCGTTAGAGAAATTCTTAAATAATCGTGAGTTCTTCCAAATTTATCTTTTGTTTGCATAATTGTAAGAATTATAAAATGAATAGAGCAATGATGCCGGCAATGATTACTACATAAGCCGGGTGTAATTTAAATGCAATAATGAGAGCAGCGCCGAGTAACAAAAAAATCATGCTCTTCCACTCCACATAATTTTTAACTGCATATTGATACATTATAGCCGCAATCATTCCTACTACCGCAAACTTTATTCCGGTAATTGCTTTTTGGAATTGGATGTTCTTTTCAAGATGAACACTGAAGTAAGTTGCCAGCATAATAATGCTCACCGGCATTATCATATTCCCAATATTTGCAGCGATGGCGCCAAACACACCGCCAATTTTGAATCCGGTATAAGTTGCAAACTTGATTGAGATTGCTCCTGGAAAAACTTCAACCATTCCAAGAACTTTTAGGAATTCATCGTGAGTAAGCCAACTGTGGTTTGCAACCACTTCCTTTTCGATCAAAGGAATTAAAGAATAAGCTCCGCCGAAAGAAAAAGAACCAACTTTTAGAAACGATAAAAAAAGTTTAAGCATGATTTCGAACATTACTCCTCTCCAATTATATCATCAATCCAGGTCATTGCTGCCATCATAGAAGGCAACCCGATTGTTGGCAGCGCTAACAAAACAGTGTGGCGCATCTCTTCTTTTGTTACTCCCGCTTTCAATGCTTTGCGGGCATGTGAATGAACAGCGCCTTCCAATCTCGCGCCCGTTGAGATTGCAAGTTTTATCAACGCTCTTGTTTTATCATCAAGTGGACCGGCGGTATGAACTGCATCACCCATCGCTTCGTATGATTTTATAACCTCGGGATAATTTTCCGTAAACTGTAAATATTTTTTCGGTATCGCCATTTTTTAACTCCATCGTTTTTTAATCAATAAAAAAGCCCAATTTCGTCTTACCGAGATTGGGCTGTAATTCAACCATCAATTTTATCTCCTTTGCAAGACGGTCTGCCTATTGGCGGACAGGCAGGCTAACTTATTTCTAAGTTAACCCTATCGGTTACTGCTCATATTCCGGCTAAACGGAACTTAGAGATAGTAACTCGGAGAATTTCTATTTTCGAACAACAATTTACAACTTATACCTTAATTAATCTCACTTTTGTATCATAGAACGCAACGCTGCCGCCAACGGGGTCGTAAAGTGACGTATTGGTAACATGATCATCTAGACGCATTGCCGCATTACAATTTATACCTGCGCTTCTTCTTGAATCTCCCTTTATCTTTTTACCATCGATCATTATATCGTTACCACCAGAAGCCCAAAGTCCATAACCAAGGCAAAAACCTACTACACCGGGTTTCATTCCTTCAATAACTTGTGCTTTACCCACCATCTCTTTTCTGTTACCGTGTTTAAGATCCCAATAACCACCAGGATTCGATTTTGAAACCACCCTTACTTTATCGCCATCACTAATGCCAAGTCTTTTCGCATCGGATGCATTGATTACAACATTATTTTCCGGCTTAATAGCGGTTAACCATTGATTAGTAATTGTTCTGGCTTTTGTCGGTAAATTAAGAAAAGGTCTCGCTTTCTTTAGCGTGTTATAATCATACATTGATATGATTAAAAAATGAACATCAAAAAAGAAAGGAGACCTGAGATGAAATTAGCAAA
>Ga0209514_10003085_pt1 | contig 24482 bp, 32 predicted proteins | sample Subgrocontami58m_FD_187452 | JGI IMG/M metagenome (GOLD analysis project Ga0209514, IMG submission 187452) | Subsurface groundwater microbial communities from S. Glens Falls, New York, USA - GMW37 contaminated, 5.8 m (SPAdes) (version 3) | ecosystem: Environmental > Aquatic > Deep subsurface >...
GTAAAAGCTCCATAATAAGAGTCAGCGGGCACTTCAATTGAGCCCATAACGTCTTTTTCTGTTCTGTAAATAAATACCACCCAACGAGAGAATTAATTGTTTATTTTAATAGGTTGCGGTTTTTATAAGTGTTTATATTATTTCTCCAATTTTATTCTTTCCATACCGATTTTATCATAAACAGAATCTGAGCTGATTATGACGTCATTACCGCAAAATGCAGCGTGAAATGCGTCAAACACCGCAAAATTATACTTTTCCACATAAACCGCTGCCTGCATGCAAACAGAATATGTTGCTTCATCAACCTCTACAAGCTCCAAGACATTTGCAAAAGTTTTAATAGTGTTTATTTTAAGCCGTCTGCATATGTGAGCCAATTCCATCATAACTGATACAGAAGTTTTTATTTTGCCTCTGTTTTGCTTAAGAATTTTTAGTGCATTTTTCTTAAGCCAGTCAGATTGTTTTATTAAAGCAAGAAGAAAATCCGTATCAGCTAACATGGTGGAATGCCTCTTTCTGCGCCTCTTCTTTAGCCATTTTTTTAAGCTCAGCTAAAGTGTAATCATCTATTCCAGCTTCTTTGCCTAGTCTTTTAAGTTCCTCTAATGGGTCTTTTGATATAGGAACTAAAACAATCTCCTTTGGTGTGCCAACTACGGCAAACTTTTTGCCGTATTTATGCAGTAATTTTGCCCCCAAAACTATCCTTCCCCTCATATCAGCTTTTACGGTTTTCATTTTTGCGAACGAAGTGAGCACTCGGGACTTTATGTCCCACAAGGTGTCAACTGACTTTGCAGTTGGTGGGAAAAAATAAGAATTTGTGGGTTTATAAATGTTTTGGTTTTAATTCCTGTAATCTATTCCCAATTTCCAAAAAATTTTAAAATATTTTTTACCATTCAATATTATTCACAGCCCTTTGCACAACCTCGCTTAATGCAGGATGCACATGAACTGCATCGCTTAAGGCATCAACTTTCAAGCCAGCCTTCATCGCAACAATAACCTCATGAATTAAGGTCGAAGCGTCTGTCCCAAGAATGTGGCAGCCAAGTATTTTTCTTGTTTTTCTGTCTGCAAAAATCTTTACAAATCCTTCATTGTCCTGCAAAGCCAGGCCCATTCCAGAGTCAATGTAATTGTACCTGCCAATTGCATATTTAATTTTTCTTTCTTTTAAATCCCGCTCTCTCAATCCGACACCGGCAATCTGCGGACTTGAGAAAATTGCATGCGGCATTGCAGTGTAATCAACCTTCAATCTCTTTTTTAGTACTGCATTGGAATAAACATACTGCGCTTCAAGGTTCGCGCTGTGCTTGAATAGAAATTTTCCAACTATGTCTCCTAAAGCCCATATGTTCTTTGCTGTTGTTTCAAGATATTCATTTGTTTTAATAAAGCATTTATTATCAATTTCAACATTTGTTTTTTGAACATCAAGCAAATCTGTATTTGGAATCCTGCCAGTAGCCACAAGCAATTTGTCGGATACAATTTTTTTCCTAGATTTTTTATTTTCCGCGCTAACAATGAACTTGTTTCCTTTTTTAAAAATCTTTGTTGCGTTGAAATTTGTCAAAACATTGTATTTTTTCCTGAAAATCTCGGTAAATTTTTTTGAAATTTCCTCGTCTTCATTTGGCACTAAAAACTTCGCTCTTTGAATGATGTTTATTTTTGTGCCAAGGGCTCCGTAGAAATGCGCAAGTTCAGCAGCTATGTAGCCACCTCCAAGAATAGTCATTGACTTCGGCTGTTTTTTCAATCTTAAAGCCTCGTCGCTTGTTATGTAATCAACCTCGTTTAATCCTTCTATTGGCGGAACAGAAGGCCTTGTGCCTGCTGCGATAACAATTTTGTTGCCATTTATAGTCTCTTTTCCTACCTTCAGAGTTCTTTCAGCGATAAACTTTGCTTCTGTTTTAAACAAAGTTGTGTTTTTATCTTCAATTATTGCTTCTTCGATTTCTCTTGCTTCTTTGTCCACTAGGTTAGACGCTCTGCTAGTTATTTTTTTGAAATCTATTGAACTAATTTTTGAATTTATCCCAAATAATTTTGATTTTCCTATTATTTCAGCAACATCTGCGCTGTGGATTATTATCTTGGAGGGTATGCAGCCCCTGTTCAGGCAGGTGCCTCCCATAGGGCCCTTTTCAACAACAGCAACCTTCATGCCCATTTCGGCAGCTGCAGAAGAAATGTTCAAGCCAGAGCCGGCTCCTATAACAATTAAGTCAAAAGATTGCATTTTGAATATTCATTGAATAAGTTATTTTTAAAGTTTTGGTTTAACCGCCTTTTGCCAGCAATCCTGTCATTTTTGACTTTTTGAAAGAAGAGTTTAGGAATAGCACCACCAATATCAAAAGCACCATGTTTGCAAGGAAAGAGTATCCCAAGTAAATGTAGTTCACCGGATTTCCGCTTATCCCTGCCCTTAGAGCCTCAAATACATGAGTTGGGGGAAGAAGAACTGCTATTTTTGCCGCCCAGCCCGGCAATGCCGAAAGGGGGTAAAATACGCAAACAAATGGCTGCATCAAAAACACAACGCTCCAAGCCAAAACCTGTATTCTTTGCCCGTACCTGAATATAAAAGAGGTTGTGAACAAGCCCATCACCCAGCCGAAAAGCGAAAGCAGAAATACAGACGCAGCCAGGAGCAATGGCGAGATTGAAAGTATATTAAACGAGTAAAGCAAAACGCCAAACAATGCCATGAACACAAAAGTAGCCAATGACCTCAGGAACCCAATCAGCACTATTGAAACCATGTGCTCGCTTAATTTTACCGGAGTTGAAAATAAATGGTACAGGTTTCTTGACCAAAAATCTTCCAAAACAAAGACTGCAATATCTTGTGAAGACCTCCAAACAAATATCCAGAGTATTATCCCTCCCAAAAGCATGCTCAAAACATTGACATCGGACAATTGCTGTATGTAAAAAGCGGCAAAGCCCCATATAAATAAATCAACAACAGGCCAGTAGAAGATGTCAAAAATCCTGTCAATCCTGTTGATTGTTATATAATAGTACTTCAATAACAATGCATTAATCCTGTAAAATTTCATTTTTGCCTTGACATTTTTATGAAAATATCGTCCAAAGTCGGCCCCTTTATGTGAAGGTTGCTCAACATGAATCCCTTGTGGAAGATTTTGTTCATAACCTTATACATCCTATCTTGCTCTGTCGTGACTTCAAAAACCAAGCTGTTGTCTTCCGCAAAAATTACATTAATCCCTTCCGCCTCTAAGAATTCCCTCAGCAGCCTTGCGTCTTTCTTCACTGCTATTTCAACTGTGCGCTTCTTTATCAACCTCTTTAAATTGGCGCTTGTGTCCACTTTTACAATCTTGCCATTTGACATGAAAGCAATCCTGTCGCAAAGCTGCTCAACCTCGTACATGTAATGTGAAGTAAAAAGTATTGCAGTGTCATTCTCTTTCTGATAATTTTTAATGAGATTTCTGGTCTTGTCTGCAATATCAGGGTCTAACCCAACAGTGCATTCATCCAAAAAAAGAACCTTTGGATTGTTTATCAGCCCCTTGCACAACACAACTCTTGTGTTTTCCCCGGAGCTCAGCCTTATCACTTTCCTGTCAGCTACTTTGCCAAGCTCAAACATATCCAATAACTCGTTGACTCTCTTCTCAGGCTCCTTAACTCCATAAATTTTGGCATAAACCCTAAGATTTTGCCTCACTGTAAGAACATCTGAAAGCCATGAGTATGCAGTTGCTACATTCGAATTGTTTTTTACAAATTCCCAGTTTTTTTCAGGCTCAAAGCCCAGTATTTTAACAGTTCCAGAATCTTTTTCCAGCAATCCTGTGAGTATATTGATTGTTGTTGACTTTCCTGCCCCGTTTGGGCCAAGCAATCCAAACATCTCGCCTTTCTTGACTTTAAATGAGATTCCGTCTACTGCAACTATCTCCTTTCCTTTTTCCTTAAAGGTTTTTACCAAGTCATAAACTTCTATGTAGTCCATGGTTACGATGAAATTATTAAAGGAGTCATTTTTAAAGTTTTGGTTTGAGTTTATGATTTATTTTGCAGCATTTCCTGATATGCAGGCATCCATTCTTCATGTATCATTATTAAATGCTCATAATTTCTTATTACATGTGGAAATTTTTTTCTTAAATCATTAATGATTTTATTAAAATGCTGATAGCTTTCTACGGCGAACTCAAACTCAACTTCCCAAGGAGCCAGACTTCTAATGTAATAAAGTGAATTTGGATGTATTCTCATCCATTCAAATAAGGATTTTTCATCTTTTTCTGATAATTTTCTGAAATACATTATTGCCTTAAAGAACTCTAATCCCAATTTATTAAAATCAACGGCAATTCTGTAATTCAATATTATACCTTTCTCCTCTAGCTTTCTTATTCTCCCCCGCACTATCTCTATAGTAGACTTAATCCTTCTTGCCAATTCCATCAATGGAATTCTGGCTTCATTAGCCAGTATAAGCAATATTTTTGAATCTAACTCATCAATTTTATTATCCACAACATCTCCTCCAAAAATTACAAATTGCCCATTTGTATCATTTGTGAAGAATTTTTTATTATATTGCCTTGTGTCAACCATTGTGCCAAGCACTTTGCTTACTATTAAATGCTCCCATTTAGAAAGTAGTGCGTTTATTTTTTCAAAATATCCCGTTATGCTTTTTGATAGTATTGCAAAAACAACATCAAATACACCATCAGAAATGCCAAACCAATAAATGTCTTTATTTTGCTTTAATTCTTCAAAGAACTTTTCTCTTTCATTTGGTATATTTTCAAGTTTTAGATAAACCTTGAACATGTAATAGCCAAGTTTGTTTGGATTTATTGATGTAATAAAGCTTTGAATTATTCCGTTTTTTTGAAGCTGTTGGATTCTGTATTTTACTGCTTCTCTTGACTTGTTTACTTTCTTTGCCAACACGGAATTATGAATTCTGCAGTTCTTGTCTAGTTCTGCCAAGATTTTTCTGTCTGTCAAATCTAGCTTTATTTTTTCCATAATTTTAACCATTATTTGTTTTTATATATAAATTTTTCTATAAATCGGTTAAAAATCGAGAGAAAGTTTAATTAAGTTTAATATATTTATACTTATTAATAAGTAGTAAAAATTATTGACATGAGAAACAATTATGGAATTTGGTAAGAGAATGGCGAATATAAACTCAGAATCAAAATACGAGAAAATTGGAAGTTGGTATGTAAGCACTAGAATACCGGAAAGATTTAGATCTGAATTTCGAGACGACATAAACAGTTTATTAACAGGAAATCTCTCAGAAAATATTGTTAATAGCCAGTTTATACTAAGATATTTAGCTGAAGAAATTGGCAAAAAAGCAGATGAACTGACGCTAGAGGAAAAGATAAAGCTTTTGAAAGATGATGCTTTGAAGAATAAAAACAGTCGTTCTATGACTTACGTAGAACATAAAATAGTTGGAGGTAGTACAAGCTACATGCCGCCCGATCCATTTGTGGATTTGCGATCTTATATAATAGGTAAACCACTCGATTGCCATGATAAATTAAGAGAATGGATAGAAAAAAAGGGAAAATACCAGTTAGCAGGTAAAATAATCCAAGGAGACAATATAGTTTATGAAGGTAATTTAGTTAGCTCTCCAGTATCAGATAATTTGGGAGTGAGCGAAGAACAGTACAGAGAATTAATCGAAGCAAGAAGTTATCGCGTGATTATCACAATCAATTACAAAACACGAGAAGCTAAAATAGATCCATTACAAAAATGAAAATATACGACAATGAACCTATAAAAAGTGCTCTTAAAAGGGCGGGATTACCTGAAGGAAATTATATACATATTAATCTCACCGAAACCCCTACAGCAAAAAGAAGTAAACGAGAAGGATTAGATATTGCATCAGTTGTCGATGATACATATCGTAAATTTCCAACTTCTGAAAAACCGCCCATAATTTTGTACAGTTTTGAAAGTCCTTTTACTCTGTTTTTAGATAGAAAATTTATGAGTATAATGAGTAACGAATATGCTCATTTTCTACGTTTACCATTTATACTAAAAGAAATTTCATATTATTTAGTCTTGCCAACATTTAGAAATGAGGCTTTAGAGATAGCTGCAAAACAAGAAGAAAAAATTGATTTATTGAAAGAGATAAGACACGATTACGGTCATGACAAGGAAAAAGGCATATCGAGAGCAAGAAACGAATTGAGATTTAGTGGGAGCGATAAAGAGATAGTCTCACTTTTGCAAAATCCTGATAAAAACCTTCCAAGATGTTTAGAATGGATTCCAGGAGTTTTTTGCGACATTGAAGGTACCTTATTTAAAAATAAAAAAATAAACCAAGAAGTACTTGAGCAGTTGTTTGACTATTCTAAAGATTATCCAGTTACTTTATGGACCGGTGGGAATGTCAAACAAATTGTCAAGGGAATAAGTACTGATTTAGAAATAGCAATTAAAGAATATGCAAATTCAAAAGGAATTAAAACAAATTTGCATTTAAGGACCCCCTATGCTTAGCAAGCATATTTTTGCAGGCTCTCAACCGCAGATTGTAATTGATGACTTAACTATTGATGAATTTCAAAAACAGTTTGGAATGAAGCCTGATGCTTATATTCAGGTTAAATAAGAAGTAAAAAAATCCAATGAATGGAAATATGATAGATGAGTGATTATTTCCTTACAACTCCAGTTTCAATCGCAGCCTTTCTCACAGCCTCTGCCACTTTTGGAACGACTTGCTTGTCAAGTGTGTAAGGAAGTATATTGTCTTTTGTCGGCTTTACGCAGTTTGCTATTGCATGCGCAGCAACCACCTTCATCTCGTTGTTTATTTTTACTGCTTTTGCATCAAGAGTTCCTCTGAAAAGCCCAGGAAAAGCCAGCGAATTGTTTATTTGATTGGGGTAATCACTTCTTCCAGTGCCTACAATAGTTGCAACTTTGCTTGCTTCTTCAGGCATTATCTCGGGAGTGGGATTTGCCATTGCAAAAACAATTGAGTTTTTGTTCATTGGCTTTAAATCATTTGCTGTAATCAAGTTTGCTCTTGATAAGCCTATAAACACATCAGCGCTTTCTAATGCATCTTTCACAGTTCCTTGCCTTTTTGATTTGTTCGTCACTTTTGCCATCTGCTTCTTGAATTCATTTAAATCAGGCCTTCCATCATAGATGATGCCCTTGCTGTCGCAAAGCACTAGCTCCCTTACAGAAGTGCATATTTTTTTATCAATGCCTAAACATATCAAAAGCTTTGCTGTTGCCATTCCTGCTGCGCCAGCTCCATTGATAACAACTTTTAAGTCTTCTAGCTCCTTTTTTACAACCTTAGCAGCGTTAATTAACCCTGCCAACACAACAATAGCAGAGCCATGCTGGTCGTCATGCATAACTGGAATGCCAATGTTAAGCAAAGCTTCTTCAATTGTAAAGCATCTTGGAGCTGCAATGTCCTCAAGATTAATGCCGCCAAAAGCAGGAGCAATATTTTTTATTATGCTTATTATTTCTTTTTCATCCTGGGTTTTGAGGCAGATTGGAAAAGCATCTATGCCTGCTAATTCCTTGAAAAGCACACATTTGCCTTCCATTACTGGCAAAGAAGCCTCTGCACCGATATTGCCCAAGCCAAGAACAGCAGAGCCATCTGTAACTACAGCAACAGAATTAGCCTTCATTGTGTAATCGTAAACGCTTTTTGGATTTGCAGCAATTTCCTTGCAAACCTCTGCAACTCCAGGTGTATAGATTAAGCTTAAATCTTCTTTTGTTGTGACTTTTACTTTTGACTTAACTGCAAGTTTGCCTTTGTTTTCGCGATGAAGTTTTAAAGCCTCTTCTCTTAGGTTCATAATAGGAAAAAGTCACTAAATGGGTGTTTTTAAATGTTGTTGTGGGTTTGTGAGAAAACAAATAAAAAATAAGAGAATGGAATGAAAAGTTCGTTAAACTTATAGAATTCTTGTTAAGTTCGTTTTCGGTTACGAAGTTCTGGAAACCTGAGTCCGCAGAGTAATTTTTAGTGGCTCGTGTTCAATCAAGCGAACAAAGTGAGCAATTAAGAACAAACATCAAGGGGGACATTTCGTTTTAGTCGTTTCGTTTGGGGGAGTTCCGTTCGTCGTCGTTTTTGATAGGAATATTTATATAGAAATTACGGTTTATCTATGTTGTTCAAAGAGGTACTAAAAAATGAAGTTTTTAATCGGGATTGTCGCTTTATTGATTTTGGTTTTAGCTGGTTGTTCACTTCAAACTACAGTAAAATTTCAATGTACTGATGGCTCTTTTGTAGATTCTGCTAATCAATGTTCTTCTAAGACTTGTCCAGAAACTAATTGTCCAAAGTTAGATTGTACTTCTTGTCCTCCAAAAATAGAATACCAAACCAAAGAAATAGAAAAGAAGGTATATGTTGATAAATTAAAAGTAGAATGTTTAGATGGAACTATAAAAGATAAAAAAGAAGAATGTGCAAATATTCAAGAGATTACTAAAAATATGCCAATAAAAGATAACACAGATATCTGTAGAGATACTTCAAATAAAAATCTAGAAAGAATTGAACTAATTACAGATTCCATGAGAAGAAATGAGGACGCAATTCTTGGTACAATTCTTGAAACTAAAACTAAGTGGTATCCTTCACTAAATGAGGGATGGGTTGAAATGTATTTTCTAAAAATTAAAAACACAGGTTGCACAATCATAGAGAGAGAAAAAATATCGCTAACTATCAAGGTATATGATGGTGATAAAATTATATATTCAAAAGAAAAAGATAAAGACGGTTTCTCATACTTCTATGCTGGTGCTGATGGTCAACCAATGGGGAACAGAAAAATATACCCTCAAGATGAAGATACCATAAGAACACCATTTAATTTAAAAAATACTGGATGGCCATATGAAGCCGAATATAAGTTTAACAAGGAGGGTAAGTATCCAGTTAAGTTTATTTTGTATTATGGTGATGACATCATTGCACAAACTGAGGATGTTGTAAATATTTCATGAGGATGAAGGTATATGGATAAAATGGATAAATCAATAATTTATAAAAATTTAAATGATTTGCCCATATTAAAGAATCTTCTCAGCGATAATTGGATTAAAGAAGAATTAGAAAAAAACAAACCATCAACATTAATTTGGTTGATAAAATACATAGAACCAATGTTACAGCATTTAGAAAATAATTTAAATTATGTAGGTTCGGATGAAATTAATCAGCATAAAGAGCACATACTTGAATATCTTAAAGGTGAGGTTGCCCAAGTATACGGAATAATATCGGAAATTGATGTCTGGGCTCATTTAAAGAAAAATAGTATTTTTTGTACCTATCAGCCAAAAATAGGTGGTTTTGATAAAAACCCAGATTTCTTGATAAAACTAGACCAAGATGATATTATAGTAGAAGTAGCCGCATTAAATGAAGATAACAATGTAAAAGATAAGATGACTGAAATGTTAGAAGAATTTAAAACAAAAAATAAATTAAGCGGACATTTTGTAGTCAATGAGGTTACACAAAATAGTGATTGTTATAGAATGTATGATTTATTAAAGGGAAAAACAAAACAATTGAGAAAACAATTTAAGAATATTCTCATTATAAATACATTATTCACTGATGGGTTTAGTCTTAGAAATGCCATACACGGTTATTACCGAATTGAAAAAGATAACCAGCAAATTGGATACATAGATGGAAATAGAAGGGAAAAAGGATTCTTTGAACAAAAAGAAATTCATAGAAGAGTAAACCTAATAGTTGGATACACCAAACTTATTGATAATTGTTCTCTTTATTTTCATAACAATCCAGATACCCCTTTTACACAAAAAGAAAAAAAATTATTAAGTAAATGTTTTCTGAGACAGATTGAGAATGTTATGAATGAAAATGATACAGTTGAAGTAATAAAATGACTAACCAAAATAATGCATTAGTTGTATTTCAAAGCAAGAAAATCCGAAGAACTTGGTTTAAGGATGAATGGCAGTATTCTTTGGTTGATATAGTCAAAGCTTTAACTGATAGTGTTAATCCTACTGATTATCTGAAAAAACTGCGTAAAAGAGATGAAGAGCTTGGAAGTTACCTAGGGACAAATTGTCCCCATGTAGAAATGTTGACTGAAACAGGCAAAAACAGACAAGTTCTTGCTGGTAACACAAAAGACGTTTTTCGGCTTATTCAATCAATTCCAAGTAAAAATGCTGAACCATTCAAGAGGTGGCTGGCAGAAGTAGGAAAAGAACGAATTGACGAAATAGAAAATCCTGAACTTGCTCAAGCAAGAATGAAAGAAATTTACTCTGCAAAAGGATATCCTAAAGACTGGATTGATAAGAGATTAAGAGGTATTGCTATAAGGCAAAACTTAACAGATGAATGGAAAGAAAGAGGTATCCAAGAACAAAAAGATTTTGCTATTCTTACAGCGGAGATTTCTAAAGCAACATTCGGAATGACTCCAACTGAGTACAAAAAGTTCAAAAATCTTCCAAAACAATCCCAAGCTAATTTAAGGGACCACATGAATGATTTAGAGCTAATTTTTACAATGCTTGGTGAACGTATGACAACGGAACTTTCACAAGATGAAAAACCAGAAACTTTTGATAAAAGCAAAGATGTTGCCAAAAGAGGTGGAAAAGTCGCAGGAAATGCTAGGATAGATGCTGAAAAAGAATTAGGTCGTCCAGTAACAACCAGACAAAACTATCTTTCTATAACAGATAAGAAGAAGAAACTCCCCCATAAAAGTAAGGAATAAGGAACTCCCCCCGTCCGTCAAAATGTCCCCTATTAGTCGTTTAGCCACTAAAAATTATTGAACTTAACTTTTGTTTCACGAACTTTTTAACCACAACCAAAGCAATACCTAATATATTACTTCAAATTCCCCCTCAATCTTTCCGCCTCAATAATCTTCTTAACAGCATTGAGGTATAAAGAAGCCCTCATATCACACTTTAAGCCAGTGCAAACTTTGGATAGCTCTTTTACAGCATCTGTCATATAGGTTTTAAGCCTTTCCAAAACTACCTTCTCGCTCCAGTAATAATTCTGTGAGTTTTGCACCCATTCAAAATAAGAAACAACAACTCCTCCTGCATTTGCAAGAATGTCAGGCATAACAAAAATGTTTTTGTCAAGAAGTATCTTGTCAGCTTCTGGAGTTATTGGGCGGTTAGCCATCTCAAGAATAAGCTTTGCCTTGACATTATTGGCATTCTTCTTTGTTATTTGGTCTTCCAAAGCAGCAGGAACAAGCACATCTGTCTTAAGCTCAAGCAAAGCTTCATTAGAAATTTCCTTGGCGCCTTTAAATTTAGCCAGCCTGCCTGTTTTTTCTCTATAGGCAATCACATCCTTAATGTTAAGCCCTTTTGGATTGTAAATGCCGCTTTTTGAATCACTGACAGCAGTTACTTTATAGCCCCACTCATGAAGTATCCTTGCAATATTCATGCCGACATTGCCGAAGCCCTGCACAGCAACGCCTGTATTTTTAGGCTTCATGTCAAATGATTCGAGAAATTCCTGCAGCACATAAGCCCCTCCAATTGAAGTTGAGTAGTCTCTTGCTTTAGAGCCAAGCAAAGCAATCGGCTTACCTGTTATTGCAGCAGGCATGTGCTTTCCTTCAAGCTTTTCATATTCATCAAGCATCCATGCCATTATCTTTGCATCTGTATTAACATCAGGAGCAGGAATATCAATATTAGGACCTATAAAGTTATAAGTTTCTCTTATATAGCCCCTGCTTAATCTTTCAAGCTCTTGCTCTGAAAAGCGCTTTGGCTCAATCATCACTCCTCCTTTTGCGCCTCCATAAGGCAGGTTTACAACAGCGCATTTCAATGTCATTAAGAAAGCCAAAGTTTTGATTTCCTCAAGATTGACATCCGGATGAAACCTTATGCCGCCTTTTGTTGGTCCGCGGGCATCGTTAAACTGCACCCTGTAGCCTGTGAAATACCTTATGTCGCCAGAATCAAGCCTCACAGGATAACTAAACGTAAGTATTCTTTTTGGTATTGTAAGAATGTCAAGCTCTGCCTGCCCAAGATTTAGTATTTTGGCAACCTTGTCAATCTGGTTGTAGCAATCAATGCATACATTGTCTTTTTCCATGCATTACAGCAAAATAAAGTTTCTATTTAAAGATTGCGAAATTCTTTGAATTTATGCAGCCCAAAAATGTTTGAGGTGTACTTTTTTCTAACTGCTTATTTGAAGAAGTTTAATAATTTCTTTTGTATTAAGAACTTTAACCCCCGATTGTTTCTTTAATTTCCTGTCATTTGACCAAATAATACTATTAGGATACGCCAAAGCACAAGCAACGAAAAGCACATCATCTGGATCAATATCCTTGACTATTTCAAAAGCTTCTTTTCTATAAGGAATTAGAACCTCATTTGGAACAATAACAACTTTCTTAAGAATTAATTGGAGTAGCTTGCTGAAATCTTCCCCCGACATTCGAGATTTCTTGAGCAACTCTATTTTGTGCTTTTGCATCTCTTCAAAGATGAATGATGGAAATAAGAAAAAGCCATCATATTCCAGAATTATCTTTCTCGTGATAGATTCTTTTATTAATGCAGAAAATAATTCATTAGTATCAATGATTATATTCATGCAAGAAACCTCTGTGTGGCTCCTCTTTTGATTCTCTTGCTAAATTCTTTAATATCCTTTTCTGTAAGTTTGCTTTTTTTAGCCAAACTTTCTGCTAATCTTAAAGTTTCTAGCTTTTCAATAATGGCTCTTCTAGCTACTTCTGACCACTTTACCTCTGAGAAATTCCTCATATCCTTATGTATTTTATCTGGTATTGACAGTGTTATATTTCCCATTTTAAATCACCATAAATAAATATGTGACAACACATATATAAATGTTTTGAATTTAAAAGCAGTTAGAAAAAAGTTTGGATAATCCATTGGATTATGCGAAGTCTTGGAATTATACGTAAAGAATCATAACCATAAAAATTAAGAAATTTTTATTTGCTTTCTGGCCAATATTGATGTGCAAATCCTTCGTAAAATCGTCTAGGATCTTGAGGAGACTTAGCTTGGGTTACCATCATCCTAACTAATGGTTCATCGCTAGAGACTCTCCTGCCAACCATTATTTCCATAGAAGGAAATCCTTGTGATTCATGTTGCATGACCAAAGCAACTTCTAATCTTTGACCTCTAGTTGGATTTTCTAAATCAACCTTTACACCAAATCGTTCTTTTGCATGTGTTAATAGATCTCTAACGTACTCATCAATCGGTTGAACTTGATTTAAATTATTCATGTTAATCTCCTTGTGGATACGAGTCATAGTTTATAAATCTTCCTATTTTTACCACTATTAAGTAGCTTTATATCAAAAATTCCACCATTGGCGTTCGGCGAGACAAAAATTTCAAGGATTAAGCTATAAGACATTAAAATCCGCAGAAATTTTTGGCGAGTAGGACAAGCTTTTCGACTTTATAGTTTAGTTCTGAAAGGAGAAAAGTTGTCCGTCGAACCGCCTGTTGTGGTGGAATTTTCTTAAAGAAATGTAATCTTTTATGCAAATCACTAGGGTTATGATTCAAAATCTATGTATTTTTATGCTAAAACATAAAAACGGTTTCAAAATGTTCGTATAATAAATTTAACCAGAATTTATAAACCAAGCGCTTTTTTCAAGGCTTCCTTGTCATATCCAACAATGATTGTGCCGTTTACGTCAGTCACAGGCACTCCAAACTGCCCTGACTTTTCGAACATTTCATTTCTTGCCTTTTCGTCTGCGCCAACATTGACTTCCTCGTACTTTACATTATTGGCTTTAAAAAATTCCTTTGTTTTCACGCACCAGGGGCATGTGCTTGTAGTATAGATTTTAATCTTTGGTGATTTCTTTGAATCGCTTTTTGTTTTTTCCATTTTATTAATCCTCCATTAACATTTAATTTTGATTATTTTTAATGGGTTTTGTTAATGAATTTTCTCATTGAAGTTTTGTTATGTTTTATTAATGTAAACATTATTTTTTTGTGTTATTTTACTTTCTTTCCTAACGCAATAACTTAAATATTTAAAAAAATAAAAATAATTCTAAAACGAATTTAACAGCATCCTTTGTCTTTTCCTCTTCCCATTTTATTTACCTCCTATGCTTTTTTATGTTTTTATCTATTTAATAAATCTTTCTTTTTTTGGTATAACCTAGATTTTTAACAAATTATCTTTTAAGAGTTAAATAAAATGTTTAAAAACTTTTAAACCAGATTCCAGCTCATGAATATAATCAACGTATAGAACAAAACCCCAATTATGAAGTACAATGGCTTTTCCGCTTCGTCGCTTGGCAAAGACTCCCTTATTACAATATAAAGCAAAGTGCCTGTGATAAAGGCAATAAGCTTGCCAAATATGGAACCTGTTAGTTCAACATAACTAATGCCAAAAATAGCGCCAAATAAAGGCGCAGCGGAATAAAATATTTTTGCTGCTGTATTTTTGAATTCAAACTCCTGAGGCAATATCTCAACTATTATGTAAAGAAGGAACGGCACGAAAAAAAGCAATGTTTGCGTCAAGCCTTTTGACGCAAAATTCACCAATACAATGCCTATCAAAAAGTTATAAATGAGAAAATATGTGATATGAACCTTTTTATGATACAAAGAGAGATGCTTCAGTTTGCCTATGCCTTTGTAAATGTATTGTTCCATAAGGTTTAATGAGACAAAGCCAGCAAGAGTATAAAGAAACAATCTTTTTCCGTCGATCAAAGCTGATGCAGCTATCTCAGGAAACAAGCTGAGTATTATGTAGGATATTGCAACTCCAGAAGAAAAAGAAATTAACTTTTTGTTTTTTCTGAGTCTTTCAGAGAGAATATGTTCCGTTATATAGTCTGCAATGCACAGGATTACAGCAAGCGTTAATGCCAAAATATGAAAAGCCATCTTATGAGAAAAACTAATTTTATTTTATTTAAACTTTATGCTTATATTTGAACAGAATATTTTGTAATTTCTATATTGCAGCTATGCTGCTCCCTGCACCAATTCTCACATTTTTGTGCGGTTTCTTTGTCTTTATATGCAAAATTGCATTCTTTGCAAACATAATATGTTTTGTTATTTTTGGTTATTAGTTTTACCATTTTTAAATATTTTATTTATTGTTTGTATAATTAAGTATCTGGAGTTATGTTTTTATTAATGTTTTTATTTGTTATTTTTTGATAATGAGTTATGTAAAACAAAAGCCAAAATAATGCGAATTTCGCCTGTTTTGAAACGAAAACGTTAAATATAAGTAAGGAAAAGCAATACTAAAAATAATTATTGGGGGTAAAAAATATGACAAACAGAAAAGTTGCAGATTGCAGGCAGTTTCCAAGCGAAAAGAACTGTTCGCTTACAATTGCAGGCACAGAAGACGAGGTTCTTACAGTGGCTGTGAGGCATGCAGTTGAAGAGCATGGTCACGAAGACACGCCAGAACTGCGTGAACAAATAAAGGGGTTGCTTAAGGAAGAGTAATTAAGCAATAATTTTAATTTTTTTATTTTAACAATCTTTAAAAACCTCAAAATTTTTTGTTTTTTATGAAAGAACTTTTATTCGGCACAGCAGGCATTCCATTAGGCTCAGAGCCTCGCACAACAGTTGATGGAATAAAGCATGTCAGAAAGCTTGGATTAGGTGTGATGGAGCTTGAATTTGTAAGAAGTGTCAATATAACTAAAGACAAAGCGCCTGAAGTTAAAAAAGCAGCAGAGCAAAGCAATATTGTTTTAACGTGCCATGCTCCTTATTTCATCAACTTGAATTCTTTGGAGAAAGCAAAGATAAAGGCAAGCATTCAAAGAATCCTCAATTCTGCAAGGATTGCAAACTTATGCGGCGGCTACTCTGTCTGCTTTCATTCTGGGTTTTATATGGGAATGGAGCCAAAAAAAGTTTATGACACAATAAAGAATAATTTAAAAGAGATTGTTATGACGTTAAAAAATGAAAACAACAATATTTGGATAAGGCCAGAAACAACAGGCAAAGAAACCCAGTTCGGCAATGTTGATGAAATCCTGCAATTAAGCCAGGATCTCGATAACGTGATGCCATGCGTTGATTTTGCGCATTTCCATGCAAGGACAAATGGAAAATACAACACTTACAAAGAGTTTGCAAGCATTCTTGAAGCAATTGAAAAAAAGCTCGGCAAAAAAGGCTTGGAAAACATGCACATGCACATTACTGGGATTGCTTACGGACCGAAAGGAGAGAAAAATCATTTGAATTTGAAGGAATCCGATTTAAAGTATGAAGAATTATTGAAAGCTTTGAAGGATTTTAATGTTAAAGGAGTTGCAATTTCAGAAAGCCCGAATATTGAAGAGGATGCTATGATGATGAAGAAGGTTTATGAGAGATTGTGACAAATTAAACAAAAAGTTACCCAAAAGTAAACGTATAAATCTTAAATCCTTTTCCGATAACATCAATTTGTATTGCATGCGTATCATAATTTTCTGCATTTGCTAAGTTATAAAGCTTGAATTCTTTTATGTTTGATACGCTTTTGTTTCCTTCAAAAAATATGTCAGAGCCTTTGTTTTTCTCATTTTCAAATGCATTGTCCAAAAACATAAATGCCTCTGAACCATTTTCAGCGCCAGCAACTATGTTTACAGCTTTTGCTTGGAATATCAGCAGAATAGAGCCGTCATCGCTTTCAAGCTCCATGTTGTCTGCATTATTTTTCCATTTTCCTTCAAGATAAACATTATTGGGGGTTATCGACAATGGCAATTTGTATTCAATAACTTCATTTGGCTTCACGCCTTCTGGATTGCCAAAATTCCCCCTTGAGAACTGGTACCCAAAATAAATTTCAGGAGTTTTTACATTAAAGAAATCGACATCAACTGTTTCATTTGGCTTGCTCATGCCTGCTTCAACACCATTTTTTTGATTGAGTCTCTCAATTCTTTCTTTTAATAATAATTGAATCATTTTTTCTGTTTCATCGTATCCGCCTTCCCCGATATGGTCATACCTTATGTAGCCGTCAATGTCAATCAAAAACTTATGAGGCCAGTACCTATTCTGGTAAAGGTTCCAAGTCACATAGTTATTGTCCTGCGCTACAGGATACTTTAATTGATAGTCATTTACCGCCTTGAGAACGTTCTCGTATTTTTTCTCAAACTCGAACTCCGGGGTATGTATCCCCACAATCACTAATCCATTGTCCCTGTATTTCCTGTCCCAATCCTTCAGGTAAGGCAAAGTCCTTATGCAGTTAATGCAGGTGTATGTCCAGAAATCAACAAGCACAACCTTGCCATTTAGCTGCCCAATCTTCAAAGGCTCTGAGTTAATCCATTTGCTTATGCCTGCAAAATCAGGAGCTTTTGGGTATTTTGAGCTTCCTTTTTCTTCTTTTGGTCTTGCTTGACTAATATCAGGCTTTTGTGATTCAATATACAGAATAGCTGCAACTACAACAATTACAACTACAACAGCTAAAAATGGTTTTTTGATGAAATTTGGGGTTTTCATTGTAGAAGCGATGCAGCAAAAAACCAGTTTGCCACGACATTCAATTTGTTTGTGAAAACCAAAATTCCCAATATCAATAACAAAATTCCTACAATAATGTTGAAATACTTTAGAACAGTTGCTGATTTGTTGATTAGATTAATCGCTTGAGAAGTGAACAACCCAACTAACAAAAACGGAATGCCCAAGCCAAGCGCATAAGAAATAAGCAAAATGAAGCTTAATCCTGGCTTTGTGACAGCTAAAGCAAAAACGCTTCCAAGAATTGCGCTTACGCACGGCGTCCATCCGACTGCAAATGCCGCCCCAAACACAAAAGAAGTAACATAAGTTATGCTGAACTTCTTCTTCACAGCAATTTTATGCTCTTTCTCAAGAAAGCTCATTTTTATCAATCCCAAAACATAAAGAGCAAATAAGATGATTATGATTCCTCCAATTCTTGAAAGCCACGTCTGCACAGTATAAGAAACCCTTTCCAAAATTGTATTCAGCAAAACTCCAAGCAGCGCAAATATCACTGAAAATCCAAGCACAAAAGCAACGCTGTTTAGAAATATTTTCAGCCTTGCGCCTTGCTGTCCTGTTGAAGTGCCAGACAAATAAGCCAGAAATCCAGGAATTAAAGGCAAAACGCAAGGGCTTACAAAAGAAACAATTCCTGCGATAAATGCAACTATAATTGTAGGCTCAACCATTTTATTTGACAAATTTATAATTTTTTATTTAAATTCTTCAATCCGCTCGCTTCGCTCACAAATTTTACAGCTCGGCAAAATTTGCGGTGAATGAGCGAGCGAGAGCGAACTCTCGCATGTCACACACTAAATTTTGCCTCACCTATTATTGCAATAAACATTAAAAGCTGTTCACTTTTATCACAACTACTTTCAAATGTCGCAAATCAAAGATTTGCGAGCATCAGGAAAATGCAAGGCATTTTCAGGATCCCGAAAATTTTCAATTTTCGCGATGATCGGAAATGCGAAGCATTTACCGACAAGTCGCTCTCGTTTTTATTTTTTTAAATTAATTAAATTTTTGTTATTTTTATTGATGAATTTTTATATCTTTCCCAATTCTTCCAGATATCTTTCCTTGTTCCATGAATCTGGCCATTTGCCTGCTCTTTCTCCATCAACCAAAATTACTTTTGTGTGTTGGTAGCCCACTCCAAACTTTTTTGCAAGAGATTCCTCATCAGCATCTGTTTCTGAATCCCTGTAATTAACCCTAAATCCAATCAAATCTGCATCATTTATCTCGTTAAATGCAGCAAAAGTCTCTGGTTGCTCTGCTCTGCAAATAGGGCACCAGCTTGCATAGAAGTATAATAATATTTTCTTTTTCTCCTTCAAAGCCTTTTCATAGTCCGATCTGTTGAAATCGATGTATGGAGTTGTTGTTCCTGCCAAAACTTTGCCAGAGTATCCTTTGTCTATCATTGAATCATCTTTTTTCAGGCAAACACAAGGGCATTTCATACCAACTACTTCACCTAATAACAATTTTTTATCATACTTTGGATTGCTAAGAGTATTTACTATTTCTCCGCCTTTTGCAACACATTCGTCTCCAGTTAACTGAATATTCATTGTACCATCTTCTTTCTCCATCGAAGTATTTGTGGCTTGCTTGCATCCAAAAATAACAACACTAAAAATAATCAACAGCACAAAAATATTTTTCATTCTGCATCACTCCCATGTTATTTTTAACAAAATCAAAAATGCTATTGTCTGCAAAAGTGTCAAAATAAAAACATGAATCTCAACTTCAGGAGCGTAGTATTCCATCATTGTCAAATAGAAGTATAAAGAAACTAAATTCTGCAGTAAGAATAGCAAAGCAAAAATAAACAACCCAATTGTAAATTTTGATTTTATATTTCTAAGATTCTTTATGTAGATATGCAACAAGCCCCCTAGCGCTGATATTGAAATTGCTGTCAAAACTGTAGTTAAATTCATCAACATTGCCATAAAAATACAGGAATAGTCCTTGTTTATTTACTTTTTCCCAAATTGCTCCCAAATCTCATTAAAAATCTTGATATTGGATTCCATTAGCTCTGACAAGAAATAAACTGCGCCATATTTTCCTTTGTTTATTGGAGTTATTATATTGTTTTTCTCAAGAACTTCAAGGTGATGCCTCACTGTTTTATAGTCAAGCTTTAAAATTTCTGCAATTTTGTTGGCATTTGAGGGCTTTTTCTTCAACAATTCAATAGTCCTGCCTCTTGTCTCACCACCTTTTGTTCCTGCAATTAAATACCACAACAGATTTTTCATCAAGAAATGGGTTTTTTAAATGGTTTTTATAGTTTGTGTGTAAATTCAAACACTTATCTTAACCCTAGAACTCTCAATCCGCTTATACAAGACAAAAATCACAGCCAAGTAAGAAGCATAAGCCAGAACTTCCAATAAGCTTGGATTTCCATTATATCCAAATAATCCTTTTAAAAAGCTTCCAAAAATTCCTTTTTCATTTAAAATATTATTTATGTCAAACAAAGGCGCAACAATCCCACTAACTAATCCTGCTTCTTCAAATTCATGGAATCCATGCGCAACTAATCCTGCTGCAAATAATATTAATAAAATGCTGCTAATGCTGAATAGTTTTTTCAGGTTTATTTTCTTAGTACTTACAAAAAATAGATAACCAACAATAATTGCTGCAATAATGCCAAGCGTTCCGCCAATAAAATTAATGCCGCTTGCATAATTGATTGCATTCAAAAAAATCACTGTTTCAACGCCTTCCCTTATGACTGCAATGAAAATGAGCATGAAAATTCCAAGATGTGAGAATAATGGCTGTGCCATTAAATGTTTTCCAACTTTCCCTTCAATCTCTTTTGCAATGTGCCTCTGCCGCATCATCCAAAGTATCATAGTTGTAAGCAAAAAAGCGCCAAAAAGCATTGTTATGCCTTCAAATATCTGCTCTGCTCTGCCTTCAAACCCGCCTGAAAAAAAAGTGAAAAGAAAAGCTGCAATCAAGCTTGTTAGAATTCCAAAAACAATTCCATAATAAACAGTTTTCTTATAATTCTGATTATTAGTTCTGTTTAAATATGCAAGAACTATGCCGACAACCAGGCTTGCTTCCAAAGTTTCCCTTGATGTTATTAAAAACGATTCTAGCATTTAATGACCTCTTTATTTATGTGGATATATTGGTTTATAGTTGTGGGGGTCTGCTAAGTTATGGCCAATATAAGCACCACCTGCTGAAGCTGCAATAATCAAAGGTGCGCCTAATCCACTTGCCGCGGCTGCTGTACCACCCAATATAACACCAACCAAACTTCCTATATCACCTTTGTCAATCATAAAACCACCAAACTTAACAATTGTTAATTTAGAACACATTGCAGATATTTAAAGCTTTCTGAAGCCTTTCCTATATACGTTTAGAATAGTGCGAAATTCGTTATTTTAAATATAGATAACTTTGAATAATCCATTATTTTCACCATTTTATTCAAAGTTCTCTTAGAGAATTTTGACAAAATTAATATATGTCAAAAACCACCAGTCAAAGACTGGTGGCATGTTGCTATCGCAAAAGTGATTCGTGGTTTTTGAGCACACTCGGAATTCCACGAATGTATTTGTGGTTGAGTTTACGAAACCACCATTCATAGAGATGGTGGAATTCCGACGTTTCAAAATTCTCTATAGAATTAACTTATAAACTTCCTTTTAAGGTATCTTTTATGATAGCTGGACATATTCTAGTTACGCCATCAATGCCCTTTAGCTTGTCAGAAAAAATCCTTAACTCATCGCCATCTTTAGCCCATACTTCAAGCATGAACATGTGATCGCCTGTTGAAGATGCAACATACTTCACTCCATCAAGCTCTGTAAGTTTTTTCGCAACATCAAGATATTTTTCAGACGCAACATCAACGCCTATTAAAGCAACATTGCTAATGCCTATTTTGTTGCTGTCCACAACTAAAGAGTATTTTTTTATTACTCCGCCTTTCTCCAATCTCGAAACTCTTTTCCTTATTGTTGATTCAGAAACTTTTAGCTTCCTGGCTATCTCCATAAACGGAGTTCTGGAATTTCTTGATAAAATTTCTATGACGCTCAAGTCTAGTTTATCCACAAAAACCCCCATTAATTAAGTACTTTGCTTAAATAAAACATATCTTTTATCAATATTAACATACTCTGCTTTTGTTTTTGCATCAAGCTTGTCCAATAACGTATTCAACACAACAAAGCTTATTGCAATGCCGCCGGCAAACAACAATCTTTCATAAATCACAATTGGAATCAAAGCAATCCATGCTTGCGGCGTCATTGGCACAATGTAATTCCACATTGCGCCTCCAACTGCATGAGCAGTAAATGTTGCTCCTAAGCTTCTTAATAAAACTCCGTCGCCATATTTTTTCGGCAGCAATTTGATTATTATAGGAATTGTCCAAAACAAAGCAAAAAACCAAACTTGCCTTCCAACTGGATGCGTTATGAACAATATAATTGCCAAAACTGGAACTAAAAAGCTTATTTTGTCTTTTTTTGTTCCAAAATACCATGCTGCGAAAAGCATCGGCAGCAATCTCAATGCAGTCACGAGGTCAAAGGTTGCTCCTGTTGAAATTTTGCTTGCAACTTCAGCAATTAAAACAGATAGAACTCCAACAACAGGACCTAGAAAAGCTCCTGCAATCGGCCCAAAAAACTGGAACAATGTGAAGAACTGGTTTTCAGCGCCAACAAGCTTTGAAAAGTTTATCCTGTCGCCAACAAAAACTAAAATGCTGAAAATCAATAAAAATAATAATCCCTTCTTTGTGATTAATTTATTTAGCTGCATTCCTTAAGCTTTGATAAAGGATTTGTTTAAATAGTTTTCGAAAGCGTAAACTGTGTGGCATGATTACTTCTGTACTATACTCACAGACAAAAATATTTATACAATAGTTATCTGTTCGTAATATGTCAAAAATCTAGGATTTTTGAACACTCGAAAACCGTAAGGTTTTCTTTGTGTCGAAAATTCTACATAGAATTTTCGAGCATTCGCAAATCCTCGATAAATTATATCATAATTTTCGATGGTCATCAAAAATCTTTGATTTTTGAGACTTTGATTTTTGACATGTAAAGGACATATTTATGCCTAAAAACTTGTGTCTTTTGCTATATAACCTCTTTATTTTACGACATTTGTACTTTTTCCGAAAAGTTTAAGTAGTTGTTGACATCTTTTCATAAATACATTTACAAAAATTTGGTTAATAATACATAATCAAAAATGAGAGGTGAGATAAAATTTATTCTTATAGTGGTAATTTTTATGTTTCAATTACTCTTAGTTAAAAGTGCACCTCTAACACTAAGCTGCGATGTAACAAAAAATTGCCAAGGCACACCGATTTTCAAAATGTCTGCGCTTACAAACGCACATGCTGAGAACTGGAGTTTAAATAATTATGAATACAGCGTGTGTTGCCAAGTTCAAGGAATCACAATTGGAAATTTGTGTGATGCAGGAACACAAGTCATAAGATTGTCTGCTGATACAAATGCTCATGCAGAGAAAGCTGAGTATATACCTGCCACATATTCCAAGAATATTTGCATCTCAGCCCAAGCAAATGCGCTTTTATCATGCATATCTACAACACAAGATTGTCAGAGCATTGGTTATGATACTTGCTTAGCAACAATTTCAGGAGATACAAATGCCCATGTTGCTGATTGCGTGACGGACCCTTACCCTATAAAGATTTGCTGCAAATCAGAATGCACATCACTAATAGAAACAAACTGCACCAATGGCATAGATGATGATTGTGATGGATTGATAGATTGCAATGACAGTGACTGTGCTGGCTCAATTGCAGGCACTGTTAAAAACCAAGACAATCAAGCAATCTCATTAGCCGATGTAAGCGCAAAAAAAGATGTAACAACAGTTGCGTCAACAACAACAAACTTGCAAGGCAGGTATAACATTGCACCAATCAACTGCGGAACATACAGCTTGATTGTTTCGCATCCAAATTATGCCCCTCAAATTAAAAGCAATGTTGTTGTGAATGCCCAGCGGCAAACAACGGTCAACTTTGAAGGAATCAGTTCAATGGTTTTAGGCACATCCTGCGAGCAGGACTGCACATTTGCTGCAGACAATATAATTCATGCATCTTGCGACACTAAAAACGGCTGCACTTTCTATGACAGCATTTCAAAATCAGCTTGCGACAATTCCCAGCCCGGATGGATTAGAGATTATAACTCATCTCATTATGTGATATGCGCTCCAGGCTCGCCACAGCCAAAGATAGAGATTGAAGCAAGCGTTAGTTGCTCAAGCGGCACTTTGGTTAAGGTTATAAGAATAGTGCTTTACAACGGCAAGCCAACAAAGCTGGTTGTTGCAACTTGCGGTTAATTTATAGGAAATAACTTTAATTTTCGTATACATTTGTCAAAAATCACCAAGATTTATTATAATTTGTTGTGGTTTTTGAGCATGCTCGGAAATCGCAGCAATACATTAATAATTTTTGACGATTTCCGACATATTATTTCCTAATAAGCAAATCACAACGAAAAGGTACGAATATTATAGCAAATGACACAAATTTTTATACAACGGATATGTCATTTGCTTATTACGAACGGACAACTATTGTCTAATTATTTTTGTCCGTGAGTATAGTGTGATTTGCTATAATAGAAAAAAACAGCAATAGGAAGTTTTAAATATATTCATAAAAAGTATAACCGCAAAAGAGGTAGATAAGGCATGAAAAATATGCAGTTTATTTTGTTGGTTGCGTTATTTTTGATTTTGTCAGCAAGCGT
>Ga0209514_10003086_pt1 | contig 24477 bp, 39 predicted proteins | sample Subgrocontami58m_FD_187452 | JGI IMG/M metagenome (GOLD analysis project Ga0209514, IMG submission 187452) | Subsurface groundwater microbial communities from S. Glens Falls, New York, USA - GMW37 contaminated, 5.8 m (SPAdes) (version 3) | ecosystem: Environmental > Aquatic > Deep subsurface >...
TGCCAAAAATCATCGAGGGTGTGAAGTTCATCGACGGGCTCGAGGTCGTCGCAACGCCGGCCGCCCCTCAGCCCCAAACCGCCGCCGCCTGATCCTTCAGGCCGTCACCAAAAATCGGCGATAGCTCAGGAATTTGACGCCAAGGATGCGGTGACCGAGCCGGATCCGGGGTCGAACCCTTCGGACGACAAGGATGCTGCGGTCCTCGAAGACCACGAAGACGACCCTGTCGTCGAGGAGCTCACGTCTCTTATCAATTCTTTGTCGGAGGATGAGCAGGTCGATCTTGTCGCCCTGGCCTGGCTGGGGCGCGATGACTATTCGGCCAACGACTGGTCAACGGTCCGCGCGGAGGCGGCCCGCGCTCACAATGAGCGCACGGCTGACTACCTTCTCGGAACGCCGCTGGTCGGCGACTTCTTGGAGGAAGGTCTGTCGCTGCTCGGCTATTCCTGCGAGGAGTTTGAAATAGGACGACTCTAACCGTCGGCGCGGCTAACGAGCGCGCAATGAGTTCTCCTCTTCGTCGGCGGTAAGAATCGTGACGATCTGGCCAGGAACGCCTGCCAGAGGCTGGCCGGGTCCGAAAATGTCGGTATCCCCGGAAAGCCACATGGAGGCTCGTTCGATGTCCGTGATCGTCGGACGCAGGGCCAGAATCGCCAGCGCCTTGGCGTCATCCATATTTCCGAGGACGTCCATCACATCATCATGCGTCGCGGTCGCCTGAGTTTTCTCCGTACGGTTTGGAGATTGCGGCATGGGTTCCTCCGGGCTAGTTTCGTTAGGCACTGCCGCGCCTCGAATTGTGATACGTCAGTATAGAGCCGACCCGTTCAGCATCATGCCTCCTTCCGATGTTGGGCATGATGGTCCCTCTCGATATCGCCGAGCAACCCCATCATGCGCGCCCTGGCCGCCGGACTCTCCGCCTCTGCGACGACGGTCGCGTTGCCCCGACCAGAGCGAATGAATTCATCGTAAAAGGCGGCTATGTCGATTTCTTCTTCTTCGGCTTCCACCTCGGCGCCCTCATCTGGTGTCGGCGGCCCGATTTCATCCTCGACGGTAATCGTCAGACGCCAGTCCTCATTCGGGAAGACGGGCGCAATTTGCAACGTCGCCACGGTGGCGACTTCGCTCAGATCATCGCGTTCCGCATCGCCGAGCCGCAACTCCTTCCTCGTCGGTATCTCGCGCACTTCCTTGGTGCGCCGAGCGATTGCTCGATATTTTGATGGCGCGGCTTGGCGTTCGGCAATGACCCAGCGAACGACTGGAAGAGCGCGATGGAATCGACCTGCTGTGTGAGCGCCAATTGTTGATCGATTGGACGCCGTCTGGCGATCGCAGATCCGTTTCTGGGAAAGCGGGCAAGCGTCGCATGTGGCCGGAATGGCCGTTCGTATTTGCGCCCAAATACATGTATGAGCGCGGCATGAAATGCCGCGATTTCATTCGTGGCTGCGCGCTCCGCCCATAGCAGACGCGGTCGTCTTGGTTGCGGGCCGTAGCAGATACGTTGAAACTTCAACGCGAAGGCGCCAAAATTATTGGTCACTTGGCGAAGCTTTTCGAGCGTTTCCGATATGGAAGCTTCGTTCCATGGCGGCACGAGCGTGACGTGAATATCGACCGTCGCCACGAGGCGAACGGAGAACTGCTTTAGGTCGCACGCAAGGCCAGCTAGTTCGCGCGCAATCTCAGGCGCGACCTGCACGCCCACGAAGACACGCATGTGCGGGACGACGTTTCTCTCTGCTTTCGCGTCGTCGGTGTTGTTCGACGGCTTATCTATCGTAGGCATGGCGAAACCGGCGGATATCATGGCAGCTTATGTCGGGCGACCAAAGAGAAGAGCCGTACATGAAGAACTGGAACGTTATCGTCAGCATATATCAAGATGGCTTCAAGCGGGCGCTTCGCGCCCTACGGGAATTTGGATCAGTCGGGTATACCGCTTACCACAATATTCTCGTCATGGCCGGGGAAGATCCGCTCGCACTGCTCGACTCTATTGAACTGCGAGCCAAGGAAAGGCCCGCTCTCTACGATGCGATCTCGCGGGTTGCGCCAGCGATGCGCAATTTCGAGTTCCAGTCTGCAGAAGAATTTCTGGAAAAAGCCAAATCAATTATACTCGAATGGTCGCCGCAATTGGCTGGACAGTCGTTTCATGTGCGTTTTCACCGCCGTGGTTCGACCCATGACTTGCGGACGCCTGACGTAGAGCGTTTTCTCGACGATGCGTTGCTGGAGGCGCTGCGGGGCGCAGGAGCTCCGGGCGCGGTGTCATTTTCCGATCCTGACGCTGTGATCGCGATCGACACGATCGATGATCGCGTTGGCGTTGGTTTATGGAGGCGAGATGATCTGGCGCGTCATCCCTTGCTGCGGCCGGATTAATCCGACGCCCCCGTCAACGCCAAGTGCGCGGTTCGACGCGCACGCGACATTGCGCTCCCGGCTCGATTGCGACGTCAGCGACGCCAAACTGGCCAATGGTCCAGGAGTTGGTCAAGAGATGGCCGGTTGGCCCCGCCGCAGTGAAGGCGGAAGCGCCCGCTGCGAGCGCCAGAGGCAGCAGCAGTTGATCCGCAAGGTGAGGTTCGACCGCGGCGCCCGATGCGTGATGTTCGCGCAACGCCGCGACTGCTTCATCGGCAACCGCCTCGGCCGGCTTTCCCCGTCGGCCGAGAGCGGAAAAGCTCGCGTCGACCTCCTCATACTTGGCTAAGAGGAAGACGCCGGCGCCCGGGCAGGCGGCGGTTACGCATTGCGCCTCGATTTCAACCGGAATGCCGAGACCGCTGAACGCGGCCCGCGCCCGGTCCGTCATGCGTTGGGGAATATGGGCCGGCAGGTTTGCGGCGACCGCGCGGCCAATGATCTTCTGCAGAGCGCCACGCCGGAGCAGTTGGACCGCGTTCGGCAAAAAATCGCCATGGTCGGCCTCGCCCGGCGCAATGCGGCAGATCACCTCTCCGCCGCCGACCGGATACCACCCCCAGCGATTGAGCTCGGCGTCGATGCGAAAGCCCATGCGCCGCAATACTGGCAAATAGGAATTCACGAGATGATCGAAGGGCGGCGCCCACTCCACATGAGTTCCGCCGCAGAAGCAATGTGGAGGGTCCATCGGCGCACGCCAACGGAACCAGGAGCGTCTGCAGGATGAGAGTGACCGAGCCAGCGCTGCCGCGTTCCGCTGTCTCTGCGACATCGAATGTGAAGCGGCCGCGCCGTGGTGAATGGGCTGGCGCAAAGACGAGCGCGGTCGAACCAAGCCGATCTCCGGAAACGACCGCGCCGCTGATCGCCGCCGCCGCCCTCACCGCCGAAAGATGTTGCGGCAATAATCCTGGCTTGCGTCGACCAGCGCGAATGTTTTCGAGGCGGAAAGCTCGCGTCGTCACACTCGACAGGCTCAAAGCGGTCCGTTAGATCTGGCCGCCGCCTTCACCATACGATCCGTCGATGATGAGAACATCTGCCAAGTTCAGGCTCCGGCTGCGCGTTGAGATAAATGCGCTCAATCCGGTTCACGCTCGAGCACGCAGCAATGAGGCGCTTTCGCGCCAGCAGCCTCTTCACTCAGCACGGAGCCGGTTATTGGATTTGGGCGAAACATTGTGCAGCCCTTCAACCCTCGGTCATAGGCGAGATCGTAAATTTGCTGGAACTCGACGAATGGACAATCTTGGGGCACGTTGATGGTCTTCGAAATCGAATTGTCGATGAATGGCTGCAGCGCCGATTGCATATCGAGATGGGCGCGGATGGGCAGCCCTGCGGCGCTGACGAATCCGCTCGGAAGCCCCGCTCCGCCGCCAGTAGTCGCGCGCCATAGATCGAGCGCATAGTCGGTGAGCGTGAATTCTTTCGCGCTTCCATCTTCGGCGAGCACCTTGCGGCTGTAAACGTCCGCAAAGATTGGCTCCACGCCGCTCGAGACATTGCCGGCGAGAAGGCTGATCGTGCCGGTGGGGGCGATTGCGAGTAGATGGCTGTTGCGGACGCCGTAATCTGCAATTCCTTCCTGAACATCTTCCGGGAGGCGGCGGATGAATTCTCCGCGCAAGTATTTATCGCGTTCGAAGTAGGGAAAAACGCCTTTCTCCTTCGCGAGCGCAATCGAACTGCGGTAGGCGGCGTGACAAATCGCGCGCATCGCTCCGGCTGCGACGGCGAGCGAGCGGTCGCCGTCATAAGGCAGCCCGAGCATGACCAAGGCGTCAGCGAGACCAGTGATCCCAAGGCCAATGCGCCGAGAGCCGCGAGCGCTCTCGGCCTGTGGCTGCAGGGGAAACCGCGAGACGTCGATGACATTGTCGAGTAGCCGCACAGCGATTTGGGTTGTTTCATCGAGCGCCGCGAGGTCGATCATCGCCTTGGCGGTGAATGGCGCTGAGACGAATCTCGTCAGATTGAGCGATCCGAGATCGCAAGCGCCGTGGGGCGGCAATGGAATCTCTCCGCACGGATTCGTCGCGCTGATCCGCTCGCGGTACCAGAGATTATTGTGTTGATTAATGCGGTCAATGAACAGCACGCCAGGCTCGGCGTAATCATAGGTCGATCGAAGGATGAGTTCCCAAAGCTCGCGTGCGCGAACCCGTCGCACGATGCGGCAGGGGACCGGCGCCGCAGCGCCTGACCATTCTCGCGTGATTAACTCGCCTTCGGCTTGCAAATCGGCGGTGGGAAAAAGCAGCGGCCAGTCTTCATCCGCGCGCACCGCCGACATGAACGCATCCGTGACCAGGACGGAGAGATTAAACCGACGCAGGCGGTCCGGTCGTTGCTTGACGGTGATGAACTCCTCGATATCGGGATGGTCGCAACGCAACGTCGCCATCATGGCGCCGCGTCGCGCGCCGGTGGAGAGCATAGCGCCGCACATAGCGTCCCAAACGTCCATGAACGATACAGGCCCGGAGGCAACGCTGCCGGCTCTTTTGGCCCGCGTTCCGCGCGGCCGAAGCGTCGAAAAATCGCAGCCGATGCCGCCGCCTTGCTGCATGGTCACCGCGCTTTCTTGCAGCGCGCGGAAGATGCCCGGGATCGAATCCTCGATCGGCCCCATCACGAAGCAATTGAAGAGCGTGACGTTGCGCGCCGTTCCTGCGCCGGCTTGGATGCGGCCGCCCGGCAGGAATTTGAAATCCTTCAGGATATCGAAGAAACGCTGTTCCCAAGCGGCTGCGTCCCTCGGCTCGACCGCCGCGAGCGCCGAGGCGACGCGACGCCATGTGTCGGCAATGGCCCCCTCCTGGCCGCTACGGTCTGCGTAGCGGTATTTCGTCGCCCAGATATGATGCGAAATATCGGCGGCCAATTCGTCCATGACATGACCTCCGCCAAAGAACGAGAGCAATCAGACAAAGCCCAGCGTCCAGCACGACCCGCGAAGGACAGGCGGCTACATCCGACGCTCCATCTTGCCGATGAAAGCCGCGATTTCATCTTTGAGCTTGAGACGCCGCTTCTTGAGCTTTTCGAGCACCTCGTCAGTTGTGGGCTCGTCCCCGGATTCGATTTGATAGATTTCGCGGTTGAGCTCGTCGTAGCGAGCTGCGAGCCGTCCGAACTCATAGTCGGTCTTTATCCATCGTTCGATGAACTTGGCGTCTTGCGGGAACTCTTCAGGCAATTCGTGCGGGATTCGCATCATGATATCGCCTCCATTATCAGCTGACCATTTCGCTCGCATTCTGGCGCGATCGCTGTTCGCTTGGCCGCCGCCTTCCCGACGCGAAAAACGCTCTCGCGAGCCCACCGGCGCTACGCCGGCCAGAGAGAGCGCAACGCCTTTGGCGTCACCGCCTTCACGTCTTCAAGCTCGGACGCGGGCATACGTTCGGCGAGCAGAGCCAACACGGCTCGGGCGACCTGCTCGGCGTCAATGCCCGGGTCATGATGCACGCCCTCGCGAATGCGCTCCAGGACGGCGTCGCGGCTCTTGAATGAACTGTATTTTGCCAGGCGCCAGCCCTCATAATATCGGCCGCGCAGCATAATCGGCAGATAGTCGCCTAAGAACACCGCCTCATGCGCTGGCAAGCCGTCGCGAAGCGCATGTAGCGTCGCGGTGAAAGCCGAATAGGCCTTCTCGCGATCATGCCAGCCAAGGCGCTTGGTCAGATCGTCGATCCATTCCTCGGCAGTGCGGACTGCCTCCTCGAATCCCCGAAATCCCTTCATGACGCCTAATCCCTGCCCATGGGTTGAATGTCCGAGTAGATTCGCGGCGAATTGGTTCAACCTGCGCAAAGCCGCGGCATTACGAATCGTTCTAACCGATCCAGTGAACTTCCGGGACGCTTCTTGAGACGGCAGGCGCAGGAGCCTTCGGAAGACCGACGATGATTGGAGCCACGGGGACATAGGCGTCTGGAACGCCGATCGTCTTCTTGCCTTTGGGCGTGTTGAGCCAGCCATGCGCAAGCCCGATCCAACAACAGCCGAGCCCCATGCCATGAGCAGCGAGCATTAGATTCTCAGCGGCGAGGGCGCAGTCCTCCACTATCCATGGGCCTTGCGAAATAGCCGAAATCACGACCAAAACGGGGGCGTGGTAGAAAAGCTGAAAATTCGCGTCCGCCAGTCTCTCGTAAAGATGCGCCGGCAAACCGGCGACCGGGCGCTCACTCATCAGATGCGTTTTGGCGTCATGTGATATCCGATCGAGCAGCGACTGTTCCTGAATGACCACGAAGGACCATGGTTGCTGGTTCATTGCGCTCGGCGCCTGGATCGCTGCATCGATCAAACGAGTGATCGCCTCGCGCGACACGCGCTCTGGCAGATAGTCCCGAATGGAACGGCGTCCGAAAATCGCTTCATTGAGTTCCATGACCGGCTCCTGGTTCGAACTCATTCTTGCGAGATGATCACGTCCTGCAGTCTTGGAGGCGACGTCATCTCTTTGGCGCTGGCAAGATTTCATCTGAGCGCGGAAAGTCAGTCAAGGCGCAAGAGGGGCCAGCGTCGATCAAACACGCCGTAGCTGGCTCGAACCTCACGCCTTCATAAGTACACAGTCGCTGGGCAAGTTGACAAACCAACTAAGCGGTGGCGGCGGCCCCTGGCCGCGAAGCAATGGACAGGCGCCATGAAGCTATCTGTGCCGACATTCGCATTCCCAAACGAATTTTGCCAGATGCAATTCGCCACGATGGACGTAAACCGTCGAGCCCAAGGCGACGCGCTTGAATTGTGCGGGTTCGGTCCCATTGAGAGCGACCATCGCGTGATTTCGACGGGACCGCATTGGCGTTTGCGCGAATACGCTGATGCCCACGCCAATGGCCGGCCGAACGTGCTTATCGTCCCAGCGCCAATCAAGCGGCCTTACATCTGGGACCTTGCTCCTTCGGTAAGCGTCGTGCGCCATTGTCTGGATCATCGTTTCCGCGTCTACCTCCTCGAATGGACGCCGGCGTCAGACGATGTCCAATCGATTGGCGTGGGCGAATACGCTAAGGACGCTATCTCCGAATGTGTCGCCAAAGTCACGGACGAAACGCAGGGACGGACACCGTTCTTGGTTGGGCATTCGCTCGGCGGCACGCTGGCGGCTATTTTTTGCGCCATAGAGCAAAGCGTCCGTGGTCTAGTGTTGCTGGGAGCGCCGCTTTGCTTCGCGCCGGCGTCGAGCCCGTTTCGAGATGAGCTCCTATCACTGATTACACAAATCCCACCTGAAACAAAGATCATCCCCGGCTCTCTGTTGTCACAGGTGAGCGCGCTGGCGTCTCCAGATACTTTCCTTTGGGCAAGGCTGAAAGCAACCGCGTTCAGCCTCTTCGATGCTCCCGCGTTAGAGATCAACGCGCGCATCGAACGATGGCTTCGCGACGAGGTCCCACTTCCCGGACGGCTCGTCGCCGAGATCGTCCAATTCCTGTAACGCGAAGATCGTTTTTGTCGAGGCGCCCTGCCGATAGGGGGCCGAACTGTTGGGCCATCGACCATTCGAACCCCCATACTTGCAATCGTCAACTCGGCTGACGCAATAGCGCCACTCGGCGCCGTGAAACCATTCCTCGATGCGGCGCCCGCCGACGAGACACGCATCATCGAATTTCCCGGTGAGAGAGGCATAGGCATACAGCATCTAGCCTTCCTCGCTGGGCCTTGGGTTTACGCTCACATTTGGCCTGAGATCTTCTCCTGGCTCGAGGCGCGGGATTAGCTCCGCGCGTATGAGTGCAGACGCGGCGGCGCTCGAGCCATCCGCATGCGTCGATCTGCGGCGCTCGACTTAACTCCGCCATTGGCAGTCCCACATATGGCGACGTGAGAGAGACAATACGTAGCGTCAAAGCTAGGTTTTCGTTGGTTCGCTCTTGAGCAATCGGAGGAGAAAATGCAGGTCAACAAGGCCGAATTTGGTAGCATCACGATTGACGGCAAGACCTACGATCACGACGTGATCATTCAGCTTTCCGGTAAGATCGAGAAACGTCGAAAGAAGCTCTCCAAAGAGAAGTATGGAACCTCGCACATCATATCTAAAGCCGAAGCCAAATACGTTTTCGAAGATGGGTGCGACGTGTTGATCGTCGGAGCTGGGCACAACGGCAATGTGAGCTTATCGCAAGAGGCCAGCGACTACTTCGACAAGAAAGGGTGCAGAGTCATCCTGCGGCCGACACCCGAAGCCATTCGGTTCTTCAATCAATCGCACGAGAAGAAGATCGGTCTCATGCATGTAACCTGCTGATATGAGGCTCCCAGAAATGTTTCGCGTGGCGGCGTAAAAGGCCGTTTCGCTTTTTTCGGGGGATCGCAATCTCCGTGTACCGGGTCGCGGTTGCAAGGTTTCTTAGAGCGTCCGCACGATTTCTTTGAAACGGCCCCACTCGGTGGCCGTCCAAATCTCGGTCTGGGCGTGGCCCAAGGTGCGGATCAGCGTGGAGACTTTGCTCGCTGTTTCGACGTCCTTCGCGTGAAAGACATCCAGATAATCACAGGGTCCCAAAATGGCGTAGCTGCTTACCCACTCGACGTCAGGGCATTCCTTGCGTATTCGCTCCATGGCCTTGCGTTCCAATTGTTCGAGCGCCTGAGGCGACCGCGTTGCATCGGGGCTGAGCCGCGTTAACATGATGAAAGTCAGCATCACGGCATTCCTTTTCAGTTTGAGAATTGACGCGCTAGACGCGTGACGCGGGTCCAGGCAATTCGTTCCAGTCGAGACCCAGTTCGTCAACAATTTGCCGCACGACTCGAGGGTCGAGCGGCTTGTTTGAACCGATATTTGGAAGAACTGCCCGGCGATCGCCCAGCCGGACAGTCACGTAGGCATGTCCCTGCATTCGGACCGTATCCTTGCCGGCGTCGAACGTGCAACCACGCTCTGACAACCATCGGCGAAAAGTTACGCTTTCCATGACACTCTCTCTTCTTTTGGAGCCATCGACGCCTTGGATGGCGGTTGGCGGCGTCCCGCAATTAACGCGGACACGCTTCTTATATCGGATTATATCGGACGTTCGGCGGGCTTGAGACCTAGCCGTCAGTCGACGCTCGCCCGGGCGAGCTCCGAGAAGGCGGCATACAAACCGCATGTGACCCTCGTTAGTTGGGGATAGGCAAGCTTGTCGGGCGTGTCGGCGGGCGCGTGATAGTGCCGATACCGATAGAACGCCGTATCGGTGACCATCACGGCGCGATAGCCTTGCCGCCAAAACGACCGATGATCGCTCCAGGAAACTCCGGGCACAAATGGGAACGTCGCCGCGGTCTCGAGCGGGAAATCCGAATTGGCGCGAAACGCCGCCGCAAGGCGGCGCATTGCCGCCCTCGAACGAAAGTTCGAAACGATCCCGACGAAGTTGGCGCGATCCGGATAGAACGGTTTGAACAGGGGCGGATAGCTCTGACTACCCGGCTTATCGCTGTACCACCCGATGGTCTCGAGCGACGCCATGAGCCTTATATCGTCGCCCCGCCGGCGTGCCGCCTCGGCGTATACCATGCTCCCTTGTTGTCGACTCGTGAAGAATGGAGCCTCCTCGTTTACGAAGGCGACAAAGCGCACGGTCAATGCCGGCTCGGCGCCGGCGAAAAGGCGAGATAGCTCGAGAAGAGCCGACACGCCGCTCGCATTGTCATTAGCGCCCGGACTGCCGACGACCGTATCGTAGTGCGCGCCAATCAGGAGGATTTCGCGCTCACGCGCGCCGCCGCCGCGCGTAATTTCGAGGTTCAGGCAGCGCACCCCCGAGACCTCATAGGCAGGCCGTTCGACGGCATACCCTTGCTGCTCCCATTGGCGCTCGATATACGACGCGGCCGCGTGCAGAGCTTGGGGACGAAATATGTTACGCTCGCCGATTTCGCCTGCAAGCTGCTCGACGTGCGTTCGAAGGCGCTGCGCTAACGCTTGCTCTTCTTCGGCCATGATATGCCTCGGCTGCATTGTCGTGTCGGCGAGTCCTGCATGTCAATAGATCGGGCTTGCGCCCCCCGTTGAGAAATCATCGGCCGATGCCAGCGCGTTACGCGGGTTCACAATCACGCCGCGCCGTGTAGACTTGATGCGCTTGGTTGTTTTGCGTCCAATTGAACACCAAGGGACAGGCGCGCCCAGCCGGCGAAAAATCCGCATTTCTAACGTCCGACGCGCGATATCCCGGCTTCGAGGCGGGGCCCCATGTCGCGAGCGGCAATCTCAGTTTCGACAAGCGCATCATCCGGCGGATATCACTTAATTCAGGTCATTGAAACTCAAGGTGAATGAGCCATATCTTTCGATCGTGCGACAATTTTGGATATCGCGCCCGGAGGGGATCAACATGAAAATCAAAGACGTCATGCACAAAGGAATAACATGCGTCGAGCCGGGCACTCCGGTGACGGAGATCGCGAAGCGAATGCGTGACGATGACATCGGCGCAATTCCGGTGCGGGCCGATGGTCAGCTGGTCGGCATGATCACCGATCGCGACATCACTTGCCGAGCAGTGGCGGATGGCGGAAACCTTGGCAAATTGACGGCGTCGGACGTCATGACAAAGGACATCGCCTCCTGCTCGCCTGACGACGATATCGTCGTCGCGATCAAAGCCATGGAAGGGAAGAAGATTCGTCGCGTACCGGTGACGGACGGCCACAAGGAGCTGGTGGGCATGTTGAGTCTTGGCGACATTTCGCACAAGGTTCCCAAGGAGTTGTCCGGCGAGGTGCTGCGTGCGGTTTCCGGACACCACCGCTAAGGCTAACGCGCCAGCCTTGGTTGCGCGTGTCACGCAATAGCTTTACGTCCCGAGCGCGGCGGGCGGGGCAATGTTGCGTATAGAGGCGGCGCTTCGCAATTGCGCCGTAAGCGCTTACTTTGGATTGGAAAACGACCATGAGCGCGACCGGCCTATCGACTTTCGATGAGACTGTGCAACTGTCCAATCAATGGCTAAACGAGCTGATGCTGGCAGTCGACTGGGAAGACAAGCACCGCGCCTACCGTCTCCTCCGCGCAACTTTGCATGCGTTGCGTGACCGTCTGACGGCGCATGAGGCCGCGCAGTTTGGCGCACAGCTGCCCATGCTTATCCGCGGGTTCTATTATGATGGCTGGCATATGACAGATAGGGCCCCCGCAGAGCGGACCAAGAGCGCATTTCTCGGTCATGTCGAAGCAGCGTTCAAGCAGGACCCGAACGCCGACACCGAAGCGCTGGTGAGGGAGGTTTTCAAGCTGTTGACGCACAAGCTTTCGCCCGGTCAAATCACCGATGTGAAACATGTGCTGCCGCCGGAGGTGCGCGCGCTCTGGCCTCTTGAGTCAGGCGAAGAAGCGAGCGCAGTCTGATTCAAGCTCCAAGACGGTCGGGCCACCGGCTTGGAGTCTATCGCTTGCGACGCGATCGCGCTTTACAAAGAGTCGCGGATCGCACGCAGCGGCGCAAAATGGCGAGAGGAGCCGACATGCTCAAGGAGCTCACTATAGATCAAGCGCGGTTCATCGCGATTCTCGCAAAGGCGGCGCGCGTTCAACGCGACGAATTGCTTGGCAATGTCGCGGAGAAGGATCTCGATGCGGTGCAGCCAGGACGAGGCGAGCACAACCCAACCGCGGCGTTCGGGTTCGAGCCCGTCCCTGCGGGTGCGCCGCAGATATCGGCGTTGCGCGATGCAATCGCCATTTTGTCTGCGGCGGCGCGCTGCGAACTTTACGCCCTGATACGTATGGGTCAGGGTCATCTCGGCGCCAAGGATTTGGGGCGGGGCACGTCCGAGGCCCATAGGATCGGAGACGAGACGATCAGCGCCGTTATGATCGAAGACGCTGACCTACACGACCACATCACGAAAGGGCTGTATGAAGCCGGACTCTCTGCGTGAGCATGTGGAAGCGACGCATTGAATTGAAACTGCTTTGAATGCCTGCAATGCAGCGTATTGGCGAGATGGGCCGAGGGTTGGCGCCGCGTTTGTCAGAGCAGCAAATGTCCGACTTGCGCGGCTTCAGCTTCGATCGAGGGGGCAATTTCCGAACGACGGATCGGATCACGCAAGGTCGATTTCGAAGCACTCGACGACCCGGCGTATGGGACTTCATCCGATCCGAGCACGAGCTTTGAAAAGCTCACTCTGAAGATGAAAGAGCGTCGGTCATAAACTTTCCGTTGCAATCAGGTTCGACCATTCAGGGAGGGGGTACCCTGCGCGCCGTCGCTCGAATAGAAGCCAATCAACCGCTATTTCTTCGAAACCCTCGACTGGGTCGCCGCGGGCGACGATAGCACGGTTGACCTAAGGCGTATCGCCGCTTGTGCAGACAACTGCGTGGCTGGACTGGACGTCGCACCTTGCGCGCGCGCCGGGGCGACAAATCGAATCACTGCTCGAAGCCTCGAACTCTTGCTTAAGCCTCATTCGCTTCGCGCCAAACAGTTTCACCAACCGCGCGGCGGAGCGGCCGTTCGAACCGGCGTCTTCCGATAAACGCTTTGTCGATTTAGCGTGGAACGCTCCGGCATTTCTTTCGGTCGTTGTTCAAGGCGGATGCGTAGACGGCCGCGGCGCAAAGGAAGGCTTGTTTTCATTTGTGGGCACGTGGGCGCTTCGCATTGGTCCTCGCATCGATCCACTCGCGCACGCGCGGAAATGTGTCCGGTGAGTCCAGCACGAGATGGCCGCCGCCAGCTACACATAAGAACGTCTTGGGCTCATTGGCGAGATCGAACAGCCGCCGCGCTAAAAGTATGGGGACGATGTTGTCTTTGTCTCCGTGAACGACGAGAACCGGGACATGGACATCGCCAATCGCGAGATCCGAGCGATAGCGGTCGCGTAGCAGCCAGCGCGTGGGTAGCATCCAGTAATGCGTAGCGGCGAGGTCGACTGCCGACGAAAAGGGAGAGTCGAGCACAAGAGCGGCTGAGTCATGAGCGCCGGCCAAGACAGTCGCGATGGCCGTTCCGAGCGACTCGCCCATCAGAACGATGCGATCGCTTTCGTACCCCAGCGTGCGCGCTTCGCGATAGGCGGCTTCGCCATCGCGAACGAGACCGGTTTCGGTCGGAGATCCGCTCGATCCGCCATAGCCACGATAAGAAACGGCGAGAAGCCCATATCCGCTCGCCACGAAGATGCGGAACCGAGGAACGCGGTCCGCCAGGGACCCGCCATTGCCATGGAAATACAGGATGAGCGGACGTCCTTCCCTTGGCGGGACATGCCAAGCGACGATTGTCTCGCCATCATCCGTCGCAAGGCGCAATTCTTCGACGCCGCCCATGCCGGCGTCGGCCGGATGGATCAGCCGCCGATCGGGGAAATATGTGAAGCGGCGTTGAAACACGGCTGCGCCAACGACCACGAGGGCATAGATCGCCATGAGAAGGGCTAGCTGCAATTTCAAGCGACATTCCCTTTATGACCCATTGGCGCGACTAAGCTTCTGGTCGAATGGCGAGTGCTTAATTGGCTCACCCTCTTTGACGCTGTCGATCGCACCGATCAGCCCCTTGAGCGCCGACTCATAAGCCTGCGGCGTGTCAAAAATAGCCGGCGCGCCGAATGCATGGAGATCGCATGAGCCTGCAACACGCGTTCTCGTTCCAACTATGTCTGCGACGATATACATATTGTTGATCGAGCTCTATCAAGCGGTTCAGCCGCAGCCGGCGTTACGAAAGTAGGCCGAGCGCTGAGACGACCATCGTTTGAAAAATCGCAATACTGCAAGTCACGATCTTGGCGTTTGTGGCCGCCTTGGCGACCGCGACTGCTTCTTCTGTGATGAGTGTCGGCGATAGTAAGAATCGCGACAATATTACGTCTTCAGCAAAATCGCATGCCATGAACAGCGTGGGCGCCAGCATTAAAAGCCAATCTGCGTAGGGCGGCCATTTCAAGGTGTGAGCCGCGATCACGGATCCAAGCCCGAGAAAACCGCCGAGGCAGATCAGGAACATCACATCAAATGGAAACAGCACCGGAAAAATGTAACCGCGCGCCTTTGTGCGATTGTGCGTGACCCAGTCAATGAGGCTTGCGGCGTCGTATCGCGGGTTGATTTCAAGAAAGCGACCAGAAACATCCGGCCCATACCGGTCTGCGAAAACGCCGACCGAAAAGTTGAGTGCGGCCGCCAAGGCGCCCAAAAATATGGCGGCGTCGATCATTTTCCCTCCACTCAGACGACTTTGATGAGGCAGATAGTAATGAGGGCTAGATCGTGCTCGCGACAAAAATCGTCGAAACTCGCGAACGGTCCTTCTTCGAAGGACGCGACAACCCGTCACACCCGAGGGCGATGATCAACGCTTGTCGGCGCGGTTGAGCCGGGCGGACTATTCGGGTCCGGGGAGCCGACGAACTCATTCTTCGTCGCGCCCAATTCATAGAGCGAAGCGCTTCCTTTCGAAGAAGGGAGGACGTGATGATTAGTGTCACGCAGTGCGCCGAGTCTTCTGGCTTAGCGCCGAACGAAATGATTTTAGGCGTTCCTCCATCCTCCAGGCACCATTCACTGCTCGCGAGTTATCTGCTCAGTAGGGAGCGAAGTCCTGCGGCAATCCGCGATATGATCATTTCTGATCTACGTTCTTTCCTGGACCTCGGAGCGAAGCAACGAGCGGCGGATTTGCTGATTGTGCTTCGACTATTTCTTTCCGATTACCCGCAAGCAAGACGCACGGCGCCTCGGAGCGAAGGAGTCGCAGGGTATCTTCTCACGAGAGAGAAATTTGTAAATTGCTCGTCGAGCTATGCTACAAGAGCGAAGCGCGCCGCTCATGATTATAACCTGCCTGTCGACGAGGAAGAGGACAGGGTAATCATTCGATCTTCTCGCCAGTACGGATGGCTGTCGATATGGACGTCGCCACGCCGGAAAGGCATCGGTGAGTGGCCGTTGACACGACGGTGACATTGGCGCATCGAATCTGGACAAGCTCGTTTGTCGCGGCCGCCGCGATTGACGTTGGGCGAAGGCGCAACGTCGCGCCATTATCTCGATTACCGCGGCCACGGTGAGCGCACGACCATTGTCAAAAACATGCGAGCGCTCCTCGGATCAAGGAGTGGTGTCCCTCAGTGGCGACGGGCGATTGCGGCGACGCCAGATTTTGGAGCGTGGCGCCCTATATTTTCTTCGAGAGTTTGCGATGAAAAGTTCGGGCAGAATCTTTTCGGGGACGAGCCTCCTGCGGGCGATCTTGTCGGCAGGAGCCACGTTAGCTTTTGTGGCGTGCGGGGATGCCAAAAATGCAAGAGACATTCGGGCGGGGCGGGAATTCGCGGTCAAGACGTGCTCCCCTTGCCATATTGTCCCGTCGCAGCCGATCCAGGAGCAACCTTCCCGCCCTTCTGGCCCGTCTTTCGAAGAGATCGCGAAGGGCGCCAAAGCAGCGCCGGAAGTCTTGCGCGGGTTCCTTCTTTCCACGCACAGTAGCGTCAGTCATCCCGGGGCCATGCCGAATCTGGGACTGACTGAGGATCAGATACGCCTGATTTCTGCTTACGTTTCGAGTTTTCGGAAAACAAAATAGCGAGAAGGTTGCGGCAAAAACCAAGGAGAATGGCGGATCAATAGAAAAGGACGCCGCCCTCCACCTCATCAACAGCGCATTGGGAACATTTTTGCCACAGAGCGGATTTGGGGGTGCGAGGTTTCGGGCGCTTACAAGCATGTTAGCGCCGTGATGGATTCGGCGCAGGCGGTGGAGCTCGCCAAGAAGGCCGCTTATCTTGTGCCCTTAACTGCGTCAAGGAGTGAGCGGGGCAAACCATGACGTGGGGACGACGATAACTTGATTTTGGGCGCTGCAGCGCCCAGTTTATGACTCCGATGATATTGGCCGGCGCCGGCCTTCGACGGCCTACGGTGGGGAGCAGCTGAGCAAATCGTTGTGGGAATGCGACGAATGGAAACCTACTCAATCGACATCGAGCCGGAGCAGATCGTTCGCTGGGTCATGGCGGAGAGTCGCGCGATGCCCTTAGAATTCAGAACGATCGCGAGACGTACTATCGAACCGCGCGGGCTTCCGACAAGGAAGGAGTTGCGCCTGGGCGAAGAGGAGCGCGATGATCTGACCGAAATCGCCACCGTCGGAACATTGGAGATCGCTCCAGCGCATGCGACCGAGGGGTGGCTTCTGACCATTGTCGTCGAGGACGAATTCGGCCCGCGCATTCTCGACGAGCCGGCAGCGAGCGAGGGAGAGCAAGAGATCGACGTCGCCGCCTTTTACGATTCGTTCATCCGCCCTCGTCGGGGAAGCGCAAGCGCCGTTGCAGAGGTGGAAGATTCAGCGGCCAAAGCCCGCCTGAGCCGCCTACTTCAAGACATCGAAATGAATCGTCACTTTTCCGATCGCGGCGGCTCATCGCGCTGACTATGGAGGGACCCGTGGCGCAATCGGGAGCCGACGAAGGATTGAATGTTTTTGCGGACGCGGGATGATGTGAAGACGTGTTTGGTAGCGTCGATGACGGGAAGACGATGGCGATCCTGGCCATCCATTGAAGGATATCGCGGGGCGGATCCTCGCGGTTAGTGCCGTCGGCGGAGAGGAGTAGGGCGGCTCCCGCCCCTCCGCTTGCCCATCTTGTAGGAGGTCGATATGGCGGACAAAGAGACCAAGCTCCCCGTGAAAAAGGAACCGGCTGCGCCCTCTCCTTATTCGGGTTTCTTCGACTGGCATCCGTTCGACGCGCTCCGGCGCCAAATCGACAGGGTGTTCGAGGAGTTCCCGTTGCGGAAAAGCGTGACCGAATTCGAGCCTTTCGAACGCTTCCTGGCAGGGTGGCCCGCCACGCCGCCGGTCGATTTGGTCGAAAAGGACAAGGCATATGAAATCACCGCCGAACTTCCGGGTCTCGACGACAAGAACGTCGAAATAAAGCTGTCCAACGGGGTCCTCACCATCAGCGGCGAGAAGAAAGAGGAGAAGGAAGAAAAGGAGGAGGGCTACTATTTCTCCGAAAGGCGATATGGCTCCTTCAAGCGTGCGTTCCGCCTTCCCGAAGGGGTAGACGCAGACAAGATCGAGGCTTCGTTCGACAAGGGCGTCTTGACGATCACGCTCCCGAAGACGCCAGAGGCGCAAAAGGCGGAAAAGAAAATCGCTATTTCGACGAAGTAAGAGTCGGACTCGAAATGATTTCGTTTTGGCTCAAGCGCTTGGGGCCCTGGTGACGATGCCGATCGCTGACGGAGCATGAGCAGCGGGCGGCGCCGACGCGATCCCGCTCTCCCTAAACTCCTTGGGTTTTCCGCTTATACACCGAACGCCCCGTCATTGGTTTTGTTCAGGCGTTATCGCTTCGAGCGAGCGTCGCTTCCCGTCGACGGGGGACGTCACCTCGCCATCTCGCTTCGGCCCGCAGCATCGGCGTCGCTCCATCGTGATGGGGCGGGTCTGAACGCGCGACCTTATATGCGTTCCGTGTCGTCCAGATGATTTCGTTTACCCCAGAGGGGCTGTCGTTCTCTTCGCCCGACGGTCTCGGGACTGCCGCCTCCGCTGACATCGAAGCACTTGCTCGCCAACCTTCAAAGGGCCTGCCATTCCAAAGATCCGAATTCGCTACGTCTCTTGTCATCGCTCTCCGTTACGTACGCCCACCTCCGGTTGCATGGCGTTTCGTCCTATGGCCGCAGTCGCCGCCCAAAACCCTGCGGCCGCGACAATTTTCCCCTTGGCGCGAGCCGCGCCAATTCCTCGCGAGACAAAATTGCCGCGGCCTTCGGGTCCTTCGCTTTGCTTCGGCCTTGCGCCGTTCCGGCGCGCTTCGGTTCGGACGTCGCCTTTGCGGCCATCACGGACAGCCATCGCAACCGGGGCCGCCGCCCCAACGATGGAGAGCAAGATGAAGACTTTCGCAGAATTCCAGATCCTCGGCCGCATCGGCAAGGTTCGCGAAGTCGGGCAGACGACGCGCGTTTCGATCTGCGCCAACTACGCCTTCAAGGACCGCAATGGCGAGACCAAGGACAAGCCGTATTGGAACGAAATCACGATCTGGAGCGAGAGCGCCCGCAAATACGTCGGCGACTATGCGAAGCCCGGCGATCTCGTGGTGGTGCGCGGCACGCTGAAGCAGGGCAGCTTCGAGAAAGATGGCGAGAAGGTCTACACGGTCGACCTCAACTGCGATGACTTCTCAATCCTGGCTTCCGCCAAGACGGAGAAGTCCGAATCCGACGAGGCTGACGTGGAGTACGAGATGACGAAGAAGACCGGAAAACGCAGGTGAATCGAAAGAGGGGCGGCGAACGCCGCCCCTTGTCCGGCTCGTATATCTTGCATGGGCCAAGTCCGAGTTTGTCCCGGACAAACTTTTTCGGCGACGCAAAATGTTGATCTCAGATTTTTCAATGCGGTGAGGTTGAGTTTCCCTAGGGCAAACATTCCCGCTTGGGGGCCTGGGGTTTGTCCGGGACAAACTTTTTTATGTTTGAAAAGGTTCAGATACTGAAGGCCGAAGGAAGGAACATTCGCGGCATCGCTTCGGAGATGGGCGTAAATTGGCGCACCGTCAGGAAGTGGGTGCATGCAAGCGAAATGCCTGAACGCCGCGAGCGCACTCCAACGCCAACATCGCCGCGCTATTTTCGGGATTATCTCGCGGGCCGTTGGGCGAAAGGATGCAGGGGTGGCCGACAACTCTTCGAGGAGATTCAGCAACGTGGCTATCGGGGCAGCCGTTCCAACATGGAGCGCCTCTTGGGAAAGTGGCGAGGCATGGAGCGTACAGCGCTCGCACCAACCAGCGCGCCCTCGCCGAAAGTTTCCCCAGTGACTACGACGGTGCTTCCACTTCGCGCGATCGATCCCGAAACGGGCTGGGCCATTTCGCCGATCATTGGCGCCGCGCTTTGCATAAAGCCACGTGGAATGCCGACGGCGCGGCAAGCCGCTAAGGTCATAGCCCTGAAGAAAGCTTCACCAGATTTTGTCGCCATGCGCGCGCTCGCGATGCGATTTCGGGGCGTTCTTCATAGCAAAGATGTGAAGCGACTCGACAAATGGCTTGACGACGCTCAGCGATCAGGAATTTACGCCATGCAACGCTTCGCATGTAGGTTGCGCGGCGATATTCAAGCGGTCCGAAATGCGGTGACGGAACCCTGGAGCAATGGTCAAACTGAGGGACAGATCAATCGATTAAAAACGCTCAAGCGCGTCATGTATGGCCGCGCGAGCACCGAGCTGGCGCGGGCGCGTATGATGCCGTTATCGGCGTTTCCGGAGCACGAAAAGTGAGGCAGACCCGCCAAAATGGAGCTTACATGAGCTACGCCCAAAAACTCGACGACGTTGCCTTGCTGCTCGACGTGCTCGAGGGCCTCGAACCCGCGGTCGGCTCTGGCGCGGCGCTCGAGATCGCTTTGAGCCAAATCGAGGAGGACCCAGGGCAGCCGCGTCGCAATTTCGACCAGGCCGCTCTCGAGGAGTTGGCCGCCTCGATCCGCGAACGCGGCCTTCTCCAACCGATCGGCGTCACGAAAAAGCAAGAAAGCGGCAAGCACCGCATCGTTTTTGGCGCGCGCCGATTCCGTGCGGCGAGTTTGGCCGGTCTGACGACCATCAAAGCCATGATTCAGGCTGGGTAGGCGGATGATCCATATGACCAGATGGTCGAAAACATTCAGCGCGACGACCTTTCGGCCACCGAGATTGCCGCTTTCATCGAGGCGCGTCTCAGGGCGGGAGAAAGGCAAAAGGACATTGCGAGACGGCTCGCCAAGAGCAAGGGTTTCGTCGCCATGCACGCATCGATTGGCCTGATGCCGCAGGTGCTCCGAGATAAGCTTTCAGTGTCACCGCTTCGGGCGGTTTATGAACTCTATCAGCTGTGGAATCGAGATGCGGCAAGAGTCGAGGAATTCTGCGCGCAGCATGAATCCTTTACGCGCCCGCAAGCCGAAGCGTTCATCGAAGAAGCGTCCGCGAAACCAAACCAAAACGATGATGCAGAGCCGGCTACAGAACATATTATCCGCGAAGAACCATCCCTGCCTCAGCCGACGAACGATGAGCCGAAACACGGTGAAGCAGGGCCGCCTGAGGGTGAGTTCGTTCCGGCGGCGCAGCGAAAATCTGCATCGGAGGTCATCATGCGTGTCCGCCATGAGCAAAGAGGCGGTCGCTTAATCCTTGGGCGCGTTTCGAAAAGAGGCTCGCACTTCGGGATTGTCGTCTTCGATGACCACGGTGAGTAAGCACAAGTGTTGCTCGCCGAACTCGCTCTCGTCGAGATTCGCATGCACGAGCCGCTCTGATGGCGGTCGATCAGGCAGCGAGCGGCATAGCGGCTTTTCCATCCCGAAGGGACGAAGCGAAGCGGGGCGCCCGGAGGCCGAACGCGCTCTCAAATAGCGCCGTAGTGAGGCCGGAGGGTGTGGAAAGGGCGCGGGAAAGAAGGGAAGAGGTCAACAGCCGTCGTCTCAAATCTTGATGCCGCCGCGAATCGTCCAAATCAAACGAAGAGCCCGCCGCAAGGCCGGTGCAAGCAATCGGAATCGAGCCCTGAAACATAGAAATCTCGCGCAATGCATTTTTCGAGGAGGAGTGCAGGATAGGCTTACCGCCAGCCGATTTTAAACACCTCGCCCTTTAGGGGACGAAGCGAACGCATGGCGTTTTTGGGATTTTAGATCGACGACGCGCTCGCTGAAAAATTCGCAGCGCTGGCGGCGACCGAAGGCGGCAAATCCGCCTTGATGCGGCGTCTCGTCGAACGAGCGGTCGGCGACGGAAGAGCGCCGGCGCGTGCGACGGTGGCGACAAGCGCGTCGCGCAAGGTGACGATCAGATTGAGCGAAAGCGAGCTGCATCTTCTGGCGACCTTCGCTGCGCAGCGCGGCATGAACCGCACGCAGTGGGTTGCATCGCTGGTAAGGGCGCGGCTCGGTTTTCCGGTGCAGCAGACGCCTGACGAACGTCAGGCGTTACGAGCCGTAGCGCGCGAACTGAACCGCATTGGCGGCAACATCAACCAGATTGCCCATGCCGCCAATCTGAATAGGCTGATTGGCCAATCGGTGAGGATCGAGGCCGAAGCGATCCAAGAGGCTTCGGCACGAATCGAGGCCGCTCTCGCCGAACTACGCGGCGCACTCAGGCGAAACGCCGATTATTGGCAGGGCCGCGGATGAGCGGCGAGGGCGACCGCGACCTTGAACTGCCGCCGATCTCCTATGTCTGGCGAACGCCGGTTCGAAAGCCGAAGCGCGCGAAATGGGAAATTCCTGATCCCATCGACTCCCGGAAACTCACGCCCGCCATGAGGACCAAGTTGCAGCGGATCGTCGCCAAGGCGCCTGAGGTGATGGTCAAGATTACCGGCAAGACCCGGCCGCCACGAGTTGGAAAAAGCAAGGATAGGTGAGGGCCTCGGTCGGAAAGGCGATCGGTGCGTGCCGATCCCGTATGCAATCGACGGTCACAGTCGTTCGCTGAACACAGCGAGGAAGTTGGTTAAGGGTCGGGCGAGGGAGTCGCGCCGATCAGTTGCGAGTCTTCCCCTTATGGACGCGACCTTTGCTCGCTGGGCGCTCCTTCTTCGATTTCGGGGTCGCCGGACGCTTCGGGCCTCGCGCGTCCGCGTCACGGTTCGGCCACCGCCGCCCCTGTGCGTCGCCAGGAAACTTCACGTCGTGGAACTTGGCGATCGCGTGGCGCTCCAAGACCTTCCCCCGCGCCAAGTATGTAATGACGCGAGCCGGAATTTTCACTTCCAGTCGTTCGGAAGATGCGCAGCGTCGGCTCACGCGTCCACTCAGCACGCGCTCGCTTGAGATCCGAGGTGCGGTTTGTCAGCGCGCCTTGGGCATGCGTGTGGGGCTTTCACGGCGCTGATCGAACGCCCGGCTCAATGGGGGTCAGGCCGCGTGATGAGTCGGCGCAATCGTCAGCTTGAGGCCAAGCGCCTTGATCACTTTCAGTACGGTGGCCAATTCTGGATTGCCCTCGGCGCTGAGCGCTTTGTAAAGGCTTTCCCGCGACAGACCGGCGTCTTGGGCGATCTGCGACATGCCCTTCGCGCGAGCAATAACGCCGAGCGCATGGGCTATGACCGCGGGATCATTGCTTTCCAGCGCGTCCTCCAGATAGGCCTCGATCGCTTCGGGGCTGTCGAGATATTGCGCGCTGTCGAACGCCGATGTTTTCGTGGCCATCGTCACTCATCCTCCAACTCTGCCGCCAGTGACTTCGCTTGCGCTATGTCTCTTTCTTGGCTGTCTTTGTCTCCGCCGCACAGCAAAACCACGACCGTCTTTCTGCGTCGCACGAACTAGAAATCGCCAACGCCAAAGGGGTGCTGAGCGCAAAGAGGATTCTGGAGGGCACGATAAGTTGCGTGATGGCGATCGAGAAAGATAAGCTGCTGCTTGCCGGCAGGGAGCTGGATCAGATCGAACGGCCTTGAATTGAGGCCGTATCATTGGTTGATAAGGTGTAGCTTGATAGCTGTATCATTCTATGATACATACGGTTCGTGATCAGGAGCTTCCGGAACAAGACGACTGAAGCCCTCTTCAACGGCGAGAGTCCGAAGGGCTTTCCGGCCGACTTGGTCAAGGCGGCGCGCCGGAAACTGCGCTACCTCAACGCCGCGGGCGATCTCGGGGACTTGAGGGCGCCGCCGGGCAACCGGCTTGAAGCGCTTGTGGGCGATCGGAAAGGGCAACACTCGATCCGCATCAACGACCAATTCCGGCTGTGCTTTGTTTGGACGGCCGAAGGCCCGGCGGAAGTCGAGATCGTGGACTACCACTAGAAGAGAACGAGACGGTGACCAAGAAGCTCAAGCCAATGCATCCCGGAGAGGTTTTGCGGGAAGAGTTCCTCATTCCGCTCGAAATGTCGGCGGGCGCTCTTGCTAAGGTATGCGGCTTGCCGCGCACGCGAATTGAGCGGATCGCCAACGAGCAGACCGGCATTACGGCGGACACTGCGCTGAGGCTTGCCAAGGCGCTCGATACGACAGCGCAGCTTTGGCTCAATCTGCAGACCGATTATGATGTGCAAGTCGCGGTGCGCAATCTCGGCAAGACTCTCGATCGGATCGAGACCATAAACGGGCCGAAGGCGGCCTAACTAACCGGCTCCGCGAATCTATCTCTTGAGACCGCTGGCTTAATCGAGGGCCGTCACTCCACTCAGAAATTCAAGTCCCGCCCTCAAGAGCGACGAGGGCATGATAGGCGGTGTCGAGTTCCGCCGTCGCATTGCTGAGGGCAAGGCGCGTCTCGTTCAATTTGGAAATCGCCGCCTGCCCCTGTTCTGTCACTTCCCGGCGATCGAGGACGCCGCCTGTCAGATGAGCCGCGTCCTCCGTTAAATCACAACGCCGCCTGTCTCAAATCGCCTGTTGGAGCGCATCAAATTGTCGCTGGCCCCTTCTTGCGCCGGCTGGGCCCGATTTCGTGCGCCGTTCGGATCCAGCCGGTGGCGTCGCCGACGCTGAGAAGGCGCTAAAATCGGCGCATGCCGTCGTTCGACTGGTTTGGGTTCCGGAGGGAACTTTTTCGCGAATGCCGGGACTATTGGAGTTTCCCATCGGCGCCTTCTTGACCGCCGCGCAACTGGGGCTCCCCGTCGTTCCTATCACAATATGCGGCACGCGTTCGATTCTGCGCAGCGATTTCTGGCTGACCGGGACTTGCCTTCAGAATCCCCGGAAAGGCGACAAAGCTCATAAGTCCAGCTTGCCCGGGGTAAGGACTTCGACGCCCTGGCGGGCGCAAATGACCGTTTGCCTCCCTTACCCCCGTGAAATTTCGCAGTGGTTCTCATTCGGCGCGCCGGGGCAAAACCTCCGGCATGGGATCGATTCAAATCGACAGAGCCAGTGGGAGACAGATTGTGGCGGCCGCCAATCGTGATCGTCGCGACGACCGAGCGGCGAGCTATTGCCGAAAGTTGGTGACGGCGTGAATCGGTAAGGCGGCGTATCGTGGGGGTGTTCGAGCCTCCACTTCTCCATCTAAGGAGTGATACGCCG
>Ga0209514_10003093_pt1 | contig 24448 bp, 19 predicted proteins | sample Subgrocontami58m_FD_187452 | JGI IMG/M metagenome (GOLD analysis project Ga0209514, IMG submission 187452) | Subsurface groundwater microbial communities from S. Glens Falls, New York, USA - GMW37 contaminated, 5.8 m (SPAdes) (version 3) | ecosystem: Environmental > Aquatic > Deep subsurface >...
AAACGTCCATCGGCCACTGTCGCGGGCAGGCCTCGCGCGGCCAGTTCATCGGCCGCCTTCATCGCGTCCGCCAGCCGTGGTCCCAGCGACAGGATAGCGATGCTGTTGCCTTCGCGCATGATCCTGCCCTTGCCCAGGGTCAGGATTTCGCCACGGGACGGCAAGGCGACACCGACCCCCTCGCCTCTGGGATAGCGGAAGGCACTCGGCCGGTCATCGATGGTGACGGAGGTCGCGACGGCATGCATCAACTCCGCCTCATCGGACGGCGCCATGATCACCATGCCCGGCAGGCAACCCAGATAGGCGAGATCGAACGTGCCGGAATGGGTCGCGCCGTCGGCGCCGACTGGTCCGGCACGATCCATCGCGAACCGCACCGGCAGCGACTGGATCGCCACGTCGTGCACGATCTGGTCGTAGCCGCGTTGCAGGAAGGTCGAGTAGATGGCGCAGAACGGTTTCATCCCCTCGGTCGCCAGCCCGGCGGCGAAGGTGACTGCGTGCTGTTCGGCGATGCCGACATCGAAGCTGCGGTCAGGGAAGCGCTTGGCAAAGCGGTCCACCCCGGTGCCGGATGGCATGGCGGCGGTGATCACCACGATGCTGGGATCGGCCTCGGCCTCCGTGATCAAGGCGTCGGCGAACACCTTGGTGTAGCTGGGAGGACCTGGTGGTGCCTTCGCCTGCTCCCCGGTGATGACGTTGAACTTCGACACGGCATGGGATTTGTCGGCGGCTTCCTCGGCCGGCGCGTATCCCTTGCCTTTCTGGGTGATCGCATGCACCAGAATCGGGCCGGTTTCGTCGGCTTCGCGCACGTTGCGCAGGACGGGCAACAGATGGTCCATGTTGTGACCGTCGATCGGGCCGACATAGTAGAAGCCCAACTCCTCGAACAATGTGCCACCGGTCAGGATGCCGCGCGCGTATTCCTCGGCCCTGCGTGCCGTGCGCTCGATCCCCTTCGGGAAGCGCTTGGCCATGCGGGCGCCGAGTTCGCGCAGGCTCAGGAAGCTGCGCGACGACATCAGCCGCGACAGATAGGCGCTCATGGCGCCGACCGGGGGGGCGATCGACATGTCGTTGTCGTTCAGGATCACCACCAGCCGCGAGTGCAGCGAGCCCGCGTTGTTCATCGCCTCATAGGCCATGCCGGCGCTCATGGCGCCGTCGCCGATCACGCAGATCACGTTGCGGTCGTCGCGTCGCAGACTTTGGCTGGTGCGCTCAGCCTCGCTGGCGGCGAGGTAGCGTGCGTTTTTCAGATCACGCGCCACGGCCATGCCAAGGCCCGCGGAAATCGAGGTTGAGGAATGCGCCGCGCCGAACGGGTCGTATTCGCTCTCCGACCGTTTGGTGAAGCCGGACAAGCCGCCACCCTGGCGCAGGGTGCGGATGCGGTCGCGCCGGCCGGTCAGGATTTTGTGCGGGTAGGCCTGGTGTCCAACGTCCCATAACAGCCGATCGCGGGGGGTATCGAAGATGGCATGGATCGCGACGGTCAATTCCACCACGCCCAGCGAGGCGCCCAGATGCCCGCCAGTCACCGACACCGCATCCACCGTTTCCGCCCGCAACTCGTCCGCGAGCTGGCGCAGTTGGTCCACATTGAAATTCCGCATGTCGGACGGGATCCGAACACGGTCCAGAAGTGGGGTCTCGGGCTTACTCATGTGTCTCGTTCTCCCCACTCAACTCCGCCGCCGCACGACAAAATCCGCCAAGGCCCGCAAATTGGCCGCCCTGGGTCCGAAACCGTCCAGATGCTCCGCCGCCTGACGCGCCAGCATTTCCGCATGCGTCCGGGCCATGTCGAGGCCCAGCACGGCCACCATGGTGGCCTTGCCGACGGCGGCGTCCTTGCCACCGGTCTTGCCGAGTTCCTCGGTGCTGCCCTCGACATCCAGCACGTCGTCGGCAATCTGGAATGCCGCCCCAAGGTCGCGCCCATAAGCGGCCAAAAGATGGCGCTGATGGGACGAGGCGCGTCCCAGGATGGCCCCGGACTCGGCGCTGAACTGGATCAACCGGCCGGTCTTCAGGGCTTGCAGCCGGGTGACCATCGGACCGTCCAGGGTCTTGCCTTCGGCCAGCATGTCGATCATCTGACCGCCGGCCATGCCGTGGCCGCCGACCGCCGTACCCAGGGCCATCACCAGTTCACACCGCGCATGCGGGTCGGAATGCGTATCCGGTTCCGCCAGGATCTCGAACGCGCGGGCCTGCAGGGCGTCACCGGCCAGGATGGCGGTCGCCTCATCGAAGGCCTTGTGCGTGCTGGGTTTGCCACGGCGCAAATCGTCATCGTCCATCGCCGGAAGGTCGTCATGCACCAGCGAATACGCATGAAGCATCTCGATGGATGCCGCGACTCGCGCCGAGCAGGCCTCGGCCACGGAAAACAGTGCCGCTGTTTCCATTGCCAGGAAGGCGCGCAAGCGTTTGCCACCGCCCAAGGTGGCATAGCGCATGGCATCGATCAGGCGGCCTTCGGCAGCCTCGGTGGGGGGCAGAAGCGCGTCGAGTGCGGCCTCCACCACGCCAGCGACCCGTGCCATCGCCGCCGGTAGATCCTCGCGTTCTTCGTTACCGTCCGCTGTCACGCTACGCCCCGCTTCTATCGTCTCGCCAGCCCGAGCCTGGGTCCGGGCAAACCGCATCCTGGCCTGGTCGGCCCACGGCCTTGGGTCGAGTCGACTCGGCGTAATTCCGCGGTCCGTTAAGGCGCAATCGCCACGCCGTTACCATGCCAGGCTCCGTCGCGCAGGGGCTTCCCGCTCACTCCCGCGCCGTGTGTTGTACGATTGCCACATAGCGGCGAATCGCCTTCCGGCGTTGCGGCCGGTCGTGCAACCTGTCATATCCTGACCGCTCCGGTCCAGTATTCACACCAGCCTTCCGACCCTTTCGGTCCTGCCCGACATGGAGAGTACCCGCATGATTCGTGTCGTCCTCGCCCAGCCCCGCGGGTTCTGCGCCGGCGTGGAGCGAGCCATTGAGATCGTCGAACGCGCCCTGAAGAAATACGGTCCGCCGATCTATGTCCGTCATGAGATCGTGCATAACCGCCATGTGGTGGAGAACCTGCGCCAGCGCGGCGCGGTCTTCGTCGATGAACTCCACGAGATTCCCCCGGGTGCAATGACCGTCTTTTCGGCGCACGGCGTCGCCAAGCGGGTGGAAGAAGCCGCCGCCGAACGCGGCCTGCCGGTGATCGATGCCACCTGCCCGCTGGTCGCCAAGGTCCATAACGAAGGCCGCCGCTATGCGCGCCAGGGCCGGGAAATCGTGCTGGTCGGCCATGCCGGGCACGCAGAGGTCGAAGGCACGATTGGCCAGGTACCGGCCAAGGTGCATCTGGTGCAGACCGTCGCCGATGTCGCGACCTTGGACGTCGCCGATCCGGACAAGTTGGCTTACATTACCCAGACCACATTGTCGGTCGACGACACGCGCCACATCATCGCTGCCCTGCAAGCCCGCTTCCCCACGATTGTCGGCCCGGATGTGCGCGATATCTGCTATGCGACGCAGAATCGCCAACACGCCGTGCGGGAATTGGCGGCCGCGGTCGACATGATCCTGGTCGTGGGGTCGCGCAATTCCTCGAACTCCAACCGCCTGCGCGAAATTGGGGAGGAATTGGGCAAACCCGCTTTTCTGATCGACGACGCGGCGGCTTTGCAGCCGGAATGGTTCCAGGGGATTGGCAGCGTGGGCGTCACCGCCGGCGCATCCGCCCCGGAAACCCTGGTGCAGGGCGTGCTGGACGGGCTACGCCAATTCGGTGAGATCGAGATTTCCACCCTGGATGGGGTGGCCGAGGACGTGCGGTTCCGCTTCCCCGCGGAACTCGCGGACGCTTAAGGAAACCTTGCAACCATGACCGTGCCGTTGAACCAGGTCCTCCGCGTCGGAGCCTATGTCGTCAAGCAACACCTGCTCGGCCGCAAGCGCTACCCGCTGGTGCTGATGCTGGAGCCGTTGTTCCGCTGCAACCTGGCCTGCGCCGGCTGCGGCAAGATCGACTATCCGCCGGAAATCCTGAACCAACGCCTCTCAGTCGCGGAGTGCATGGAGGCGATCGACGAATGCGGCGCCCCCGTGGTGGTGATCGCCGGCGGGGAGCCTCTGCTGCATCGGGAGATCGACCAGATCGTCCAGGGCGCCATCGAGCGGAAGAAGTTCGTGATCGTGTGCACGAACGCCCTGCTGCTCGAAAAGAAGATGGACCTGTTCAAGCCGAGCAAATGGTTTTCGTGGTCGGTTCATTTGGACGGGGGGCGGGAGGAGCATGATATCTCCGTCTGCCAGACCGGCGTGTATGACCGCGCAGTGGCGGCGATCGCTGAGTCTAAGCGCCGGGGGTTCCGAACGATCATCAACGCGACCCTGTTCAACAATTCCCAGCCCGAGAAGGTCGCCGCCTTCTTCGATGACGTGATGGCGATGGGCGTGGACGGGATTTCGGTGTCTCCCGGCTATGCGTACGAGCGGGCGCCGGACCAGCAGCACTTCCTGAACCGGAAGATGACCAAGGACCTGTTCCGCGGCATTTTCAGCCGGGAGGGCAAGGGCGCGTGGAAGGGCAAATGGTCCTTCAACCAGTCGTCGATGTTCCTGGACTTCCTGGCCGGCAACCAGACGTTCCATTGCACGCCATGGGGCAACCCGTGCCGCACCTATTTCGGCTGGCAGCGTCCCTGCTACCTGCTGGGAGAGGGCTACGCGAAGTCGTTCAAGGAATTGATGGAGACCACGGACTGGGACAAGTACGGCGTCGGCAACTACGAGAAATGCGCCGACTGCATGGTCCATTGCGGCTTCGAGGCAACCGCCGTGAAGGAGACCGTGAACAAGCCCTGGCGCGCCCTGGCGCAGGTCATGCGTGGTATCCGCACGGAGGGGCCAATGGCGCCGGACATCCCCCTGGACAAGCAACGCCCGGCGGAATTCGTCTACAGCCAGCATGTTGAGCAGGCGTTGACCCGGATCAGGGCCAAGAAGGCGCCCGTCGAGGACATGGCTGACGCGGCGGATTGATTTGCGGCGTGCCGCGGCTTCGGGTGGGGTTGCGCCGATCCATACGATCGGGCTGAGTAATGGCCCGTTACCGACAATCGGCTTTCAATCATGGCGCAGACGGAGAACGAACGGGACGCCTGGCCGCCAGCGGATCCGGCCGCCATCACACGGCCACCACCGAGACGGCCGCGCCGCGGCCTGATCCTGTGTATTGCGGCGGGTGCGGGCCTGAAGGCCATGGGCTCTGTCGTGGTCAGGGTGACGACCGGCGTGATCGCGGGGCTGTCCAGCCTGTTTGCGTTTCTTCTCAGCGGCGCCGCCGTTTGTGCGTTGGGGTTCTCCGGTTGGTTGCTGTTTGCGGCCGTCAACCAAGACACGCTGACCATCTCGCCGTTTTCCGTGCCAAATGCCTGGGCGGAGAAAGGCTATAGCGGCCTCGTGGTCGCCGAACGCATCCGCGATGCCATGCAGCGGATTGTCTTGGAGGCGGAACCCGATCCGGAAGACGCTGGGACAAGCGTCACAACGCAGGAGAATGGCTCTCTCGTTCCGGTCATGCGGCCCCTGACTGTCGGGTTGAAAACCGAAATCCCCAACATCACCGTGCCGACCATCGGCCTGTCGCTGGAAACCGTCGTGGCTGCGGTGCGCACCCACCTCCGTATCGGGCGTGCTCGGCTTGTGACCGGCGATCTGGCAGATTCCAGGGGCGATCTGTCCATCCGGGTTCGCATGGATGGACAGATGGTGTTGGCCAGCGACGGCGGTCTCGCCCGGATGGATCCTGAACACCTGATCGAGCGAGCCGCGCATGCGCTGGTCGAATCGACCAATCCCTATATTCTCGCCGTGATTGCCCATCGCAAGAACGAAATTCGCGGCTTTGAGATGGCCGAATCCATCATCAGCCGGCTTCCGCCGAACGACGACAATGTCGTGCTGGCCCATATCCTTCAGGGTGTCATTCACCTGAGCCGGGAGGAGTTCGAGCAGGCCGAACGGAAGTTTCGGCCGTTGGCGAAGCTGAGCGGACAGAGCGCAACCCCCCGGAATGTCCGCACGCTTCAGGCCTCGGTCAACCTGGGCCTCGTGCTAGGGCGGATGGAAAGATACGAGGACGCTATTGCACTCTATGATGGTCTGGACGAATTGTTCGGGACCTCTACTGATCCGGGCATCCGAGTCCTCGTCGCACGTGCCCTTGTTGACAAGGGATATGGCCTTATCGAGCTCGGCCGCGGAACGGAGGCAGTCGCAGTTTATGACCGGGTGGATCGGGTGTTCGGGTCCCAGGAGATCCCTGCGATGCAGGCCATTGTCGCGGATGCCATTTTTGGCCGGGCCTTGGCGTTAGATGACCTAGGCGAATTGCGAACGGCGATTGCCGGCTACGAAGCATTGGTACAGCGCTTCGGTACCTCCAACCACGTGACCTTGCGGAAGTTTGTGTCCTGGGCCCTGTTCAACAAGGGTGTTGGGCTCAGCGCGCTTAACCAACAGGAGGAGGCTATCGCGGCGTACGACGCCCTAATCGCCCGGTTCGGCTCCGCTCCCGAACCCGTTTTGCGCGAATCGGTCGCCATGGCGCTGTTCGCCCAGGGAGTTAGTCGCGGCGCGCTCAACCAAGAAGAGGAAGCAATAGCGGCGTACGACGCTCTTATTAACCGGTTTGAGGCCGCTCCCGAACCCGCGTTGCGCGAACTGGTCGCCAGGGCGCTGCTCAACAAGGGAGTTAGTCTAGGCGCGCCCAATCAAGAAGAGGCGGCGATTGCGGCGTTCGACGTCCTGATTGCCCGCTTCGACACAGCCCCCGAACCCGCCTTGCGTGAACTGGTCGCCAGGGCGCTGTTCAACAAGGGAGTTAGTCTCGGCGCGTCCAAGCGCGAAGAGAAGGCAATCGCGGTGTATGATGCCCTGATCGCCCGTATCGGCACCGCCCGCGAACCCGCCTTACGCGAACTGGTCGCCAAGGCCCTGGTCAACAAGGAAACTGAGCTCGGCGCGCTCGGCCGAAACGCGGAGGCGATCGCGGTCTCGGACGACGTGATCGCCCGCTTCGGCACCGCCACCAAACGGATTTTGCGGAGGATGGTTGCCCGGGCGCTGTTCATCAAGGGGGTCAGGCTCACCGCGCTCGAACGAAGCACGGAGGCGGTGGCGGCTTACGACGAACTGATCTCCCGGTATGGCGATGCCACGGAACCCGTTTTGCGCAGAGGGGTCGCCAAGGCGTTATTCAACAAAGGGGGCAGGCTTGGCGCGCTCGGCCGTGGCGTGGAGGAGATCGCGACCTACGACGTCCTGATCGCTCGTTTCGGCGATGCGCTCGAACCTGCCTTGCGCGAGCCGGTCGCCGAGGCAATGGTCAGCAAGGGTCTCATGCTCGGCGCGCTCGATCGGGGCGAGGAAGCGATCGCGATCTATGACGAGGTGATCGCCCGCTTCGGCACTGCCCAGGACGGGGTGCTTGCGCAAATCGTCACCCGTGCCGTGCCCGCCAGTTAAAGGAACAGGCGCCGTCGCCGCGATAGCGATCTGTTTTGCGCCACCGGGAGACTGAGTTCCATTTGGGTCGCCTCTGCGCGTAACCACCCCTTGACCCTACCCTCAACCCCTCCAATCGTCGCCGCAACCTTGACCGCCGCCCCCCACCATGACAATCCGAAGAGAGACGGCCGCGTGCGGCCCGCTCGGAATGCGCCGCATGGCGGGAGGAACCAAACCATGACCGACAGCCTGTTCTCGGGCCTCAAAGTCGTCGATTGCGCAAGCTGGATCGCCGGACCGGCGGCAGCTACCATGATGTCCGACTTTGGCGCCGACGTGATCAAGATCGAGCCACCCGACGTGGGCGATCCCTGGCGTAGCCGCGGCCCGATCCCGGGCAAGGACCTCGACTATTATTGGCAGCTTACCTCGCGCAACAAGCGCAGCCTGGCGATCGACCTGAAGCACCCCGACGGCATCGGCGCGTTGCACAGGCTGATCGCCTCGGCGGATGTGTTCGTTACCAATTTCCCGCTGCCCGTGCGCGACCGCCTGAAACTGTCGGCCGCGTATCTGACCGCCCTGAACCCGCGCCTGATCTACGCCTCCTTCACCGCCTATGGAGAGGAAGGGGAGGAAGCCGCGAAGACCGGCTTCGACTCGACCGCCTATTGGGCGAGGACCGGGCTGATGGACCAGGTGCGGGCCGAACCGACGACGCCCCCGGCGCGCTCCATGCCCGGCATGGGGGATCATCCCAGCGCCACCGGCATGTATGCCGCGATCGTCACCGCGCTGTATCGGCGGGAGAAGACCGGCAAAGGTGGCGTCGTGAAGTCCTCCTTGCTGCAGAACGGCCTCTGGGCCAATGCCTGCGCCGTGCAGACCCGCCTGTTCGGCGAACATGTCGGCCATCGCCCGCTGCGGGAGGACGCGCCCAACGCGCTCGCCAACCACTACCAGACCCGCGATGGCCGCTGGTTCATCATGGCTTTGTATAACGAGCAACGGCAGTTGCGCGGCTTCCTGACCGCGATCGGCCGTCCGGAGCTGACCGACGACCCCCGCTTTGCCACCGATGCTGCCCGAAAGCAGAATGCTCGCCTGTTGACCACGGTGCTCGATGAGGTGTTCGGCACCCGAGACCTCGCCGAATGGCGCACGGTGCTGGACGGTGTCGGCGTGACCTTCGGCATTGTCGGGACGGTCGATGAGGCCCTGGACGACGCCCAGATGCAAGCCTGTGGCGCTCTGGTGCCGTTCGCCGATGGCAAGGGCCTGACGATCTCCGCGCCGTTCCATATCGAAGGGGAGGAGAAAATCCCGCCGCGGCGCGCCCCCGGCCTGGGCCAGCACAACGACGCGGTCATGGCCGAGGCGGGCTATTCTTCCGACGAGATCGGACGGATGCGGGCACAGGGCATTCTCCCCTGACCTGCCCGACCGGCACGAACCGTCAGAATCCGGCTTCTCAGCCTGGGCCATGACAGGCTGGCTCAGGCTGATCCGCGGTCGCTCGGCACCGTGGGATTCAACGCATGCAGGACCGGTTGCTGACCACGACGAGCCACCAGGACGTGGCCGGGCGGCACCGGCAACCAGGCCTCCCGCCGGTTGTCGATCGGCTCCGACACGATGATCGTGCCGGCCGGCCCGCTTCCGTAATACAAGGTTGCAGGCGCCTGGTCGCTGGCCCATCGAAACGCCCAGATCGTCTCGCCGTCGGTCAGAGCCGAGGTCAGGCGCAGCGGCGCGCCGATGTTTGCCCGGTCCATTTCCCGCAGGATCAGGCCGAGTGTGGCCTCGATGGCGCCGACCGGATCGGTCTCCAGCCCTTGTGCCATCGCGATCAGGAACAGCGCCTCGGTATCGGTCGTGCCGACCCGAGCGGAATAGAGCCTGTCCGGGATACGGATCTCCAGCCGCCGGCGGATGGCATGGTAGCCGCCGACCTGACCGTTATGCATGAACATATACCGCCCGACCGCGAAGGGATGGCAGTTCGCCCGCATGGTAGACGTCCCGGTCGCGGCCCGCACATGCGCGAAGAACAGGCGCGAGCGAACCTGGGCGCAGAGCGAGAGCAGGTTTTCGTCCGACCAGGCCGGATGCACCTCTCGATACAGGCCGGGACGGTCGCGTTCCCCATACCAGCCGATGCCGAACCCGTCGCCGTTGGTCTCGCTGCGGCTCTCCGTCGCGCGGATCGCCTGCTTGATCAGCGAATGGCTGGGTGAGGTAATGAGCTCCTCCAGCAGGATCGGTTCCCCGTGATAGGCGATAAAGCGGCACATCGTGATGGCTCTGCCATGCTCCCTGGCTGCGGCCGGGACAGCATGAGCCGATTGTGTCACCGTGCGGTTAACGCTGGCGGATGGTGCCATGGGATGAATGGGTGATGGTTCGTGCGGCCATGATCGTGCTGGCGGGCGCGGTGACGTTGGGACTGGGTTTGGGGCTATGGCATTTGAGGGAACCTGGCCACCGCTCGGCCTGGCTGAATTGGGTTGGCATCGTGCATGGCGGTCTGGGTGCGGTGGCACTGGGGCTGCTGGTGCTGGCGGTGCAAGGGCCGCCGCGAGGGGTCGCGACCGGCACCGACCTGTTTGGCTTGGTGGCAGCGATCCTGCTTGGCGTTGCGCTTCTGGTCGGATTGACGCTTCCGTTCGTGGCGCGCCGGCGAGCGGTGCTGTCCGGCACCGTCATGGCGGTGCATGCCGGCATTGCGATCACCGGCACGACTATCGTTCTGGCGTGGGCAGCGTTCGACTGATGGCGAGGCCGGTCGGCGCCTGCGATACCCAGGGCAATCGGGTGAAGGAAAGCCCCAGGGCTCCGCCCCGGACCCCGCGATGGGGCGTTGCCCCCTCGACCCCCACCAAGGCTGGGCCTTGGATGCCATTTATTGGGTCAGGGACGAAAGGGGGCCGACACGGATGCTGAAACGCCACGGTTGGCCCCCTTTCGTCCCTGACCCAACCGATCGCGGTCCAGGGGCCGCGCCCCTGGTGGGTTCGAAGGGCAAAGCCCTCGCGGGGTTTGGGGCAGCGCCCCAAGGCCAACTTTCCATCTCCCGATTACCCCGAGGGGGAACCCGCCGAACCTGGAGATCCATCCCGTGCGACGTTCGCTGCTGCTGACCGCCTGGCTGATCCTCGCCTACGCCTTCCTGTATGCGCCGATCGCGTTCCTTGTCGTGTTCAGCTTCAACGATTCCCGCCTGATTACGAGTTGGACCGGCTTCTCCACGCGATGGTACGCAGCACTTGCCGCGAATGACGCGCTGTTGGAGGCGGCGCTGCTGTCGCTGCGCATCGCTGCGGTGTCGGCCACCATTGCCACCGTGATCGGATCGGCGGCGGGATACGCGCTCGCCCGCTTCGGCCGATTCCGCGCTCGCCTGCTGTTCGAGGGCGCCATCGCCGCGCCTCTGGTCCTGCCAGAGGTCATCACCGGCCTGTCCCTGTTGCTGCTGTTCGTGGCGCTGGAGGGACTGACCGGTTGGCCGCCCGGGCGGGGCGCTGGAACGGTCACCTTGGCGCATGCCGCCGTCTCGGTTGCCTATGTCACGGTGGTGGTGCGCGCGCGCCTGGCCGAGTCCGGGTTGGCGCTGGAGGAAGCAGCCGCGGATCTGTATGCGCCGCCCTGGAAAGTTTTCGCGCTGATCACCTTGCCGCTGCTTGTCCCGGCTTTGGTGTCGGGTTGGCTGCTGGCCTTTACCCTGTCGATGGACGACGTGGTGGTGGCGAGTTTCACCTCCGGTCCCGGGGCCTCGACCCTGCCGATGGTGGTGTTCTCCGCCACAAGGATGGGGGTCACGCCTGAGCTTTATGCCCTGGCGACGGTGATCGCCGCCTCGGTGGCCATCATGCTGGTCCTGGTGGTGGCGGCGAAATTCCTCACCGCGCGCCGACGCACCTGACCGGGGCGCGGTCCCGAGCCGTCCTCCTGGGTGGCGGCGCCGAATTGGACGTCTCATACCAGCCGCCAGAAAGCCATACTCATCGCGGGATCATCAAGCCGCTGAAAACGCAGAAAACCTTCGGGCTATGATGAGTCGATGTTTCTGGCGGTTGGTATCAGGTGTGGCGGCCTCAGGTAGCCGTCCCAAGGCGCCCCCCGGAGGTTGACCCCGTTTGGGGGCGGCCCAGGATGTCGAAGCGTTCTCTCATCCAAGCAAGCCGCGCTTGGCCAGGTTGCGCATCAGCGCCGCAGTTCCGAAAGTCCAGGGCTCACACTGATCGGTCGGCCGCATCCGGTTGACCAGCCGCCCGAGTTTCGGGGCCGCGATCGTCACAATATCACCGGTTTTGTGGGTGAAACCCTGGCCAGGCGCGCCGCGGTCCTGCACCGGCGCGAACATCGTGCCGAGGAACAGCACTGCGCCATCCGGAAAACGATGATGCACGTTCACCATCTGCGCCACCAGATCGGCCGGATCGCGGCTGATCTTCGCGATCGATGAATGTCCATCCAGTACGAACCCATCCTCGCCCTCGACCTTCAGGCTTACGGTCGTGGACCGGATATCGTCCAGCGAGAATGCAGCATCGAAGAAGCGGATGAACGGGCCGATGGCGCAGGATGCGTTGTTGTCCTTGGCCTTGCCCAACAGCAGCGCCGACCGCCCCTCCAAATCGCGCAAATTGACGTCGTTGCCGAGGGTCGCGCCGATGATTTGGCCGGTGGAGGCGACGACCAGCACGACCTCGGGCTCGGGGTTGTTCCAGGACGAGGCGGGATGGATTCCGGCATCCGCGCCGGTCCCGATTGCGGCCATGGGCTGGGATTTGGTGAAAATCTCGGCGTCAGGGCCGATCCCGACCTCCAGATACTGGCTCCAGGCGCCTTGCTGGATCAGCACCTCTTTCAGGCGAGCCGCTTCTGGGGAGCCGGGTTTCAGGCGAGCGAGGTCGTCACCGACCAGCATCGTGACCTCGGCCCGGATCGCGGCGGCGGCGTTCAGGTCGCCGCGGGCGCGTTCCTCGATCACGCGTTCCAGCATGGAGATGGCGAAGGTGACGCCGGCGGCCTTGATGGCTTGCAGGTCGATCGGCGCCAGCAGCCAGGGTTTCCCCGTGTCGCAGGTATCGGTCGGGGTGTTGGCAAGGATGGCGTCGATCGGGCCGAGAGCTTGCCCTACGGCCGCGTTCAGGGCGGCAGCGGGGTCCGGCATTTCGCACAGGTCGCGCATCGTGGGGAAGGCGCGGGTGATGTCGATCGCCTGGCTGTCGCGGATCGCGATGACGGATGGGCCGGGTAGATCGGGCCGCCATATCCGCCCGGCGAGGGTGGCTCCGGCGGCGTCCTGGGGCAATGCCGGGTGCAGGGCCTGCGAAAATCCGGTCATGGCGGCTCCTCCTGATTGGGATTCCGGCTTCGGGCGCGCGATGGATTAGCGGACCAGTGGAATCAGCGCTACATTAACGGGGCAACGGCCAAATTGTTGCCAGGAATAAGTTGCCAGAAATAAGAGGAGTCACGGGTCATGAAGCGGTTGTTCGGCGGCGGCCAGGAAGCAGTGGCCGAGGTTTTCCCGGTCCAGCATAGCGAGGAGGAGTGGCGCCAGAAGCTGGATCCGGCGCAGTTCCACGTGCTGCGCAAGCACGGCACGGAGCGGGCGGGGACCAGCCCGTTGAACCAGGAGAAGCGCGCCGGCACGTTCGTATGCGCCGGATGTGGCCAGGATCTGTTCGTTGCCTCGACGAAGTTCGAGAGCGGCACGGGCTGGCCGAGCTTTTGGGAGCCCATAGAGGGGGCGGTGGGAACGACGGAGGATCGGAGCTTCTTCATGACGCGCGTTGAGGTCCATTGCAGTGGCTGCGGCGGGCATCTGGGGCATGTGTTCCCGGATGGGCCTCGGCCGACCGGTCAACGCTATTGCATGAACGGCGTGGCGATGGGTTTCCGCGCGGAAGATTGATCCGCGGCGCCCCAAGGGAAGGGTACTGGGGAACCGTGCCGGGGGAGGAGAGCGCGGTTGCTTCGGCCGTGGCTTGACCGGCACGCCAAGACCTTGTCGGCTCTCACGCCAACCGAAACCCAGGCGAGCGGTAGCTCAGCCACGCCTGTCTATGGACGCGGTGGAGCCCCCTACCGGCGCCGGCCTGTCCCACCGTTCCGTCCCCATGTCCACCGACACGATCCGGTCGTTCGGCAAGGCACCAGAGGCCAGTCTTCGGTCGATCGTTACTGTCAGACCGAAACCTTGCGGCATGGAAACCAGTTCGGTGGCTTCCATGCACGGGTCCGGTCAGGGTCCGTCATCGACGCGGGTTACTACCCCCGCCGCCACCAGCCACGCTTCTTCTCCACGGGGGGCGCGTCCTCGCTGCCGATCACGATCGGCTTGATCAGCGGCGCGGTATCGTTCGCGGCGACCGGGGCCGGTTCAGCCGGCGTCGCGACCGCGCTAACCCCCGCGGCTTCGGTCACCATCACATCCCGCGCCGGTGCCTCTGTGGCCGAAGTCACCGAGGCGGCAACCGGTGCGACCTCCGGTTCCGCCACCGCGGGCGACGCGGCCACCGGTCCTGCCGCGATTGGGGGCGGTTGGGCAGGCGCCACCCCCTCAACGACCGCCGGCGCCATCGGTTCGGCGACCGTCACGGCCGGGGACTCGACGGCCGCCGCGGTCGCCTTGGTCACAGAGCCGGCGGAGACCGCCTCTGGGATTGCCGACGGTGCTTCCAGTTCGACCAGCGAGTCCGATGTCGGGTGGCTGGTCGGCACGACCTCCGGCACGCTCTCCGTCTCGGGTGCGAGACCCACGACGGATGACGGTGCCTCCAACTCCACCAGCGAGTCCGCGACCGGATGTGCCACTAGCGCCCCCGGCTCCGTGCCAATCGGCTCCGCGGCAACCGGCCCTGCTGCAACCGGCCCTGCTGCAACCGGACTCGCGGCCACGGGTTCCGGGACCAGCGTGCTGGCCGGGATCGGACGGCCGCTTTCGGCGGCGCGTTCCACCTGGTCGATCACGTCGAAGATATCGAAGGCCTGGCTGCCGAACGGATTGGCCGGAGTTGGTCCGGTATAGACCGGCAACAGGTCGGGCTGTTCGGCGCCGGGCAAGCCGAGCGGGGAGATCTCGCCATCGGGCTCGCGGCGGCGGCGGCGTCCGCCGCGTCGGCCACGGCGGCGGTTGCGGGCTTCTTCCTCGGTTTCGGCGGTTTCTTCGATGGCCCCTGGTTCGGCGGCCCCCGATTCGGTCCCAGCAGCTTCGGGCGCACCGGCTTCAGTGGCGCTCGGCTCGGTTAGGATCGCCTCGGTTAGGATCGCCCCGGTTGGGATCGCCCCGGTTGGAATCGCTTCCGCCGGACCCGCATCGGCGGCGGTCACGATCGTTTCCGCGTCCGTCACACTGCCCGCGGCAGGTTGGAGCGCGTCGTCGGCATCGTCGGACGCCGCGACGGCTTCGCCCGCGTCCCCATTGTAATCCTCGGTACCGCTCGGCATGTCCTCCCGCCGTCCGCGCCGCCGGCGACGACGCTTGCGCCGGCGTTCGGCTTCCTCGGCCTCACCCTTGGCGGTCCGGGGTTCCTCGGTCTGTTCCCCGGCCGGTTCCGCGGTTGCGGGTTCCCGTGGGGCCGGTTCGTCGCGCGCGTCCGGGACGTCCTCGACGATGTCCTCGTCCTCGACGTAATCGGGTTCGGCCTCCTCAGCCTCCACGAACGAGGCAGAGAACGCGGTCGGTGGCGGCAGGTCCTGGGTGATCGCCGGCGGCAGATCGGACAGGGTCTGGGCACGCAGTCGCTCGATGCGGAACTGAGACGCCAGTTGCGTGTCGTCGGCGGCGATGATCACGCGCATGGCATAGCGCTGCTCGATCTCGCGCAGGCGGTCGCGCTTGTGGTTCAGCAGATACAGCGCGGCGGGCGTCGCGACATGCACAATGATCTCGGCGGCGCGTCGCTTGCTGCCTTCGTCCTCGATTCCGCGCAGGATGTGGACGGCCGAACTTTCGGTGCCGCGCACGAGGCCGGTGCCGGCGCAATGGGGGCAGGCGACGAAGCTGGTCTCGGACAGGGACGGACGCAGGCGCTGCCGGCTCATTTCCAGCAGGCCGAAATGGCTGATATGGCCGACCTGGATGCGGGCGCGGTCGTCCTTCAGCGCTTCCTTCAACCGTCGCTCGACCATCGCGTTGTGGCGCTTCGACTCCATGTCGATGAAGTCGATGACGATCAGCCCGGCCAGATCGCGCAGCCGCAACTGGCGCGCGACCTCATCGGCCGCTTCCAGGTTGGTGCGAAGGGCGGTTTCCTCGATATTGCGTTCGCGGGTGGACCGGCCGGAGTTGACGTCGATGGCGACCAGCGCCTCGGCCTGGTTGATCACCAGATAGCCGCCGGAACGCAACTGCACGGTCGGCATCAGCATGGCGTCGAGCTGGGCTTCGACCTGATGGCGTGCGAACAGCGGCTGCTGGCCGCCGCCCGGTGCGCTGTCGCGCCAGAGTTGCACCTTCTTGGCGTGCGACGGCATCAGCATGCGCATGAAGTCGTGCGCGGCGCGCCAGCCTTCCTCCCCATCCACCACGATTTCGTCGATGTCGCGGGAGTAGACGTCACGGATCACCCGCTTGATCAGGCTGGCCTCTTCATAGATCAGGGCCGGCGCGACCGATTTCATCGTGTGTTCGCGGATGTCGTCCCAGAGCCGCAACAGATACTCGCAATCGCGCTTGATCTCGGGCTTTGGGCGCGCGGCGCCGGCGGTGCGAATGATCAGGCCCATGCCGCGGGGCAGATCCAGTTCGGTAGTGATTTCCTTCAGCCGGCGGCGATCGGCGGCGGAGGTGATTTTCCGGGAAATCCCGCCGCCGCGGGGCGAGTTCGGCATCAGCACGCCAAACCGGCCGGCGAGCGACAGATAGGTGGTCAGGGCGGCGCCCTTCGTCCCACGTTCTTCCTTCACCACCTGAACCAGCAGGATCTGCCGGCGGCGGATGACTTCCTGGATCTTGTAGTTGCGCATGAAGCGCGGCGGCATGCGGCGTTCGCGCTGCTCGTCTGGGCTGTCCTGGTCGCCGCCCAGCGAGTCGGGCGGGGGGGAGTCGGACATGCCGTCGGCCGAGCCGTCGTCATCGCCGTAGTCGCCCTGATCGGCGGCTTCGTCGTCCGACTCGGTCCGATATTGTGTTTCGACGGCGGCCAGGCGGGGCGGCGCGGCGGCCAGCGCCGGGGCGAGATCGGCGGTTCTCGCCGGGGCGAGCAGGGCCGGTCGCGCGGCGAGCGCCCAAGCGGGAGCAGACTCCGCAGGGCCAGACTCCTCAGATGCAGACCCGGGGGCGGGTTCGCCGGCAGTCTCCGGCACAAAGCCCCGCCCGGGCGCGAAGTCAGGTTCGGCTTCGGCCGTGGCGGCCAGGGCGGGCGTTTCGGCCAGCGCCCAGGCGGATGGGGGAGGGGGCGGGGCGAGCAGTGCGGGCAATCCGGCCTGGGCCCAGGCCGGTGTGGGTTCGGGGGGCGGTTCGCCGACGGGCTCAGTGTCCCAGAACGGCGTGTCCTGTACCAGAGCGGGCGGTTGCGCGGCGGAAGCGGTACTTTGCAGCGCGATTTCGAGGTCTTCTTCCTCTTCCTCCAACCGTGCCTCTTCGGCCGCCATTTCGATCAGGCGTTGGCGGTCGGCGACGGGGATCTGATAGTAGTCGGGGTGGATTTCGCTGAAGGCCAGGAAACCGTGCCGGTTCCCCCCATACTCCACGAAGGCGGCCTGGAGGCTCGGCTCCACGCGGACGACCTTGGCGAGGTAGATATTGCCCTTCAGATGCCGCTTGGTGGCGGTCTCAACGTCGAAATCCTCTAGCCGGTTACCATCCAGCACCACGACGCGGGTTTCTTCCGCGTGCGTGGCATCGATCAGCATGCGCTTCGTCATATAGTCCTGAACTCCGGTATGCCGCGCTGGTGCCGGAGACGACCCTGGTCAGGGCGCGGTCCGGACGGCGGCAGAAAAGGCTTGCGGTAAGGGGCACACGGGTCAGGTCAGGAGCGCGATGCGGATCGAGACACGCTCTTGCGAAGCCATCCGCGGATAATCCGGCACAACCATCTGCGATGATGGAATGCGATACCGGTGCGGACAGGCGTTGCACGATGTGTCTCATCAGTCCCTGGCGAGCGAGTGGTGCGTTCCGTGGCGGAACGCGGCCCCTGCGTGAAGTCGGTTGCCTGCCATCCGTCGAGATAGGTCCGACGGGCGGCCTCGGCGCGCCTTCGAACCGTGGGAGGCGGGCGCGACGCGAGCGGCGATGCGGCCGAGGCGATACGGACCCTCCCGTTTTCTCACCGCGGTCATGCCACCGGGGAGACTTGCCCTTCAGGCATCCGTCCTGACGGGTCAAGGGGTCACGCAGTCGCCGGATCAGGCCAGGAGGCGCCAAATTTCGGCTGCCTCCGGTTGCACCACCGGAGCGAGCGGACCATGGAGCAATCCGAACCGCATCGCAAGCAAGATATGTCGGTTGCACCGGATGGAGCGGGAACGGCACGTGGCGGGCGGTGGGGTCGCGCACCATAAATCGGTCATAATCAATAAGAAGGCTGCATTCTTGAACCTGGTATGTTAAGCAGCGCTCATGTCCGTCACCGCCCCCCTGACGCGTCGCCTGCTACTGGGCCGCTTTGGCACCGGCAGTGTCGTTCTTGGGACCTTGCTGCTGCCCGTCGGCAGCCTGGCGGCGCCGGCACCAACCGGTGCACATCGGGGCCGCGCACGTCCACCGGCGCCGTCCGCCAAGGCGCCGCTGGTGATGCTGGACCCCGGGCACGGCGGCAAGGACCCGGGCGCGATCGGTGTGACCGGCACCTATGAGAAGATCGTCACCCTCGCTGCCGCGCTGGAACTGAAGCGGCAGTTGGAAGCCGAGGGACGGTATCGCGTCGAACTCACCCGCAGCCGGGACACGTTCATCGCTCTGGACGATCGGGTCGGACGCGCCCAGTCGCGCGGGGCGGCGTTATTTGTGTCGATGCATGCGGATGCGCTGACCGATCACTCGGTGCGTGGCGCGTCGGTCTATACCTTGGGGACCACCGCCTCGGACGCCCAGACGGCGGCTTTGGCGCGGCGGGAGAACAGTGCGGATCGGTTCAGCGGCCGGGAATGGCGGGACATGACGCCGGAGGTGGCGCGGATCCTGTCGAGCCTGGTGCGGCGGGAGACGCGGGTGGGCTCGGTGCGGATCGCGAAGACATTGGTCGGCAGTCTGGATCGCGACCTGCCGATGCTGCCGAACCCGGATCGGCATGCCAGTTTCGCGGTGCTGAAGGCCGCGGATATCCCCAGCGTGCTGGTGGAGATGGGGTTCATGTCCAACCCGAAGGACGAAGCCGCGTTGCGCCGCGTGGATCACCGGCGCTTGGTTGCGGGGGCGATGAAGCGGGCAATCGATACGTATTTCAGTGCAACGACGCGCGCCGGGGCGGATACGGACGGGGGACGGTCGGCGGGGTGAGGCGGGGAAATCCGACCGCGGATCGTCCAGACAACGCCAGGTCCTGGCAACCGGGTGTCAAGCGATTCGGACCGTTCGAATGCCATGTGCATTGTCGGCGCTTCGGTCGGGTTGGCCTGCTCCCGGTATGGTCGAATGGTCATACCGGCCGGCCGAAACATTAATACCAGCCCGCATGGTTCTCGACTCATCCCCTGATACCCCAATCCGGTGACGTGCTGGCCAACCAGCGACTGGACGAAGGTCAATGTCTATGAGGGTTGGTATAAGGCGTCGAGAGACGGTCGTCAGGCTGGGTATCTCTTTGATTTAGCGCGCAGCAGGCCGCACCAACGCGCCCACCAGTCGACGATAAGGCGGGCCGGTATCAGACGGAGAGGTCTCCCACCCAGACCATAAGCTTGGCCAACCCGGGGTCGCCTGACATCCGCCGGATCAATCTCTCATCTGCCGTTACCAAGGGCATGGCGCGTTGCTCCGCGAGAGCCACATAGAGGGCATCATGGACCGTCACCGTGCGAGCAACCGCGATCCGGAATGCGCGCGGCATCAAGGTAGCGATCGGCGTTTCGACGATCGGCGCGCGCAGCAGAACGGTCATACGCTCCTCGGCGTCCGTCGCAGTGAGGTCGCCGTGGAAGACTTTCGACCAGAGTACGTTAACCGCTTCGGCCCGCCAATGATCCGGGGCGTGGCGCGCGTCGAACGCCAGCATCAGCGCGGCCTGCGCGCTGTAAGCCTCCTCGACCACCCATTTCGCGGCGACCGAGGCGTCCACAACGGCCTGCCTCACATGGTGGTCTTTGTGTGATCGCGGTCCCGATCCCGCCTGACGATGTCCGTGCTGTCGGTCGTCTGCGGCGGTGTCCGTGCTCGCAGGCGCGCGGAGGCTTGGGCAAAGCTTTCCGTTTCAGGCCGCAGAGCCTGTTCGAGGATGGCGCGATGCTCTGCCTCGGCGGCCCGCCCGGCACGGGCGGCCCGCTGTTTGAGAGCTTGGATAATCGCATCATCCAGGCCTCGGACGATAAGCTGCCCCATGGACCCTCTCATATGCTATCAATGGATGATAGCACAATGGATCGCGGGTTCAAAGGGCGATCTGGCGTGAAGGCGCCGCAAGTTGGGCGATCCAAAAATGCCAGCCCTGTCCCCACTGGCCCGTCCAACGCAACCCACCTCTCGCCGGATCACGCGTCAGCCCCGATCCACCACGCACCGGCCGGGAGGATCCAGATATCCCCGGCGGTCGCCCCCGTCGCATAGACGGCCGTCAATACACCTCGGCATATCGCGCGCAGAGATCGGCATCGGACAGGCCCGCGACATAACCGATCTCCGAGCGCTTGTGACGCAGATAGGCTTCCAGGAACACCGGGCCGAACCAGGATTGCACCGCCTCGCTGGTCTGCATCAGATCCAGCGCCGCACCCAGCGATGCCGGCAGGGAAGCGGCGGGTTGATCCGGGTCAGGCAGCGCCAGGCCCCGCCGGATGCCATCGGCGCCCGCGAACAGCAACGCGCCGAGGGCCATGTAGGGGCTGGCGGCGGCGTCGGCGACCCGGAACTCGATATTGAACTGGCGAGCGATCTGTTCCGGATCGGCGGTGGCGAAGATCGGGCAGATCCGCAAGGCCGCACCGCGATCCTGGCGGACGATATCCACCGCTGTCGGTGCCCAGCGGTTGGGCGTCAGGCGCAAATAGGACACGGGCGATGGCGCGGTGATGGCGCAGATCGACGGCAGGTGATGCAGCACGCCGGCGCAGAAATGCAAGGCCGAGTTGCTCAGCCCCATGGGGTGCGAGGGACCGTGAGTGGTGGGTCGGCCGGCCCGGTCCCACAGGCTGAAATGAATGTGCACGCCGTTGCCGACGCCGTCGGGCGCAGGCATGGGGGAGAACACGGCGCGGTGGCCCAGACGGTGCGCGGTGGCGCGGGCGAGTTCGCGCGTGATCACACCATGATCGGCGGCAACCAGAGCCGTGGCCGGGCGGATGGTGACTTCGTATTGACGGTTGCCATACTCGGTCAGGAACGTGTCGGGTGACAGCCCGCCGGCGCGGAGCGCGGCGACGAAGGTCTCACCGAACAGGCCCTGCTGGCGGAAGGCCCCCAGGCTGTAGGCATGACCGGGGCGATCCAGGACACCTGTATAGACGAATTCCTGCTCGAACGCCACCAGCGGATGCAGCCCGGATGCCGCGTCCAGTTCGGCCATGGCGCGGCGCAGGAAATCGCGCGGGCAGCATTCCCAAGGCGAGGAGTCGGTATTGCGGATATCGCCCAGAATGAAATGTTCGGGTGCCGAGCCGTCGGCGAAATCGATCCGGACGCGGGTTGTCGGGTCGGGGACGATCATCAGGTCGCCGCCGGTACCGAACGGGGTGTCCAGGATCGGCCCGAACGCGGTCTGCATCAGGTTGCTATGAGTCCACCCAACCCCCGTATTCTGCCGGTTCGGCAGTTCTTCGGCCGGGAATCCCTTGCCCCGAACCTGACCGGCGATGTCGCAGGTGGCGACGAAGATCAGTTCCTCACGGATCATGACGACCTCCCATGGTGATCCCACACAGAAACGACTCCCAGGGGTGCGACCGCCTGGTGGGGCGCCCAGGCGTCATTGGGGCGAAGCCCCGCCGCAAATCGCGCCAACGCACCGCCCAACCCCGGCGTGGCGCCCTCCAATCCGAGCTTGCAAAGTCCGATTACAGCCTCACGCAGCCCCCTCATTGGCGCATCGTCTCCTGCCCGGGAATTCCGGATGGAGCATGATCACGCTGAATGGAAAATAACAGCGTGTAGAGGCTCCCCCGTTTCCGGGCCGTTCGGCGTGATCGTCCTCTAACCTTCGTCGCGGTCCGCCCGCAACACCGCCAGCACGCCGTCGCCGTAGCGCTGCAGCTTCGAAGCCCCCACGCCCTTGATCTCTGCCAACTCGCCCAGGTTTGCTGGACGCACCGCGGCGATTTCGCGCAGGACCGTGTCGTGGAAGATCACATAGGGCGGCACGGATTGCGCGCGGGCCTCGGTGGCCCGCCAGACGCGCAAAGCCTCGAACAGCCCCTCGGAACCCGGACGGCTCGGCTGCATGGCGGCTGGCGGGGTCTGGCGGCGCTCGCCACGATCCGCCTTGCGTTCGCGGGCAGGAGCGTCCTGACGCAGGATCACCTTGGTTTCGCCGCGCAGGATCGGGCGGGCTTCGTCCTGGTTGAGGAACAATCCGCCATGACCGGCGGTGTCGACATCGACGGCGCGGATGGCGATCAACTGGCGGATCAGTCCGCGCCAGTATTGCGCCGAACGGTCGGCGCCGACACCGAAGGTGGGCAACCGGTCATGTTGATGGCGCAGCACCATCTCGGTCTTCTCACCGCGCAACACGGCGATGATGTGGATCATCCCGAATATCTGGCTGGTGCGGTAGATCGCCGACAGTACCTTTTGCGCGTCCACCGTCGCGTCCGCCGTCACCGGCGGATGGTCGCAATTGTCGCAATGGCCGCAATCGCCGGTCATCGTCTCGCCGAAGCAGGCCAGCAGGGTACGGGTGCGGCAGGACACCGCCTCGGTCAGTGCGACGATTTCTTCCAGCTTGGCGCGCATCACCCGGATCTGAGCATCGGGCGCCGAGGATTGCGCCAGCCAGTGACGCGCCTGGGCGATGTCCTGGCCGCCAAACAGCAGCAATGTTTCGGACGGATCGCCGTCACGTCCCGCCCGCCCGATCTGCTGGTAATAGGCTTCCGGGCTGTCCGGCATGTCCAGATGCACGACGAAGCGCACATCCGGCCGGTCGATCCCCATGCCGAATGCGATGGTGGCCACCACGACCAATGGCTCCCCGGAGCGGAATCGGGTCAACGATTCGCGCTTCTCCCGCGGGTCCAGCCCGGCATGGAAGGCCACCGAGGCGTAGCCCTTCTCCCGCAGACGAGCAGCGACTCGTTCGGTTTTGGCGCGACTGCCGCAATAGACGATGCCGCACTCGTTCTTGTGCCGCGCCAGGAAATCCAGCAACTGGGCTGACTCGCCAACTTTCGGTTCGGCCGCCAGATGCAGGTTGGGGCGGTGGAAGCTGGAAACGAAGACCTCCGCCCGGTCCATGCGCAAGGCCGCGAGGATGTCGCGGCGGGTGCGGGAATCGGCGGTGGCAGTCAGCGCGATCCGCGGCACACCGGGGAACAGGTCCGGCAGGCGAGCGAGTTCGCGGTATTCCGGACGGAATTCATGGCCCCATTGGGAGACGCAATGCGCCTCATCGATCGCGATCAGCGACAGATGAAGCCGCGACAACCGATCCAGGGTGCCATTGCCCAGCAGCCGCTCGGGCGAGACATAGAGCAGGTTGAGTTGCTGCTCCAGTAGGTCGCGCGTGACGGATCGGGCTTCCGCCGGATCCAGTTCCGAATGCAAGGCGCCCGCGTTGACGCCGACCTGCCGCAGCGCGGCGACCTGGTCGTCCATCAGCGCGATCAGGGGCGAGACGATTACCGCCATGCCCGGCCGACAGAGCGCGGGCACCTGGTAGCAGATGCTCTTGCCACCGCCGGTGGGCATCAGGACCAGGGCGTCGCCGCCCGCAACCACATGACGCACCGCGGCTTCCTGCTGCCCACGAAACCCAGGGAAGCCGAAGACGCGGTGCAGCACACCGACGGGATCTTCCGCGGCGGGCGGCGGCATGAACGCGGGATCAGCGCTTGTGGAAGCTGATCTCAACGCGGCGTGCTTCCTGGGAGGAAATGGCGAACTTCACCGACCCTTTGGCGAGTTGCACTAGGCGGGCAGGGGGCACGCCGGCGCTGACCAGAAGGTCGATGACCCGTTGCGCCCGCAGTTCCGACATCAGGATATTGGCCTCTTTTGACCCGGTCGGGTCGGCGAATCCGATCACCTCCAGGGTGCCTGATTCGGATTTCGCGATCTTGGCGACCCCGTTGATGATTTCCGCGGCGGGGCCGTCGATGTCGGCGGACCATTCCTGGAAGAAGATCACGTATTTCCGGGGCGGTTGGTCGGCCCAACCGGTGGAGACCATGCCGGCCAGCAACAGCAACAAGATCGCAACGCGACGCATACCCGAGTCCCTCCTATGAATGCGACGCAGACTACAGGCCCCAGGGGCGATGCGCTATCGATGGTGTGGCAGCAGGGCGGGGCTTCCGCCCCGGACCCCGACCAGGGCTCTGCCCTGGACCCGGCAAAGGCGCGGCCTTTGGGGTGCGATTCTTTTGGAGCGTTTGAGGATACGGCCCTACACGGACTTATCACCGTCCATGTAGGGCCGTATCCTCAAACGCTCCAATGTTCCGGTTCCAAGGGCCGTCGCCGTTGGCGGGGTCCAGGGCGGTACAAACCGGGCACATAGGTAACACTTTGGACCGGGCACATGGGTAACAGCGGAAGCTCGGCATCCGGAGGTAACCCCGATGCCCTGGACCGAGCAAAGTGTCATGGATCTGCGTATGTGTTTCG
>Ga0209514_10003095_pt1 | contig 24443 bp, 20 predicted proteins | sample Subgrocontami58m_FD_187452 | JGI IMG/M metagenome (GOLD analysis project Ga0209514, IMG submission 187452) | Subsurface groundwater microbial communities from S. Glens Falls, New York, USA - GMW37 contaminated, 5.8 m (SPAdes) (version 3) | ecosystem: Environmental > Aquatic > Deep subsurface >...
GGGCCCGGCGGTCCGCTCGATGCGGCGCTGGTGGCCGGGCAGGGCAGTCTTGCCGCCGCGCGCGCCGAGGCGTTGCTGCATCTCTTCCGCGACCGGCTCTATGTGGAATTGCAGCGCCATGGCATGGCGCCGGAAAAGCTGGCCGAGCCAGCGCTGCTCGATCTCGCCTATGGCAAGAGCATCCCGCTGGTCGCCGCCAACGAGCCGTTCTTTGCCCGCCGCGACGACTACGAAGCGCATGACGCGCTGATCTGCATCGCCGAAGGCCGCCTGCTGGTGGAGACCGACCGCCGCCAGCTCACGCCTGAGCACCGCTTCAAGAGCCGCACGGAGATGGCCGCGCTGTTCGCCGATCTGCCGGAGGCGCTGGTTTCCACCGTGGAGATCGCGGAACGCTGCGCGTTTCGCCCGCGCACGCATTTGCCGATCCTGCCGCACTTCTCCGTCGGCAAAGACGGCGGAGCCATCGACGAAGCGGCCGAATTGCGCCGCAGCGCCGAAGCCGGCCTGGCGCGGCGCATCGCCGATTACGGCGTCGCCCCCGGCCGCACGATCGAGGACTATCGCGAGCGGCTTGCTTTCGAGTTAGGCGTCATCGAGGGCATGAAATATCCCGGCTACTTCCTCATCGTCGCCGATTTCATCCAATGGGCGAAGGCGCAGGGCATTCCGGTCGGCCCCGGCCGCGGCTCGGGCGCGGGCTCGCTCGTGGCCTATGCGCTGACCATCACCGATCTCGATCCCATCCGCTTCGGCTTGCTGTTCGAGCGGTTTCTCAATCCCGAGCGTGTGTCGATGCCGGACTTCGACATCGACTTCTGCCAAGACCGGCGCGACGAGGTCATCCATTACGTACAGGGCCGCTATGGCCGCGATCAGGTGGCGCAGATCATCACCTTCGGCACGCTGCAGGCGCGCGGCGTGCTGCGCGACGTCGGCCGCGTGCTGCAGATGCCCTATGGCCAGGTCGACAAGCTCTGCAAGCTGGTACCGCAGAACCCCGCCAATCCGGTGTCGCTGGCGCGCGCCATCGAGGACGAGCCGCGGCTGAAGGCCGCCGCCGACAGCGATCCGGTGGTCAAGCGCGCTTTTGACATTGCGAAAAAGCTCGAAGGGCTCAACCGCCATGCCTCCACCCACGCCGCCGGTATCGTCATCGCCGACCGGCCGCTGACCGAGCTGTCGCCGCTCTACCGCGATCCGAAATCCGACATGCCGGTGACCCAGTTCAACATGAAGTGGGTGGAGCAGGCGGGCCTGGTAAAATTCGATTTCCTCGGCCTCAAAACGCTCACGGTGCTCGACACCGCGGTCAAGCTCGTGCGCCGGCGCAGGATCGACATCGATCTCTCGCGCGTCCCGCTCGACCACGCCCGCACCTACGAGATGCTGGCCGGCGGCGAGACGGTGGGCGTGTTCCAGGTGGAAAGTCAGGGCATGCGCCGCGCGCTGGTGGACATGCGCCCGGACCGTTTCGAGGATCTGATCGTGCTGGTGGCGCTCTACCGCCCCGGCCCGATGGCGAACATCCCGACTTATTGCGCGCGCAAGCTCGGGCGCGAGCGCATCGAATATCTGCATCCCAAGCTGGAGACCATTCTCGCGCCCACCTACGGCATCATCACCTATCAGGAGCAGGTGCAGCAGATCGCGCGCGATCTCGCCGGCTACAGCCTGGGCGCCGCCGACATTCTGCGCCGCGCCATGGGCAAGAAGGATCGCAAGGAGATGGCGGCGCAGCGCGGCAGCTTCATCTCCGGCGCGGTGGAGCGCGGCATCGCGCGGCCCGAGGCCGAGGTGATTTTCGAGGCCTGCGCCAAGTTCGCCGAATACGGCTTCAACAAATCGCATTCCGCGCCTTATGCGCTGCTCACCTATCAGACCGCCTATATGAAGGCGAACCATCCGGTCGAGTTTCTCGCCGCCTCGATGACGCTCGACATGGGCAACACCGACAAGCTTGCGGAGTTTCGCGCCGAGGCGGTGCGGCTCGGCATCAAGGTGGAGCCGCCGTCGATCAACCGCTCGGGGCTGGCCTTTGAAGTGGACGGCGACACCATTCTCTATGCGCTCGGCGCCTTGAAGGGCGTCGGCGCGCAGGCGGTGGAGGCCATCGCCGCCGCCCGCGGCGAGCGGCCCTTCGCCGATCTCACCGACTTCGCCTCCCGCATCAACCCGCGCGCGGTCAATAAGCGCGTGCTGGAAAGCCTGGCGGCTGCCGGCGCCTTCAACGCATTGGAGCCCAACCGCGCCCGCGCCTTTGCCGCCGTCGATGCCATGCTCGCCACCGGGCAGCGCACCCATGACGCCGCCGCCCGGGGACAAAGTGAACTATTTGGCGGAGCGGCGTCGCGCGAGACGCTGGCGATCCCGGCCGTGGAGCCCTGGCTGCCCGCCGATCAACTGCAAAAGGAATACGACGCCGTCGGCTTCTTCCTCACCGGCCACCCGCTCGACGACTATGCCGCCACGCTCAAGCGCATGCGCGTGCAATCCTGGGCGGATTTTTCCCGCGCGGTGAAAGCGGGCGCCACGGCCGGGCGTCTGGCGGCGACGGTGGTGTCGCGCACCGAGCGGCGGATTCGCTCCGGCAGCAAGATGGGCATCATCGGTCTGTCCGATCCCACCGGGCATTACGAAGCGGTGCTGTTCACCGAAGGGCTGGCGCAGTACCGCGACCTGCTGGAGCCCGGCACGGCGGTGCTGCTGTTCCTGTCGGCGGAAATGCAGGGCGACGAGGTGCGCGCCCGCATCCAGTCGGTGGAGCCGCTGGAGCAGGCGGCGGCCAAGCTGCAAAAAGGCCTGCGCGTGTTTCTGCGCAACGCCGCGCCGATTGAAGGCATTGCCAAGCGTCTCGACGGAAAAGGCGATGGCGAGGTCAGCATGGTGCTCATGCTGGAAGAGGGCACGGAGGTGGAAGTGAAGCTTTCCGGCCGTTTCAAGGTCTCCCCGCAGATCGCCGGCGCCATCAAGGCGGTGCCGGGCGTGGTGCAGGTCGAAACGCTGTAGGGCATTCCACGGGCCATGATTCTGGGTCCGCGCCTTCGCGCGGAAGACAACGCGCCTTGCGCCCATCTCATGGTGCCGCTATATAGCGGCCATCTCACACGCGGACCTTGGCTTTAGGCCCCGACAACGGGTCAAAAAGGCCGTCCGGTGGCCCCCGAAAGGGGAGCTCACAAATCCGCGGCGGATCAACCGGAGAAAAACGAATGGCGCTTCCCGATTTCTCGATGCGCCAGCTCTTGGAAGCTGGCGTCCATTTCGGCCATCAGGCCCACCGCTGGAACCCGAAGATGGGTGAATACATCTTCGGCACCCGCAACAACATCCACATCATCGACCTGGCGCAGACCGTGCCGATGCTGCATCGCGCGCTGCAGGCGGTGAGCGAAACCGTCGCCAAGGGCGGACGCATCCTGTTCGTCGGCACCAAGCGGCAGGCGCAGGACGCGATCGCCGAGGCGGCGAAAAAGTCGGCGCAGTATTACGTTAATTCGCGCTGGCTCGGCGGCACGCTGACCAACTGGAAGACCATCTCGCAGTCGATCTCGCGGCTGAAAAAGCTCGACGAGATGCTCAGCTCCGGCGAGGAGGCCAAGGGCTACACTAAGAAGGAGCGTCTGGACTTGCAGCGCGAGCGCGACAAGCTCGACCGCGCGCTCGGCGGCATCCGCGACATGGGCGGATTGCCCGACCTCCTGTTCGTGCTCGACACCAACAAGGAAGACATCGCGATCAAGGAGGCCCGGCGCCTCGGCATCCCCGTCGCCGCGGTGGTCGATACCAATTGCGACCCCGACGGCATCACCTATGTGGTGCCCGGCAACGACGACGCCAGCCGCGCCATCACGCTCTATTGCGACCTCATTGCCAAGGCGTCGATCGACGGCATTTCCCGCGCGCAAGGCGATTCAGGTATGGATACCGGCGCCGCCGCCCATCCGATTGTCGAGGAGTTGCCGGCCAAGACTGAGGGGCTGGGCTTTGAGCCGCTCGCGGGTCCGCGCGGGGTCGCCGACGACCTGAAGAAGCTCACCGGCGTATCGCCCGCGATCGAGAAGCAGTTCAACGATCTCGGCATTTTCCACTATTGGCAGATCGCCGAGTTCAACGCCGCGGCCGCGCATAATGTGGGCGAGGAGGTCGGCCTGCCCGGCCGCGTCGAGGGTTGGATCGCGCAAGCCAAGGCATTCACGGCCGAATAAGGCGTCGCCGCGCCGCCCCGGAAGCGCGGCGTGGCCATGGAATCTGACGATGGCAAATATCTCTGCTCAAACGGTCAAGGAGCTCCGCGACCAAACCGGCGCGGGCATGATGGATTGCAAGGCGGCGCTGGGTGAAACCAACGGCGACATGCAGGCCGCGGTCGATTGGCTGCGCAAGAAAGGCCTCGCCAAGGCGGCGAAAAAGGCCGGCCGTGTCGCCGCCGAAGGCTTGATCGGCGTTGCGCTCAAAGGAACCAAGGGCGTCGTGGTCGAGGTCAACTCCGAAACCGACTTCGTCGCGCGCAATGACCTGTTCCAAGGGCTCGTCAAGATGATCGCTCAGATCGCCCTGAGCTCGGGCGCCGATGTCGAGACCATCAAGGCCGCCAAAATCGGCAAAATCACCGTTGCCGAAGCCATCGCCGACACCATTGCCAAGATCGGCGAAAACATGACGCTGCGCCGGGCGGCTGCGCTCTCCGTCGGCAAGGGCGTGGTGGCGAGCTATGTCCATAATTCCGTGACCGACGGGCTCGGCAAGATCGGGGTCATTGTCGCGCTGGACTCCACCGGCAAGACGGATGAACTCGCCACGCTCGGGCGCATGATCGCCATGCATGTCGCCGCCGCCAATCCCCAGGCGGTTGATCCGGCTGGCCTCGATCCCGCCGCCGTCGCGCGCGAAAAGGACGTGCTCGGCGACAAGGCCAAGGCCCAGGGCAAGCCGGCGAATGTGATTGAAAAGATCGTCGAATCCGGGCTGAAGACTTTCTACAAGGAAGTCTGTCTGCTCGATCAGGCCTATATCCACGACCCGAGCAAGAACGTCGCCCAGGCGCTCAAGGAAGCGGAAGGCCGCGTCGGCGCGTCCATCAAGATCACGGGTTTCGTGCGTTACGCGCTGGGCGAAGGTATAGACAAGCGGGAATCGAATTTCGCCGCCGAGGTGGCGGCCGCCGCCGGCCAGGGCTGAACGGTCGTCCCTCCTGGGCGATCCATGGCGCCGCGGCGATACGGGACGGAGCGATCGCGTCATGGGCGAGCCGGTCTACCGTCGCGTTATCGTCAAGCTCTCGGGTGAGGCTCTGACGGGACCGGAAGGATTTGGCATCCACCAGCCTGTCGTCGATCGCCTTGCCGCCGATCTCGTTGCCGCCGCCGCGCTCGGCATTGAACTTGGCGTGGTCGTCGGCGGCGGCAACATCTTTCGCGGCGTCGAGGTTTCCGCCCGCGGCGTTTCCCGCCCCACCGGCGACACCATGGGCATGCTGGCGACGGTGATGAATTGCCTCGTGCTGGAGGCCGCCATCGAACGCCAAGGCAAGGCCGCCCGCACGTTGTCGGCCCTCGCCATGCCTGAGGCATGCGAAACCTACAGCCGCGCGCGTGCGCTGAAGCTGCTCGCCGGCAAGCGGATCGTCCTGCTCGCCGGCGGCACCGGCAATCCGTATTTCACCACCGACACGACGGCGGTGCTGCGGGCGGCTGAACTGGGCTGCCAGGCGGTGCTGAAGGCCACCAATGTGGACGGCGTCTACAGCGCCGACCCGAAGAAAGACCCGAAAGCCAAGCGCTACGAGCGGCTCAGTCACCGGGAGGCGATCGAGCGGGACCTCAAGGTGATGGATTCCACGGCTTTCACGCTTGCCCGGGAAAACCGTATGCCTATCATCGTCTTCTCGGTCCGCGAGCCGGGGGCGATCGCGGCGGTATTGCGCGGGGAGGGGCGCGCGACCATCGTCGGCGACTGACAGCCGGCCAGCGACCGCGCGGGACCGGTGACCGGCAGCGGTATTGCCTGATGTGACGAAGCCGTTTCGAGGGGTGCCATGACGTCCGCAACAGCTCACGACCTCAACGAATTGAAACGCCGCATGCAGGGCGCGCTCCAGGTCTTCAAGCAGGAGCTGGGCGGCCTGCGCACCGGGCGCGCTTCCGCGAGCATGCTCGATCCGGTGCAGGTCGATGCCTATGGCACGCATATGCCGCTCAACCAGCTTGCCACCGTGAGCGTTCCGGAGCCGCGCCTCATCAGCGTCCAGGTCTGGGACCGCTCGCTGGTGCATGCGGTCGAAAAAGCGATCGTCAATGCCAATCTGGGGCTGAGCCCCGCGACCGAGGGCCAGGTTTTGCGCCTGCGCATTCCCGAGCTCAACGAGGAACGGCGCAAGGAACTGGTCAAGGTCGCGCATAAATATGCGGAAGCCGCGCGCATCGCGGTGCGCCATGTGCGGCGCGACGGTCTCGACGTGTTGAAGAAATTGGAGAAGGACCACAAGATCAGCAAGGACGATCACGATCACGAGGCCGAGCAGGTGCAGAAGGCCACCGATCAGGCGATTGCCGAGCTTGATCACATGCTCGCCGCGAAGGAAAAGGAAATTCTGACTGTTTAAGGAGAAGGGCGTAAAGCCCATAGTATCTATGTCAAAGGCCGACATGCCAGCAACCGCTCCCGGCGCCGCATTCGAGGTGCCGCGCCATGTCGCCATCATCATGGATGGCAATGGGCGCTGGGCGGCAGCGCGCGGCTTGCCGCGCACGGAAGGTCATCGCCGCGGGGTGGAAGCCTTGCGCCGGACTGTGCGCGCGGCCGGCGAGATGGGCATCCAGGTGCTCACGATCTTCTCCTTCAGCTCCGAGAACTGGTCGCGGCCGCCGGCCGAGGTCCGCGATCTGATGGGGCTACTGCGCCGCTTCATCCGCCACGATCTGGCGGACCTGCACCGCAATAATGTGCGCGTGCGGGTGATCGGCGAGCGGGAAGGGCTTGCTCCCGACATCCGCCGGCTGCTGGAGGAGGCTGAAGAACTGACCCGCGGGAATGACGGGCTCACCGTGGTCGTGGCCTTTAATTACGGCGCGCGTCAGGAAATCGCCCGCGCGGCCCAGCGCGTCGCGGCGGAAGTCGCGGCGGGCCGGATGCCGCTCGAGGCGGTGACCGCGGAGACTCTCGGCGGCTACCTCGACGCCGCGGACCTGCCTGATCCCGATCTCATCATCCGCACCAGCGGCGAGCAGCGGCTCTCCAATTTCCTGTTGTGGCAAGCTGCCTATAGTGAGCTGGTTTTTGTTCCGGCGTATTGGCCCGACTTCGACCGGGCGACATTGGAAGGCGCGATCGCCGAGTACCGCCGGCGCGAGCGCCGATTTGGCGGGCTCGTCGCGCGGACCGGGTCGTAACGTGCTGGGAGCGGAGCCAGCGCCGATCGCCGACAACAAGCAACCCAGGGGAGCCGCGGGCGGCGGCGAACTTGCGGTCCGCATCCTCTCCGCTTTTGTACTCGCGTCCCTCGCCATCGCCGCCGCCTATGCCGGCGGCTGGCTGTTCGGCGCCTTCTGGCTGGTGGGCGCGATCGGGATTTGGTGGGAATGGACCGCTCTGGTTTCCGGGGCCGGCAACCGCCTGCTTTTCGTTCTCGGCGCGACTTCGCTCACCTTGGCGCTGGCCATCGCGGAAATCGGCATGACCCGCACGCCCATGCTCATCATCGCCCTCGGCGCGCTCGGTGCCGGGGTATTCGCCCTCGCCGACCGGCGAATCTGGGCGGCAGGCGGCCTCGTCTATGCCGGCGCGGTGCTCACGGGTGCGATCATGCTGCGCCGTGACGTGGAGCTGGGGCTGGCCGCATTGCTTTTTCTGTTTGCCGTCGTATGGGCGACGGACACGCTCGCTTATTTCGCCGGCCGCGCGCTGGGCGGCCCCAAGCTTGCCCCGAAGATAAGCCCCAACAAGACCTGGTCGGGCGCCATCGGCGGCGCGGCCGGAGCGGTGTTGGCCGGGGTCGCGGTGGCAATGCTCGCGGGCCTCCCCAATCTTTGGGCGATCGCCCTGGTTGCTCTGCTGCTTTCCATCGCCGCGCAGGCCGGGGATTTGTTCGAATCCGCCGTCAAGCGGCGGTTTGGCGCAAAAGATGCGAGCCATCTGATACCCGGCCATGGCGGCTTCATGGACCGGCTCGACGGCTTTGCGGCAGCGGTGACAGCTGCCGTGGTCTTCGGCGTGTTGCGCGCAGGCATGGACGCGGCCGCCCAGGGCTTGCTGCTATGGTGAAACGATGACCGCGCCGCTTGCCCGGACGCAAAGCTCGGCGGCGCCGTCCGTGCGCAGCGTAACCTTGCTCGGCGCCACCGGATCGATCGGCGCCAGCACGATTGACCTGCTCAAGCGCGAGCGCGGCCGCTACCGCGTCGAGGCGGTGACCGCGCACCGCAACGCCGCATCGCTGGCTCGGCTCGCCCGGGAGCTCGGCGCCCGCTATGCCGCCGTGGCAGACCCGCAGGCCTATCGCGAGCTGAAGGAAAGCTTGGCGGGCTCCGGTATCGAGTCGGGAGCAGGCGAAAGTGGCCTGATGGAAGCGGCGCAGCGGCCCGCCGATTGGGTGATGGCGGCAATCAGCGGATCCATCGGTTTGCGTCCCACGCTCGCGGCCGTCGAACGCGGCGCCACGGTCGCGCTTGCCAACAAGGAATGTCTTGTGTGCGCGGGCGCCCTGTTCATGCGCCGCGCCGCCGCCGCGGGCGCCGTCATCCTGCCGGTGGATTCAGAGCACAATGCGGTTTTCCAGGCGTTGAACGCCGGACGGCGCGAGGATGTGCGCCGCGTGGTGCTCACGGCATCAGGCGGGCCGTTCCGCACCTGGTCGGCCGCCGCGATCAAAGCCGCGACGCCAGAGCAAGCCTCGCGCCATCCGAATTGGTCCATGGGCGTCAAGATCACCATCGATTCCGCAACGCTGATGAATAAGGGGCTTGAACTGATCGAAGCGCACCACCTGTTTGCGCTCGCGCCGGCCGAAATCGACATCCTCGTGCATCCACAATCAATCGTGCACGGCCTGGTGGAATTTTGCGACGGCTCCATGATCGCGCAATTCGGGGTTCCCGACATGCGCATCCCCATCGCCCATTGTCTGGCTTGGCCCGCCCGCATCCAGGGCCCCGCCGCCCGGCTCGATCTGGCAAAGCTGGCGACCTTGAGCTTCGAGGAGCCTGACCTGGAGCGCTTCCCCGCGCTCGGCGTGGCGCGCCGCGCGCTGGAAACCGGGGGCGCCGCGCCTACCGTCCTGAATGCCGCCAACGAAGTCGCGGTCCGCGAATTCGTCGCGCATCGGCTGGGATTTTCCGGGATTTCCGCCCTGGTCGAGGCCACTCTTGAGGCTGCCGGGCGGCGCGGCATCAGCGCGGAACCGGCCAGCATCGAAGACGCCATCGGCATTGACCATACGGCCAGATCGATGGCCTCCGCGCTCTTGCCTGAAATTGCCGCAAAGGCATCCTAAGAGAAAAGTAAGGGCCGATTGTTAACGAGTGGGGCGAGGATCTCATGCCTTCTGACGTGGTAACGAGTATGCTGTCGCTGGGAGGTGGAATCCTGGGCTATCTCATTCCATTTCTTTTCGTTTTGACCATCGTGGTGTTTTTCCACGAGCTCGGGCATTTTCTCGTCGCGCGCTGGGTGGGCATTAAGATCCTGGTTTTTTCCGTCGGATTCGGTCCCGAGCTCTTGGGCTTCAATGACCGTCACGGCACGCGCTGGAAAGTTTCCGCCATCCCGCTTGGCGGCTATGTGAAGTTTTTTGGCGACGACAATGCCGCCAGCGTTCCCGACCAGGCCGCGGTCGCGGCCATGAGCGAGGCGGATCGCCGGCAGAGCTTTTTTCACAAATCGGTAGGCCGCCGCGCGGCGGTCGTTGCCGCCGGGCCGATCGCGAATTTCGTTTTGGCCGTCGTGATTTTCGCCGGCATTTTCATGTTTCACGGGCAACCATCGACGAGCGCCCGGGCCGATGCGGTGCAGCCCGGCAGTGCGGCGGCCGCGGCGGGCTTCCAGCCTGGGGACGTAATCCTGTCGATTGACGGCGACGCCATTAAAACCTTCGCCGACATGCAGCGGATCGTCAGCGGCAGCGCTGGCCGCGCGCTCAAGGTTAGGGTGAACCGGGGCGGCGAAACCGTGACTTTGACGGCGACGCCCGAGCTTAGGGAAATCAAGGACTCCTTCGGCAACGTGCATCGCGTCGGTGTGCTCGGCATCAGCCGTTCTATGTCCGCGGACGATCTCAAGCTGGAAAAAGCCCCGCCCTTGGCGGCCCTCAGGCTTGGCGTCGAGGAAACATGGTTTGTGGTCGAGCGGACCGTGTCTTACATCGTCGGCGTCGTCGCCGGCCGCGAGTCTGCGGATCAGCTTGGCGGCCCGATCCGGATCGCTCAAGTATCAGGGCAGGTTGCGACCGTGGGCCTTGTCGCGCTGCTGCATCTGACAGCGGTGCTGTCCGTTTCGATCGGGCTGCTCAACCTCTTCCCCATCCCCCTCCTCGACGGCGGTCACCTTTTGTTCTATTCTATCGAATTCTTGCGGGGAAAACCCCTATCGGAATATGCCCAGGAGGTCGGATTCCGCATCGGTCTGGCAATCGTGTTGATGTTGATGATCTTTGCAACTTTTAATGACATCGTACACCTGACGACGTCATAAAACCGTTGCGCGGAGGCCACTTTTCAAGGGCAAAGGCAGCGTGGAGGGGAAAGTCGGTTGCACCGCAGGGGAAAGCCTGTACAAGCTTAGGAATCGTCAGAGCCTGTCTGTATTCCCGGGGGCGGTCGCAAGAAAACTAAAGGGCGCGTTGCGCATGAGACGGTGGGTACGGTTTTTCCGGGGCCTCGGCGTGGTGGGGTGTTTCCTCGGGGCGATTGTTGCTGGTTCTGTGGGTACGGCGTTGCTGACGGCGGCGCCGTCGCTTGCGCAAACGGCAAGCTCCATCGTGGTGGAAGGCAATCGCCGGGTCGAGGCGGACACCATCCGCAGCTATTTCCGCACTGGAGCAGGCGAGCGCCTCGACGCCGCCAAGATCGACGCCGGCTTGAAAGCCCTTTACGCGACCAATCTTTTTCAGGACGTGCGCATCAATCAGTCGGGCGGGCGGCTGGTGGTAACCGTCGTCGAGAATCCGGTCATCAACCGCGTGGCCTTCGAAGGCAATCGCAAGGCCAAGGACGAGCAGTTGAGGGCTGAGGTGCAGTCCAAAGCGCGCGGAACCTTCTCGCGCCCCACCGTTCAGGCCGACGTCCAGCGCATCGTCGAAATCTATCGGCGCAGCGGCCGTTTCGACGTCCGTGTCGTTCCGAAGATCATTGATCAGCCGAACAACCGCGTCGATCTCGTGTTTGAGATCAATGAGGGTCCGAAAACCGGCGTCAAGCAAATCAATTTCGTCGGCAACCGCGCTTATTCATCCTACCGCCTCAAGGACATCATCAAGACGACCTCGAGCAACTGGTTGAGCTTTTTGCAGACGTCGGACGTTTACGATCCCGACCGGATCGAAGCGGATCGTGATCTTCTGCGCCGATTTTACCTCAAGCACGGCTATGCCGACGCGCGCATTGTCGCGGCAGTAGCGGAATACGACCCTGAGAAAAAGGGCTTCATCGTCACCTTCACCATCGATGAAGGCGGGCAGTACCGCATCGGCACAGTGGACGTGCAGTCCAATGTGTCTGTCGTCGATCCGAACTCGCTGAAGTCGAGGCTGCGGACAAAACCGGGCGACGTCTATAACGCCGAAGCGGTGGAAAAGACCGTCGAGAACATGGCCATCGAAGTGTCGAAGCAGGGTTATGCTTTTGCAAATGTGCGTCCGCGCGGCGATCGTGATTACCAGGCCCGGAAGATTAATCTCGTCTACGTGGTGGAGGAAGGACCGCGCGCCTACATCGAGCGCATCAATGTTCGCGGCAACACTCGTACCCGAGATTACGTCATCCGGCGCGAATTCGACATCGCCGAGGGCGATGCCTACAACCGCGCGCTGATCGATCGTGCCGAACGCAGGCTAAAGAATTTGAACTACTTCAAGACGGTCAAAATCACGAACGAGCCAGGTTCGGCGCCCGATCGCATCGTGCTGAATGTCGACGTCGAAGAAGATGCAACTGGCGAATTCTCGATTGCGGGCGGCTATTCATCGGCGGATGGCTTCATAGGCGAGCTCAGTATTGCCGAGCGCAACCTGCTCGGCCAAGGCAAATATGCAAGAGCATCGATTAGATACGGCCAGCGCTCGAAGGGCTTCGAACTCTCTTACGCCGAACCATACTTGCTCGGCTATCGCATGACGGGCGGCATCGATCTTTTTGCCAAGCACAACGACGCGTCGAATTCTATGTCCTACGAGACCCAGACCATTGGAACGAATTTGCGTCTCGGCTTTGGTCTTACTGAGGAAGTTAACCTGCAATTGCGCTATTCGATCTATCAGCAGGACATCACGCTGCCGGGCCGCTTGAACGACTGTACGTCCGCAAACTTGGCCACCTGTTACGCTAACGGCGAGGCGCCGCTGCCCGTTCGCGTCGAATTGGCGGGGGGGCCGGTGCTTACTTCGCTGGTTGGCTACGGTTTGAATTACAATAGCTTGGACGATAACAAGAACCCGACGCAGGGCATGCTCGTCGGGCTCAACCAGGATATTGCCGGCGTGGGCGGCAATGTGAATTTCATCCGGAACGGGATTGATCTCAACGCCTATCACGAGGTGTTCTCCGATGTGGTCGGCGTCCTTCACCTGCAGACCGGCGCGATCAGCGGTTGGGGCGGCAAGGATTTGCGGATGCTCGACCACTATCAGATGGGGCCGAGCTTGGTTCGCGGCTTCGCTCCGCGCGGCCTTGGGCCGCGAGACGCGGTTTCGCATGATGCTCTCGGCGGGTCTTATTTCTGGGGCGCCAGTGCTGAGCTGCAAACGCCGCTCTTCTTCCTGCCAAAAGAAATTGGCATGAAGGCTTCGGTCTATGCCGACGCCGGATCGCTCTGGCATTACGCTGGCCCAACGACATTCCCGACAACCGGTGAAACCTTGACCGTCCAGGATAATAAGCTCATCCGCACGTCGGTCGGCGCCGGCTTGGTTTGGGCTTCGCCGTTTGGGCCGCTCCGCGTCGATTATGCCGTTGCACTGAACAAGGCGAACTACGATAGGGTGCAGGAATTCACTTTCGGCGGTGGGACGAGATTCTGATCGCGGCCGGATGCCGGGCACCAGTATCGTTGGGATGACCGAGCCCTTGTTTTTTAAACCGATACGCAGTCTCACCGTCGGCGATATCGCGCGGCTCACCGGCGCTGAGCCGCGTGAAGGGACTCCGCTCGACCGCCCTGTCAACAATATCGCCGCGCTGGATAGGGCCGGTCCGAACGACCTCACCTTCCTCGACAACCCCAACTACCTGGACCAGCTTGCCTCGACTCGGGCTGGCGTCTGCTTGACGTCGGCGCGTTTTGAAAAGCACGTGCCAAGCCACACGGCGGCCTTGCGTTCGCGCGAGCCCTACCGCGCCTTCGTTGCCGTCATTCGCGAGCTGTTTGCCGAAGCGCTCCGCCCGTCTTCCCTGTTCGATGCCAAGGGCGTGACGCCGGGCAACTTCGTTCATGCGTCGGCAAGGCTGGAAAATGGCGTTACAGTGGATCCCGGCGCGGTCATTGGCCCGCACGCGGAAATCGGCGCCGGAACGGCGATCGGGCCGAACGCGGTCATCGGCCCGCAGGTGCGCGTCGGCCGCGATTGCGCCATCGGCGCAGGCGCGACGATTTTGCATGCCCTGATCGGCGACCGGGTCATCATCCATCCCGGCTGCCACATCGGCCAGGACGGCTTCGGCTTTGTCATGGGCAGCGGCGCGCATGTGAAGGTGCCGCAGGTTGGCCGCGTCATCATACAGGACGACGTGGAAATCGGCGCCGGCACGGCCATCGACCGCGGCGCCATCCGCGACACCGTGATCGGCGAGGGCACCAAGATCGACAATCTGGTCCAAATCGGCCACAATGTGGAAATCGGCCGTCATTGTGTGCTCGTGGCGCAAACCGGCATTTCCGGAAGCGTGACGCTGGAGGATTTTGTTGTGCTCGGCGCCAGAGTCGGCGTCAACAATCACGTCAGGATCGGTGAAGGCGCGCAGATTGCCGGAACGAGCATCGTCAATGGCGATGTGCCTGCCGGGGCTCGCTGGGGCGGCACTCCGGCCAAGCCGGTGAAGCAATGGTTCCGCGAGATGTTGATCCTTGAACGGTTGGCGGCCCGGCAAGACAAGAGCGGCTCGGCGCAAGATCAGGCAGCCGGCGATCCGTAGGAAAGGGTGCATGAACAAGGTTGGAACCACGCTCGAGTCGGCCGATATCACGCAGATTCTCAAGTTGCTGCCGCACCGCTACCCATTCCTGATGATCGACCGCGTCATCGGCATGGTGAGGGACGAGCGCGCGATCGGGATCAAGAATGTCACGATCAACGAGCCGCAATTCCTCGGTCATTTCCCGTACCAGCCGGTGTTCCCCGGCGTGTTGATGATCGAGGGCATGGCGCAGACCGGCGGCGTGCTCTGCATCAATGCAACCGGCGGACGGGCAAAATCGGTCTTTTTTCTGACCGTCGACAAGGCCAAGTTCCGCAAGCCGGTGCTGCCCGGCGACACCATCGAATATCACATGGTCAAGATCGCCCGGCGCAAGAACATGTGGTGGTTCCGCGGCGAAGCCAAGGTGGCGGGCCAAGTGGTTGCCGAGGCCGAGGTCGGCGCCATGATCGCGGACCGGTGAGGTCGGCCATGACCGCGATCGATCCTACCGCGCGGATCGCGCCCGGCGCGGCAATCGGCCAGGATGTATCGGTTGGCCCCTATTGCGTGGTCGGGCCGCATGCCGTGATCGGAGACAAGTGCCGGCTGGTGGCGCAGGTGCATGTCGCCGGCCACACTACCATTGGCGCGGGCACGGTGATCTATCCCTTTGCGTCGCTTGGCACCCCGCCGCAATCGGTCAAATATCGCGGCGGGCCGACACGCCTGGTGATCGGCGCGAATGGCGATATCCGCGAAGGCGTCACCATGAATCTCGGCAGCGAGGACGGCGGCGGCCTGACCGAAGTGGGCACCGGGTGCTTCTTCATGGTCGGATCGCACGTGGCGCACGACTGCCGCGTCGGCAACAACGTTACTTTCGCCAACAACGCCACGCTGGGCGGGCATGTGATTATCGGCGACCACGTATTCCTCGGCGGTCTTTCGGCGGTGCATCAGTTCGTGCGCGTCGGCGAGGGGGCGATGATCGGCGGCGTGAGCGGGGTGCGCGGCGACGTCATTCCTTTTGCCCATGCGGTCGGCGAGTACGCTTATCTCAATGGCATTAATATCGTGGGCATGAAACGCCGCGGCTATAAGCGCGAGGAGATGCACCGCGTGCGGCGCGCCTACCGGGCATTGTTTTCCGCGGGCGGCACTTTTCGTGAGAGGCTTGCGGCCGTGAAGAAGGAATTTTCCGGCGACCCCGTGGTCGGCAAGATGATCTCTTTCATTGACGAAGGAGGAGCGCGGGCGCTCACGCATCCGCCTCTGCGGCACGGTGGCACCGCAGCGGAACCCGAAGCAGCGTTATGAACGGCCAGACCGGCTCCAGACCGCCGGATCAGGGTCCGCTGGCGATCATCTGCGGCGGGGGCAGCCTGCCTTTCGCCGTGGCGGACGCCGTGCATAAGCGCGGCCGGCGCGCCGTCCTGTTCGCCCTGCGCGGCTGGGCGGACCCGGAGTGCGTCGCCAGCTATCCGCATCACTGGAGCGCGCTTGGCCAGTTCGGCCGCCTTTGCGCGGACGTGCGCGCCGAAGGCTGCCGCGACATGGTGTTCATCGGCACGCTCACGCGCCCGCCGCTGTGGCGTTTGCGTTTTGATTTTGGCACTTTGCGTGCCTTGCCGCGGATCCTGGCCGCCTATCGCGGCGGCGACAACCATCTACTGTCCGGCGTCGCCGCGGCCTTCGAGCAGGAGGGCTTCCGCGTGGTCGGCGCCCATGAGGTCGCCCCGGAAATCCTGGTGCCCGAAGGCGCACTCGGCCGCCGCCGCCCAAGCGAGGCGGAGCACGCCGATATTCGGCGCGCGCTCGCGCTGCTCGAGGCCACCGGCAGGTTCGATATCGGCCAGGCCGCCGTGGTCGCCGGCAACCGCGTGCTGGCGGTGGAAGCCGCCGAAGGCACCGACGCCATGCTGGCGCGGGTGGCGGAATTGCGCGCCCGCCACGGCCGCGGGGAGGCGGGCGGCGTCCTGGTCAAGGCGCCGAAACCCGGCCAGGACTGGCGCTTCGACCTGCCCTCCGTCGGCCCGCAGACCATCGAAGGCGCCGCCCGCGCCGGCCTTAGCGGCATCGCCGTGCTGGCCGGCGGGGCCATCATCGCGGAGCCCCAGCGCGTCGCCGCGCTCGCCGATGCGCGCAACATCTTTGTGGTGGGCGTGCGCGCGGACGGAACATCGGGATGAGCGCGCCGGGCGCAACGCGTCCGCTGCATGTCTTCCTCGTCGCCGGGGAGGAATCCGGCGACCGCCTCGGCGCGCCTTTGATGCGGGCGCTCAAGGCCCGCCACGGCGGCGAGGTGATTTTCTCCGGCCTGGGCGGGCAGGAAATGGAAAGGGAGGGGCTTACGAGCCTGTTTCCCCTCGGCGATCTCGCCATCATGGGCTTTGCCGCCGTCGCCCGCCGGCTGCCGCTGATTTTCCGCCGCATCCGCGAGACCGCTTCCGCCGCCATCGCCGCGCGGCCCGGCGTGCTGGTCATCATCGACAGTCCCGACTTCACCCATCGCGTCGCGCGCCGGGTGCGGGCGGCGGCGCCCAAAATCCCGATCGTGGATTACGTGTCGCCCTCGGTCTGGGCCTGGCGGCCGTGGCGCGCACGGGCCATGCGCGGCTATGTGGATCACGTCCTGGCGCTGCTGCCGTTCGAGCCCGCGGTGCACGCGCGGCTTGGCGGCCCGCCGTGCAGCTATGTGGGGCATCCTCTGGTCGAGCGCGCGCGGGTGCTGCGTTCCAACGAGGCGGAGGCCGCGCGCCGCCTGGCCGACCCGCCCGTTATTCTGGTTCTGCCCGGCAGCCGCGGCGGCGAGATCCGCCGCCACCTCGACATATTCGCCAAGACCATCGACGCCGTGCGCCGCCGCGCCGGCGCGCTTGAGATCGTGATTCCGACCGTGCCCCGCCTCTACGCGGGCCTGAAAGACGCCACGGCCGCATGGTCCGCACCCCCGCGCGTGGTAGTGGAGGAGGAAGCCAAGCACGCCGCCTTCCGCAGCGCGCGCGCGGCGCTGACGAAATCCGGCACGGTGACGCTCGAGCTGGCGGTGGCCGGCGTGCCGATGGTCGCGGCCTATAAGGTGTCGGCGGTGGAGGCGCTGATCGCGCGGCGTCTGGTGCAGGCGCCCTCGGCGATCCTGGCCAATCTGGTGCTGGAAGAAAACGTCGTCCCCGAATTCATCCAGCAGACCTGCACGGTGGAAAATCTCACGCAAGCCCTGCTGCCGCTGCTTTCCGACACTCCCGAACGGCGGCGGCAGCTGGAGGCTTTTGCGCGGCTCGATGCGGTGATGGAAATCGGCTCGGCCAATCCCAGCGAGCGGGCGGCGGACATTGTGTTAAGGGAGGCGGGGATGTCCCAGTAACGCGATAGCGTGCGTGGTGTTAGCTTTTAGAATCTTGATAAGGCCCGAGAAACCGCGACCCGTTGAAATGGATGAGGTGCGTGGGGGTGTCCGCCACCCATACCTCTGTTTCCCAAGCGATTTCGGCTAAATATCGCGCCATGACAGGGCGGGTTGGAAACGCAGTCACATAAACAAGGCCCGCAGTCGATCCCCCAAATAAGGGGAATTATGCACTTGACATACCTGGTTTGAGGCCCTAGATTCATGGCCAGAACGAAGGATTTGGCCATGACCTGCGATCTTACCGACAAGACTTTCACCGACGAAGACGCCGCCCGCGCTCATTTCGAGAAACTGCGCTGGCCCGATGGTCCGGTGTGTCCCCACTGCGGCACCATTGACGAAGCAACCGAGCTTAAGGGCAAGAGCACGCGCGCGGGCCTTTACAAGTGCAGAGCATGCCAGAAGCCGTTCACGGCCACCATGGGGACTCTTTACGAGCGGTCACATATCCCGCTGCATAAATGGTTGCTCGCAACGCATCTAATGTCCGCCAGTAAGAAGGGCATCAGCGCGTTGCAGCTTCACCGCATGCTTGGCTTCGGCTCCTACCGCACCGCATGGTTCATGGCACACCGCATCCGCGAAGGAATGCGGGAACTGTTTCCTGAGACTGGTGGTAAGCTTGGCGGAGAAGGTAAGACGGTAGAGATCGACGAGACATATATCGGCGGAAAAGAGAAAAACAAACATCGCAACAAGCGGAAAAAGCTTGGAACTGGCGGCGTTGGCAAAGAAATCGTTTTCTCACTGGTCGAACGTGGCGGAACCGTTCGCTCCCATCACGTCCCGGCAGTCAGTGCCAAAACATTGCGGCCTATCCTGCGAGCGCATATTGATGCGGAATCTTCCGTGATGAGCGATGACGGCGGAGCGCGCGTTGGGAGAGAGTTCACGCGCCATGAAACGGTCAATCACAGCATTGGCGAGTATGTCCGTGGTGACGTACATACAAACACGATAGAAGGATATTTCTCTATCCTAAAACGCGGCATCAACGGCGTCTATCACCACATTTCGCAGCAGCACTTAAAGCGCTACTTGGCTGAGTTCGATTTTCGTTACAACGAACGCATGGCGCTTGGCGTCACTGATAAAATGCGCGCGGCCAAAGCGGTGAAAGGCGTCGTTGGCAAGCGGTTGACGTATCAACAACCTAACCAAGCCGCGAACGCTTAAGCAGGAGGCGAAGCGATTTCTGCGATGGAGAATTGCCATGTCCGAGAAAGAGACCAACCCAATACTCTGCGGCAAATGTCACGTAGAGATTGAAGAGAGGACTAATCCTAACGGAAAGGTGATGGCCGTCTGCCCGACTTGTGGTGTCAGTGACACGGTAGAAAACGCCGTTGGGGAGGCCGCGGACTATCTCGCTGATAAGATCGCGAGGGAGGCAATGGCGCCCTTCGAGAGCATGCCCAGCAGCAAATTTGTCAAAGTGACGGTCACACACTCGCCGCAGCGAACGTACCGTTTCATCCTCGGATAATGAGACGCTCATGATTTATCTCGTTGGCTGGGATGAAGGAAAATGAACGCGCTTTATTACGGCGACAATCTTTCCGTCCTTCGCGAAAGCATCGCGAACGAAAGCATTGACCTGATCTATCTCGATCCACCGTTCAATTCGAGCGCGTCATACAACGTGCTTTTCAAAGCGCCGTCTGGCGAAGGCTCGCAAGCGCAAATCGAGGCGTTCGAAGATACGTGGCACTGGAACGAATCTGCCGAGCGCGCTTTCGATGAAGTTGTTACCGGCCCGCATTCCGACGCCTCAATCATGTTGCGCGCCATGCGGACTGCGCTCGGCGAGAACGATATGATGGCCTATCTCGCCATGATGGCCGTTCGGCTCATTGAATTGCATCGCGTGTTGAAGTCAGCCGGATCGCTATATCTGCACTGCGATCCGACCGCGAGTCACTACTTAAAGACGTTGCTTGACGCGATTTTCGGACCAGTCTTTTACGTCAATGAAATAATTTGGGAGCGAACCAACACCAAGAGTCACGCCTTCACGCGGTTCTCTTCGTCGCACGACACGATTCTTGTGTACTCCAAGACAGCTGAGCGCACCTGGAATCCTTCGTACAAGCCCCACGACGAGAGCTACATCAAATCCCACTATAGCAACGTCGAGGAAGGCACCGGCCGCCACTACACGTTGGGCGATTGTCTCAACCCAAATCCAGACCGGCCGAATCTGACCTACGAGTGGAAGGGCGTCACGCGCGTGTGGCGCTGGACTAAAGATAAGATGCAGAACTACCACGACGAAGGACGACTCGTTTATACGAAAAGCGGAATGCCGCGTTTCAAACGCTACTTAGACGAAATGTCCGGCACGCCAATTTCAGACGTGTGGACCGATATTTTTCCCATCAATTCACAAGCACAAGAACGCCTCGGGTATCCTACTCAGAAGCCGCTCGCGCTCTTAGAGCGCATCGTCTCAGCTTCCTCGAATGAAGGCGACCTCGTGCTCGATCCATTCTGCGGCTGCGGCACGACTGTTCACGCCGCGCAAAAACTCAACCGCAATTGGATTGGAATTGACGTGACACATCTTGCCGTCGCGCTAGTTGAACGTCGGTTGAAGGAAGCGTTTGCCGGGATCGTTTACGATGTGCACGGCGTTCCGAAGGACGTTGCCGGTGCCCGCAATCTTGCGGAGCGCGACAAGTACGAATTTCAAAAATGGATTACCGCGACCATCGGAGCGCAGCCCTACAAGGGCGGCAAGAAAGGCATGGATCGTGGGATTGACGGCTATCTGCATTTCCGTGACGCGGATAAGAAGCCGCAGTTTGCAATCGTCTCAGTTAAGGGTGGCGAGAACATCACGTCCGGCATGGTGCGCGATCTCAAGGGAACGATGGAACGAGAGAAGGCCGCGCTTGGTTTGTTTCTCACCCTGAACGATCCGACCCGCGAAATGGAAAAGGAAGCGGCATCGGCCGGGCTTTACGAGACAGGCGGAATGAAGGTGCCCAGGTTGCAAATCCTCACCGCCGCGCAAATCCTCGATAACCGCCGCCCACAAGTGCCGTTCGGATTTACCGAAGGATTCAGGAAGGCGGGCCGCGAGCAATCGGAAGGGCAAGACAAGCTCATTTAACCTTCTTTTGAATTCGCTTTCGGACGCCGAGACTCTTGCCAGACTTAGCTTTAGATTTGCCAATCTTCATTTCGGAATGAAGCTTTGGCGGCGTGTTGAGCATGCGCTTTATCACTGCATCGCGGCGACGCGCTATCTCTTGTTCGCTGTAGTTGTCTTCGGAAAGTTTACGAGTCATGGATGACGAAAACACTTATGAGTTGATCGGCAGGGCCACTGTAGCATGGAGCGACGTGGAACTGACATGGTATCTGATCTACCTTACATTGTCATCCGCGCCGCGCGACCAAGCGGACGCCATCTACTTTATCCCCAACAACTCCGCTACGGAACGAAAAGTCACTTACAGCCTAGCGGAAGTCGTTCTCGCCGCAAACCCAACATTGCTTTCCGAACTTGGAAATCTGTTATGCCGGACCAATAGTGCGATTAGAGATCGGAACGCCATCGCCCACGGCAAATTCATTTTCGCACGCGACAAAGACAACAAGTCGGTTGACCTTTGGTCAGTCGGAAAAAACAAGCTGATTGGAAAGCCGCTGGGCTCAGAGTTGACGCGGATGGAAACGGATTTCCTCAGCCTTGCTGACGATCTCTCAACATTTATGTTCCGGGCGTGCATCGCCCTGGGGCGAGAGCCGCCATCAATCGAAAAATAGCGGACGCTTGATGCTCAAGAAGGCCAGTCGTATAGGACGAGCCCTCACAGAATTGCCGGTCTAGGAAATCTGCGCCCGCCCGTTTCATTTCGGGCGTGATTTCGATTTCATCGCCGGGCGCGCCAGCCTCTCCCGCGTTGGCGGTTGAGGTGGTGTCAGAATGCACGTCATGGTCATGGTATGTCAAGTGCATAACTCCCCAAATAAGCACATCAGCTCTTCATGACGCTTTGCATCGACCGGACCGTGGCTGGTGACGGATTCGACCAAGAGAAGCCAATTTCGTTCGGTGTAATGGAGGACGACGTCCGGCATCTTACCGTGGCTATCGACGACAACGCCGAGTTTGGAAAGTCGATCACGGTCGAAGTATCCCATTTTCTCGCCGGTATCTCCAGCGTAGATCAATATGCTATCCGGCGCGAAGCGTGGGGCAAATTCCTCAATGATGGCGCGTATAAGCTCGCTATGCTCGCCTGGACTTAGGTGAATATCTTTACCCTCCGCAATACGAACAGGAATGCGGTTCATCTTTCGCTGCCGGGCGTATCTGTCGGCAAGAGTTCTCCACTGCTCAAGGTATTTTGGCAGTGCCGTGTCCCATTCTGCCCTCCCGTAGAGCTGAAACAGCGCCAGAGCATCGGGTGAAACCTTATAGACAGCTTTTGGACTGTTTACGGCGCGGCCCGGATCATCAGGATTATAAAGTGCCAGCCCTGCCTGCACGAACTGGTGCATGGTCTGCCTGCGAAACGTCTCGCGTGTATTGGGCGCATATTCCTTGCCGTAATGCTCCCGCGACCAGTCCATGATCGGGGTAATCCCCATCAAAAGAGAGGTCGCGGCTTTCCATTTTCGATTTGGCCTCAAGTCCAAGAGCGCCAAAAGCGTCAGAGCCGAGCGCTCATTGCGCTGAGCGCGGGGAAAGCCAAGGTCGGCAAGAATTTGCAGAGCTGCTTCGATATGAGGGTGCGTCACGCGATGCTGCTCACTTGAGCGTCAATCGCTTCTTGCGTCGGCTGCGATTGGCGTTTGGCCCATGCGCCGAGGTGCTTTAATACTTCCCGGCTCGGATACCTCATTGTGCGAAGATCGGTAGCATTCACTTGCGTGTGCCCGTTGAAGCGCCGGAAATACTGGTCCACTGGCGTGGCATTCAGATAGACGGCAATGCCCCGTGCGATGTCTTCCGACAGGGGCTGGCGGTCAGCATGAATGACGTTGAGATGATTTTCAAAGCCGATCATCGACGCCTGCAGTTGGGCAGGGTCAACAACGCTCGCCACAATACGGCGTCTCTCCTCCTTGGATGAAAAGCGCCGAACAACCGCGTAAAATCCGCTCGGAAAGAGCCATTTCGCTGTATCCCGTGTGTGCCGGATTGCATTGGGCTTCTTGAAGCCGGGCTTAGGCCATTCGAGACGATCGCCAGCAAAGTGGCCGGGATACAGTAGCGGGACGGTTCCGGGCTCGGGATTAGCGCGCAAATCGTTCTTCATACGAAAATCGACAACAGGTCCGGTTGAAACAGACAAGCCCAGCTCGTCGAGCCGATAGCGGACAGCCATGTTCTTCAACAGTTCGGCATCATCACCCGTTGGAATGTGAATGAACTGTTCGGCGTTGTTCGGAAACACGATGCTCTCGAACGGATGCTTCTTTTCGTGGTAGTCAGAAAAGGTGTCATCAGCCGATGTTGAGATCGTCACGGGCCCTTGCCGTCCGCCCCGTTCAAGTCGGATGATAATGTTTTCTTGTAGAACGCCGTCGTCTTTGAACGCCTTATCGCGGGCCTCAAATAAGTGGATATGCCGGATTGCTGCTTTCCCTAGGACAAAGCGCCGGAACGGTTGATAGTAAGGACCGTTGCAGAAACTGCGCGGAATGATTGCTACGATCTCGCCGCCGGCTTCCATCAACTCGACTGCAAGACCGACGAAACCGGAATAGAGATTCACGGTCTCAAGTCCGGCGGCGCGGAGCAATGCCCTATGCGCCGACGCACTGTTGATCTTTTTGTACGGGGGATTCAGGATCGCGTGGGTATAGCGTGTGCCCCGGCCGAGCCGGATCATGGTCGCGGCTCGTTCGATAAAGTCACCCTCCAAGACCGTCGTTTCAATTGCATTGTCGTTGCTCGCTGCCGCGAGATTGGCGCGAAGTTCGTTCAGTAGATTTGTGTCAAGCTCATAGGCATGTGCTTCAAGCTGCCCATCGCGGCGGTGTCGTTTCCACTGGTTGATAAACGCGGAGGTGAGGGCTCCTTTGCCAGCTCCGGCATCGAGCAACCGAACTATTTCCGGAAATGTGCTGTTGAAAAGACCAGCCATGAATCCCGAAATGTTAACGGGCGTCATGAACTGCCCGAGCTGTGACTCTCGAGACAGCGGCTTTTTGGGGAGTGAGACGATATCGGCTACGGGTTGAGGCAAAGGAAGGCGCTCCTGACGTTCGAGCGCTTCGGGAGGATCAATGAAGCCAAACGCCACGGCCCGGTCAGCTCCTGCCTTTCCGATTCTCGCCTTGAGTATAGTGTAGTCCGACAAGCAGCGACCTCCGGGTCAGCAGCCGTAGCTATTATAAGTGCATTCGGCCCGAGAACAAGACGAGAACAAATCTCATTCATCCTTCCGCACGGCGGCGAATTTCCCGAGGGCCTTGACTTCCTTTTCGATATAGGACTATATTCCGCCTACCTCGTCCACCGAGGGGCGCTTCATGAGGCGTTGTGAGGTGGGACGAATGGGAAGAGGGCGCTGGAGATGCGGCGTTTTTCTTTCCATGGCCGGAAACCGGGGGATTCCCCGGCTTCGGCTGGCGCGGTGCCCGCGGGCAGGCTCTCGCAAAGCCTGCGCTCGGGCGGCGCCGGACCCCGACCCCCGGCCACTATGAGCCGGGCGCAAGGAGCTTGCAGCCGGAATGTGCCGCATGGCTGC
>Ga0209514_10003100_pt1 | contig 24400 bp, 35 predicted proteins | sample Subgrocontami58m_FD_187452 | JGI IMG/M metagenome (GOLD analysis project Ga0209514, IMG submission 187452) | Subsurface groundwater microbial communities from S. Glens Falls, New York, USA - GMW37 contaminated, 5.8 m (SPAdes) (version 3) | ecosystem: Environmental > Aquatic > Deep subsurface >...
GGAGCCAAGTTTTTTTAGAGCTTCATAACTGTCTAAATAGTTAACTCCTCCATTTGTTATAATAATTTCATGAGTAAAAAACAACCTATCGCTTATGTTATTTGCGGATTTATCGGAGCAGGTAAGACGACTTTTGCTAGAAAACTCGAAAAAGAAACAGGGGCAATCAGGGTAACCAAGGATGAATGGATTATTAAAATATTCGGAAATAAAATAACATTAGATAATAACTTTGAAGTTTATGACAAAAATATAACTAAACTAGCAACAGATATTGCCTTCAAAATTCTAAAAGCTGGAAAAGATGTGATAATAGATGAAGGTTTTTGGGTTAAATCCCAAAGAGATGATATAAAGAAGAGAATACTACAAGTAGGAGCAAAGCCAATTTTTTATTATGTAGAAAGCTCGGTAAAGAAAATGAAAGAAAGGGTTATTAACCGAAGCAAAAATCCCACAAAAGATTCATTTGAGATAAGCGGAGAAATGTTTAATAGTTACCTTAAATATTGGCAAGCACCGGATGAAAGTGAAAATGTAAAAGTGGTTAAGTCTTCTGAATTGTAGTTAGAAAAATCAATTTCTCTGTTCCTGAATACATTAACTAGGGGGAGCAAGTTGTGACTTAATATACCAAGTTTAGGTAGCAGCAGGAATAAGAGAGGGCCTGACTTTTTCTATTTCCTCTCTAATTTGAGCAATAAGCTCCGAAGCAGCAAGCTCTGGTTATATTAGAGTTACGATTCTCGAGCCCAGACTGGATTTTGAGAATAAAAAGAGATCATTTAGATTTTTGTATAGGCATTTTCTTCAGGTTCGAATAATTTCTAAATTAACCTTACACCTACTATTAGATTGCTTTCAGCCTCTCCTTATGGTTTAATAGAATTAATACCTGCCAATGAAACTTAAAAAACTTATTGCGCCAGCAACAAACTTGTTTATTGTTTTAGGTTTTTTGCTATTTAGCTTTTTCTATTTCTCCGGTTCAGTTTTCGCGGAAGCAAAAATTGATTCATCTTTAGGCTCTCCGGCAGGTATAATCCCCAAACTGCCCCAAACTCCAAATGATCCCGAACTTACTGGCGGCCGTGTTTATCCGTTCTGGGGGCCACCTTGCCAAAGATACACCTACTCGGTAATTTACCGCGACAAGGATGGACGAAAGCCGGAGTATATGCAAATTTACTTTAATGGAAAAATGATTGACATGCAAAAGGAAAATCAAAAAGACAATGACTATAGAAAAGGGGTGAAATATATTTATAAATATGTGCCAAATAAAATCGACTCCAATTTCTATTACTTCGAGGCATCAAATGGTTTAGGGAAAACCCGCGCCTCAATCATTGATTCTCCCGACAATGGCCCGGTTCTTTTTACCACCGCTTTTGATAAAAACGAAATTGCCGTTATTGAAAAAAAATCGGGTAAAAAGATCTTAAGTTTTTCCACCGGTAAAGAGTGGGTGGGAGGAATTGCCTTGTCAGATGATGGCAAATATCTGGCAGCCAAAACCTCACAGCATATCTATCTTTTTGATACTGCAACCCCTCAAAAACCTTTATGGCAGTTTAACTGTGAACAATGCCGGATAGGGGATGATGTTAAGGGAGGAGTTGACATATCCGGTGATGGGTCAAAAATCATTGCCGCTTTTGGGGAAAAAGTGGCGCTTTTTGATAAATCAAGCAGTAAGCCGATCTGGATGTATTCCGGCGGAAATTCTTATAATGTGGCCATCTCCAAAGATGGAAAATACATGGCAGCAGCCACTGCCGGAGACGAGGAAAATGTTAATTCAAATCTTATCATTCTTTGGAACGAGAATAACAAAAAGCCACTTTGGCAATACCATGCTGCCGGTAATTTCCATGATGTCTCATTTTCTGATGACGGGCAATTTATCGCCGGATCAACCGGCTGCCCGGACAAGCGCTTTTATCTTTTTTCCAAAGACTCCAATACCCCTTTAATTAAAAGCGAACAGCTGACGCGTGATTCTCCGGTACACAGAAGCAAAATATCAGCCGATGGTGCACTTGCGGCAGTTGGTAGTGAGGCAGATGACGGAGCCATATTTCTTTTTTCCAAAGACAAAGGACAGATTTGGAAATTTCCAACACCAGGCAGAAGTTCTGTTAGAGCCTTAAACTTCACTCCCAATGGTAAATATATCGGGGCGGCCACTTTTGGCGGAGATGCCTATATTTTTGACTCTGTCAAAAATACCCCGATTGCCAGCTGGAAGGTCAACGCCTCTTTGGGCGGAATTGATATAGCAGATGACGGCAGTTTTATTGCCACTGGAGGGACTGACAATAAGCTCTACATTCTTGATAGAAACACGAAATCAAAAACAGAAATTCCTTTTAACGAGTATATCGAGGAGATTGATATTTCAGCCAACGGAAAATACATTGCGGCCGGCACCGGTGGCTCGGTTTACTTTTTTGAAACCTACATCTCCCAGGACCGGGGAAAGGTTTTTGACTGTTCAAAAGTAATTGAGCCCACCCAGGAAAGTCAGATGAGACAAGAGAACAAAATAGGCTTTTTGGAAAGTATCGTCAACTTTATCAAAAACATCTTCCGCAGAGGAGAAAGTTCCACATCCTCACAATCAGAACCGGCATCAGGTAGTGGTGTTTGTGGTAATGATTTGTGTGAACCAAGTTTAGGTGAAACTAGGGAAAATTGCTCTAAGGATTGTACAGGAGGAGATTAATATGAATAAAAAGAAGTGGCTGATGGTGGTAATAATGGTCCTGGTCCTGATTGTGGCGATCGTTATTTTGGCCAGAGACGGGAAGATATCTCCTCGTTTTTCCACTCAAACGCCCGTTTCAGAAAGGATACGGATAGGTAGATGGGCCGAGCTGGATGGCGTAGTGGCGCCTCGGGCTTTTGATATCGGGGAAATTAAGTATTACAAGGGTGATAAAGGCTGTTGCTTTTGTTCGGCAATTGCTTATGCTTATAAAGAGTTTGGTGGTCAGGATTATCAACAATTTTTCGAGGATATACTAACCCCTTCTTATGAACGGGATATGACCAGGCTGTTTGGACAGCTCAAAAAATACGGTTTGGGAGACAGGCTCTATTTTGGTTTTTACGGGAAAGATGGGGGCGGAACAAAGTTCAAACGGACATTTGCCACCTTACTTGAAAGTCCGGAGGAGCAGATAAAGCTCTTTGCCTCTCAAGAAGAAGCGGTTGGGTATCTTAAAAAGATAGTTTCTTTGGGGATTCCGGTAGTGGTGGCGATAGAAGACGATATGGAGGAGGCGAGATCGCCCCAAAATGAGGTTGAGGATGACACTTTCGTGACGGTCATCGGTTATAACCAACAGCAAGTAAAGCTCTACTGGATTCCAGATACCAAAAGCTGGATGAGTTGGGATGAATTTGTTCCCAAATGGAGGCTCCAAAACACAGAGTTTAAGTATGAGTTGATACCGGGTAGCTATAGTGTGGTGTTTCTATCTCCCTAGATGGTAAGGTGTTTGGTGTAGCCTAAAATTTGAGCATTCCCCTTCGTCGGAAGAAGATAAACATTGAACCACCGATAAAGACAATTGCCATCACCAGCAGGCTTCCATATAAAAATCTGTCAATCAAATATAAAAATGTCTTTTCGTAAAAGAGATATCTGATAGTGATCTTTAATCCGTGGATAATCAGGCTATACAAGATCCCCAAAAAAAACAAATTACCATAACCAAAATTTGAATTTTTAATGAGTTTATAGGCTGAGATGGCAATACATGCCTCCCAAACCCACTGGCTTATTCTTAAGGGGAGTAAGTTTTCATCAATCTTAAGTCCAACTAAATATTGCCAGAAAACTACAGCTATGGAAATCAAGATCAGATACCAGATTGGTTTTGTATATTCTGATAAAGTCTTCCCAAAAATTTTAATTCTAAATATAGCCAGTACAGCAAAAAAGATAATTATCGCCAGGAGAATTGCAAAGAAGATCGGATCGCTGCGTTTTTCCAGAGAGAGAATTTGTGGTAAAAGATCAAGTTTGTCACCAGTGATAGTAAATGTGTTCATCTGTAAAATCCGCCCAGACGGGGGAGAATTTGAGTTTTAACCAAAATAATTCCTAAAACAGTAAGAATGATTATAGCGAGAATATCCAAAAGTAGTTTTTTATTTTTCATTTTTCTATCTAAATTTAGTATAAGCAGAATTGAAATGGTTTTTCAAGAGGTGTTTGATGTAAGTTTAAAGGGTTTACTTTGAGTTAAATTAAACTTCTTTATCTCCTCCCACCTTACTCTTATCAACTCCATTTGAATTACCCTCCAGAGGCGGGCAGGCATTCTCAAAAGCCCTTAATATCTTCTCAATAGTTGGTATAAGAATGTCAGGGTTAGGGAGCCAATTGCTACTTATGCTAATGCCAGTTTTGGTCTCTCTGCTTAAAGAAAGTAGTTATCTATTGCGAATTTTTGTTGTTCTAAAAAGATTCTTTTTAGATGGTAAAGATTATTTTGTTCATAAAAAAGAATTAAAGCCTTTTTATATTCAACTTCGTCTACACTCCTATAGGAAAGAGGACAATAGCCGTTCGCCAGTAAAATGGCATTACTGATCATTCTGGAGGTTCTTTTGTTGCCGTCAGTAAAGGGTTGCAAATAAGCAATACCAGCAAGAAAAATTAGAGCTTTTTCTGGTACTGATTTGATTTTTTTTGTCTGAACCACTAATTTATTTAGAGCTTCCTCTATTTGCCATTTATTATCCGGTGGAAGATATTTTGTTCCGGTGATTCCCACGGCAGATTCCCTAATTCCAGATTTTATATCCAATTCTCTTACTAGTTCCGAGTGAATCATCCTAATATCCGCAACAGTGATTTCTTTGAAGCTCTCTCTTTTTTCTAAAATCGTGTCAAAGGCTGTTTTGTGGTTGAGAATCATTGTTGCCTCACTTTTATCATGCCCCTTTGCCTCCTTTTTATTTTTTATTAACTCCTCGGTTTCGAGCAGAGAATAAGTGTTGCCTTCTATTTGGGAAGATTTCCATGAAAATTCAATCGTAAACCTTTCCAGCTCATGTTTTAATATAGTTTTGTCCAAAGAAGCAAATTTATTTTTCAATTTGCTTTTTCCCTGTTCAAACAGCTCCAATTCGTCTTTGGAAAATAACCTTGTCAAGCGATTAATCAAATTAAAATTAAATGCAGGATATTTGATTTTTCTAGTATCGGTTACTGTTGAGAAGTATTTTTCTAGATCTATGGGAATAAGTAATTCTTTTTCTGACTTGAGACGGTATTCCACATACTTACCGCCCCCAACATGTTCAATTAAACCAATACTGACAAGATAATTTAAGTCTCGAATTATGGTTATTCGGGAAACATTGTCATCTTTCAAGAAGTTTTCGATTTTGGATCTTGAAGACGGAGAGTTTACTAATAAAAATTCCAGTAATTTAGTCTGCCGGTTGTTTATTTGCGTATCATTCATATGTTTCTAGCGTATCATAATGATACGTAGGAGTCAACTCTCCCTGATTTGAGCTATCCTTCGACTATGCTCATTATTAATGTTACGATTCTCGAGCCAGTTTCTTTTTTGGTACAATTAAATAATGAGCAAGAAAAAAATTATTATTTTGTTGTTCCTTTCTTTGTTTGCGGTCGTGGGATTTTTAGCTTTTAAGTTTTTTTCAACTACCAATAGCGCAAATACAAAAATAAGCGGTAGATATTTGGGCAATCAAGTTTGGAGCGGAGAAATTACTATTACCGGAGATACGGAAATTTTGGGAAACTTGACTGTTTTGCCCGGGACTGTTGTTAAATTTGCAGTTGGTGATGATCAAAACTTAAAAGCTACACCACTACCCACTCTTCTCTTTTTGTCCTGCAAAAGTTAATGGCCCGGGGAACAAAAGATAAGCAGATTGTTTTTACTTCAAATGCCGAAAAACCATATCTGCGGCTAATTCGAATATTAAAATAATAAACAATCATTTATCTGATGCTGGGCATGAAGGAATTGATCTTAAATTTAACGGCAATCAAGAAGTCGCCGGCAATATTATTGATGACTGCCATACCGGTATTGCCTCAATAGCCGGAGCGCAGATTATTAGAAATAATATTATTACAAACTGTGGAGACGGTGTTTATATTGATCCCAAATCAAACGCCACATCAATCGGTAATACTTTTGTGTCTGCTCCAGCGGAAAGCCAGCGCGAGTGGCGTTATGGTAATTATGTTATTCCCATTTTCGACAATCCAAAATAACGTGAATTTAGGTCGTAAATGGCATTGAATTCACGCTAAATTGACAAAATAGCGTGAATAGTATATAATACTTATATTATGCTAATCTCCTCCTTACTCCAAAAAAGAATAGAAATTCTCAAAAAAGAATATGACCATTTAAGAATTGGCAAAGACTCATTACTTAAGCTCATTGATGAAGCTGAAATCCCTGAAAGTGTTTATAACTCCAATGCCATTGAAAATTCCACCCTTACCTTAAAAGAAACAGAGAAAATACTTTTAGAAATGGAGGTTTCCCGTAATGTCAGCCTTCGTGAGGTATTTGAAGCCAAAAATCTAGCCAGAGTGATGGAATATGTCTATTCTAAATCTGCCCAAGACATATCAAAAGAGATTATTTTACTATTGCATCAAATGCTCCTTGGCAATATTGATGAAAGTATTGCAGGTAGATTGCGTAAAAAAGGGGAGTATGTGCGAATAGGAACTTTTATTGCAACTGCTCCGGAACATATAGAGCGATTATTAGAAGAGGCTTTAATTGAATATTCAAGCGATAATGTAAGTTATTTTATAGAGAAGATTTCCAAATTTCACCTTGATTTTGAAACAATACATCCATTTAATGACGGAAATGGCAGGATTGGCCGGGTAATTATAAATTTTCAACTGTATAGATTAGGATTCCCGGGAATAATTATCCGGGATAAAGAAAAACAAATCTATTACCGTTCATTTGGTGAGTATCGCGATAAAAAAATAACCAGAATAATGGAAAGAATAATTTCTCTTGCCTTGCTGGAAGCTTTGCACAAAAGAGTAGCTTATTTAAAAGGACAAAAAATTATTGAGGCAACAGAATATGCATTTAGACACAAGAAACCGGCACCAGTTATCCTTAATGCGGCCAAACGCCAGACTATTCCTGCTTTTAGGGAAAAAGGTGTTTGGAAGGTTGGGATTAAATAAAGAGGTTTGTATTTTAGAGGCCGCAAAAAAGATAATATTGCAACTTATGTAGATTTTTGTTAATCTATATGATGGTGATTGCTTATGACCCAAACCAAAATTCCTGCCAATATTTTTAAAAAATACCCCGGTAAGAGAGTGGCTATAATTGGGGGAAAAGTTGTGGCCAGTTCTTTTGATGCCAATGTGGTTTACAGAGAGGCTAAAGAAAAATATCCTCATAAAAAAGTAAGCATTTTTGCAGTTCCCCGAAAGGAAGATAAATATCTTCTGGTATGATTTTTGCCTACATAGACGACGAGCCGATTGTTCCTCTTGAGATTAAAACTAAAAATGGAGAATGGATTGAATTTCATGCCTATATAGATTCAGGAGCTGGTTTTTCTGTCTTTCATGCCGATCATGCCGAAATTCTGGGATTTAACATGGAAGAGGGGAGAAAAATCTTTTTTACTGTGGGTGATGGAGGCCAGATCCCGGCCTATATTCACAAAGTACCAGTCAAATTTGCCGGAGAGGGGTTTATAGCTGAAATTGCTTTTAGTGCCAGTTTGGGAGTAGGTACAAATTTACTGGGGTTGAAAAGCTTTTTTGATAAATTCTCTTTCTGTTTTCAACATTTTCTTAAAAAAGTGGAGGTTAGGAAAATATAGTTAAGGGGCAATTCTGTTTAGGATTCTACCCAAGAAAGACTAGCTGGTTTCTACCACCTCACCATTTTCAGCAGAGACAAAAGTTTCTACCCCTGATTTTATTGGAATAAAACCTTGTTCTTTTAAAGAATTGGACATTAAAGTTTGCTTAAATGAAACCGACTGCCTTTGTCAAGACGAGTCCTTGTTTAAATTTTGTGCTAAAATAATGACAAATCAAAAGGCAAATATGAAAACAATTTTCTGTGAGTTTCTTGATAGTCAGGATAAAAAAGGAGTGATTAAATTAAAGCCGCTGGGTGTGGCCAAAAATCAGGTCAAAAAACCCACCTTGCCCGGCTGGAAAGATATTGTCACAGAGATTGTAATTGATAAAAAGTATGCCTTGGGCTTGGATGGAATTGAGGATTATTCCCATGTAATTATCGTTTACTGGATGGACAAGGAAAACGAGTGCCACCTAAAACATCATCCGCAGGGAAGGGAAGATATCCCATATGTTGGGATTTTTGCCTGTCGCTGTCCCCAAAGACCAAATAGAATTGCCATGTCAACAGTGACCCTTTTGGGTAGAAAAAATAATGTACTCAAAGTTAAGGGTTTGGATATTGTCAGTGGCACGCCCATCCTGGACATCAAGCCCTACACTCCTCAATATGATAAGGTGGGTAAATCCAAAGTTCCCAAATGGGTAAATAAACTTGTATTCTAGAGGCGCGAGGCGAGCAGTCATGCCTTAAAAATGGCTTACATCCCTAGGTGCAGCTACGTTTCCACCCCAGGTGGACATTTTGGAATTTTGCTTTCAAAATCTTGTATAATAGTAATATGACCTGGGGAGATCCGAATGTTATAGATATCATATATACAGATAAAGACAAAGAGGAGCATGCCGTAGTATTATGTATTTTGTTGGCAACAGAGCCTGCGGATACCCTCTCTTTTAAGAAACAATTTGAAGTCAAAATTAACCGATACGTAGGGTATATTTTAAGCGATGAATTTAAAAAGGAATACAAAGGATGTAAACCGATAATTAAATTCGTAACCAAATTCGAACCTTCTAATGAAATTAAAGAGACGCTTAATTTGACAAAAAACCTATTGAAAAAATATAATATTGATTTCCTTCACGAGATTAAAGAGTAGATAGTTGCGTTATTTATCTTATGGGCGTTAGTAATTGAGTAATTGAGGGACTAATTGAGGGACGGTCCTCAACTTTCTTGCTACAACAAGTTAAATTTAGCACAGTTCATTTTATCCTGGAAATTAGCCCGCCTCGCCACAAGGCGGGCCGCAAAAAAGAGTGGATATTTTAGAAACTAAACAGAAAAAGGCTGGTTTTTAGCCTGAAAAATGGTCACTTGACATCTCTGTTATAGTTGACTATAATAGAAACTGGCATTTGTATAAAAGTTCGGTAGTTATGAATAACTTGCAAGTTAATCAATATCTCCAGAATCAGCTTAATCGCGCGCCGGCCTTGTTGAAGACTTATATCCAAGACGAGCAAGGCAATAAGTATCTCACCAGAAATATGTTCATTCGGGTTGAGAAGCTAATCAACGACTTTATTGCTGGACAGAAGGAAGTCAGAATGGTTAGCATCCCGGGCTTGCGAGGCGTAGGAAAGACAACTCTGTTAGCCCAACTGTTTCTAAAGTTTTTCCCTGGTTATTCTAAAGAGATGCTTTATGTTTCAGCCGACCAGGTTGTCAATGAATTAGGAGCTGATTTATACTCTGTTTTTGAAGAATACCAAAAAATTCTGGGAGTTTCCTTTGAAAAATTGGATCATAATCTCTTTATTTTTATTGATGAGATTCATTTTGATAAAAAATGGACGGCGGTTCTTAAAAGTATTTATGACCGGTCAAAAAAAGTCTTTGTAGTTTGCACAGGCTCCTCGGCTCTATCGCTTCAATCAACCACAGACCTGGCCAGAAGAGTTGTCTTTGAAAAGCTCTATCCAATGAGCTTTACCGAATATATGCTGCTTAAGACCAGATATGAATCTATTAAAGATAAAACTGTCACAATTAAGTTTCCCATAAAGGGGTTAAAAGAAGCAATTAAAAATGCCCTTTTTTACAGCAGTAGCGTTGACGAGTGTTTTTCTCGTCTTGCAGGCTTAAAGGCTCAAGTAAATAAATACTGGTTTGGCATCGACAGTCTTGAAGTCGATAGATACTTAAGGTTTGGGACTATGCCTTATGCCTTAACCATAAAAGATGAGCAGCGGATTCACACTTTAACCAATCAACAAATAGACAGAGTGGTGGAGAGGGATTTACCGGAGCTGGGTAAATTCGATACGGCTACTTTATCCGCAATTAAAAACATCCTCTTACTGGTTGCGGGAAGCGATGAGGTTAGCGTCACTAATTTATCCAATATTCTAAGAGGTATTTCGTTAGTTACCTTGATCAATGTTTTAGAGACTTTAGAAAAAGCGGAGATGTTGATTCGGGTCTATCCTTATGGCTCAACCTATAAAAAGGTACGCAAGCCCTCAAAATATTATTTTATGACACCAGCTGTCAGACACACTCTTTTGACTGTCGTGGAGGGCGAAAGCGCCTTTACCAATCACAAAGGCCGGTATTTGGAAGATATTATTGCCTTATCTTTGTATCGGGAATTTAGCCAAAAACTGGCTTCTCCTATTTTTTATGATGCTGCCCGCGGCGGGGCAGATTTTATTCTCGCTTTTCCGGATAGGAAGATTCCTATTGAAATTGGATATGGAAAGAAAGAAATTGATCAGGCTCTTTTGACTTTATTAAAAATAAAAGGCCGCTACGGCTTGGTTGTGTGTGACTCCGATTTATTTAAAGAAGGAGAAATTGTTAAAATCCCCTTACAATACCTCTTATTGATATAGGTGCAAAATCCAGCTAGGCGAGCAGTCAGCCCTCAAAAATGGGGGAAAATCAGTGCTTAATTTGGGGGAGGAAAAAAAGTAGCTATTGACATTCAGAGAGAGAGTTACAATGAATTTATATGTCAGAGTTTCCACAAGCACCAGCTCCATCATTATCAGAGACCACACTAAAGCCTGAACAGACTCCCACCATGCAGGAATTTTTAGATAGTCTGGAAGGCGCCAGGCCCGAAGACAAACAAAGGGTAGAAGAGATAAGAAGAAAATCAAATTGGCGGAGTCTTTCAGATGCAGATGGAGCTGAGGTGGATGAGCTACAACGAAGAGATGAAAACGGATTTCTAAAAGAAAATTTACCGCAACAAGTTGAAGAGATGTTGGTGGAATCTGGTGATGAAATGCCTATGGTATATATTTCTCCTCGTTCCGGTAGCACCCGCGAAAGACGAGGAAGTATCCCTTATGCGAATACAGAAAGTTATTTAGAGCTTTACCCACATTTTGAAGAGGCAGTAAGAGCAGGAAACCTACCGGTGATTGCAGCTGGTTTAATAGCCAGAGAATCAACTTTAAGAGTTATTGCGGCATCAATGGGAGATGATATTGATAGAGGAACAAGAGATGTTATAGGAAAAGGAATAGTAAGAGACCAAAATATGATTAACGCGCTCCATGAGGAAAAATATAGAATTGCTACCCTGCAAAAGGTAAATAAAATTCTGCAAGAAAGATTAAGTATTCCAAGGGACTGGGAGTATGGAAATTTTAAGTGGGGAGATCTTCTTGGTCAAAGACCACTTGCAGATGAAATCCGACGAATAACTCAAGAATCTTTGCCACTTAAACCAGCAGGGATACAGGCACAATAGAATTTTCTTCTGGAAATTAGCCTGCCTCGCCACAAGGCGGGCCGCAAAAAAGTCCTAAAATTTGCCAATTTACTCTAGCCTCAAAATGGGAAGTTATGCTTAATTTGGGACTCTTTCATCTATTATGCTATAATAATTCTGTATGAAAGCTGATATAAATCAAATTAAACAAAAAGTTTTGCCAATCTTAAAACAGGCGGGAGTGATCCGTTCTTCTTTATTCGGTTCTGTGGTTCGTGGGGAAGCAGGGGATGATAGTGATATAGATATGCTGATTGATTTACCAAGAGGCAAAACTCTTTTTGATTTGGCAGGTTTACAAATGGATCTGGAGAAAGCTTTAAATAAGAAAATAGACTTAGTGACATATAATTCGCTGCACCCTCTTCTAAAAGACCGCATTTTAGCAGAACAGGTTCAGATTTATGAAAGATGATTCTGTTTTCCTCAAACACATTTTGGAAAGTATCGAATGGATAGAAAAAGATATTCAAGGTTTAACTGAAGAAGAATTTCTCAAGAATGTACCAATTCAAGATGCAGTTTTCAGACGCCTTGAGATTATAGGAGAAGCAGTGGGAAATTTATCGGATGACTTCAAAGAAGAACATTCCGATATTTCTTGGAATAAAGCCATGGCCACCAGAAATATCCTCATTCATAATTATTTTGGTGTTGATTTAAATATAGTTTGGGATACTGTTACCCAAAGCCTTCCTGAATTTAAAGAACAAATTAAAAATTTACTTTAACTTCTCTTTTAATCCCGCCTTGCGTCGCCAAAGGCGCGAGGCGAGCCCGCTTCGCCAAAGCTCTAGCGAGGCAAGCAGTCAGTCCTCAAAAATGGTAAAATTATATCCATGACAGAGAGAGAGCCTTTATTTGGAAGAATGGTTGAAGCTTTGCAGAATAGGTATACAGCTAATAGAGTATTTAGAGGATCGGCCACGTTGGAAAGCGAATCAGAACCTGTTTTGCGTCATTTAAAAGAGAAGGGGTTGAGGGGTATTCCGGATGCATTAAGAGAGGAACAAACCCGATACAGAACAGAGTGCTGGCAAGATATAACTAAACTATTACTTCGTCAAGCATATGTTTTTCTTCTGATTACCATATATGGTAGGGATGACAAAAGACTACCCATAGAAAAATTCGGGATATAACTTTTCTCTCCCAAGCTCTGCGTAATTTTATTCTGGAAATTAGCCTGCCTCGCTGAGTCAAGGCGGGCCGCAAAAACTTGACAAATAACTATCCCTATACTAATATAGGCCCCGTACTAATATAGATATATTCAAATATATCAATAAATATGAGCAAGCAAATTGTTAGTGTTTTCAAAGCACTTTCCGATGAAACAAGAATAGATATTCTCCGCCTTCTTCTTGGGAAAAAGGAGATTGCCTGTCAGGAATTGTTAAGCAATTTTCCCCTTTCCCAGCCAACTCTATCTCACCATTTTAATAAACTGATTGACGCCAATATATTAAATGAACGCAAAGAGGGAGTAAATCATATCTATAGCATTAATTATCATTATTTGCAAAAGTTGGGAATAGATATAAAAAAGATAGTTAATCTTAAGAAAGGGGGTGAGTTAATATGAAGCCAAATGAAAAATATGGCCAACTGGCCAGCGAAGAGGTCATTCAAAAAGCAGTTAAGGCTTTACAGGCAAATAATTTTCAGGTAGAGGTGGTGGAAAAAGGAGAAGAAGCCAAAAAGAAAGCTCTAGAGTTATTGTCTTCCGGCGCAGAGGTTTTTACCATGACTTCTCAAACTTTGGAAGCCATTGGGTTAGATAAAGAAATCAACGAATCCGGCAAATATAATGCGGTCAGACCAAAACTGATGGCTATGGATTTTAAGACTCAAGCCCGGGAGATGGCCAAACTGGGAGCCGCACCGGACTGGGTGGTGGCTTCGGTTCACGCGGTCACTGAAGATGGACATTTGTTGATTGCCAGTAATACCGGCAGCCAGCTTTCAAGCGAAGCTTACGCCGGAGGGAAGATAATCTTTGTAGTAGGAACACAAAAAATTGTTAAAGATACAGTAGAAGGCTTAAAAAGAATTTATGAATACTGCTTGCCATTGGAAGATGAGCGAGCCCAAAAAGCCTACGGCATGAAAAGTAACATCAGTAAAATTCTCATTATTAACAAAGAGGTCATGCCTGATAGAATTTTTATTTTCTTAGTCAAAGAAAAACTGGGGTTTTAAAAAAAAGGGATGGGGGTTGATTAAAGAAATAAGTTCTGGTATACTTACTAAACTTTTATGAGCAATCCTTGTATTAATTGCGGTAAAGAAAGAATAGACGGTAAAACCTGGAAAGGGAAAATTGGTATCTCTGTTATAACTTATACCCAAACCATTTGCCCGGATCCCAAATGCCAAAAAATTGTTGATCAGAGAACTGCAGACCGGAAAGCCAAAAGTGAACTTTTAGCTAAAGGAAAACAAGAAGCAAAACTGGCAAGAGAAAAATTAATGGCGACTGTCTAATTTTTCCAAAATCTGTAGTATTAATCTGTGTTGGTTTTCTAAATGAAGTAAGATAGTTTCTATTTCTCTCTCCGCTTTTCTGTCTGTTTCAAAGTCATGTTCAGCCCGGAGCTGGGCATGTTTTCCCTGGATATTTTGTCCTACCATGATAAGAGGCATTAAATGAATTTGAATTAAATTGGAAATAAAAAGCCAGAGCACAAAAGCAGGATACGGATCAAAACGAATATTTAAAGGTGCCAGTATATTCCAGCCCAGCCAACCAGCGGTCCAGGCAAAAATTATGAAGAAAAAACCCAGTGTGCCAATTTTTTCAGTAACAAATAAAGCTAATTTATCCAAAGGGGAAAGGTGCCGCCTGTGAATAAGATTGGTGTTTTCGAGAGGCCTAAACTTTTCTTGCAGAGTCCTTAAACTTTCAACCCTTGATAAATTTTCCATTAAGAAAATTCTACCACAATTTGATGTGTTAAAATTACTTCCATATGAAAGGTAAAAAAATTGTATTGGTAGGGGGTTGTTTTGATATTCTGCACCCAGGTCATGTAATTTTTTTGGAAAAGGCAAAACAGGCAGGAGATATTCTGATTGTTCTTTTGGAAAGCGACGAGAAAGTTAGAAAATTAAAAGGTATAAACCGGCCGGTCCATATTCAAAAAGAGCGGGCTAAAATCTTGTCTGCCTTGAGATCTGTAGATTATGTGGTGATGTTGCCATTTATGAAAAAGAGTCTTGATTATGATCAGTTAATAGCTCAAATTAAACCTGATGTGATTGCAGCTACATTTGGAGATATTAATATTCATCATAAAAGAATAGCAAAAAAAGTGGGGGCAAAACTAAAGTTTGTCACAAAAATAATTGGTAATCATTCTTCAAGCAGAATATTGACAAATAAAGCTTAAGTAGGATATAAATAAATGTGATGTCAAAAAATGCACTGGTAACAATAGCAGTGGTAGGAGTGATAGCAATAGCCGGAATATGGTTTTTGAAAGGTTCTTCTCAAACTGCTCCACAGCCCGCGTATCAACAAATTCCACAAGTTACGACTCAAGATTCCGCATCTCCTTCGGCAACTGCGGTTAAAAATATTGTGACAATAACCTCCTCTGGTTTTATGCCGCAAAGCATCACTGTTAAAGCAGGGGAGACAGTTACTTGGATTAATCAAGATAGCGTCAGTCACACTGTTAATTCCGTAGTTCATCCCACACATCTGGTTTATCCCCCTTTAAATCTCGGAAATTTAAAGCCGGGTGAAGAACAGTCATTAAGCTTCCCGGAAGCAGGTGCTTACAAATATCACGCTCATTTAAACCCGTCTTTAACCGGTTCTGTAACAGTTGAATAATCCAAGTGAAAATTAAATTTTTTCTTCCCTCTTTATTTTTTTTGATTGTTTTTACAGTATTTTCCTATACTGTGGCCAAAGAGGGTTGGCAAAAAATAGACTTTGATACAACTGTAAAACTGCAGGATCATATTTCCCGGAAATGGGACGGCATTTTTTCCTACTTTAGTTTGTTAGGAAGTGCCGAGGTGACAATCGGATTTTGTTTAATAATGTTTTTTTTGTCTGTAATGCGTTTTCGTTTACTTGCAATAATCGGCTGGTTGATGATAGTACCAGCCACTTTGGTAGAAGTTTTTGGTAAATTAGTCCTTTTCCACCCCGGTCCTCCTGTGTTTTTTCATCGGAGTTTACTTCCCACTCAACTACCTTCTTTTTATGTTCATACTGATTTTTCTTACCCATCAGGCCATATGACCAGAACTATTTTTTTATTGACCATTTTTTTGCTGCTGGTTTTATTTTTCTGGAAGACTAATTTTAGAAAAATTATAACAATTATAATTATTATACTAATAGCCTTGATGATGGCCATAACGCGCATTTATTTGGGAGAACACTGGCTGTCTGATGTTTTAGGCGGAAGTTTGTTGGGTTTATCGTTTGGACTTTTTGCCGCAGCCCTAATCTTGTTTAATAAAGGGGTTGCCAAGTTAGATTTTTTCAGGTAATATGGGCAAACTGGCCCGTAAGGAGGTGACTAGAAATGAATAAAAATGTGGCCATTGTCATAATCATTCTGGTAATAGTGGTTATTGCTGGATATCTTGTTTGGCTTCGCAGCCGTTACCAGCCACCGGTATATCCCCAGTTAGAGCGGGAGGTTCAGGTTACGCCGTCAGTTGAGCCTAAAATTTCAGCCAGCCCGTCTGCAACGCCAACCAAAAAAGAGGCAACAGGATCAACGAAGCAGAAAACATCCACGCCGGGCGGTAGTGTAAGATAGGAGGAATGGAAAAGCTTTTGGTTGAAAAATTAATCATCATCGGTTCAGGGCCGGCAGGGCTTACTGCTGCTATTTATGCTGCCCGCGCCGGCTTAAATCCCTTAGTTATCTCCGGTAGGGAAGCAGGAGGGCAACTCATGTTAACTACGGATGTTGATGATTTTCCCGGATTTGATCAGGGAATTCAAGGTCCTGATCTGATGGCCAAAATGAAAAAGCAAGCAGAGCGCTTCAGCACACGCTTTATTAATGAAGATGTTATTTCTATCAATTTAAAGACTCATCCTTTTGAAATTAAAACTGAAACCTGTAGCCTGCAAACTGTTGCCTTGATTATAGCAACCGGAGCTTCAGCCATGTGGCTAAATTTACCTTCAGAACAAAGGTTACGGGGCAAAGGAGTGTCTGCCTGTGCAGTTTGCGATGGGTTCTTTTTCAAGGGCAAAGATGTGATTGTGGTTGGAGGAGGGGATACTGCCATGAGAGAAGCTAATTATTTATCCAAACTTTGTAAGAAAGTTACAGTAATTCACCGCCGCGGGGAATTACGGGCCCAGGCCGCTTTGCAAGAGTTAGTTAAAAGTAAAACAAATGTAGATTTTATGTTAAATTCAGTAGTGGAAGAAATATTAGGGCAAGATAAAGTAACCGGAGTGAAAATAAAAAATACCCAAAACAATAAGATTAGCGAGTTGCAAGTGGATGGAGTCTTCATTGCCATAGGTCACAGACCAAATACAGGCTTTTTAAAAGGGCAGTTGGATTTGAATGAAAAGGGATATATTGTAGTGGAAAACGAAACCCATACCAAGGTGCAAGGGGTATTTGTGGCAGGGGATGTTGCAGACTGGCATTATAGGCAGGCAGTCACAGCAGCAGGGGCAGGCTGCAAAGCCAGTTTTGATGCAGAGGAATATTTGGAAAGTTTATAATAGACTGATATAAAATAAAACAATCTCTATGTCTGATCAATTACCAGAATTAGGTAGAGCAAAATTTACACGGAAAAAAGTACTACAACGTGCCGGTTTGTTAGCAGCTGCAGGTTTAACAACTTTTTTATCAAGGGGTACTGCTCCAAATTATGTTGATAATTTTTCTGATCAAAGACCTGCTCAAACTGTTGCAGTAGAGGGTTCTTTTAAAAGAGAAAAAGTAAGCGGAATAGATCTTTATGGATATCCTGTTGGTTTAAATAGCATTGATGAAATAGAATCTCTAAATGTTTTTCTGGATCAAGAGTTTACTAGAGGTAAAACAATTCATGCAAATCCAGATAATCGGCATCAGGTGCGTTTAGAGCTAATGCCACAGAAACAACGGAATTTACAACTATTTATTTCCGACCAAACATTTGCCCAGTTTGAATCAATTGGAGGGAAAGAGGAGTTAATGCGCCGTTTAAATTTGCATATACAGGTAATGAATAAAATGCTTTCTGATTTATACCCAAGCGTAGATTTACGCAGTTCATTAAAAAGGGTGGTGGTAATTAAAGAAGGTTTATTAAGGGAATTTAATTTTACCGAAGGATTATACCCTTTGGATGTTGACGGAAGATGGGATATAAAAGGTAGAGATTTTCTAATTAGGAGCTTGTCAGGCGATCAAGGAGCCTATATTGAAAAAGCTATAGTTAACGGAAAAGAAGAAGAGATTGATTATGGATTAATCCATGAATGGTTTCATTCGCTTTTTTCCTACCCAGATGAGTATACTCAAAATTTTGAAGGATCGCCGACTATTCCAGCTTTGTTTATTGATAAATCACCTGGAATAAAAAATATGTCCTATTGGGTAGGATACTTTTTGAATGCAATATCAAAACGTGGAATAAGGGGGATGTATACAGACCCGCGCGCCTTTGGAGGAGGGGGTTTTATGTCTAATCACCCGGACGACCCGCAAAGTACTAATGGTATTTTAGGAATGCATCCAGAAAATTCCAGTATTCAATTGACAGAAGGCGGTAAGCCAATTACAGCTTTTATACTAGTTTCGAAAGAGACCTCAACATGGGATTATCTAACAGGGAAAAAATATACTGATGATCCGGATTCTTCAATGCAACAATCAAATAACCCAGTCAAACTACCTGAAGCTATGTTCGCTCCCTCAAAAAGGATCTTTAGAATGAATCAGCCTTTTTTTGAGAAAGTGCATTTTCTTTATCCTCAAGGATGGTTTATGACGCCGGTTACCCCAAACAAAAATCTTCCTAGTATACATATTCCAGCAATGGCTATTAATATGGCGGCTCTTGCAGGTCAGAAGGATGCAAATTTTGTAGTAAATCTTGTAAAAAATTATACAGCAGGTATTAATCCTTCATGGAAAAAACAAGTAATTAGAGTTTATGGCCCGAAAGAGAAATCAGTTCAAGCAGGGTTCTTTGCTGAAATGGCAGTACCTGGTACTCCGATAGTAATCCGTTGGTATGGAGAATAAAAAGCATATTTGGAAAAATTAGGTAATTGAGAGGGAAATAAAATTATGTTATATTTTGGTTATGGATGATAAAAAGGTTGAAACTGGTATCGTTATTACTGATCAAACAGCGCTTGTTCCCGAGACAGAAGAATTAAGAGTACCTCTTTTGGAAATAGCTAGGATTATTCACGAGAATGGTTTATCAATAGCGACAAATCTTTACGAAGCAAGCAAGGATCGATTTGATGACACTCATGGTGGTAGGTTGGTGGACGAAAGAGAAATGAGGATTTACGAAGAGGATCGTGGGGGAAACAGAAGGAGTATCAAGGTGTATATTGGTCCAAAACCGAATGATCCGGTAGAACTGGCAAGGTTTTATGAAGATATGGGATTTACCGATTATCCCCGGCTAGAATTTTATTATAGACAGGAAACATCGGGAAATTGGGTTTATAATGGTGCTCAGGTTGGAGTTGCGGGGCACGCAATAGGAACACGGGCAATATTAAGAAAATATCAAAACGAAGGGGCTACACCAAAATTTTTGGTTGAACAAACAGTAAATATGAGAGATTTCGAAGATCAATTAGGATCTTATTTAAGTTGATTGGAATTCTTTTCTGGTTGTGGTTTGAGCCGGCTGCAAAGCCTCCTTTGACGCTGAAGAATATTTGGAAAATACTAACTAAGATTTCATCTACAAAGTTGTTTATACTTTCTTGCTATGAATCTTGCTACTTGCCAGACATAAAATTCATCGTTAGGGTAATTTCTAAAAGAAATCCCGTAAAAACTTTCTAACCTTTTTACAATACTTCTTCGATAAGCTTCCCATAATTCTTGCTCATCTTTTTTCGATAATGGCGGGTACCAGACAAGTAAGCGTTCCGGTTTTGATAAGCCCGCTCTCTTCTTATATAATTTTCTTTCTTCTTTAGGTACATTAGTAAAGTAAATGCGTTTGTGTCCTGGAATCTCGTCTAAGAGTTCTTCAAAGTCATAAAGAGAGGAAAGATTAGTTAAAAGAGCTCCCTGAATACCATAAAACTCCTCGATTATTTTATAAGAGGAGTAATTAATCTTATTATCAGGTACAAATACAATTTTCATCTTTTTAATAATCTGTTATCCATAAAATAGTGGGTAGGGAAGAATTGTCTTGATTCAAGGACTTCTCCTCTATTCTTAACCTACTCTTCCAAGTTTTAGAGCCTTCGCAGTAGTCGGTTCCAAGCCGGAGTTGCTTTCACGACAACTAATTTTGGCTCCCAGCCCTTGGCAATTTCTCCTCAGCACTTGCCGTTGGAGTCCGCCTCATCAGCGGAACCAAGTCGCCTTAACCCTGCGTAGCGGTTTAATTCAGCCACTACCCACATATAATGATTTCTAAAGTGGGCTGGTTATTATATGGTCTGTGTTTCTCGGTACATACCATAATGTTTTACGCAACCTCGCGTTACCGACGCTTACCATTACTGGATTTAATCTCCTTCAGCCGATAAGAGACACCCACAACAGTTTATATTGGGAAAATCTACAAGAGGAAACAGGATTTTATTACAAATTTGTTTTCACTTAGTTGAGTATTCCCGCCACAACTGACATTAATATTTAACATACTAATCCAGAATAGCCATCTTAAGTAGATTTGTCAATAGGCACAAAGTGTATCAAATGTACACAATTTGCATTTTTTAGCTGAAAATTTTACAATAATTTTAATGAAAACAGTGACTGCCAAATATGCCAGGCAAAATTTTGCCGAGCTTTTAAATGAGGTTCACTTTGGCAGAAAGAAAATTTTAATTACCAGATCAGGAAAACCATTGGTAGTTTTGGTAAGTACCAGAGATTTTAAGTAATGAAATATAAGACTATTCTTGATAATACAGTAGAATTGACCAAAATCGAAAAGTGTTGTTATTTTATAAATACTTTGCTAATATAATGGAAGGTAAGTATATCTCGGTTGTTTTCAAAATAAATACCAGAAATTTTATTCTCACAGTTTATATTACAGATAAAATTAAAGCAGGAGAAAAATATGAAAAAGAAAGCTAAAAAATTATTAAATCTTTTCTATGATAAAGAAGCAGATGTGCTCTATGTTTCAAAGGGTAAACCCTCTGCCAGGGATTTATCAGAGGAAACCGAAGATGAAATTGTGGTTAGAAAAAATCCAAACAGTGGTGAGATTACAGGATTTACAGTCATCAATTTTTCTAAAAGGAGTACCAAATCAGATTTGAGTTTAGATATTCCTTTTAAAATGGCAGTTACATAATAAAATTAAAATATGAAGAAAATAATAAATTTATTACTTAGACTTCTTCCCTCTAAACCCGTTTATGCCCATTGTGATATTCAGACCTGTCTATGCCCATTGTGATATTCCATGCGGAATTTATGATCCAAAACCTTCCCAACTGGCTGCACAAACAGTATTAAAAATGGTACAAAAAATTCTAAGTGAATCCCTTCCTGAACATGGGACTGAAGATAAAATAAAACAATCAGTTATTAACTACAATCATGCAATTACCAGATATACTAGAGTTAAAGAAGATCATGCCGAAATTTGCAAAAGAGAGATTTTAATACTCTGGACAGATTATTTTAAGCCAGAACACCTAGAAAAATTTCCTGATTTGCATGATTTAATTTGGAAAACCTGTAAATTGTGCTCGGATAACAAACGGGGAGTGGATGAGGCCAAAGCCCAGGAATTAGTAGAAGCTGTGGATAAAATAGCTGATATTTTTAATAAGACCAAGAAGTGAAATTCCCCATTTCCAAATACACAGTTTATGGAAATTCTATGAACCCAACTCTAAAAGAGGGCCAAGAAGTCCTAACTTTTAATTGGGGTAAATCTAAAGTAGGGGATGTGGTGGTGATAAAAGCAGGCGATAAAGAGATAATCAAGCGCATCACAAAAATTAACGATCGTCAAATGTTGATTAAGGGGGATAATGAGAAAGAAAGCACAGATTCCAGACATTTTGGGGTTGTGAATCAATCGCAAGTAGTAGGCAAAGTGTTATACTATTTTCATGACACCAAAGCAGGCAAATGATCAGCTCAATCAAACCATGAATCAAAATTTGCAGCAAATGGGGCATGCGCCTTCCGCAGCGCCTGTTACTGCCGAGACCCCAATTCCTTTAACCAGTGATTTACAACAAATAGGGGTTGACGCCAGCCACATTATCGGATCTTCTTTTGAAGAGATGACACAAGGCACAACTCATATCAGGGAAACAAAATCAAGAAATCCTTTAAGTTTAATCAAAGAAAAAGCAACAAAGCTAGCCCGTTTTTTGAAACGATAATTTTTGAAAAGATAATTATGGAAGTAGGGCAAACAAACGGATTTGACATTGTTGGTTTAATAGTTGTTGTGATGGCAGCAGGCGCCCTGCTTCTTATTTTGCTTGGCTTGGGATTTTTCCTGCAGAAATTTGTAGTGGGCTGGATTAAACACAGAAACCGGGAGAAAGTTTCTTTGCAATTTGTGGTTTTACGGGTTAAAGTGGCCCGGGATAATGAAACTAAAATTGATGCGGTGAAACTAAAATTGATGCGGCAGAACAACTTTTTGCTACCTTTACCTCGCTTAGGCAATCAGGAGGCATTTTATCCATTTTTAAAAGCCAGCCGTATTTATCTTTTGAGATAGTGGCTTTTCACGAATCAATCAATTTTTATGTCTCCTGTCACCGCTCCAATCAGGATCTGGTGGAAAAACAAGTTCACGGAGCAAATCCTGATGCTGAAATTGTGGAGGTGCCTGAATACAACATTTTTTCCGAAACAAATCAAACAGCCTACGCTCAACTAAAGCTTAAAAACAGTGACTATTTTCCCATAAAAACATTCAGGGATTTGCCAACAGATCCGCTGTCTTCCCTGACCTCTGCTTTTGCCAAGATGCAACCGGGAGAGGGAGCTGCTGTACAGGTTTTAATTTCTCCAGCAGATAGCAAGTGGAAAGATTTGGGCAAGCAGTGGCTTAAAAAAGAAAAAGAGCCGGGTGATGAGAAAAATCCCAAGCCTTCGCCCGATGCCAAACAATTGGAGGCAGTTGAAACAAAAGTTGCCAGGTCTGGTTTTTACGCGGCTATCCGGATTGTTACTTCATCAAACTCCAAAGAAAATGCCAAAGCGCACCTGACCAATATAAAATCCGCTTTTGAGCAATTTTCCGGTCCTTACAATTCTTTCACAGGGGCCAAAATATATTCTGAAAAAGGCTTTATGACTGATTTTATTTACCGTTATCCGCCAAAGTTTTCCAAATTACCGGTTTTAACTCCTGATGAACTTGCCTCCATCTTTCATCTGCCGAATAAATCAGTCAGTACTCCGTATATTTCCTGGGTAACTTCTAAAAGGGCTCCTGCTCCGGAAAAAGTGCCTACTTCCGGGCTTTACCTTGGTAGGTCTGTTTTTAGAGGCATTGTGCGGCCGGTTTACCTGGCGGAAGACGACAGGAGAAGGCATATGTATATTATTGGTAGAACAGGAACTGGAAAATCCGAACTTTTAAAAAGCCTGATGTTGCAGGATGTTCTGGCAGGCAAAGGCCTTTGTTTTATTGATCCTCACGGTGATGCGGCAGAAGAGATGCTTCAGCTGATTCCTCCCCAGCGGGCAGAAGATGTGATTTATTTTGACCCTTCGGATGCGATAAGACCTTTTGGTTTAAACATGCTGGAGGCTTATACCGAACAGCAAAAACATTTTGTGGTGGCTTCAATTATTGGTTTGATGTATAAGCTTTTCGATCCCAATAAAACCGGCATTATCGGACCCCGTTTTGAGCACGGGGTCAGGAATGCCATGTTAACTGCCATGAGTTCCCCCGGAGCCACTTTTGTTGAAGTAGTCAGGTTAATGACTGATGCTAATTTTGTCAAAGAACTTCTGCCTAAAGTTTCCGATCCGGTGGTTAGACGATACTGGACAGATCAGATTGCCCAGACTTCTGATTTTCATAAATCCGAGGTCCTGGACTACACGGTTTCCAAATTTGGCCGTTTTGTTACCAATAAGATGATGAGAAATATTATTGGCCAGAGCAAATCCAGTTTTGACTTGCGGCAAGTAATGGACCAGGGGAAAATTTTGATTATGAATTTGTCAAAAGGCCGGATAGGGGAGGAAAATTCCAACTTTTTAGGGTTAATCCTGGTTCCCAAGCTTTTGGCAGCAGCCATGTCCAGATCAGATGTTGGGGAGAGCCAAAGAAAAGATTTTTATTTGTATGTGGATGAGTTTCAAAACTTTGCCACAGATACTTTTGCAGATATTTTATCCGAAGCCAGAAAATACCGCTTAAACTTAATTGTGGCCAACCAGTTTATCGGCCAAATAGGCGAGGATTTGAAAAATGCCGTATTCGGCAATGTGGGATCTGTGATAGCTTTTAGAGTGGGCGTGACAGATGCCAATTATTTGCAGCATGAATTTTCACCCACTTTTTCAGAGGCAGATCTAGTTAATATAGAATCCCCTCATGCCTA
>Ga0209514_10003102_pt1 | contig 24387 bp, 22 predicted proteins | sample Subgrocontami58m_FD_187452 | JGI IMG/M metagenome (GOLD analysis project Ga0209514, IMG submission 187452) | Subsurface groundwater microbial communities from S. Glens Falls, New York, USA - GMW37 contaminated, 5.8 m (SPAdes) (version 3) | ecosystem: Environmental > Aquatic > Deep subsurface >...
TCTTAGGCAGAACATGCGATGGAGAGCCAGGCACCCAAACCCTGTGGCTCGGACTTCAGAGGTTAGATGATATCACGGAAATGTGGAAAATCTCCCTGTCTGCCCTTGATCATCACTTGTTTCATCCACCCCCTGTGTCCAGTATTAAATGTGGGTAAAGATAAGACCCCTTACCCCTCCCAAGAGGGGAATAACCCACGCCAACCTGTAACCCGCTTAAATAAAATAAAAATCCTATACAATTAAATTATTTCAGCCCACCTTCTATACTATTGGCTATAAAACACGGCAAGGCACCGACACCTTATGCTTGCATATCAAACGATTAATTGGTAAACTCTGACATGGAATTAAATCACCTTGGTGTTACAAATACGAGCGCAGAACAGGCGATACGGTTTTATCAGGACTTTTTGGGTCTTGAAAAGACAAGAGAGATTCAGCTGCCCCCGGAACTTTCAGTGCAACTGTTTTCTCTTTTCCAAGAGATTAAGGTGTTAGTTTTTGAAAAGCCGGGAATAAAGATCGAGGTGTTCATATCTGATTTCCAACATGCCACCCCCAATTTCACTCATTTCTGTATGACGCTGGATAATTTCTCAGAGGTTACGGAAAAGGCCAAACGGTTACACGTTGATCTTCTCGTTGGGAAACACAAGGATAAGACCGTGTACTTCCTCAAGGATTTTTCCGGCAACCTGATTGAAATAAAGCAAAAATCGTAAAACAGGATTTGTTTTTGGTAAAAACTGCACATTCACATTGCCTGTTTACCGGCGCAACACTTCATTTCCCAGAATGTTCCTCTGTATCGCGCTGCTTCAATTTGTTCAATACGATTTCTGCCGGGGTTAAATATTTTTTCTTATTATTACACGCCTTACAACACGGGACGATATTCCCCTTTGTGCTTCTGCCTCCCCTTGATAGAGGTACCACGTGGTCCATGGTAAGTTCGTCGGGAAGGAACTTTGCCTGACAATAGTAACATATCCCCTGGGAAATTTTATTCTTCCACCATTGAGATTTCCTGGTCTCCTGCGCCTTCAGCTTTTCCCTGGCAATATGTTTCTGGTCTTTTTCTATGTGAATCCACTCAGACACGACAATTTTCCCCTTTTAAAGGCATCTTTACTCACGAACTATGACTAATGGTAACAATTTAGTTTTTTGAAACGCATTATACACACCCCTAAATCCCCTCTTATTAGAGGGGACTTCAATCCTCCCCTCGTTGGTAGGACAAGCGTCCCCGCTTGTCATCATAATGTCAGGCGAGGACGCCTGACCTACCAGAGGGGCCGGGGGGTGTGTTTCAATATTTGTCCAAAGCGGAGTTTGGGAACAAGCATGAATACGATTTTTCAAAAAACTAAATTGTTACGACTAATTATTACGGATTAATTGTAGATTATTTTACCGCAAAAGGAAAGTGCTAACAAGGAACACACTCTATCCAGTGGTTAAAGAAAAGAAATTATGGACAGACACTTTGACAAACAGCATATCAGTTTGTATTATCTGCTTGCTGAAACAACGCTTCATTTCCACAAACGAGCAGGAGGATGACATGATTGTAGATTGTATACAAAACGGCAAATATTATCCGATGGGAAAGGCATGGCAACGCGCCTTTGAATTTCTGATTTCTTTAAAACCTGATGCAGAAGAGAAGAAATATCATGTGCAAGGGGATGATATTTTTGCAATGGTTATGAGCTATGAGACACGTCCTCCTGATACGGCAGTACTTGAGACGCACCGGAAATACCTGGATATTCAAATGGTCATTACCGGTGGAGAAGGGATTGCCTGGTTCCCAAGAAACGAACTTGCAATAAAGCAGCCTTATGATGAATTGAAGGATGTGGAATTTTACCATCACCCGAACTCAAGCTTCGCGCGAACGAACGTCATTCCCGGCATATTTGTTGCTTTATTTCCCCACGATGCCCACATGCCTTCCCTCATGCTTGGGAACACACCTGAACGTATCAAAAAAGTAGTGGTAAAGGTAAACGTAAAGCTCCTCACTCTATAAGATATGTCTGTTCAAAATGGGCTGCAATGCCGACCTTTTCGTATAACCCCCGGTATTTACCGGCTGAGTGGGTTAAAGTCCAGAGGGTTTTGAGACGGAAAAAGACGTCCAAAACCGCAAGCAGTTCCTCCGTAACATCGGGTACAAATTGTAATAGTACGTTATTTGTATTTCCTGAAGTTGTTTATAAGACTTGAAAATGAATCCGGTTTATATTTATTGAAATCTTCCTCATCAACGAATACATAGCCAAAGCGCACGTTCTTTTGTGATGCGTTGATATCTTCGCACCATTTTTTCAAACGAGCCATTTTTAAAGGAACATCAGGGTCTTCAAGGCCTTTTGTTTCAACGATGAATAAGTCCTTATCGCTTGTTTTCACGACAAAATCGGGGTAGTAATTGGAAATGTTACCGTCATCGTTCACATAGTCAATAGTGAAATGCACTGCCAGATAATTCTTTGCATAAGAAATAACATCTGTACATTTTTCGAGAAATGAAGCAAAAAGCAGTTCCAGGTGACTATCTCCAATAATTTTGTTGAACAGGCTTTTCTGCGGAACAAGAAATCCCTGCTCCTTGACGACAAACGGGCGGGTCTGCCTGAGCTTTATATAATCCCGGATTTCCGCGCTTCCTTTGTCCTGTACCGTCAATTCATTAATTTTCTTCTTGAAGGTCTCAATGATAGTCTTGGTTGCCGAAAGTTCAGAGAGGTTGCGGAGGGTGTTCAGGTCGTCAATATCAACTGTAGAATCGAACAGGTGCAGGGAAACAAAATCCTTCACCTTGCCATAAAGAACATCGTACCCACTGATAAGCCGCAGGTCTTTCATGATAGCGTGCGTAAAATATCCGATGACACTTCGATAGTCCGTTACCGCGCTGGAATCAAGCAGTGTTGTATGGTTGATTTCCCCGGTGGTAATATTCTTGAACACTATTTCCCGTTTCTCTTCTTCTGAAAACTGCCGGTAAGCGATTTTCTTGCACCCGAAGGAAGCAGGCGCCAGGTCTTCAAGTCGTTTGTATTCCCGGTAAATACGCGGTGAGAGGACAGGGATTTCAATATCCAGCTTGTCAACGTCCTTTTTGGTGTTTTCGTTATCAACCTCAATGATGATAGGGGCTTTGGGGGCTGTTCCGCTTCCCATCGGTTTCCGTTCCAGTTCAACGCCTTCGCTCCGGATGGATTCCACGAAGTCCATAAAGGCTTCGGTGCCGACCACGCTGACATACTCGGTCGTATCCTCACCCGGATACATCCGGCGAATACCTCTGCCGAGGGTCTGTTCCGGGAGGATATTGCTTTTTGCGGCATAGGCGCGAAGCCCGACGATGGTTGTTACATTGCGGACGTCCCAGCCTTCTTTGAGCATAAGAACCGAAACGATCACTTTATACGGACTTTCCCAACTGTCTATCTGATTGGATGCCTTGCGTAGTTTTTCCAGCTCTTCTTTACTCTTCTTTGCATCGGATTCGGATACTTCGCCGTTATTGTTAGTATGAATTACCAGAACCGCACCCTTGAATTCAGGGTAGGTTCTTTCAAGGTATTCGCCCACGTCGTCACAGTTCTTGGTGTCGTCGGTCATGACGAAAAGCACAGCCTTCTTGCCGAGTTTTTCATGTTCATGATATACCTTGCGCCATTCTTCAACACCAAGGGCAATATAATCGGCGTATTTTTCCGTGTAACGGGAGCTTTTCACCTCGGCGAGCTTTGCCCTGCTTGCCAAATCAGGAAGCACGGGACGCTTCACCACGTTTTGGGTAATCGCTTCAACCAGCGGATAATCGCATACGGTCTGAACGAAGATTGCACCGTTATTGTGTTTCGGCGTTGCGGTAACGTCAATTTGCAGAGAAAGAAAGTAGTCTTTCTGTTTGAGCCGGTTATGGATATCTTCAATGGATTTAAACCACGCAAGCCGCGAGTCATGGATATGATGGGCTTCATCGTTAATGACGACAATCTCGTCAATCTCGCGGACAATCACGCCCAGATCAACCTTTGAATCGGTGGTTTTACCGGACGGACGCTTGCCGAGAAAATAATCCTCAAGATTTTCGTCGTCAAAACTTGGTTCAATATCATTTCCAGCATAGACACGGTGAATGTTGGTCAGGAAAAGGTTGCCTGCTTTACGAACGATGGAAACATCATCCTGGATATGCAGGGTCATCTGGAAATCATCCTGCCAGTTCTGCCCTTCGTAGCCGTTGTCGGGCAATAGCGGGTCGTTCCAGAAGATTTTCAAGCCGTCAAAGTCGGCGCGCAGGCGGTCGAGGACAATGATATTGGGAGCAATAACAAGAAAGTTTGTGGAAAGCCTTGAATCTGCTTCGTAGAGTTTATGGAAATAACACCAGATGATGATGAGGCTCATCACCTTGGTCTTTCCGCTGCCGGTCGCCATTTTTATTACAAGGCGGAGCCATTCCTCGTCGAACATGCCTGCCGATACCGCGCCGGAGGAGTCGTAGCGGATCAGGTCATACTTATCTTTGGCTTTGACGACTTCGTAGAGGTAAATGACGGTCTCGATGGCTTCCCGCTGGGCGAAATAGTAACGGAACTCAAACATGTTACCGCCTGCCTGTGCCGCCACGGCAGACAGGTCTGGTTTCGGAAGAATATGCTCTGTGTGGAACCACCACGAAAGAAGGGCTTTTGATGTTTCCGACGCGCCTTCGTAGTGATTATCACGCCATGCCTTGACCTCTTTGCGAATTTTGGAAACGAGCGGAGGCAGCAGCTTTTCGTAGCTTGCTTCTCTAAGTGTTTCGTCCGCCGGAAACCAGCGATATTCTGGATTGAGTATTTCGTAGGGGGATGTCGGAAAAGAAGGATGAATAGCCATTAATTATTTCCTCGACTTAACCGCGAATACACGCGAATGGACGCTAATAAAAAATATTCATATTTGTGTTTATTCGCATTCATTAGCGGTTCCTTTATCTTTGAGTTTCTTAATACCGCTGTCATCGGTTAGGAGTTTCATCTGTTGAATGGCGATTTTATTCAGCTTTACAAGCCTTTTGTCCTGCGGTAGTCCATCGTTAACAAAATGGGCATTCAGATTTTCAAGATTGGATAGACAGACAAGCTGAGAAATATTGGCATAATCACGAATATTCCCATTTTTGTCGGGGTTCGTATCGCGCCACTCTTTCGCGGTTTTCCCGAACAGCGCCATATTGAGGATGTCAGCCTCGGAAGCGTAAATATTGTTAATCTGCTGTTTAGAAAGTTCCGAGGGAATCAGGTTTTCCTTGATAGCATCGGTATGAATCCGGTAATTTATTTTTGTCAGATTGCGCCGGATATCCCAGCCGAGCTGTTTGCGTTCGTCATCTTTTAGTCTCTGGAATTCTTTGATAAGGTAGAGTTTGAATTCTGAAGATATCCAGGAGGCAAATTCAAAGGCGATGTCCTTATGAGCATACGTCCCACCGTATCTGCCCGACTTCGAGATAAGTCCGGTGGCATGGGTAGAGTCAATCCATCTTTGAGGCGACAGCACAAAGTAATTACTTCCGGCTTCACTTTTAAACCTCTCGAATTCGAGAGGTTTAAAATCGGGATTGCTTAGCTTTTCCCACAAACCCAGGAACTCAATCGTGCTTCTATTTCGCATCCAATTATTGATAATCGCAAATGGTTCTTGTTTGTTTCGATATTTGGCGATATCGGTCAATGAAATATAATCCTCTTGCTCCCTTGAGATGATGCTAATTTCATTGCCCTGTACAGATATTTTCTCTGCCATTGCAATCTCCTGTTTAAGGTTTAATTCCCTCGAATTCAGTGGAATTAACATCAGACTATCCAAACCCGTCGAATTCGACGGGTTTTAGAAGCCATATTGGTTTTCGTCATTATTTACCTCCCACGCTGACATCAATAATCTTCATCGTGTCATTCCCGAAAATGTCCACCACCTTGACGGCAACTTTATACCGTCCTGGCTGGCAGTCGTGGAATGGCGTTTTCAATTCCAGGGTGCGGTCTTTCTTGGTGCGGAACGATTGCCATTCGTTTTCAAAGATAAAGTCGCCCGTCCAGACCTCTTCCATTTCGCCGGTGGCCTCGTTTTTGGCGCGGACAATCTCGCGTTTGGATTCAAAGTTAAAATCCACGCTCCAGTAGTCAATCCAGTCTGTCCATTTTTTTGTAAGAACTTCGCGGGTGACGATGCCGTCCTTGTCTTTGGACACCTTGATGATCTTGCCGCCTTCCACAACGATCTTATTCTTGCCGTTGCCGAGTGAAGCGGCGGCGTTGTCCACCGTGTCCTGATTGTAGAATACAGAAAAATCAGTCAGCTCAACCGCGATGCTGTTCTTCTTCACATGGGGTTTCACTTCGATATAGCTCACATCGTGGAAGACGATCTGGTTCTTTTCGATGGCGCGTTTGTCAAAGACCTCGCGGGGAATGTACTTGAGCGCAAGGTCAATGCCCTTGGACTTTGCTTCTTCCTGAATGTTGGGGAAAAGACCCATCTCAAACTCAAAGGCGAGGATGTCCACGCGGGACACGCGCTTTTCGCGGCATTCGAGGATGATTTCTTCTACAAACAAACGGGTAACAGGCAGATTGACCGGTCCCACTGCGACAATACGCCCGGCCTTCTTGCCGTGGAAGCACCGGAAGTTATCCACCGTCTCGGCCTTGTATGCCTTGAGGATCAGGGCGATAAAGTCTTTCTCTTTTTGCTCAAGCTGTTTCTGCCGTTCCTCTTCGCGCAGGTTCATGTTGACGCCGATGTAATGCGCCCGCTCGTACTTGCCGAGGTTGAGGATTTCAAAGGCGCGGAAGTCCTTGCCCTCTTCTTTGAGCTGACGCTGTACGCCGATCATGCGCTTGCGGGTGGTGTGAACTGCAAACTTGCCGAGGTCGCTCCCGATCCACTTGAGCCTCAGCTTTTCAGCCACGGCCGGCGTGGTGCCGGAGCCACAGAAAAAGTCCGCGACGATGTCATTTTCGTTGCTGCTGGCCTTGATGATGCGTTCCAGCAGTGCTTCGGGCTTTTGGGTGGGGTAGCCAAAAGATTCTTTCCCCATCGAATTGATAATATTTATATCATCCCATAAATCTGGCACATAAACACCTTTTGATTCAGAGATAAATAATACTTTAATCTTGGAGTGCCCCCATTGGGTGGCCAGTATATCTTTCCTTCCTTGTCTAACTTTTCAAGTTCACTTGGTTTTCGTAACCAATGCATTCCATTTTTACCTTGTTTATTGGGATCTATCCCCCGCCAAACTTCTCCTGTCTCTCCACTTATAGTTTTTCCACTACCAAGCAAAGGTACAGGTTGATAATATCCATTTTCATCTTTTTGAGAAAAATGCTTTTTCGAAGATTCTGAGTATTCGCCATATTGAACATTAAAAATTGTATTTTCTGTTTTCCCAAAGAACAGTAATTCATCATGACTATTTCGCCATTGGGTGTTAACGTTCGTGGCAATTGCAGATCGTTTCCATACAACTTTATTCTTGAATGCATTAGACCCAAATATTTCATCTAATACAAGTCTCAAATATCCACTCACCCTCCAATCACAATGCACATAAATGCTCCCATCCTCCGCCAGCAAATCCCGCATCAGCACGAGGCGTTCGTAAATCATGGCGATGAAGCTATCAGCGCCCTTACCCCAGGTGTCGCGGTATGCCAGTTCTTCCAGAACGCCCGGCTTCTTTGTAAAAGTTTCAGCCTGCCCTGAGCCTGTCGAAGGGTCCCCGATTTCAATATCCATCGAGAAATCAGCACCCACGTCGAAGGGCGGGTCAATGTAGATGAGCTTGATGCCACCAGCTTTCTCGATTTCCTCGCGGATGTGGCCGTTTTTTAGGGACGCAAGAATGAGCTTGTTGTCGCCCCAGATGAGTTTGTTGTTCCAGCCGGATTTTTGTCTGCCCCGGAAGTCAAACAACAGCAATTGATCCGGATTATTTTTAACCGCAAATGAACGCGAATGGCCGCGAATGCTTTTCCCTGATTCGCGTGTATTAGCGTCCATTAGCGGTTTCGACTTCCGCGGTTCATCCACCTGTTCGATCACCTGAAAAGGCAGGACGATGTTGGTCACTTCGCTGGTTTTGCCGTTCCAGACCAGTTCTACTTCGCGCTTATCGTCAAAGAGCATAAAGCGGTATTTGTCAGGAAGCGGTTTGTCTACCTCGATAAGCTTGAGTATTTCTCGTTTTTCGTTATCGGTTAGTTTCATTCACAACATCCCTTTGTGTCTGGTCACAGGTTATTTCAGCGGGCCAACGTATTGCTCACCGGGCGCGGCTTTTTGCGCTCCGGTGGAGGAAATTGTTATGTGCGAATTCTACTAATGTTTTCTTTGATTTCATAAATTGCGGCACTAAGCACTTGCAAGCAAATCTTTGCAGTATGCTCTCTAGGACTAAAACCAGAGCTTATTTGCTCAAATGGGTGTATATAGTTTCTAAAACCCCTCAACGAATGACTAAATTTTTGAGTATCATGTTGAATAAGGCCGAGGTCTCTCGCTACATCAATAAAACCACTGAGGCTCCACTCGTGAAACTGCCTCACTTTCCCATTGCCATCCTTTGGTGAAGATTTAGCCGTGTTAAACTGTCTCGGATATTGAATGGCCAGACCCAAAAGTATTCCTTCAAGCGTACTTCCTGCAAGCAGAATAACTGCCAATGGGGAACCCGAAGAAAAACACTTCTCAATTTCTTTGATTCTATACTGTAAAACTTCTGCAACAACGCTCTCCAGCCCAAGCCCGTTTACATTCACATTTGTGAATTCCCTGCTAAGGAATTCATTTTCCGAGTCCTTAACTTCCTCAGTATGGATTTCTATTTTATCCAACTTTTGGAAAGTAATTTCTGCTCCATTTCGTACTACTTTCCACTTATCGAAGGCCAAAAACTGATTTAATTCTTTAATGAACGAATCAAGCTCTTGAATGCGATTGATAAAGTTCACGGGCGCAAAGACGTTCTTTATGCATTTGTCCAGCTCTGGTGTTCCATTTATTTGATCCAATTTTTGATCAGTGTACATCCAGCGTGACGGGAATCCTTGTCCGTAAGAATCAGTAAAACCCAACCCGTTAAAAAATTGGATAAGCTTAGGGCCAGAACGATATTCCGTTTTTTCGTTGATTAGCTCTCTGATCTCTTCTAAAGTTTTTTTACCTAATTTCATCGTAATTTATTGCCACGGTTTTAAGGCCACATAACAATAATTAGATTGATCCGCATAGTATGCGGATCACCAGTTTCTGACCCATATAACACGCCTTTGAAACAGCGAATGCCGCTACGATAATGCCTGTATGCTCGACCATGTGCGTCGCCTGCTATTTGTTATCTTGGCGCCTTATGTGGGTCGGCATAAAAAACCTCACTCCCATCCTGTGGCAGTTGTGTAGGTTGGATTTCGCTTTACTCAACCCAACCCAACCCAACCCAACCCAAACAACTATTTTAATCGTAAGATATTTTTCAAAGCCTTATCAAGTGCTACCATTTCTGAATTTGAAATGTCTCCATACTTTTTTATGATTCTCTTTGTACTTACGGTTTGAATTTGGTCGCAGCAACCCTTAGACTCGTTGGACAAATATTTTGATTTGATCAGGAACTCAAAAGGATAGATTTTACTTACATTGCCGGTAATTGGAACAACAATGGCACGACTGCCGTGTATTGCCATTTCTTTTGGGGAAACAACAACGGCTGGCCGTGTTTTTTGAATTTCAGTGCCTAAAGGGTTAGCGGGGGCTTGGACGAGAACAATATCGCCTTTTTTCAGTTCCATCCTTCGTCCTCAAATCCTAATTTTTCCCAATCCTCGAAATCCTCTACAGGTTTTTTGAAACCCTCAATCATCTCCGATCTAATCATCAATTCCTGTTGTAATTCTTGAATCAAATTCTCTTTTTCTTGTATTGACAGGTTTTCAAAACTTTGAGGCGCATTCAAAACAACTTGCATTCTTAGCTCCTTTCTGGAATAAGCAGAGATTAACGATGATTCCAATTTTACCACAATATTACACAAGGAAATTAATTTCATGAAACAAATATTTCACCTGAAAATACCTCTTTGATTAAGATTGTCATTCCCGCGGTCTTTAAGCGGGAATCCAGAGTCTTTTTGTTTTCGCCAGTATCGCAAAAAACACTGGATGCCCGATAGAAGCATTCGGGCATGACAGTTATTAAATTTTCATCCCCCTTTGTGAGCCAACGGCTCATGGATGTTTCATTTGAAAAAACGTTTTCAGACATCAGCAAATACTTCATTTTCCGTAACAGTTTAGTTTTTTGAAAAATTCCCGCATTGATGGATTACCGTACCTATAGGGGTAATTCATGAATTACCCCTACATACGATCACTAATACTTTCTTCCATGCATGTTTTCAAAAAACTAAACTGCTACCATTTTCCGGGATAGCCCAGACATGCCATGATTGGCATCCTATCGTATGCGATAGTGGATGTCAAACGAAAATCGGCTGGATTTATGTTGAAAATATAACCGCATTTCTATATAAAATGCAAAAACTTGTACGACGCTATGCTAAGGTTTTGAAAACATATTTTACTGATGATTTGCCTTGAATTGGTTCATACTGTCCCTGCTTTGTGCCTTCTTTTCAGCATCGGCAGACGCGCTCTCCAAGAAATCACTCGTTAAGAGCAACGAGTACCTCGTTGCCTGGGTGCACGTCGGGTTTGCAGCGCCCTTTCTGCTGTCGCTCCTTCCCTTTATAGAAATTCCCCGATTAGACGTAAATTTCTTTGTTGTTGTAACCATTTTACTGCCGCTGGAAATCACCGCCCTCATTTTGTATACGAAGGCTATTAAAATGTCGCCGCTGTCCATAACGTTGCCGTTTTTGGCATTGAGTCCGATATTTATGATTTTTACCTCAAACCTCATTCTTGGTGAAAGGCTGGACAAATTCGGCATTACCGGTATTTTGCTCACTGCGGTTGGGGCGTACCTGCTCAATATAAATACCGCACGGCAGGGTATATTAGAGCCGTTTAAGGCCATACGCAGGGAGCGCGGCTCGCTGTATATGGTCATTGTGGCCTTTATATACAGCATTACCTCTAACCTGGGAAAGATGGCAATTCAGCACTCAAGCCCGTTATTCTTTGCGGCTGTTTATTTTCCAGCGCTCTCGGTAATCCTTTTCCCCGTATTGCTGTGGAAGAATCACGGTAGCGTTAAACACGTGTTTTCCCAACCCACACTCTTTGGTCTGATTGGGCTGGTTGTCGCCCTTGCAGTAATTACCCATCTTTTAGCGGTAAGCAGGATTGAAGTGCCCTATGTCATTTCAGTGAAGCGCACCAGCCTTCTTTTTGGTATCCTGTATGGCGCGTTATGGTTTAAAGAAACGAATATTAAGGAACGATTCATCGGCGGCATTATTATGATTATTGGGATAAGTATTATTACCTTATTTTGAAATCCATGAATAAAATTATCGAATGTGTCCCGAATTTCAGCGAAGGCAGGGATGCCCGAAAAATCGCGAAGATTGTTGGCGAGATTGAAAAAGTCAAGGACGTCAAATTACTCAATGTGGAGTCAGACGCAGACTATAACCGCACCGTCGTCACCTTTGCGGGCGAGCCAGAGGCGGTCAGGGATGCGGCCTTTTATGCGATAGAGATGGCTGCCGAGGTCATTGATATGTCACGTCACAAGGGCGCACATCCCCGTATTGGAGCTACCGATGTCTGCCCGTTTGTTCCTGTATCCGGTGTAACGATGAGTGATTGCGTCCAGATTGCTCGTTCACTGGGGAAGGAAGTTGGAGGGTGGTTAGGTATCCCTGTTTATCTGTACGGAGAAGCTGCGATTACGCCGGGGTACCGGGTATTAACCGACATCCGAAAGGGTGAGTACGAAGGTTTGCCGGAAAAATTAATGGACGAGAAATGGCGGCCAGATTACGGCCCAAAAGAGTTTAATGAAAACGTAAGCAGGACTGGCGCTACGGTGATTGGCGCACGGGAGTTCCTGATTGCTTACAATGTGAATCTGGATACCCCTGATGTTCGGATAGCCCACAAAATTTCGGGAATTGTAAGGGCTTCTGGAGTTGTACAGGTCAATGAAAAGGGTGAAATGGTGCGAGTCCCCGGGCTTTTAAAATGTGTACAGGCAATGGGTATCTATCTGAAGGAGCACAATATTTCGCAGGTCTCCATGAACCTGCAAAACCACAAGGTTACTCCACCGCACGTGGCCTTTGAGGAGGTGAAAAGGCAGGCCGAAATATTTGGCGTGCATGTCACGGGAAGTGAAGTGGTGGGACTCATCCCAAAAGAGACATTGCTGGCCGCCGGTAGGTTTTATTCAAGAGAGTCATCGGAAAAGCGGCTTATCGCCGCCGCAGTGGAAAGATTAGGCTTGAGCCAGTTAAACGAATTCATACCGGAGAAGAAGGTGATTGAATACCTGTTGGAGTTGGATTGATACCAGTATTTTCCAAACATAACGACCTAGACTGTAGCGTGGGCGGTTTATCCCCCGCCAAATGATATTTCAGACATTGTTATGCATTGCCTGCAGTTTTAAACGGTATGGCCGTAATCAAATCCATCTTTCCTGGCGACTGAATTTGTCAAAGCTATTAAAGAATTTCCCTTATCTCTTCATTCATCTTCATCACCGCCTCCAGTGTAGCGTCTTTCCAGCCATTTACGCCGTATTTTTCCCTCCAGTGTGAACTATTATAGGCATAGAGGATGGAGCGCGACGCATTGATGATGGCCCCGAGTCCGTCTGGATTAAAGCAGTGCTTTATGTCTTTTGCCGTAGCGCCCTGAGCGCCGTAGCCTGGCACAAGGAAATAAGCACTGGGCATGATTTCCCTCAGAATTTCTATTTCATGTGAGTAAGTCGCCCCAACAACAGCCCCAATGGCGCTGTAGCCATTCTTACCAATTAACTCCCTTCCCCATTCATTGGTTTTCTGAGCGATAATTTCATGGAGTTTTCTTTCCCCGCATACGATGTCCTGAAATTCACCAGAGGAGGGGTTTGACGTCTTTACCAGAATAAACACACCCTTGTTATGCTTTTTTGCCGTATTTATGAAAGGGAGCAGGCTGTCTGCGCCCATGAATGGATTAACCGTTACGGCATCCGCGGCGAATGCGGTTTCCACAATATCGTCTATGTGGACTTCTCCAATATGCGCCGCTGCGTACGCCTCGGCGGTGCTGGGCACGTCGCCACGCTTGACGTCTCCGATTACGATCAATCCTTTGTATTTGGCGTATTTAATGGTCTCTGCATAAGCCCAGACACCCCACCACCCATACAGTTCGTAAAATGCAATCTGAGGTTTGACGACGCCTACATGGGGTGCAATGAGGTCAATAACCTGCATATTAAATTCCAGGACGACACGTGCGGCATATTCAAGGCTGGGTTTGCGCGAGATTATGGGCTTTTTCTTAACGACGTCAGGTATGAGATTGAAGTAAGGGTCGAGACCAACAACGACGCAGCTCTTTTTTTCCCGTATGGCAGCAATAAGCCGATCTGCAAAATTTTCCATGGTGTTGAAGCGTATGTTTAGCGAAAATCATTGGGTTGTTGAAGGTACCGGCATCTGCAGTGACAGGTTTAAAACCAGTTACGACAACCCTTCGGTCAGAGGCAAAAAATTAGTTTTCATGCAAATACGACGAGGCTACAGTGCAAGGAAATTTTTCAGAAGTTTTGGGCCTTCTTCTGTCAAGAAAGATTCCGGATGGAACTGGACACCTTCCAATGGAAATTCCTTGTGTCGGATACCCATGATCTCATCGTCATCTGCCCTGGCGGTAACCTCAAGGCAATCAGGCAACGTATCTTCTTTAACAGTCAGAGAATGGTAACGGGTTGCCTCAAAAGGATTGGAAAGGCCACTATAGATGGTTTTGCCGTCATGCCTGATCAGTGAAGTCTTGCCGTGCATAAGCCTCCGCGCTCTAACTACGTCTGCGCCATGGGTGTATGCAATGCACTGGTGGCCGAGACAAACACCAAGAATGGGTATTTTACCGGAAAAGTTCTTAATAATATCGTTTGAGATACCGGCTTCTTTGGGGGTGCATGGCCCTGGGGATATGATAATATGGTCAGGCTTCTTTTCTTCAATTTCCCCGATGCTGACCTTGTCGTTTCTGTATACTTCCATCCTTTCGCCAAACGCGCCGATTTGTTGCACAAGATTGTAGGTGAAGGAGTCGTAGTTATCAATTATGATTAGCATGTGTTAAATAGTAACAAAATAAATTTTGAATATCAAAGAGATTTTAAGTGGTTTTTAAATAAGTCGTTGCATCCGCTTGTGCGGAAGGTCTTTGCTGTAAAAATAACTTGACAATGGCGTTTTTTTTGTTAGAATTTCCCATATTATATTGATGATAAGATGAAAGGGATAGGATAGATGCGTTATCCTTAATGGATTATTTAGCAGTCGGAATAGGCACACAGAGGGAGAAAGTTGTATTAAGAGAAAGTGGGGATGACCCACTTTTTTATTTTAATGGGTATACATTTTGGCCAAAAGTAGTTTTTGGCCAGCATTGGTCATATCCAAGGAATCGTAAAAGGGTATATATGGACAGAGAAAGTTTGCTGCGCCTGGTAGATAGCTTACACAGGGACAAGGAGATCGCTAAGGAAGTCGTGTTCCAGGGCATTGAAGCCGCCTTGACCACTGCGGCCAAAAAGCATTTCAAATCCCAGGAAGAGATATCCATTCAGATTGACCGACAGACAGGGGAAATTGTAGCTATGGAAGGAGACTGTAAAATAGACCCTTCCGAGCTAGGCAGGATTACCGCGCAGACAGCGAAACAGGTGATTATCCAAAAGATACGGGAAGCAGAGCGGGACGTCATCTATGAGGATTATTATAGCCGAAAGGGCTCTATTGTAAGCGGCACGGTTCAAAGGTTCGAAGGGACTACCATGGTCGTCAATCTGGGTAAGACGGAAGGCGTACTTCATAAATCAGAGCAGATTGTAGACGAGCATTACAATAACGGTGAGCGAATCAGGGCGACAGTGCTTGATGTGAAAAAGGTTGGCACGAGGGTAAAAATAATGCTCTCAAGGGCGCATGCTGATTTTGTGCGGAGGCTTTTTGAACTGGAGGTGCCTGAAATCGCGGAAGGTACGATTGAAATCAGGGCGTTGGCGCGGGAACCAAGCCACAGGACCAAGATTGCCGTCGCTTCGAGCGATTCGAATGTTGATTGCGTAGGTGCCTGTGTGGGAGTGCGCGGATCGCGGATTAAAAACATCGTAGATGAATTGAACGGAGAAAAGATTGATATTATCCGGTGGAGCGATGAGCCGGAAGTGTTGTTGCCTAATGCGCTAAAACCTGCTGAAGTTTCAGGAATCATACTATCGCCGGAAAACCAGGTTGCAACGATTGTGGTACCTAACGATCAGCTCTCTCTGGCAATCGGTAAAAGGGGGCAGAATGTGCGCCTGGCGTCTCGCTTAACCTCATGGGATATTGATATTATAACGGAAGCTGAACTTGAAGAGAGACAAAAAACCGGCGCCCTGGAGCAACCAACAGAAGTCGCCGGACAGAACGTAGCACCCTCTGACAATTTAAACGTGACTACCCCGGACGCCGGGACTACAGAAGGTGTTGAAACTGGTGAGAGAAAAGAAAATCCTTGATTTTACCAGAGTAATTGGACTTATTGGCTTAGGAATTTAAATGGAAAAAATTCGAATTAGTTCGCTTGCTAAAGAGCTGGGGGTAAAGAGTAGTATTTTGATTGAGAAATGCCACGAAAAGGGCTTCGATCATATTACCCATCATGCAAACACGCTCATGCCAGATCAGGCGGAAATGATAAAGCAGATATTTCGGCCGGCAGTTAAGGCGCCTCCGCCTCCTGCAAAAGAAGTGAGCAAGGTAAAAGAGGTGCCCAGAACGCCACCCGTTGAGCAGAAGCAAGAGATCAAGTCGCCGCCGCCTGCTAGTCCGGTTACCCCTGTTTCAAGGGTTGTTCAGCCGCACAATGTAGTCAGGATACACAAAGGTGTACCCCAGCAACCACATGTTGTAAAGGTAACTCCGGTAAAAACAATTTGGAAAAAAAAGCATCCACCGGGTTTTACGCCGCATCATAAGGGAAGATTTCATAAGGAGGCGTCTCCGGAAATAAAGAGGACTGCTGTCAAGGAAAGAGAAACAAAGGTTGCTATGGAACTGCCTATAACCGTTAAAGACCTCTCGTCAAAATTAGGAATTCGCGCAAACGAGATTATAACCAAATTACTCCTCGAACATAATATTCGTACGACAATCAATCAGATACTGAGCGAAGAGATCGTTCTATTGCTGGGTCTTGAGTACGGAGTAGAAATTGAAATCAGAAAAAAGGAGAAGGCCGAAGAACAGGACTTCTTAAATGAGCAGATGTCAACAAAGTCCGAAGACATGGTAAATCGCGCCCCCATCGTAACTTTCCTGGGACATGTTGACCATGGGAAGACGTCGCTCCTTGACAGTATCCGTCAAACAAATGTAGCTGCGGGCGAAGTGGGAGGAATTACTCAACACATAGGCGCTTACAAGGTTGAGGCCAACGGGAAGCATGTGGTATTCCTTGATACGCCCGGTCATGAGGCTTTTACCTCTATGAGGGCACGAGGCGCGAATATTACCGACGTGGTCGTGCTTGTTGTTGCAGCGGATGACGGCGTAATGCCACAGACAGAAGAGGCTCTAAACCATGCCAAAGCGGCGAATGTTCCGATTGTTGTAGCGCTGAATAAAATTGATAAACCGGGGGCTAATCCGTTGCGGGTAAAACAACAACTCGCAAGTCTGGATTTGGCGCCGGAAGATTGGGGTGGAAAGACACAGTTTGTCGAAACTTCCGCAACAACCAAAAAAGGAATTGACACCTTGCTCGAAAGGCTTTTGCTGGAAGCTGAAATATTGGAATTGAAGGCAAACCCGAAGAACCCGGCGCGCGGCGTTGTGCTGGAGGCGCACCTGAGCGAAGGACGGGGCGTTGTCGCTAACGTCTTGATACAGGACGGAACACTGCGACAGGGAGATATAATCCTCTGCGGCAAAACGTATGGCAGGGCGCGACTGATGATGAATGACAGGGGCGCGGAACTCAAAGTAGCCGGTCCGACCACGCCTGTGTCCGTTTCAGATTTTTCTGAAGTACCGGAAGCCGGGGATAAGTTTTATGTGGTCGGCGATATACAGAAGGCGAGAGAGATTGCCTCTGAAAGGCAAAAGAAAGACCGCGAAACCACCTTGTCAAAACATCAGCACGTTACGCTGGATAGCCTTTATTCCAAGATTGCAGAAGGCAATGTAAAGGAAATCAAGGTGATCCTGAAGGCCGACTACAAGGGTTCCGTTGAAGTGCTTAAGAAAGCGCTTGAAGAACTTTCAACGCCTGAAATAAAGGTGAAAATATTACACTGCGCTGTCGGCGGTATTACGGAATCAGACATACTGCTTGCCGATGCGTCGGATGCGATTGTGATTGGGTTCTACGTGACGACTGAGGACAAGGCGCGTATCCTGGCGGAAGAAAAAGGAGTGGATGTCAGACTTTACAAAATTATCTATGACGCTACAAACGAAATAAAAGCTGCAATGGAAGGGATGCTGGAACCTGAGTCTAAGGAGGTTGTGCTGGGTCAGGTAGAGATACGGCAGGTATACAATATCTCGAAATTTGGCAACATTGCGGGCTGCTATGTTAAAACGGGTAAAATCACCAGAAACTCCCTGATTCGGTTAATCCGGGACAGCATTATTATTTACGATGGAAAACTTGAGTCTTTGAAGGTGGTAAAGGACGACGTCAGGGAAGTACGGGCAGGCTTCGAATGCGGATTGAAGATTGCCAGTTATGACGATATTAAAGCAGGTGATATCGTGGAGGCATACGAGGTACAAAAGATTGCCAGAACCCTGTCGGTATAGTGGCAGAGCAGTAGTCCATAAGAAAAAATTACCTGATTTGATTTTCCCTTGAAAGAGGGAGAAACGTGTTAATACGGTTCTAGCTTGTTGTGCAATGAATCTGGAATTTGGCGAATCGGACGATACGGTGGTTGGCGTTTTAAACATACGGTTGGTGATCAGGGGCGCAAATACCCTGAAAGATAAGCGACGTGTGATAAAAAGCCTGAAAGACCGCATAAAAAATGAATTTAACGTTTCTATCGCAGAAACCGGCACCTTGGATCATTGCCAGTATTCCAGGCTGGGCATAGCAATGGTTGGAAACGACAGAAAATATGTAAACAGCACCCTATCAAATCTAATCAATATGTTCAGATGCGCAGTTTCTGTTGAGCTTGTTGACTATCGCCTCGATTTTTCTTAACCTCGCCCGGAATTGTGCATGCAAATATTAAATCCCTTTTTTAGATAAATACTCTGTAGTAGATGTTGTTTATTTCTGACTCATAAGCGGAAAGGGGGTTTGTTATGCCGTCAAGAAGGATGGAAAGGCTGGCTGAGGCCGTAAAACAGGAAGTAAGCAAAATTATACTCTTCGAACTAAAGGATCCCAGGGTAAGCTTCATTACCGTGACAAAGGCCGAAATTACCCCTGATTTAAAAAGAGCAAAGATATATGTTTCCATATTAGGAGACGATGCTATACAGAAAAAAACCCTAATAGGGCTGGAGCACGCCAAGGGATTTATACAATCAGCAGTGGGTTCGCGCTTGCAGATAAGATATACCCCCCTGCTGACGTTTTGTCTGGATGAAACGATCAAAAAGAGCGCGCATATTTCAAGACTTATTGACGAGGCAGTTAAAGGAAATGACATTGTTATAAAAGGTGATTTGGAAGAATGAAAAAACTACATTTAGGTTTGCCAAAAGGAAGTCTCCAGGAAGCGACCATAGACATGATGAAAAAGGCGGGTTATACCGTCCGTGTAAGTTCCCGGTCGTATTATCCTACCATTGATGATGATGAAATATCCGTCAGGTTAATCCGTCCGCAGGATATGTCACGATATATTGAAAGAGGCATTATTGATGCTGGACTAACAGGCGCAGATTGGGTTAAAGAGGCCGGTTCTGATGTGAGGGTGGTTGTGAGCCTGGTATATGCCAAGCAACAGTTGACAAAAGTCAGGTGGGTGCTGGCAGTCCCCGAAAATTCAACCGTACAATCCATACAGGACTTACAGGGGAAAAGAATCGCTACGGAACTGGTAAATGTAACACGACAGCATTTGGCAGAACGGGGCGTGGTTGCCGACATTGAATTTTCGCACGGGGCAACGGAGGCAAAGGCGCCTGACCTCGTTGATGCAATTGTGGAACTTACCGAAACGGGAAGCAGTCTGAAGGCGAACAAGCTCCGTATTGTGGAAACAATAATGGAATCTTCAACGCTGCTGGTAGCTAATCATCATGCCTGGTTGGATGACTGGAAGCGCACCAAGATAGAAAATCTTGCCATGCTCTTCGAAGGCGCGATTATTGCCCGTGAAAAGGTCGGGTTGAAGATGAACGTTCCTAACGGAGCGCTGGAAGAGGTATTAAAGAAATTACCTGCACTGAGAAAACCCACCATTTCAGAGCTTTCTGAAGGGGCCGGCTATGCAATTGAAACCGTTGTGGACGAAACGGTGGCAAGGAAGATTACGCCTGAACTAAAAAGGGCGGGCGCTGAAGGGATCATTGAATACCCATTAAATAAGGTTATTCTTTAGCAAACGGCCTTTACAGCGAAATACGAATAAAACATGTTATGTCATCTGATAAATATTGTACCATTACCTTCGTTTTCATAACGCTCATATCAATTGGTTTTCAGGGATGCAGCGGTATCACTGCAAAACAGGGAACACCACCTCTGCCTAGAGTTAAAAACCAGCCTTTATCCGATCCGGAGAAGGCGCACGCATATTTCTGCGCCGGGTACTCTTTTATGTTGGACAGGGATTGGGAAAATGCTGCGGTTAATTTTGAAAAGGCCATCCTGTTTGACCGCTCTTCAGAAAGAACTATCCGTCATTTAGCCACCTGTTATTTCCAATCGGGCAAAAATGAAAAGGCGATTGACTTTATCGAGAAATTGACCCGGCTCAGACCTCACGAATTCAGCGTTCACTATACATTGGCCACCTTATACGAAGCCGTGGGAAAACAGCAAGAGGCAATAACGGAGTACGAACGCGCCCGCCAGTGCAAGACAACCAAGCTGGATAACGTATTTTTGGCTGATGCCCTGTACAGACTCGCCAATCTTTATATGCAGAACGGGATGATGGAAAAGGGCGCGGCGTGTTACAAGGACATGTTCGACCGGAAACTCGTTAGCGAACCGGCAAAAATATATTATGAAATAGGCCAACGATATTTCGAGAAAAATGATATTAAAAAAGCCTTAGAGTATTTTCTAAAGGTGAAAGAGTCTGATCCGAAATTAAGCTTTGCCAGTTTCTATCTGACACTCTGTTATGATGCGCTCAGTGATTATGAGAATGCCGTGAAGGAGTCAAAAGTCTTTCTGGCAAAGGATCCTGAAAACTGGGTTATGCATCTTGCGTTGTCGGAAATATACGGAAGAATGAAACAGGAATCTAAAAAGAATGAAGAAATCAAAAAGACCCAGGAAATCCTCAGGAAAAATGTGGACGCCGGAAGCAAGAATCCAAAGGAGTATTTTATGCTCTGCCAGATTTACCGAAATCAGCAGATGATTGGCGACGCAATCGCCGTCATTGAAAGCATGAAATTGCTTCCGATGGATAAAGAGACAAAAAGGGACGCCCACTTTCTGTTGGCAAACCTTTATTATACCGATAAAAAACACAATAAAGTCGAAGAAGAATTGCGGATGACCCTGAAGCACGACCCGGATTTTCACGAGGCGAGCAATTTCCTCGGTTATCTGCTTGTCGAAAACAATAAATCTCTGGACGAAGCCATACAGTTAATTAACAGTGCACTGAGAGCACAGCCGAAGAATGGCGCTTATATAGATAGTCTTGGTTGGGCGTATTATAAAAAGGCGCAGGTGGAAGGAAGAAATGATTATCTGATTACGGCGCTTCAAAAACTACAGGAAGCCGTACAACTCCTGGAAGAGCCTGAGATATATGAACACATCGGGGACGTTCATTTTAGCCTGGGGCATTGGGACAAGGCGATAGTGGTGTGGGAAAAAGCCCGTGTGTTATATAAAAACCTGCGTAACAGTGAGACACAGATTGAAAATATTGCGGCAAAACTCGAAAAGGTAAAAAAACTTATTTTTTTAGAGGAAACGAGTTCAAAGGTTATTGCTAACCACCGGGAAGTTGAAGCCGCTGCCGGGCATTAAAAATGAAAACGAAGGTATCGTAATTGACAGAAATTTTTCAAGAAACATTTTTTGAGGAATAATGGCAAATGGCTGGACACTCACATTGGGCAAGTATAAAACATAAAAAGGGCGCAACGGACGCCAAAAAGGGCAAGGCATTTTCTAAGATATCCCGTATGATCACCGTAGCCGCAAGAAAAGGGGGCGAGCCGGATATGAACCCAAAATTGCAGCTTGCGCTGGATAAAGCCCGCGCTGTTAACATGCCGAAGGATAATGTTGAACGCGCTATTCAGAAAGGCACAGGAGATTCTGCCGGAGACACAGAGTTATTTGAGTGTTTATATGAGGGGTACGGGCCGCATGGAGTAGCCCTGATGGTGGAAATTCTGACGGATAACAAAAACAGAACCGCCCCTGAAATAAGAAAGGTATTTGAGCGATTTGGCGGAAACCTGGGAGAAGCGGGTTGCGTGTCGTGGATGTTTGAAAAAAAGGGGCTGATTATCGTGAACAGCAACAATATGAACGAAGACGACCTGATGATGCTGGCGCTTGATGCGGGCGCCGATGACTTAATAAAAACCGGGGATGTATTTCAAGTGACATGCCCACAGTCCGATTTGAACAAGGTAAGAAAAGCAATCGAGGGCAAAAACATAAAAGTTGAAACTGCCGAAGTAAGCTGGATTTCCAAAAACAACATTGATTTAGAAGATGAGACTGGCCGAAAAGTACTGAGGCTTATGGATGCGCTGGAGGAACATGATGACGTGCAAAACGTGTATTCTAATTTTAATCTTCCCCAGAATCTTTTAGCGGAAATGCAGTAACCAGCGAAGCAGTAAAAGAGGGAGATACCAGCCTTGGTTTAGCTTTTGTCTGGTTCCTTATTTATAAATTGCAGATTTTGCTGTGGCTGCACGATTGGGGCTATATCTGTCTCTTTATGGGTTCTCGGACGTTTCTTTTCAATACCTAACAATTCCAGCACCTGTTCTCCCTCCAGAACCTCTTCCTCTTCCAATTTCTTTGCTAGGAGTTCCAGTTTCGCTTTGTTATCGCTGAGCAATTTTTTTGTTTTGTCATAGCTTCCCATAATGATAAGGGTAACCTCTTCATCAATAATGATGGCTGTTTTATCGCTGTATTCTTTTTCCTGGACGAGATCGTGTCCAAGGAAGATGTTCCCCGATTGCCTGCCAAAGGTCTGAGGTCCCAGCTTTCTGCTCATACCGAATCTGCATACATAATTTCTGGCCAGATGAGAAGCCTTCTCCAGGTCGTTTTGCGCGCCAGTAGATATTTCATGAAGCACGATTTCCTCAGCAGCGCGACCGCCAAGCAACACACAAAGGGTGTCCAGAATTTCTGATTCGTTAGTCAGATACTTATCTTCCATCGGCAACTGCATGGTGTAACCCAGCGCGGCAGTTCCTCGTGGAATTATGGAAACCTTGTGCACCGGGTCAGTATTTGGAAGTAAAGCAGCCACGAGGGTATGGCCTGATTCGTGAAACGAAACGGTCTTTTTCTCAACATCGCTCATAATCCTGCTCTTTCGTTCAGGACCGGCTATCACCCTGTCTATAGAGGCTTCTAATTCTTCCATCCCTACAAAGTTCTTATTGTGCCTTGCAGCAAGGAGCGCTGCCTCATTGATGACATTTGCCAGGTCTGCGCCTGAAAAGCCAGGTGTACGTTTCGCGATGACCTTCAGACTTACTTCTGTAGCCAATTTTATGCTCTTTGCGTGAACCGCCAAGACAGCTTCACGACCAATAAGGTCAGGCCTATCAACGGTTATCTGACGGTCAAAGCGTCCGGGACGCAGCAATGCGCTATCCAGCACGTCTGGCCGATTGGTAGCGGCTACAATGATAACCCCTTTTTGTGAATTGAAGCCATCCATCTCTGCAAGGAGCTGGTTGAGGGTCTGTTCTCGTTCATCATGACCGCCGCCCAGTCCGGTGCCGCGCTGACGGCCAACGCTGTCTATTTCATCAATAAATACAATGCACGGCGCCTTTTCCTTCGCCTGTTCGAACATGTCTCGTACCCGCGCAGCACCCATACCAACGAACATTTCAACAAAGTCTGACCCGCTGATGGAAAAGAACGGCACTCCAGCCTCGCCCGCTACAGCCCTTGCGAGGAGCGTTTTGCCTGTGCCCGGCGGGCCTATGAGAAGCACGCCTTTGGGAATTTTCCCACCCAGCTTTTGGAACCGGTCGGGGTATGAAAGAAAATCTATAATCTCTTTTAACTCCTCCTTAGCCTCATCGCATCCGGCAACGTCAACAAACGTTGTCCGCTGCGCCCCATTATCAGAGTATAATTTCACCTTTGCCTTTCCGAATGACATAAAAGGCGAACCCATCCCGCCGACTTTACGAAAGAGGAAAAACCATCCCAACGCCATGATGCCAAAGGGAAACACCCACCACATAAGCACGTTTTTCAGGAAATTATTTTCAACCGCCCCTTTGAACCGAACCTTCTGCGATTCAAGTTCATTGACAAGGTCCATATCTTGTATTGGCACGGTAGCAAAGGCAACTTTTTCCTCCTTGTCGCCTTCGACTGACACTTTTCTGTAATGACCCCGGATGAGATTGGAACCGACAGTACAGTCGGAAATATGGCCATTCTTCAAATAGAGCCTGAACTGGCTGAACGATATCTCTTCTGCTCTGGGTGAGAGGAACATCTGTACGACGTACATAACGGCAAGAAAAATCAGGATATATCCGATGGAGAATGGAGTTTTTTTTGATTTGCTATTAGTTTTTTTAGCCATGTAGTAAAAAAGATTGGAATATTAAGTATACAATACAAAAGGTATTTGTTTTCGAAGCAAAGTCAAATTATATGGGAAAACATGGGTAATGTCAAAGCGAAATTCAAAAGGGATTTCAGTTGATAAAAGACAGAAAGACAATATAATAAGGCGAAGTCGGGGTGTAGC
>Ga0209514_10003104_pt1 | contig 24363 bp, 30 predicted proteins | sample Subgrocontami58m_FD_187452 | JGI IMG/M metagenome (GOLD analysis project Ga0209514, IMG submission 187452) | Subsurface groundwater microbial communities from S. Glens Falls, New York, USA - GMW37 contaminated, 5.8 m (SPAdes) (version 3) | ecosystem: Environmental > Aquatic > Deep subsurface >...
TGGTTCGTTCGGCGGCCGTTCGAGCGGCGGAGGCTTCGGCGGCGCCCGCGAGTTCTTCACCGCGACGTGCTCGGCCTGCGGCCAGGAGGCGCGCGTGCCCTTCCAGCCCCGTGGCGACAAGCCCGTCTACTGCAGCAGCTGCTTCGAGACGCGCCGGCCCGCCCCGCGCTACTAACCCGTCCACGCGGTCGGATCGCGAGGCGCCGGACCCCAACGGGTCCGGCGCTTTGCGTTATGCCTCGCAATTGCGTTGTGCCCCTTGATGGGGACTAGCATCAGCCCAGTGCCCATCGACACGACCATTCGGCTCTCCGGCGGCCCGCTCGCGAAGAAGACCGTGACCTCCGGCGCAGTCGCCGTCGGCCAGCTCCTGCGGCTGACGCGCCCCTCCGGCGCGCTCGCCTTCTACCGCATCACGCGCCTCGAGCAGGTCCCGGACAGGACCTCCTTCACCGCGACCGCGACCTTCGAGCCGAAGGGCGACGGCCGCTAGCATCGCCACGCCTGCGGATCCTGACCGGCACCTCGACCGCGCCTGGCTCGCCACCCACCTGCGCGACGAGCGCCGGTCCGCCGAGCTCCTGAGCGAGATCCGCGAGGCGATGTTCGGCGCGCAGGACGGCGTCATGAGCATCCTGCTCGTCGTCGCCACGGTGGCGACGGCGACCGGCGAGTCCTACGCGGTGCTGGTGTCGGGTGTCGCGACCGCCTTCGCCGAGATCGTTTCGATGGCCGCCGGGGAGTACATGTCGTCGAAGAGCCAGCGCGAGATCTTCGACGCGCAGATCGCGACGGAGCGGCTCGAGGTGGCCGAGCGGCCCGCCGAGGCGGAGGCGGAGGTCGCGTTCCTGCTCGAGCGCGAGGGTCTGACGCGCGCGTCCGCCGAGCGCGTCGCCGCCGAGTTCGCGGTCGACAAGCACGTCCTCCTGAAGACCATGGTGGAGAAGGAGCTCGGCCTCACGATCGAGCACGGCGCGAGCCCCATCCAGGGGGCGCTCATCCTTGCCGGCACCTTCGCGGTCGCCTCGCTCGTGCCGCTCGGCCCCTTCCTCTTCCTGCCGGTGGGTGCCGCCTTCCCCACGTCGATCGCGCTCGCCGGCATCTCGATGTTCGCGCTCGGCGTGTTCAAGTCGCGCTTCACGAAGCGCAACCCGCTCGTCTCGGGGATCGAGGTCATGGGCCTCGTCGCGATCGCCTCGGTGGCGGGCTACGCCTTCGGCTCGATCCTCCCGGCGGTCCTCGGCTGGCTCGGGTTCCACCCGTGATGCCGCGCGGCGCGGTCGGTACGAGCATGACCAAGACGGTAGACCGGTGCTCGCCCGTTCCTGGGGATCGGCGTGGCCCGGCGCCGGGCCGTACACTCGGGGGCCGCAGGGCATCGGAGCGGGCTCGTGCGAGCCGATGCGCGTGCGCTGCGCCGAGCACGTTCCGAGGTGTGACGACTCTATGGACTTCGGTGTCGCCGACGAGCACCTGACCATTCGCCGAGCGGTCGGCGAGATTTGCCGGTCGTTCGGCGACGAGTACTGGCGCCGCGTCGACCGCGAGCGGGCGTACCCCCAGGAGTTCGTCGCGAAGCTGACCGAGCAGGGCTGGCTCGCCGCGCTCATCCCCGAGTCGTACGGCGGTGCCGGCCTGGGGATCGCCGAGGCGTCGATCATCCTGGAGGAGATCAACCACCAGGGTGGCAACGCCGGTGCCTGCCACGCGCAGATGTACATCATGGGGACGCTGCTGCGCCACGGGTCGGACGAGCAGAAGCGTCGGTACCTGCCGGCGCTCGCGTCGGGCGCCCTGCGCCTCCAGGCTTTCGGCGTCACCGAGCCGAACGCCGGCTCCGAGACCACGCGCATCCAGACCAGCGCGGTCGTCCGGGGCGACACCTACGTGGTGAACGGCCAGAAGATCTGGACGAGCCGGTTCCTCCACTCCGACCTCATGCTGCTGCTCGCGCGGACGACGCCGTACGACGCGCTCGAGGACAAGACCCGCGGCCTCTCGGTGTTCCTGGTGGACCTGCGCGAAGCGCGCGGCGCCATCGAGGCGCGGCCGATCGAGACCATGATGAACCACGCCACGACGCAGCTGTTCATCCGGGATCTGGAGATCCCGCGCGAGAACCTCATCGGCGAGGAGGGCATGGGCTTCCGCTACATCCTCGACGGGTGGAACGCCGAGCGCATCCTCATCGCCGCCGAGTGCGTCGGCGACGCGCGCTGGTTCATCGAACGCGCCGCGGCGTACGCGCGCGAGCGCGTCGTCTTCGGCAGGCCGATCGGCCAGAACCAGGGCATCCAGTTCCCGCTTGCGCGGGCGCACGCGCTCACCGAGTCGGCGGACCTGCTGCGCTGGAAGGCGGCCTGGCTCTTCGACTCGCGGCGGCCCTGCGGCCCCGAGGCGAACATGGCGAAGTACCTCAGCTCGGAAGCCGCCTGGGATGCCGCGAACGCGTGCCTCGACACCCACGGGGGGTTCGGCTTCGCGGCCGACTACGACGTCGAGCGGAAGTTCCGCGAGACCAGGCTCTACAAGGTGGCGCCGATCAGCAACAACCTCGTGCTCGCCTACGTCGCCCAGCACGTCCTCGGGCTCCCCAAGTCGTACTGATGAGCGAATCGTCGGTGCTCCGGACGACCGTCGCCCAGCACGTCGTCGGGCTCCCCAGGTCGTGCTGATGAGCGAATCGTCGGTGCTCCGGACGACCGACGCCGCGAGCGGCGTCGGGACGCTCACGGTGAACCGGCCCGAACGGCTCAACGCGCTCGACTTGGCGACGCTCGGCGAGCTTGCCGCGGGGTTCGAGGCGCTCGACGCCGACCCCGGCGTGCGCGTCGTGGTGCTCACCGGCGCGGGCGAGCGCGCGTTCATCGCGGGCGCCGACGTCCGGGAGGTGCGTGACCTGAGCCTCGACGCCGCGCCCGCGTATGTCGCCGCAGGCCAGGGCCTGACGCTCCGGATGGAGCGGATGACCAAGCCCGTGATCGCCGCCGTCAACGGCCTCGCGCTCGGCGGCGGAACGGAGCTCGCGCTCGCCGCGGACATCCGCGTCGCGGCCGACATCGCGGAGTTCGGGTTCCCCGAGGTGCGGCTGGGAATGCTCCCCGCCTGGGGCGGCACGCAGCGCGCCGTCCGGCTGCTCGGCCGCGGACTCGCGCTCGAGCTCGTGCTCACGGGTCGCCGGGTCGATGCGGCGGAGGCGCTGCGCATCGGACTGGTGAACCGAGTCGTGCCGCTGGCGCAGCTCGGCGCGACCGTCGCCGAGCTCGCGCGGACCATCGCGGCTAACTCGCCGGCGGCGGTCCGGCAGGCGCGTCTGGCGATCCTGCGCGGCGCGGACGCTTCGCTCGAGGAAGGTCTCGCCATCGAGGCCGAGGCCGCGCTCTCGCTGCTCGCGCACGGCGATCGGTCCGAAGGTCTCGCCGCGTTGCTCGAGAAGCGCGCGCCGCGCTGGGAGCGCTGACCCTGGCGACCCGTCGTGCCGCTCCCCCGGGTCAGGTCTCGTGTCGCAGCAGCGCGCCCAGGCGCGCAGACCCGCGCGCCGATTCGGTCAGTCGAGGTACGCGGCGGCCATGAGCTCCTGTTGGTCGCGTGGGATCCCGGCCGCGCGTGCGACCTCCCGCCAGACTCCGACGGCGGCCTTGACCTCGGCGATCACGTCCTGCGCTCGGCGGTCGGTCAGCCGATAGAGCCGAGCGGTCCCCTCGATCAGCGCGAGATCCGGCAGCGCGCTCGTCCCGTCGAAGCGCAGCTCATGCTCGTGCTTGTCTGGAATGGGGTTGAGATCGAAGGCAGGTGCGAGCCGCCAACCGTCGCCGTCGTGCAGGAATCCGTGGTTCCGCAGATGGTCGTCACGATGGCCGGCCAGGGCATTGAAGACGACGCGCCGGAACAGCTCCTCTAGGTCGGTGTCGATCGCCGCTCTGGTCGGGCCTCCGTACCGCTCGATCGCCGCAGCGATGTCCAGATAGCTCACACCCTCGGCGTGGTCGCGCTGGTCCAGCAGGGTCATCGCTGAGGCGAACATCCTCCGGTGCGTCCGCTCACGGTCAAAGCGCTGGGCCGCGAAGGTGCGGTACCCCTCGCCGAGAGACAGGAGATCGGTCTTCGGCACCGTGATCCCCGCGCGCTCGGCGAGCTGGGTCTGCACGTACTCCCAGGCGCCTACGTCGCGCCGGTCGTTGGCGGAGGGGAACTTCGCGATCCAGAGAACGCCCTCGGCGTCCTGAAAGGTTGCCTTCGGCCGTGCGCCGCCGAGGGACGCGCCCGGTGCGACGAGCTGCTCGAGCCAGCGGCCGAGCTCCTCGTCGCTGGCCGACGCGCCGCGCTCGAGACGCGCCGCGATCGACTCGAGATCGCGCAGGGTCGTCTTCGGGGGTGCGTCGAGGGGTTGATCGTCGATGAAGGCACCGCTCGACGGTCGTGCGAAGCGAAGAGCGCCCATCCGAGTGGCGTCGCTCACGCCGACCAGGAAGTCCCACTCGTCAAGCGTCCGCGCGGCCCGACCATCGCCCCTGGCGAGATACACCTCGCGCCGCTCCAGGAGCTGGCGGCCCCAGTGATCGGGTGCCGCATCCGAGAAGATCCCAAAGAGACCACCACCGGCGCGGCGCTGTTCGCCGGGGATGAGGTTGAGCGAGGGCTCCAGAGTGAACGTCCCCGGCGCGTTCAGCCAGCCGGTCGCGTACTCAAATGAGAGATCCGCGCGTTGTCCCGCACCGGCGCGCCGCAGTCGGCCGGCAGGCCTCGGCCCACGGGAATCCATGTCGATACTGACGACGACCTCGTCCCGGGCGCGCGCGCTCACGCGCGCTCGGCTCGGCGCGCGCGCGGGCGAAGGGGCAGCTCGAGGTCTTGCAGACGCCTGCCGAGCTCATCGCTGGCGGCGAGCAGGTCCAGATCCGCCTCGAGACCGAGCACGCCCAGCATCCGCACCAGGACGGCCATCCCGACTTTGGGGTCACCCTGCTCGACGCGCACGATCGTCTCGCGTGAGACCCCCACGCGGGCCGCCATCTCGGCCTGCGTCACGCGTCTGCGCAGCCGCGCCGCGCGCAGGCGTTCGCCGAGTGCGGACAGGCGTGCCTGCGCTCGGGGAAACACGGGTCGTGCCGGGCGCGTCATGTCAGATACTTTAGGCGCTATCCACTATGGTGTCAAGAGTATCCGACACACCGGTGGGTCCGGCGAAGGTCGGGGTCAGGTCTCGCGTCGCAGGAGCGTGCCCACGCGGCGGAGGTCGGCCTCGGCCTCCAGGTGCAGCAGCCGTTCGGCGAGCTCGTCCACCGCGCCGCGCGGTAGCACGGCCGACGCGAGCTGCTCGAACTTGGCGCGCAGGTCGGCCGCGGAGACGGGGTTGGCCGGATCGCCGCTCGCGTCGTCCACGTGGATCGCCAGGCGACGGCCGTCGCGCAGCCGGAGCTCGACCGCCGCAGGCCAGTGCGCCGGGTACACTGCGTCGAGGGCGGGATCCTGGTAGCAGTCGGTGCGCGCCATGAGCGAGCGGATCGCTCGGTCGTCCACGTTCGACTGGGTGTAGTCGGCGAGTCCGGCCGAGCCGCGGATGAGCGCGACGGCGGCGGCGAACGGAGCGCTGAACTGTGCGTCGACCACGTTCCGGGGTGACCGCTTCTCCGCGATGGGCTCCGCCACCAGAACGGCGCCGCCGCTCAGCACGCCGAGCCGGATCGCTTCGACGTCCGCGGGCCGCAGGCCGTGCGTGCGCCGGAGCCCGAGCGCGCCGTCGATGAGCGCGTGGTTGTAGCGGCAGCACGCGTAGGGCTTGATCGAGACGCGCATGACCGCGAAGCCCTCGCCCAGTCCGGCGGTGAGCAGCTCGGGGCGCGGCTCGTCGGTGTAGGCGTGCAGGACGCCGAGGCGCCCCTCGAAGACCGAAGCCGGCGCCGTGAACTCCTCGGCGGCGAGGTGCGCGGCGACGATGCCGGCGTGGGCGGCCCACCCCGGGTTCAGCCGCTTGGTCCACGAGCCGTCGCTCAAGTACTCGAGCGATCCCGACGCCAGGGTCCCGGCGACGCCGAGCGCCCGCGCAAGGCCGCTCCGGTCGAGCCCGAGCAGCCGACCGGCCGCCGCCGCCGCGCCGAACACGCCCGCGACCCCGGTGGGGTGGAAGCCGCGCCGGTAGGCCGAGGCAGCATTGAGGGCGTCCCCGACGCGCATCGTCACCTCGTAGCCCGCGACGACTGCCTCGCCGAAGGCCGTCGCCGGGAGCGCGCGCTCCTCGGCGAGGGCGAGGGCGGCCGGGATCACCGCGGCCGCCGGGTGCAGCGACGACGACGCGGTGACGTCGTCCATCTCGATCGCGTGCGCGGCCGTGCCGTTCGCGAGCGCTGCCCAGGACGCCGACGCCGTGCCGCCGGCGCCGATGAGGCTCGCCGCGCCGGGCGAGCCGAGCCGCCGCGCGACCGCCGCGGCCGGACCGCTCGACGGCTCGAGGCTGCCGCGGAGCGCGACGCCGGCCAGGTCGAGGACGAGCTCCCTCGTGCGCTCGCGCACCGGCGCCGGGAGACTCGCCCAGCGCAGCTCGCAGCAGAATCCCGCGAGGGCGTCGGCCGCGCCCGGTCGTCGCTCGTCGGGCGTCATCGGTCGGAGACTACCGCGGGCTCCGAAACGTCGTCGTCTTGTCGTTGACGCGCGCTGTGTAGGTCACGCCCGGCCGGAAGTCGCTGCCCAGGCTGATGCTGAGCTCGTAGGTGCCATAGATCATCGTGCACGGCGGATCACCGGCGGGCATCGAGTTGAGGACGGTCACCGTGATCACGTCACCGTCGCGACCGACCTCGTGGCCGTACTGCTCGGCGCAGCCGCTCGGCAGTCCGGCCCGTACCCTCAGCACGTACTGCGGTGGATCGGACTCGAGTACGAGGACGTCCACGCTCTCGATCGGCGCCTGCACGGTCTTCCGGTCCGTCGGCACCCCGCCCCGCCCGCCGTTCGGTGCGAGGAAGAACGCGATGGCCCCCGTCGCCAGGACGAGGAGCAGCGCGCCGGCGGCAACGAGCAGAATCCGTCTCATGCTCTCACTCCTGCGCAGTCTCATTCTCGCTACGGACCGTTCCGAGAAGCCTTCTCGTCGGGGTCGCGATCGAGGGCGAGCAAGATCCTGCGCATCCGCTCGACGCGGCGACGCGACCAGCCGGGTGCCCGCTCGTGCGTGTCGAGTCCCGGTGCGGAGTTCACCTCTAGCACGGTGCACCTCTTTGGCGGCGCATCCGAGGGTTGGCTGAGCACGAGGTCCAGGCTGGCGAGGCGCAGGCCTAGGTCGCCAACCGCCCGGATCGCGAGTGCTCGTAGCGTGGGGTGCAGCACGTCAGTCACCACTCGAACGTCACCGCCCAGGCCGAGATTGCCGCAGGGCAGTACCTCGACGCGTTGACCTGCGGTGGGCACCGTCTCGAGCGTCCGGCGACCGTGGGCCAGATGCCTGCCCAGCCGCACGTCGTCAACGCGCAGCTCGGTCGGGTGCCCTGCTCCGCGGCTGCGTCGCTGGCTCGTCGCGATGAGCCTACGGATGCTGGAGCGGCCGTCACCGAGCACGTACGGCCGCGTCTTCTCGCTCGCCATGAGGACCTCGCCGTCGAGGACCACGATCGAGCAGTCGCTGCCGCGTGCGATGCGCTGCACCAGCAGCTTCCTGGAGACCGCGAAGACCTCACGGGCGGCCGCGTAGAACTGCGCGCGGGTGTAGACGACGCACACGTGCTGGTCGCCGTAGCTGTCGTTCGGCTTGAGGAGCACCGGCAACCCGAGCTTCTGCGCGTACGCGTAGGCGCCCCCGATGTCGCGCGCCGCGCGCAGCCGCCCCTCATAGGAGAAGCTGCGTCCCGTCGGGACGGTATAGCCGAGACGCTTGAGCACGTGCGCGGTGGCATCCTTGTCGAGAGCGATCGCCGCCGCCCCCAGGGTGTTGAGGTCCCAGTGCAGTCGGTGGAAGTAGCGCACGCGACCCGACGGCAGAGTGATCCTGCCCGAGTTGTCCGCGTCTGGAATGACCTCGAGCGTGGCACCCACGAGGTCGCAGGCCTGCCGCAGACGCGAGAGGAACGGTGTCTTCATCTTCGCGATGTTGCACCCCCCACTCGCACCGCCGGCACGTGACCGGGATCGGGCCAATGGTACGGCGGCGGCTGACGGTGCCTGGATCATGCCACGCTACCGGTATCGGCGCGCACCGGTGCTAGCGTGGCCGGGCGTGATCGCGGACTGGGCCGAGTTCCTCCATCTTCGCGCCGTCCCGGTGGTCGTCGGCGCGGCGCTCTCGTTCGTGTGGGTAGCCTCAGGGGGCGCGCCGCCCCCCTCGACCGGTCTCTTCCTCGTGAGCCTCCTGCTGACGCAGATCGGGATCGCGTTCCACAACAACTGGTGCGACCGCGATCTCGACGCGGCGACCAAGCCGTGGCGGCTCATCCCACGCGGCGCGCTCGGCGCCGGCACCGCGCGGCGGATCGCCTGGGTGCTCTTCGCGGTCGGGATCGCCGTGGCGGTCCCGCTCGGTCCCCTCGCGGTGCTCGCGATCGCGATCGGTACGGCCTGCGGCTTCCTCTACGACGTCGGCCTCAAGCGGACGATCTGGAGCTTCGCGCCGTTCTGCGTCGCGCTGCCCACGCTTGCGGCCGCCGCGTTCATCGTCGCCGATCGGGCGGATGCGCTTCTCGGGGTGGCGTACCTCGTGGGCGCACCGCTCGTGGTCGCGATCCACCTTGCGGACGCGCTACCCGACGTCGCCCGCGACCGCGCGTTCGGCCTCGGCAGCCTCGCGGTCCGTCTCGGGACCCGCGGCGCGTACGCCCTGTGCTGGGCGGGCGTCGCTGCCGCCGGCGGGCTCGCGCTGGTCTTCTGGCCGAGCGGTGGGCGGCCTGGACCGCTGTTCGTCGGATCGATCGTCCTGCTGGGGCTCGCGATCGCCGTCTCGCGCTGGCCGCGGGTCCATCGTGTGATCGTGCCGGTCGCCGCGGTCGCTCTCGCGGCGGACTGGCTCCGCGGACTCGTTGCCTGATGCGAGCTCGTGGAGCCAGTGAGGAGATCGGCACGGGCTTGCGTGCCCTCGTGCTCCGTCCCTAGGATCGCAGCAGAACGCGGAGGGGGAAGCCTTGATGTACGGGACCGTGGCACGTTTGCAGCTCAAGCCGGCAATGGAAGCGAACCTGAAGGAGGAGTTGGCCAAGTATCCGGCACTCAAGATCCGAGGCTTCGTCACCACGATGCTCTATCGCACGGACCGTGATGCGAACGACTTCTATATGGCCGTCGCCTTCAAAGACAAGGAGAGCTACCTCGTCAATGCCCAGGACCCCAAGCAAGACGAGCGGTACCAGCGGCTGCGCACGCTCCTCGCCACAGATCCCGAATGGCACGACGGCGAGATCGTCTGGTCGGAGAAGGCCTGACCGTCTAGGAACATTCACCGAGCCGCGGCCATGCGCGGTAGTCCAGGGGCGACGATGAGCACGACCTCTGGTATTCCTTGCTCGATCTCGCCGATGCCTCGTAAGGACTGGACGCTGATCGAAGCTCGAATGGTGGAGCTCCACGTGGCATGTCGCGGTCTCGAAGTGAGCGTGGCCGTGCGGCCGAGATACAGGGAGTGGCGGTGATGCAGGGAATCGTCAAGGTGTGCGTGCCGGTGACCGCGGACGGCGCGATCGATCCGCGCTGGGGCCGTGCCGATCGGATGGCACTCGCCGAGGTCGACGCCGGGCAGATCATCGGCTGGACGGAGATCGAGGTGTCCTGGGGCACGCTCCACGACCAGGGGGCGGAGGGCGTGCACCACGCCCGCGTGGTCCGGTTTCTCCACGAGCACGGCGTGCAGATCGTGCTCGCCGATCACATGGGCGAGGGCATGCGGCACACGCTGGCGAAGATGGGTCTCGAGGTGCGGCTCGGGATCGCTGGAGACGCCCGGACCGCCGTGCGGGCGGCCGTCGGCTGATCGGCGAAGCATCTGAGTGCAGTGGTTCTGGGGTGCAGGGCGAGCTCTAAGGAGATGAGAACATGAAGAAGTCGAGTGCGAGCCAAGGCCAGTCGGCATCGGAGCTCATCTCGGAAAGGATCGCCGAGCTCGGGGACTGGCGCGGGAAGACCCTCAGCAGAATGCGCACGCTCATCAAGCAAGCCGACCCGGACGTCGTTGAGGAGTGGAAGTGGATGGGCACTCCGATTTGGTCGCACGACGGCATCATCTGCACCGGCGAGTCCTACAAGAAGGTCGTGAAGCTTACCTTCGCGAAGGGCGCGTCTCTGAAGGATCCGACCCGTCTCTTCAACTCGAGTCTCGACGGAAACGTACGCCGCGCGATCGACATCCACGAAGGAGAAGAGGTTGACGAGTCCGCCTTCAAGGCGCTCGTCCGCCAAGCGGTCGCCCTCAACAGTTCTGGCAAGACGAAACCTTCGAAGAAGGCGAAGCCCTAAGGGATTCCGCCCCTGAACAAGGCGACCACCAAGTCCAAGTCCCCGCCGAAGGCGTACGGCATCGAGGGCCAGGGCTAGCCGTATCTCGCTATTGATGAAACCATGGCGTAAAGACCAATGTCCTGCTACGATCAGTCCTGGTGGCACCTCTCCAGCAAACCGCCGAGCAGATCGTTTGCCTGCGAAGGCTCCTGCCGGCGCAAACGGACCCGGCGGGGCGGCAGATGCTCGCGCGCGTCATTCGTCAGCTGCGCACCGCTCTCGGACCGACGACCCCCAAGCACGCCGCGGCCGCCCTGCTCCGCATCAGCCCCCAAGGCCTGGAGCGGCTGATTCGCGATGGAGCGCTGCCGACCGTGCGTCGTCCCGGCTCCTCCCGCGAACTGCTTCTCAGCGAGGCGCTGCTCCTTGTCGCGGCAGAGGCTTCGCGGCTTCGCGAGGCGGGGGAGGTGCATCCCGTCGCGAAGGCCGTCCGCACGCTCAACGCCAACGGCCGCATGCCGCGTGTGCTCCGGCCCAATGCCTCGGCAGCCGAGCTTCGCCATGAGTTCGAACACACCACGCCTGCTGACCGCCTACGCGCGGGGGAGGCGCTCAGCCGTACGGCGATCATGCTCGCCGGCCGAGCCCGGCGGAAGGTGGGGGCCTGAGATGGGGCGCGCCGCAAGCGATAACCGCAGCTCAACACCGAGCATTCCCGGCCCACGAAATCCGCCACGATTCTTCGAGCTCCTCCGCACGCTCTGCGAGAAGGGTGTCGAGTTCGTCATCATCGGCGGCTTCGCCGTCATTCTTCATGGCCACGTGCGCGCGACGAAGGATGTCGACATTGTGCCCAACACGAGCCCGGCAAATGTCGAACGCCTTTGGGAAGCGCTCGTCGAGCTGAAAGCCCATCCTGCGGAGATTGAGGCTCTCAGGCCCGAAGAGATGCCGGTCGCATTCGGGAAAGAAGGATTGCTGCACGGCGGGAACTGGATCTTGTACACGACCCTCGGTCGTCTCGACCTGATGCCCTATGTTGCCGACGCCGAAGGAGAGATCCCGTTCGCGGAGCTCCGCGAGAGTGCCGTACGTGTGGACCTCGAAGAAATTGGTTACCCGATCTTGGTCGCCTCTGTCGGTCAACTGATCGCGATGAAGGAGCACGCGAACCGGGACATCGACCGGATCGATGTCACGGCGCTCCGCATGATCCTCATGGAGGATGCTGGGGCTCAGTAGTGCGCACGGCCGGCCTAGATTCGGTCGGGGTCACGTTGGGAGCCATCCTCATAGAATCCCTACCCTGGAGGGGTGGCAGAGCGGTCGAATGCGGCGGTCTTGAAATCGTTCGTGGACGTTGCACAGAGATGCAAGGGATGGCATTGATTCAGGGAATCTGGCACCTGATTGCGAGGAACGGAACTACCCGGCATCGGCGCTGGCATCAGGTTAGGCATCAAGTGAGGCAAACGGCCCTGTCGAGGTGGCGTTTCGAGAGACTCTCCTAACTACCTGTGCTCCCGGACCTGAGCGATATTGTCCGCAGCCCAAGCGCCACGCCCGGCTCTCGACGGCGAACCCGGAGATAGGCATCTCGTAGGGACGGACCGGTTCAGTCACCGGCATGGACCTCTTGGTAGATGTAATGGAGCTTGATGTGTTGATCAATGAAACGGCCTTTGGACTCTGCTGACATCAAGGCCCGATACACGCTCACCGGCACCGGCCGGTACTCGTAGACGATGCCATCGTTGAACTCAACTACGAGTCGCTTGGTCGGGGTGTCGTAGCCAATCCGTCGGAAAGCCGATGACTTCACCCAGGTCATGTCGATCGGCCCTCGTCCGCTTCCGCTTGACTCCGCAGTCGGCATCGGTTCAAATCTCATTGGCGCCTCGGACGGGGGTGGAAAAGGGTTGGCTGCTGCACCGAGAAGGCTCGAGAAGGCGGGATGGCAGGACGCGGGCGTCCGCGCCCTGTCTGGTGGCCTGACACGTCAGTTGCTTGATGAAGGTGTGCGGGGCGCCTACCACACGCTCGACATCATCGATGAGAAACTCTTGGAGTCGGGTTCCGCTCGGCTCAGCCGAACTGTCGAATTGGCTAATCTCTCTTCGATCATCGGTAACCTGCTGGCTGGAGTGATCACGGCGAAGTCTGACGGAGTGTTTCAGCGGGCCGGCGCCCACAAGTACCAGGACCTGCGAGCTGGTAAGGCCGGAGCTGAGAACATCGAAATCAAGATGGCGTTGGAGACGAATGCGCCGAAGGGGCACCTTGCTAAGGAGGGCAAGTACCTGACCGCGCGTTACGTACTTTGCAGTGACGACGGCGCATACAAGCCCAAGGTCCGCGGTGAGGTCGCCTTCATATGGGAGTTGCGTTTCGGTGCTTTGACTGCCACCCATTTCAACATCAGCAATACCGCGGGCGACTCAGGCAAGACAGCAGTCGTCAACTCCGAGGGGTTGAAGGCGTTGAAGATCGTCTACTTCGATGCGAGCCGTTGTCCATACGGCGCCCGCAGTGCCTATCTCAAGAAGCTCGCAGCGCAGCCAGCTCTCATTTCCGGCGTGGAGGACTAGCAACCTAGACCTGCGTGAGCAGGGATTCGGCTATCGCGCGTCCAAGCAGGGGTGGTACAGCTTCCCCGATCTGTTTGACGACCTGGGTGCGCGTTCCACGGAAGGCAAAGTCGTCGTCAAAGCTCTGGATCCGCGCGCCTTCGCGAGGCGTCAAAGCCCGGTCCTGCGTCGGGTGGATACAGCGATTCGACGCCGGATGCACGAAGTTGACGGTGAGCGTGGTAGAAGGTTCCTCTGCCCGAAGACGCGAGTAGGACGAGCTAAACCCGCTGGTCGTCAAACCTGAAGGCAGAGCCCACCGATTGGCGCCAGCTTTCTTGATGATCTCAATCATCCGGGACGTGTGTTTCGTACTCGAGTGCGCAGTCAGAGCCGTGCAACCATTCCTGCGCTCGATGGCGTAGCCGCTTATCGAACGCTTGTCGTCATATTGCTCAGAGCTTTCGCCGGCAGCCAGAGTTGGAAGGTCATCGATTGCTTGGCCGACTGTGACCGCAGGCGGCAGATGCGACTGCAAGATGGGCAGTTGAATGTCAGCGTACTTGCCACCCATCGTCTTTCCGGAGAATGCGTGCGTCGGATCAGGGAAACAGGGCCTCACTATGCCCCGCTGGGCAAGGATCACCACACGTTCGCGTTTCTGTGGTACCCCGTAGTGAACGGCGTTCAAGACGCGCGTGGAAGTGGCATACCCGAGTCCTTCAAGCGATGACGCGATCGAACGCAGAACCGCGCCCTCTTTGTGGTGGGTCAGGCCTACGACGTTTTCGAACACCACGAAGCGTGGCCTGAAGAACTTCACAAACACCGCGAGCTGTTCGAAGAGGTTGTTCCGAGGATCGTCCTCGTTGATAGAGCGAAACGGTCGGAGTGAGGAAAAGCCCTGACATGGCGGACCAGCAATGACCACATCGATGCCGTCTTGAAGCTGAGGAGACCTAGCAAGTGAGCGCACACGTAGCCGCCTTATGTCGTCACAGACGGCTAGGGCTCGTGGATGGTTGGCAGAGAACGTGGCGACGCTGTCGGCCTTGATGTCGACCCCGAACACAACCTCATACCCACCTGCCTTCTCGAAGCCCTTCGAGAAGCCACCCGTGCCACAGAAAAGGTCGGCGACACGCAGCGTGCTCATCGCGCTGACGCTGGACAAAGGTCAGCCAATGAGCAAGAGGCGCAGCGTGGCTTCGGCCCGCAAACGTTGCGACCGTGCGCAATCAGGTTTACATGGAGATCAAAGCGGATTGCTGCAGGGACTCGTTGCTCAACCCGGTCCGTGTCCTCGCCGGGCTGAGCGATGCCGAGCCGTTCCAGGACGCGCCGATTGTGTACGTCCAGCGGCAGGACCGGCCTTTGGAGTGCGTACAGAAGCACACACTTAGCGACCTTTGGGCCGACCTCAGGCAGCGCGCGCAAGTAGCCATATGCATCGGACGTTGAAGAGTTGCGGAGGAATTCAAGGTCGACGCGCGACTCTTCGACGAAGACCCTCCGGGCTATTGCCTTCAGCGCTCGCGCCTTGCGATTGGCGAGGCCTGCCCGGCGGATGACGGCGGAGATATTCGTAGGTTTCGCGAACGCGAGGCCATGCCATTGCGGGTAGCGCGTCTTGAGTTCCGAGAAGGCTACTTGGTAGTTCGCCGCCGCTGAACGCGTTGAAAGAAGGGCATACGCGAGTTCTCCGAAGACGTCCTCCACGTTGCCAAGATCCGGAGTGCCGTATTGACGTTTCAGGCGAGACGAAATCAAGCGCACTCGCGCTTGCGCACTACTTCTTTCGTGCTGGGACATGGGTGAGTAGCACACTCCCGTGCGCGGCCTTCAGTCGCAACCGCTCAGTCCGGCGGCTAGTTGCGTCTGCATCCAGAGCTGGACGTTCGGCCCACTCCCTCAGCGCAGACAGCGCCAGTTCAGCCGACAGTTTCGGCAAAGCCAAGTCGTTGCACCATGTGGTCAGGTCGGTGATCTGCACGTCAGCGGGTTCGAGTCCGCGCGCAGTCGACCACGCGGCCAGTTGGCGCAGTCTTGCCCTGTGGCCGGGTGCTACATGACTGTCGAGGACGAACTGCCAGGACAGACTCCAAGGTCCCTCTGGCGGCGCCGCGACCAGCCCTGTAAGAGCAGCGCGCCGAACGACGCCCATGTAGAGCTGCTCCATCGCCTGAACGAGACCCTCCGAGGCGTTGCGCTGACGGAGGTGGGCAACCATTCGGCGGCGTATCTCAATCGCGTCCGTAAAGGGATGAGCATCAAGGGGGCTTCCTAGCGCAGCCTCGAGGACCGCACGAAGGTTGTCCAGTTTGCGGTCGCCGGCGCCACCGCTTAGGAGCACCGCGTTGAGCGACACCGTCGAACGGGACCTAACGCCTGCCATTCTTCCCCCGCACGCCTGTCGCTCCCCTTGCCAAAGCATAAGGCGAGAGGGTACGTGGTCCTTGGTCGGTCAACAGGCTCCATTGCATGGCCGCCCTATTCTGTCGTGTTATGGAGGAGATCAAGTTCACGGTCGATGTATACCCACGGCCGCGGGCGGAAGCCAAGTTCCGGATGGGCGTGCGGGAGGCGGCGGTCAAGGCTTTCGGCACACAACGCTTCTGGAACGAAGTGTGGGTCTACGTGTCGCTCACTTTCATAGCAGGTACCAAGTGGCGGGTGCGGGGAGACCTCGATAACTACGCGAAGAACGTCCTCGACGCGTTGTGCGGGGTGGCATATGAGGACGATAGTCAAGTGTCCGGCATCTATTGCGACTGGTCGGATGACCTGAAGGCGGGAGCCAGCATCAGAGTGCAAGGAATTGACCTGTTTGATATGGCTAACGCGCAAGAATTTTCCCTGCGAATGAACGGTCAACAGTTCACGTTTCTTCTTCCGACGCTTGGGGGGATGGAACTTCAGGAGACAATCAAGCAGAGTTGCCGTCGGCGGGTCAGCGCGTACTTCGACATGATCAAGCGTGGAGTACCGGAGCGCGATGCGCGCGGCATCTTGCCGATCGTATATCACAAATACGCTCGTAAGGGACCCCAGAGGGCGAGCCCAAGGTCGTAACCCGATCGTTGGAGTTCGAGACGGATGTAGGGACGCTCACGAAGCAGCGCAGTTCGTGACGTGGCGACTTGTGGGAACCCACAGGAGACGTCCGGGCCGCCTCGGCTGCTCAGATCGTCACGGGCTTCACGGTGCCGAGCAACTTCGATTTGGCAGGCAAGGGCCACGAATACAATTCCGGTGATAGCCAGCCGGAGGTAGAGACGTGGCTAACAGCAAGCAGACAAGTCCGCGGGTGGCTAAGGAAGCCTCGCAGATCCTGCGTGATCCGAAGTCGACGCCGAAGGAGCGCTCCGTCGCCGGCAGCGACTTGGCTCAAACCCGGAAGGGCGCCACTAAGAAGTAGTTCGTTGGCTGATCTAGTTACAACTGGCCACTGGGGCTGGTTGCGGCTCCTATCCAAGGCGCCCAGCTTTGTCCTTCGCATGAAGTGGCCGGCTGCGAAGGTATCGGAGCATTTGTTCGTCGAGTTCATGAGCCCGCAGAGCCTGAACATCCAGCTGCAGACGCCAACACCCTCGGCACGTCTGTATCTTCGCTACATCAACCTGTCCCCAGCGTGGGTCGAGGTCGAACGCTTGCGGGTCGAGATAATGGTCGGGTACCAAGAACTCGTTAGCGGAAACGATCTCGAGAGGTATCGGCTCGAGCAGTTCAGCGTCATGCCGCCGATCAAGTATGGCTTCGACGGAATGCACGACAAGAAGGTCTATGTCGAGTTGCCAATTGAGGCGGGACGCGCCGCAAATGCCCGCGACCAGGTCGCGAAGAACACCGGTTTGAGCGTGCAACTAAAGTTGTCGGTCTTTGGAAGGTGCCAGACGGGTCGCCTCGAGAAGACCGACTTGTCATTTGAGATGCCTATCGCCAATGCTGGTATCACTCGGTGATCGGCATCTAGCGGCGACTCGTCCCCAGGTGCAGTGGAACTCACTCCTCGTCGAAGTAGTCGTTGTCCAGTCGCTTGATCTCGACTGTTAACTCGGCAGGAGCAGAAGGACGACCCAACGAGATGTCTCGATCGAGTCGAACGAAAACCGTGAAGGAAACCGTGGACGGGAGCCTCCCTTTGTGCTCCCGTCCAGGGTTACAGCGACGCTAGCTGTAGCCAGCGCACTCCTTGCATCGAGGCCGATTGTCGGTGCCTGAACGCCGATTCTCGGCCTCGATGTTGTTGCCCGTCTTGCACTGCGTCTCGTCGTGATAGACCCGAGGGTCGTTCGGCTTGACGCTGTGCCACGGTGTCACTCTGCTCATCGCGATCACCTCCTTTCGGGTTGAAGTCCGCACCCCGCCTGGTGTCACTATGGATGTTAGAACGGATGACCGAAACTATAATAGGATTCATCCACAAGGTTGTCCGTCGAGTCGTCCAGATGCCGACGGTAGAGAAGAAACGAGCTACAAGCGCGTGCCCGTTCTGACGAAGCGGCCTGCGACGCAGGAGTACGCCGGAGGTGGTTACCGCGCGGAGCGGACGCGCCACGCGGGAACCGACAGGGGACATCCGGGCCGTTCGCGAGAAATCTGATGTTGGGTCCACGGACAGCCCCTAATGGTGCTGCCTGAAGTAGTGGATGGCCTCCATCATCACACGGCAGTCGACCTCGTTGTATCGCATGAGTTCCTGCATCAGGTCGATCTCGGGCAGGGCGACTCCAGTCCGCCTGGACTCGCCCTGACACCACCACGCTCCAGTCATCGCTCCGAGACCATCGGCCGGGCCGTCTCCCCACAGTGTTTCGATGAGTCGCTGCTCGTGCATCGCCTTTGCCACAGACTTGAGACCAAATGCCATTGCGCCGCGGACGATGACAGGCTCCGCCTTGACCACTCGATTGAGGAAGTCGAACCAGCGCGGTGACGGCCAATTCTTGCCGGGGTGGCGCATCTTCGCCGAGTTGTACGCGGTCTCGAAGTTCGAGACCTCCGCAGGAGACCAGTGCATCACGCGGGGAGGATCACCCGCGGGAGCCAGGCGCTGCCGCACGGCTTCCATATGCGCGAGCCAGTCGTCGATGATCGCCGCCTCACCGTCCTCGGTCAGCGCGCCGGGCACGAAGCACCTGAACTGCCACAGCCCATTCTCAATGTGCCCGCAGCCGATCATGAAGATCAGGGCCTGTCCGCCGCGCTCGGGAATCCGGGAGAAGTCGTCAGCGATGTCGGAGACAGTCTCGAAGTCGACGTAGAACTCCAGCGCCGGTGTGCGGCGCCACTGGTCCTCGGCTGCCGAAATATGGGCCGGCCGGACAGGCGCGCCCTCCGCGGTTCGGTTCATGTCGAGCATTGCCTGCAATACAGGAGCTCGTTTGTCTCCGGTCACACCCATGATTGCAGGGGTGCATCGAGGATCACGCCAACGGTGGACTCCGGCTGCGTGGCCTTTGTGGCGCCCCGGCACCCCGACCTGCCAGAGGAGCGTCAGGTCTTCCAGCTCCTCGGCAATGCGGCGTTTCGCCTGATGCCAAGGGCCATCTTGCTGATTGCTGGAGTCGGGATACAGCTCGGTGCGGGTCGGCTCCGGGAGAATCCGCCACTCGGCCCCGCTCCGCCGTACTTCGCGCACCCATTCCCAGGCAGCCGCTGTAGCGCCGGAGATTGAACGATCCTTGGCAAGCTCCCCGAACTGAGGCACTGGAGCCAGACGATCGAGGCAGCTGGTGCCGCGCGAAGTAACGGCCTTCACGGTTTGCTCCCAGCCCCTGCCGAGGAGGTACGAGGTGTCGGGCTGCATCCCTTGGATGCGCCCGAGCGCCCGGTTGTAGACGTGCAGCTGGACTTTGTAGGCGGGGGAAGAGCCTCCGTTCGCAAGGGTGCCGCCGGCGAGAAAGTGGAGCGTCGTGAACTTCACATCCACGACCCTGTAATGCCAGTTGCCGCGGCCAAGGTCTGGGGCGGGAAGGGCTGCCTCCAACTCCTCTATCGCGGAGGGGAACAGTCGCCGAAGAACGTCGCTCCGGATGAGCAGGTCCGGCGCGCCGAACGTCCGATGCTCTGGATCGCGGAGGACACCCTGGTGAATGATCGGAACACCCTCAGCCATCGCGCGAAATGTGCGTTCGGCAGTTTCCAGCTCGCGGATGTCCTCCCGCCCGCTCGAGATGGTGACGACCTCGGTCAGCGAACGGAGGTGCGCGAGAACCGCTTCTTCGAACCCATGACCCTGACTGAAGATGAACTCGGTGAAGTCGGTTCGGGGATCGAAGCCGGGCAGCTCGTTGTCGCGCTGGTAGCCGTGCTCTACGCCGAACAGGTTCAGCCAGTCCAAGAGGGGGTCGCCGAGAACGTGATTCCTCGCAGCCGTGGCGCTCACCCACTGAGCCCAATCCGCAGGCGATGAGGGCGTCACCGATTCTCCGGCGTCAGTCTCGATCAGGGCTTTGGCTCCCACGGCGAGTGGAATGCTACACACGAGGTCTTGATCAGGAGGGACATCGTCGGTAGAATGACCTCAGCATCAGGAGTGACCCGAAAGGGTCCGGCAACCGGCCTGGAGACGGTACGGTGCCATCGGGCGAGAGCCCGGATGTGCGAGGCGTAGGCCTCGAACGATGTCTCCTCGGGAGCGTGAAAGCCGCCCGTCACTGATGTGATGGCGGCTTTTCTGTTTCCTTAGGCCTGGTGCGTCCGCGATACGCGAAGGAGGACGCACGATGCCTTTCACCGACGTCTACATCGGCTCTCTCGATCAGATCGAATGGGACGAGTCCAAATGGAGCCAGAGAACCTGGGACGGAAACGTCCCGGTCCGCAGGGGACCGTTCTTCCCGCCCACCATGGGCGGGGGCAGACCCTGGGACCGCCTGATCGACATGATCGAGGCGCACGAGCTCGACGGAAAGCAGGTCGATTGGGGCGCGTTCGCCGCGCGGGCGACCAGGGCGCAGATCGTGGCGTTCATGGACAGGATCTCCGGACCGGGCTGCGCGGAGTGGTACGAGCAGGCGGCTCCCCACTTCTCGCATCTCGTTCCAGACATGCACAGCCTGCAGGACTTCGTTGCGACCCTCGCGGACGATGTGACCTACGCGCTGATCGCGGCCGAGACGGGATGAACGATCGGGGGACCGCGATGGACGACGCGCGTCGTCAGAAGCTCGCCCGAACGATGGCTGAGCCGAGCGAGCTGGACGACGTCATCGAGGCGATCGCGGCATTCGCGAAGGTTTCGAACTGCAAGGTCCAAATCGAGCAGTACGGCTCGCCGCTGAGGCAGTTCAGGTGGGCCATCGTTCACGGCGGCGGTCCCTACCCGCTACTGCGGGAGGTCGCCAGGTTCTTGGAGGTCGATCATCATTCGATACTCGTCCAGGCGAAGGCGGTGGACGGGCAGAGTATCGTCGCCCCCGCGCAACCGATCGGACTCCCCACACGGCGAGGGATGATCACGCCCAGCTCAGACAAGGCGTTGGTGGCGGATCGCATCCTGAAGGTGTTCGGGCTGTATCGCTCGTGAGTCGCCCGCCGGGGACGGCGCCAGTGGAATGAACCTCGACGTAGCGGGAACCCTCAAGGCGCTGGACGCCATTTGACGTCGGCCGGTAGTTCTTCACGCAGGATCGGTTCCAGCACTGTCACGTAGCACGCGAGGCGGGAAGCAAGCGATTCACACAGCGCTTCGTCGAGTTTCGTCGCGGAGTGCCTCTCCCAGATCCGAGCCCACCCGCGATCCCATTCCTCTAATCGGACAGCCGCACCGAGCCGTCGCTTCAGCCCACGTTCCAACCTGCGGAAGCTCCCAAGGAGACGTTCATTGGTGAGCTCATCAGCTTCGAAGTGGAGTCCCAGTTCGACCGTGTGGAGCTGGGAATGAATCGAGCATTCGTAGTGAAGAGCGCGATTGCCGGACCAGAGCTTCCCGATGGATTGGCGGGATTCGGCGTGGAAGGGGCCGAGCTTCTCCGGGAGAGCGCCACGCGCACGATTCAGAACTTCGGGGAGGAATTGGCGTCGCTCCATTCGTCACATGGTCTTCCTTCGTCAGCGTGGCGGCGTTGGACGGCCCTGAGCTCGTTCACAATCCTGCGCCGTCGCGAGTCGGCCGCGATATTCGGGAGGGATGCCGAAACGTGTCAAAGCGCGGGTTAGCCCTTCGTTGTCCGCCGCACAACGTGCTGCCAACCCGTGAGAGAGTTCGCGAGTCCGGCCGCCGGGTGACTCGCCCAGAGAAGAACGTCGAGAATGCGAACCAGCGATCGTTGGTATTCCGGCGAGACCGACGACTGAATGCTCCGCAACGCCTTCAAGTTCCGACGCCCTTCCGAGCGCAAGTGTGCAACGATCGTCATTGGCGAAACGCTGTCGGTAACGCCAAGCTGTTCAAGAACAAGGCGATCGAGCACGGGGAACAACCTCGGCCTCTTCAAGTGAAGAACCTTCGTGGCAACTGAAAGGCCTCGACCGCTTGCGACTGTCGCCCCAAGGGCCTTCGAGATCGCCTGCTTTGCGTCTCGATCCCAGATCGCATCGTCAAGTTCCATCAGGTCCCAGGCGGGATCGAGTGCCGCGAGCCAAGGCCGTCGCCCCGCGCTGATAAGCGGCTCCCAAACACTATGCGGAGAACGGGCACGCATAGTCGCATTGATCGCGACGATGTCTGCAGTTGTGATGCGCTCGAGTTCCCCGCGCCCCGCTCGGTCGTCGTAACCGCCGGGAGCGGCGCTCGGATCGGTGCGAAAGAAGTCGAGCGCCAAGCGTTCGGCGCTCTCGACGACGAGTGACGGCCCGCCATTGATTCGTCGGATATCAACCGTTGCCATGGGAGATGTAAGTATGGTGGAGAGTCGGCGCTCCGTGGAGCTAAGGTCGTCAGTACGTGAAATGGCTCGGCGCGGGAATGGTCCTTGTCGCGATCGTGGCTCTTCTCGCGTCCGCGAGTCGGCAGAGCGCGACCCCAGGCGTCCCCCTCGAATCACGGGGTCCTCAGGTGGCTGGGCAGGCCGTCGCGATCCCAACGGTATGTCACCTGACTGGCGCGCTGCCCGATGCGGCATGCACGCCCGGAGCAGCGAACCCAGAGGTCACCCAGGCGACTATCTCACGGACAATCTGCGTCTCCGGCTACAGCACGAGGATCCGCCCGCCAGCGTCGTACACCGACCAACTGAAGATTCAGCAGATGCGGGCATACGGCCTGACCGGGACGACTGCGGACTACGAGGAGGACCACCTAATCCCGCTCGAGGTCGGGGGCGATCCGCGTGACCCGCGGAATCTCTGGCCCGAGCCCCGCGGGGGCGAGCCCAACGCTGGTGAAAAGGACCGCTTCGAGAACTACCTCCACGCGCAGGTCTGTTCCGGTCGGATGATGCTGGTTGATGCGCAGCGCGCGATCGCGACGGACTGGGTCAGCGCCTGGAGTGCGGCGGGGCGGCCGTGAACCGAGCAGCGAGCGCGCGACCGCGCAAGGTGCTGGTGTAGATCGTGCCGCCCATCAAGAAGCAACATCAACTCCGAACGCCCGCCCCGACCGGGGACCTCCACAAACGAGTGGGCATGCTGCTGCGGGATGCGCGCATCAAGAAGGGTCTGTCGCAAGCGCAGCTCGGTGCCCCACACCTCACGCGCGCGATGGTTTCGGCCGTCGAGCTCGGGAAGGTCGCGCCTAGCCTCAAGAGTCTGGCCTTCTTTGCGAAGCAGCTCGAGGTCCCGCTGCGCAGTCTTATCCCTGACGACTAGATCGAGAGGACGACTGGATTCACCGACATTCGTGCTCCCCTCCTGAGCACGAGGCTCTCTGCGCGGTCACGGGACTGACCTCGCGCGGACGTGGCCCCTAACGCCTGGCCTTGGCTGGCGGCCTCCGACCGTGCGCCGCTCTCCCTCGGCGACAAGTTCTGAGCCCAGCACCCCGAGCGCCCGCGCGACCTTCACAAGATTCCGATACCCAAGGTTCCTGCGCTCCCGCTCGATCCCGCTGATGTAGGTCTGATCGAGCTATTGCTGTCATTGCGTCTCACCGACGGGGCTTGCGCCCAAGTCTTCTGCGGGGAAACGAGTTGGACAGTAAGCCGGATCTGGCGGCACTTACCAGCGATGAGACTGCGCCTATCGACGCTTCGAGGATGCGGAGTCTCGGAAGCGCTTTCTTACAACAGACCGACGACGAGGGCCGCGAGCCGCTATCCGATCTATCAGCGGTGACGATCCAGCGCTGATCCCCATGAGCCCAAGAGAGACGGCTGACCTGACCTCGGCTGTCGTGTCGACTCGCCAAACTGCGACGAAAGCGATCACAAGTGGGGTAACAATCGCTAGGTAGGCGAAGAGCGCTGCCCAGTTGCGAGTAGTTCGATACGGCGCGATCTCGCCTATCCCGGCAATCCGTGCATCAACAGTTATTGGTTCAATCCACTCTGCGAACAGAACGCGAAGGGTGATGATGTCGCCGGCATTGAGAAGCAACGGGTGAACCACTATTTGGCTCGCCGACTCTTCGTGCGCGAAGGTTGGCCTGAGGTTAGAGGGGACCACCTCAAGCACCTCGGCGTTGAGCACTGAACTCCCGGGACCAGCGTGAATGAAAAGACCAGACGCGAAGTCACCCATCGCTATCGGCTGCGTGCCGTCATTCACAATCTGCAGGACCACGACCCTCGCGTCCTTGACCGGGCGCTCTTTGAATGTCACTTGAAGCTCTCCGCCTAGTTCCTCGGACTGGGAGAGCACGGGGAGCGACGCGAGGACTTCATAGGTCAGGGCTCGTCGCGGGCGATTCTGGACGAACGCCCCGATCGCGACGATCACCGCAAGCACAGCGGCGACGCCGCCGATGCCCTGCCAGGTTGGGTCGCTCAGGATGGTCTGCACAGCTACGTCGTCATCTAGCGGCGACCTCTTGATCGCGCCGCCTCCGCCTCCGCAAGCAGCTTGGAGGCAGGCACGCCAAGACCCGACGCAATCCGGTCCAACGCATCGACCGTGATGTTCCGCTTGGACCGCTCGACCAGCGAGATGTAGGTGCGGTCGAGATCAGCGCGGTGCGCCAGTTCCTCCTGAGACAGGTTCGCCTCTGTGCGATGACGGCGTAGGACTCCGGCGAGCGCGGTTGAGATGGAGGGCACGCACCGAGCGTCTGCGCTCCGTGACTCACGGTCTACGGACTATAGTCACGGTGCCGTGAGCACGGAAACTGGGCCGGAATCGGAGTCTTCCTTCCCCGGATGGGGGTGGACGATTGTTGTGGTCACGTTCGTATACGGCGGGATGGCCTGGTCTGATATAGGTTCCCGCGCAGGTCGCACACTGCAGGCGACCTGAGCGGGGAGTCCGGAGGCGGTCTATCCGGCAGGGTCCGTTGAAGCTAGTCTCC